>ERZ1643246.328-NODE-328-length-62687-cov-7.404538_pt1 | contig 62687 bp, 60 predicted proteins | sample MGYA00579265_ERZ1643246 | MGnify/ENA primary metagenome ERZ1643246 (study PRJEB29033, sample SAMEA4952261) | chicken gut metagenome | biome: Broiler Chicken; feature: Gastrointestinal Tract; material: Caecum | place: Ireland | collected 2018 | study: Broiler... | reverse complement strand
ATTGATTGAAAAACGCTGGAATTTTCATGACGATACCTTTTATCCTCCGTTTATTCTGTTTCTCTGCCAGCCACTTTATAAGCTTAACAGCCGCCAAGATCCATCCATGTATGGCGCGTCCTGACGCGTATTCATACAAAACATGCTATTTGAAATCATCATAGTATATCACAATCAAAATGTCACTACTTTTTACAAGAATGCAAAGAAAAAATTATAAAAATATGTAAATTACTTTCTTCTTTATCTGATGTGATTTTCATCCACTTTCCTTTCGCCCACCTGAAAAATCTGACTTTCTCCCAGATCAATAAGATCTCCTTCTTCCAGAACAGCGCTCTCCTCCTTCTTTAAAAGGATACCGGACGCCAGCCGGCAGACTCCCCGTTCCGATACATTCTCTACCAAATATTTTTCTGTATTCTCTTCATAAACAATAACGCAATGTTTCTTTTCAATCCCGTAACTGTCAAGAACCAGATCATTTTCCCTTCCATTTCTTCCGATTCGTATCTCATCTCCGGCATGGATCGAAAACTCTCTCCCCCTGTACTCCCCATCTATTCCGCGGATGCAGCCCAGTTTTACCGCTGCATTTTCTGTATTCTTCTCATCTATTCCTCTTTTAAAACCTGTCATCAAACACAAAGATGCCAAAAACAGTATAAAAATTCCGGGCAGTATACACCATATGAACATCCATGATTCTTTCCTTTACCTCATCCAAGATTTTGTACATATATCTTAGAGTTTATAACTCTATTTGTCAATTCTAAACTGTTTTCTATTTATACTGTTTTAAAGAATTCTTTTTTGTTCAACATAAAAAAGAAAGATTTTTCTGTAAAAATATTATTATTACTCAGACAGGGAGGTGAGATCTATCAAATATAATGAACGTATTCGCGAAATCAGAGAGGATCATTTCCTGACACAACAGAAAATTGCTGATCTTCTCCACATCGGGCAGAGAACCTACTCAGACTATGAGAGTGGAAAAACACGGATTCCTGTGGACAGTCTTATCATTCTGGCCGAATTCTACAACGTATCTATGGATTATATTACCGATGTCAGCAGCATAAAAAAAGAATATCCAAAAAAATAAGCAGTATTTTTTAATTTATATGAAAGATACTGCTTATTTTTAATCCCTTTTTTGTTCTGCCAAAAATTCATCCAGGCTGTGAATACTGCTCCTCAGGTGTTTTGTGACACCCAAAAGATATGTTTCAATTACATATAACATGTCTTCCATCTCCTGACTTTCTTTTGTCCTGCATCCTTCTTTCATAATTGCCGTCACGGTTTCCAACGCCTGCAATTCCGATTCCACCATCAGCATTTTATCCATAACCGCATATAAGTCTTTCATTTCCTCGTTCCCCTCTCTTTAGTACCGTCAGCTTCGCCTCTCTGTCATCCGCATGTATAACCGCTTCCTCTTTTTCCGGATATAATTATAAAATACCACATTTGAGCGTATCCGAGGATGTAAGATATGTCTTATTTACCGTCATCACAGCATTTTTACTCTTTTTTTGTGGCTGCTTCGTCACATTTCCGTAAGTTTTCTTCAGATAATTGTCATTCTTCGCTCACAGCCTGTTCACAAACCTGCTGTAGAATAAAACCATCAAATAACAGGAAGCAATTATTTGATAGATTTTTTTCATACTTTTCTCTCTTTTTATAAAAACCGGCCCGAGGGGCCGGTTTTTTGCTGTATACCGTCATATTTTTTAAGTCTTTTAAACTCAGGCATCTTTCTATTTTTCTTTTCTGCGTTATTTTTTCTATTATATTCAAAAACCGCATCGGTCCCAGGGATCAATGCGGTTATTTTTCGTACTAAATATTTATCTGCCATCTCAGCTGACAGTTTGTATGACTTATACGATTTCTTAGAACTTACCAGCCTTAGCAGCTTCTTCTACGGAAACGGCAACAGCAACAGTAGCTCCTACCATAGGGTTGTTACCCATTCCGATCAAGCCCATCATCTCAACGTGAGCCGGTACGGAGGAGGAACCTGCGAACTGTGCGTCGGAGTGCATACGTCCCATAGTATCTGTCATACCGTAGGATGCAGGACCTGCTGCCATGTTATCCGGATGAAGGGTACGTCCTGTACCACCGCCGGATGCTACGGAGAAGTATTTCTTTCCTGCTTCCAGTCTTTCTTTCTTGTAAGTACCTGCTACCGGATGCTGGAAACGGGTAGGGTTAGTGGAGTTACCTGTGATGGAAACGTCAACGTTCTCTTTCCACATGATAGCAACACCTTCGCATACGTCGTTCGCGCCGTAGCAGTTAACTTTTGCACGTAAACCATCGGAGTAAGATTTGCGGAATACTTCTTTTACAGTGTTTGTGTATGGATCATATTCTGTCTCAACAAATGTGAAACCGTTGATACGGGAAATGATCTGAGCTGCGTCTTTTCCAAGACCGTTTAAGATAACACGGAGCGGTTTCTGACGTACTTTGTTCGCTTTCTCTGCGATACCGATGGCACCCTCTGCAGCTGCGAAGGACTCATGACCAGCCAGGAATGCGAAACATTCTGTATCTTCTTCCAGAAGCATTTTACCAAGGTTACCATGTCCAAGACCAACTTTTCTGTTCTCGGCAACGGATCCAGGAATACAGAAAGCCTGAAGACCTTCACCGATGGCTGCTGCTGCCTCGGAAGCCTTTTTTGCGCCCTTTTTGATAGCGATGGCTGCACCTACAGTGTAAGCCCAGCATGCATTCTCAAAACAGATCGGCTGGATGCCTTTTACCATGCCGTAAACGTCAAGACCAGCATCTTTTGTAATCTTTTCAGCTTCTTCCAGGGAAGCGATGCCGTAGCTGTTTAATACAGAATTAATCTTATCAATTCTTCTTTCATATGATTCAAATAATGCCATTATTCTTTACCTCCTGCTTAACCAATTACTTCGTCTGTTCTAGGGTCAATAATCTTGGCAGCATCTTCCACACGTCCGTACTGTCCTGCAGCCTTTTCCCAAGCTGTGTTAGGGTCGTCTCCTTTTTTGATGAAATCAGTCATCTTTCCAAGATTTACAAACTTGTAACCGATAATCAGATCGTCTTCGTCTAAGGCGATTCCTGTTACATAACCTTCTGCCATCTCAAGGTAACGAGGTCCTTTCTGAAGAGTACCATACATAGTACCAACCTGAGAACGAAGGCCCTTTCCAAGGTCTTCAAGACCAGCGCCAACCTGAAGTCCGTCTTCGGAGAATGCAGACTGAGAACGGCCGTAAACAATCTGTAAGAATAATTCACGCATTGCTGTGTTGATCGCATCACAGACAAGGTCTGTGTTCAGAGCTTCCATAACGGTAAGACCCGGAAGGATCTCGGAAGCCATAGCTGCGGAGTGTGTCATACCGGAACATCCGATGGTCTCCACCAGTGCTTCCTGGATGATACCTTCTTTGACATTAAGAGTTAACTTACAGGCACCCTGCTGAGGAGCACACCAGCCAATGCCGTGTGTAAAACCGGAAATGTCTTTTACTTCTTTGGCTTTCACCCATTTTGCTTCTTCTGGAATAGGAGCGGCTCCGTGATGTACGCCCTGAGCTACTGGACACATATTTTCGACTTCTTGTGAAATAATCATGTTATTACTCCTTTCGGTTTTAATTGATTTGTTTTTGTGATCGACTTATGTATGTAATCCCTAAGTCAAGACAAACGTCCTCACATGTAATTTATTTTCTCATAAATTACGCAATTCGTCCATAGTTTTTTTTGATTTGAGGAACATTTTTGTTTTTATTTTGTCAAAATATTGTTCTCCTATGGGAACTCTCCCGTCAAATATGAATACCTTTCGCAGAAAAAACCGGCTGCAGATCTTTATCCGCGCCGGTCTTCTTCTCAATTTTTATTCTTCTTCGTCCAGAGCGCTCACATCGCTCTCCTCTTCTATCTCGCTGGAATGGGATGGTTCTTCCGTCTCTTTCTCACTGTCCTGCTGTTTTTCCCCGATTTCCTCCTGCATTTCTTTTGCCGCCTGATCAAAGACGTCTTTTAGCTGATTCACATCTTCCTCTGAAGCTTTGTACCAGGTCTTCTTTCCATCCATATTCTGGATATTATAGAAACTGTCAAAAATGGTGAGCACCATGGTATTGCCATGATGATAAAAGGTATAGACTACCGGGGTCGGTTTTCCGGAGCCCTTCTCTTCCTTTTCCTCCTGCCGCCAGGTTCTTCGTGCCTCTTTCCGGCTGGAGCTTTCTTTTTCCATCTGATCAATGAGATTCGCTGCGGAAAACGCTGTCTCATTCTCATAAAACATCCCGTTCTTATCAATGATCAGAGCGGAATCTGCCAGACGGTGCAGCAGGCTGGAATTCGGATAACCGTTTCTGTAATGAAGAAACGCGTCGCCCAGAGCCGAAGCATTATAAACATAGTACACATTATTTGGCAGGTCGGTGAACACCACATAATTTCCGCCATATACATACACTTCATAAACGGCATTGTCCTCGTCATATAAAATGTATTCATAACCCGGACCGTATTTTTCCTCCACTTCTTCCGGAGTGTACTTTCGGGTCAGATCTGCCCGTTTTGCCAGAAGGGTCGCAAAGGTGAAGGCCGCCTCATTGTCCACAAATTCGCTGCCATCCATGTTATCCGCATAGCCCACTTCCAGCCGCACCAGACTGTCTCTGGCAATTTTGTCCAGATAATCCGCTGCACGCTCTTCATCCACTGTCGGTTCGTTATCAGCGGCTTCCTCCTGCAGCTCTTCGATCTGCCGCTCCAGTTTCTCGTTCTCCTCCTGCAGTTCTTTGTAATAGGAGGAGGAGACAACTTTCCTCTCTGAGGGCTCACAGCCGGTGAGCAGACAGAGAGTGAAAGCGCCAAACGCCGCAAACATTATTGTTTTTCTAAAAGAAATTCTCATGTCCATCTCCTGTTTTGTCTTATTTACCGGCAAATATATGATCCATCCATGATCTGTCCATTAATATTCGTCTTTCGGCACGATCTCATTGCGTTTTTTGTAAATGGAATTTGCCTCCACATATCCCCGCACACTGGAAAGCGGGTAGATATTGGTGTGACGTCCCACAACAGAACCCGGATTCAGGATGGAACCGCAGCCCACCTCCACATAGTCTCCGAGCATGGCGCCTACTTTTTTCATGCGGGTCTCAATTTTGTAATCGCCGATACGGATTTCCACCAATTTTTTGTCAGACTTCACATTGGAGGTGATAGAACCCGCTCCCATGTGGGACTTATATCCTAAAATGGAATCTCCCACATAGTTATAATGCGGCACCTGCACCCGGTCAAAAAGGATCACATTTTTTAACTCGGTGGAATTCCCCACCACCGCTTTCTCGCCGACGATGGCGTTGCCGCGGATGAATGCACAGTGCCGGATCTCTGCTTCCGGTCCAATGATGGCCGGTCCGCCTATAAACGCCGTCGGTGCCACCGTCGCGGACTTTGCCACCCACACATGCTCTTTGATCTCGTCATACTCGTCCTTCGAAAGGAGCATTCCCACCTCCAGGATAAAATCATGGATCTTTGGCAGGATCTCCCACGGATACGTATTCTCCTCAAATAATACGGAAGCAATCGTTTTATCTAAATGTTGAAATAACGCCTGATTAGTTACTCTCTGCATACTTTTTACTGACTGGTGACCAGTCTCTCCTTTCCCACATAAAACTTAACAACTCTATTCTAACAAAGGTTCTGGCGGGAATCAATCAATAAATTCCAGCCTCCACCGGTATCTTCCTGTCTTTTCATCCTTTTCATAAAAGAAATAAGCGGAGAACTTGTTTCCTTTTTTGCTTATGCATCCCCGGAAGCCGACTTTGCCGTGTTCCAGAAGGATTTTTACCATCTCGTACGACACCTTTTTCCCCAGAGAGGTAATGAGAGAGTCATTTTTCCAGATGGCAAATTTGCAGCCCTCCCGCCAGTGGGAGCAGCCAAAGGCTTTTTCTGTCTCAATGACATCCGCCCCGCATTCCGGACATTTTCCCACCGGTCCTTCATGAAGGGGCGTGGTTCCGGCGGCTGAGCCGAAATTCTTGTCGTTTTTAATTTCCTCCACGGAAGTTTTCACAAATTCCGTGACAAAATCCAGAAACTCTTTCTTGGTGTGTTTTTTCTTCTCGATGTCAGAAAGTGTCTTTTCCAGCCTGCCGGTATACTCCAGATCAAATAACTCCCTCACCGGAAACGTTTCCACAAGCTTTGTCCCAAGCTCGGTGCAGGAAAGACTTTTTCCCTTTGCCTGGATATATCCGGCGTCCTTTAATTTTTTAATGGTCTCCGCCCGGGTGGCCGGCGTTCCGATGCTGAAACCGCTTAAGATCGCCATCATCATTTCCTGGTCATCTTTTTCCTCATACTTCCTGCCGCAGGTCTCCATGACCCGGAGCAGCGTTTTTTCTGTGTGAGGTTTCGGAGGCTTTCTCTCCACCTCGTTCACCTCCGCCTTGACCAGGGTGACCACATCTCCTTTGTTTACCTCAGGAAGCAGCACCTCCTTTGCGTCGATTCCCTCCAGAAGCTTCCAGCCCGGCTCCAGCTGAATCTTTCCCTTCGCGATAAAATGCCCCGGCAGGTCCATTCTGGCTCTCCCGGGCTGCGTCCTGCCGCTTTCAGAACTGGCAGAAGCTGTTGACCGGGACGTCCCTGCATCCGCCGTCTCCGGATTTTCTGCCGGCTGCCATTCACCGGCCGTCCCGCCGGTCTTCTCCAGCATATGGAGGGTGAGCACCGTGTCCTCCGCCACGGCCACCGGCATAAACTGGGCCAGGAACCGGGTACGGACCGCCTCATAGACAATACGCTCTGAGTCACTGAGATTTTTCGGCACCATATAAGTGGGGATAATAGCGGAATGGCTCTCCACCTTCTTGCTGTCAAAAATCCGCTTTGAAGTATGGAACTTCATCTGTTCCTGATACGGGCTTGTCTGCCTGTGAATCTCCAGCACTTTTTTGGCCTTTCCCACAAGACTTTCATCCAGCACCACGCTGGCGGTTCGCGGGTAGGTGATCAGCTTTTTCTCATATAAGTCCTGGGCGGTCTTCAGGACCCGGTCCGAAGTCCATCCCTTATATTTACTGGTGATAAATCCCTGCAGATTGGAGAGATTAAACAGATATGGAGCATATTCTTTCTTTTTTGTCACCTTTTTATCCGTAATCTCCGCCGGATGTCCTTCTATCTGTCTGCGGATCTGTTCCAGCTCCTCCGGAGAATCAAATTTTTCATTCTTCTTTACATAATATATGCCCTCGAACCTTTTCTTAGCATCAGTTTCAAAAATCCCTTTTAACTTATAATATTTTGTTACCTTAAAATCACGGATTTCTTTATCTCTGTCATAAATGATCTTCAACGTCGGCATCAGCACCCGTCCGATATTCAGAAGACGGCTGTTTTTGCCGCTGCGGCATTTGAGGGTCGCCACCGATGTGAGATTGATACCGATGAGCCAGTCGGCAATCTGTCTTCCGAATCCTGCATCCTGCAGCGGCTGCATTTCTTCGTTGGGTTTCAGACTTCCAAGCCCCCTCTGTACTTCCGCCGCCGTCCATTCATTTAGGAGGATCCGCTCCACCGGTTTCCCGGTATGTAAATAATCCAGAATCTCATCGGCGATGATCTGCCCCTCCCGGTCGTCGTCTGTGGCGGAAATAATGCTCTCCACATCCTGCCGCATGGCCAGTGATCTGATAATATTCATCTGGCGGACTACGCCGGCGTCCGGCTGATCTTTGTGTTTACCGTCGGTTTTTAATTTATAATGAAACTCCCCCGGTATGTAAGGAAACTTTTCCATCTTCCATGATTTCATTTCCGGGTCGTAATCCTTTGCGTCGTAAAGCTGCAACAGATGCCCGAAAGCCCAGGTGATTATATAATCCTGTCCCTCAAAATATCCGTTTTTGCGAACGGCATCCGTGGCATCGGCAATATTTTTGGCCACAGACGGTTTTTCTGCAAGTATTAATTTCTTCATTCACACACCTCCTGGTCTGTAAGTGTATACTATATCACATTTTGAAGGCAAATGGCATTGAAATCCAACGGAATATACCGTAAAAAAATGAGCTGCCGCATAGCGGCAGCCCACATAATTTATTTACAGATTCCTCTTCTTTTGCGAATCAGATAATACATATCATTCTCCATTGCCAGTACTTTGGGAACCGGCACACTTTTGAACACCGGCATCTTCATTTTGAATTTAATCCAGAAAACAGAATAAATTCCGAGAATCAAAAATACCAGGATCGTGATCAGCCATATGGCGTTTCTTTCCGCCGGATCTGTGGAAATATTCAGAATCATATAGGCAGTTCCAATAATGCCGATACATGGAAACAGGGGTCCCAGCGGTACTTTAAAAGAACGCGGCGCTTTAGGCAGTCGTTTTCTTAAAATCAGCACATCAATATGCGCAAATATATAGGAAACCATCCAGAATACCGAGGCGACCAGTATGAAAAAGCTGATGGCATCGGAAGAATTATTACTCAAAAAAGCAAAAATCAAAATAAGGATACTCACAAACCATACGCCGACATAAGGCACTTTTTTCTTATTTGTTTTGGCAAAGCACTGGGGCATCATATTCATCTTGGCCATTCCCTGACAGATGCTTGCCAGCCCGTTAATTCCGGAATTCTGGCTGCTGATCAACGCCAGCGCTGCCACAAAGACCATCCACAATCTTCCTGCGTTTCCCAAAAGATTTTCGCCATAGAGCATGTGCGGCGCTGCGGAATTGGCCAATTCCGCCCACGGAGTGTAATTGTGAAATCCCAGCACAAGGATGGACTGGACCACACAGATGATGCCAAGTCCCAGAAACATTCCAAGGGGAACATTCCGTTTTGCGTTTCTGACTTCTTTTGATACCGGAATCACATATTCCGCGCCGATAAAAAGCCAGAATGCCACCGCTGTCATGGACACAATGGTCGGGATATCCGTCGTCATATTCATCGGCTGATTGACTTTTTCTCCGGTTCCCAGACCCAGGGCACCGATAATCCCCATGATAACCATGGATGCAATCATGAGATAGGTTACCGCATCCTGTACTTTGGCAAACATATCGACACCATTTAAGTTTGCGATCAGCAGCACCACTGTGACAATGATCGTATAGGTTATGGTCGGAATCGGCAGCGGGATCACTTCCCCCAGCGCGTAAGCGAAGATAGATGCCTCCACACCGCAGGATAAAACGTTGCAGAATAAATATCCTCCTACCATGGAAATCAGCGTCGGGAACGGTCCAAGAGCTGCCAGCGTATACTGCGCCAATCCCCCTGTTGTGTTGGGCATCAGCGCATTCAATTCCGACAGAGAAGCGATGGTTGTCATATTCAACAGGCAGGCCACGATCATAGCCACGATAAAAATAACGCCCACTGTGCCGGCTCCCTGTCCAAGAGAGACCAGACAGCTGGTGGCAATTACCAGTCCCACTGATACGGATATCACACTTCCCAGTCCCAGTTTCTTTTCTTCCATATCGTTTCACCTCTTTTTTATCCGCCGATTTCTACAGGGCTTCTGCTCCCTCATCCCCGGTCCTTACCCGGATCACGTTATCAATCTTGTAAACGAAGATCTTACCGTCACCGATATGGCCCGTGTACAACTCCTGTTTTACCAATTCCACGATCTCATCCACCTTATCACTCTCCACCACAATGGAAATCTGCTGCTTCGGAAGTAATTCCATCTCATATCCTTCCTCCACTTCATATTCCCGGGTTCCTTTTTCAATACCGCAGCCCAGTACCTGAGTCACCGTGATCCCACGGACTCCGGCACGGCTCAACGCAGCTTTCAGATTGGTAAATTTAGACATTCCTGTAATAATTTCAACTTTTGATAATTCACTCATGATCGTTTCCTCCTCTTCTATTCCAGCATCTGAACCGGGGTTCCGGCAATAAATTTCCGGTAATCTTCCGGGGTAAAACCGGAAAACAATTTAAATTCCCGGATCATGTGCGCCTGGTCATAATATCCACATTCCAGCGCAATTTCTTCATAAGTCTTTTCTTTTTTATAATTTACATGATGCAAAGTATTCTGAAATCGAATAAATTTTTCAAAGGTTTTCGGAGAAACACCGTGGACCCGCTCAAAACTTCTTCGGATATAGCAGGCGCTGTATCCGGTTTCTTTTTCCAGGGTGCTCATATCCACGGAACCGCCGCTCTCATAAATCCTGTTGCGGACATACTCTTCCAGTCTGTTCCAGCCCTTATCCTCCTGCTTTTTCAAAGCCTTCTCTCCATAATATGTAAGAAATATCCGGGCCCAATCTTCCAGTGTATGTCCCTCCTGAATCCTGTCCGTCAGCCTGTTTCCCAGATAATTTCCATCGATTTCGATATCGGCATTGATCAGCTCTTTTATGGACAAGTCCTCCGGAAGAATACACTGTCCCGGGAAGAAACGTACACCAAAATATCGGCTGCCTGCCTCCATTGGCCACTGCTTTGCCTTGAGCACTGTCCCTCCTATGTAGGTGTGGATCTCCCTCTCGCTTATCTCAAACAGCAGATCCACACTTCCATCCGGAACCGCCTGCAGGCAATTTTCCAGATCATTTCCCAGAAAGAATTCATAGAATTGTGAAATTCCGAATGTTTTAAATCCAATTTTTTTGAAATGATCCGTGCGCACCGCCATATACGGCTGTCTCGGCTTAATTACCGGTATATTTTCCTGTTTCATGTTCTCACCCTTTTCTCCGTAAACCTGTCAGCGCAGCCTATGCCATATCCGGCACATCCCAGAGCGGAAGTTCCTGGCCGATTCCTTTTTTCAGAGCATTTTTATAAACCGTTTCTCCCCAGGCAATATCCTCCACCGGCATTCCGCCCACAGAGAAAATGATAATATCGTCCTCTGACTCCCGTCCCGGTTTTTTCCCGCTGATCACATCTGCAATATCCACAATATCCTCTTGTTTTATTTTGCCTTCATGCAGCAGATCGGTAAATTTGGAACCGATAATTCCCACCAGCTCATAACTTGGATATGGAAATTCTTCTGCCCACGCTTCGTATAATTTGTAATTATCCACCACCAGTTTGCACTGTTCGGTCAAAAATTTCTCATCAAATCTTCCGGCCGACGGCATGCAGATGAGGGCTCCTTTTTTCACCCAGTCCCCATTAATATATGGATATTCTGATTCCTTTGTTCCCGCTGTCGTCGTCATAATGATCACATCGCTGTCCCGTACGGCGTCTTCGATGGTATCACAGACCTGAATATCCTTTACCTGCGGACATTCTTTCCGGATATATTCTTTGAAATCCTCCAGAGATTTCTGACCTCTTCCTTTCACCTTCACGGTATCAATGCCCGGACAGGAACAAAGCACCGCATGGAGGGACGTTCTTCCCATGATGCCAGGTCCAATGACCGCTGCCGTTTTCGCATTTTTCCGGGCCAGATATTTTGCTCCGACTCCCGGAACAGCTCCGGTACGGTACGCGCTCACAAGGTTGGCGGACATTAACGCCAGAGGCGCTCCGGTATCTTTATCATTGAGCATCATCATTAAGATGGAACGCGGCAATCCTTTCTTTTTGTTTTCCACATTGGATCCATACCATTTCATTCCTGCCATCTGATAGTTGCCTCCCAGATAAGCCGGCATTGCCATAAAGCGGCGGTCGTCCGCATTTTCAGGCATTCCCTGGAATTTCGGATGATCCGGAAACATCAGCTGTGTTCCGTGAGAATTATGATTCATACCGCCCATGACGTAATCGCCGCGATTTAACGTAAGCAGCATATCCTCCATAACATCCACACAGTGTGCCATATCTTTCACTCCTGCTTTGATCATATCCGGTTCACTTAAATATAAAAATTTCATGTTTATCCCTCCATAAACGAAAATGGTGCCAGAAAAAAATTCTGACACCATTGCCGCACATACCATATCATATTCATTTTCGTTTGTAAAGAATTTTGTATCATATGACCGGTTTAAACCGATCATATCGAAATTCACTCAGATCAAGAGAAGGCTTTTCCTCTCTCGCCAGCTGAGCAAGAAGCATCCCCACCACTGGCGCGATTCCAAAACCATGTCCGGTAAAAGCACAGGCCAGAATCAATCCCGGCACTTCATCCACCGGACTGATAACCGGAACGCCATCATAACTGACGTCCTCATATCCGGCCCAGGTACGGACAATTTTCGCATGAGCCAGTTTCGGAATATATTTCAGGATCCCCCGGCAGGTACAGGATGCGGTGATGCTGGATGTCACCATATGTCCGTTATCCTTATTGACCGCCTCAAATCCGGAGTCTCCTCCAAAGACAAAGGACCCATGTTCTGTCTGATGGCCGTAAAAGTCCGCATCCGCCGTTCCAAGCATCTGCGCAAACATCGGCGGCTGCGCTTCTGTCACCAGCGCCTCGATCAATACGTGGCTCATGGGAATATCTATTCCGACAGTCCCGGCAATCGCCCGGCTCTCATAGCCCGCAGCCAGAATAATATGTTCCCCTTCATAGACGGTTCGTTCCGTTACCACCTGTCTGGCTCTCCCTTTTATCTTCCGGATTGCCAGCACATTTTCTTCTGTAATAAAACGTGCCCCGGCTTCTCTGGCTTTTTTATAATACCCCAGAGTTGTTTTCAGCGGATTGGCGTGTCCGTCCGTCGGACACCAGCTGGCCCCGATCACTTCCTCTGACAAATACGGATTGATTTCTCTCACCTCATCCCGGGTCAGCATGCTGACTCCCAGGCCGCAGGCCGCTGCGCGGTCTGTCAGTCCCTGCAGAATTTCCAAATGCTTCTCTGTCTTGCCCAGGCGAAGATTTCCTTCTTTGTGATATTCCACATTTACACCAAGTTCTTCTGATAAAAACGGCCACATGTGTTCCACAGCATACATGGCCAGGGGAAGTTCCCTCACATCTCTTCCGGACTGCCTGACACCTCCGCCGTTTCGTCCGGAGCCTCCATTGCCGATATGAGGACTTTTTTCCAAAACAGTGACAGACACACCGCTTTTTCTCAGATAATATGCTGCGGCGCAGCCAATGACGCCTCCTCCGATAATAATAACATCTGAACATTCAGACATCTGCCTCACCTCCTTCTCTTGCCAGCACCCACATTTCCACCGGTCGCATCGGCGCTCTCGCCGTAGCCGGCTCCAAAGTGTCCGGCGAAACCTGAAGCTCTTTTGCGACAATCTGGCGGACCATCTTTGAACAGGTCTGTCCCTGACACAGCCCCATTCCCGTTCTCAAATACCGGCGTATCTCTGTGAGTGTAAACATTCCTTCATGCACCGCTTTCCGGATTTCTCCTTTTGTGATCTCCTCACACCGGCAGATAATTCTGTCGTCATCTTCTTCCTGCCGAAATTCTCTCAGTTTTCTTGTTCGATCTGACATAATTTTCATCCTCCCTGCTTTTTCACAAATAGCTCTTTCTTTGCCGGGAAGTTCTCTAATCTTTTTTATAAAATCGTACTCTCATGGCCATGTCCCCCGGTACCCGCATGGTTACAAGAGCTGTATGATCAAATGCCTTTGCTTTTTTTACCTGCACGATTTCCGCCACGCACAATTTTTTTCCATCTCTTCCGAGACCGCTTCCTTTTTCTCCTTCTTCCGGATATGGAAGAAATTCATAAGGAATCGTCACTTCTGCCATTCCGTTTTCCACATTTTCATCTACGAGAAAAATCGCTTGTCCGGAACAGGAAGCCACGCAGAGACCACAGCCAATGCATGTTCCATCCTCTTCCACCTGAGGCAGCGCTGTGATATCTTCTCCGATACGGATACAGTGTTTCGGGCAGACATCCTGACAGGGGTTGCAGGGAATATTCTGGGTACATTCCATCACCGGGTGAATACCCACTTTATGTGTGACGCCCGGGAATCGTTCGATTTCCTCATCAGCCACATATCCCTTTTTCAGAAGAGTTTCCGAAAGCGGAATGCCTTCTTCCGTTGTCTTCAGTATTTTTCCTCTGTTTTCCGGAGCAAACATTCCTTTCCGAAGGCTCCCCAGCGATTCTTCCTGTTCTTGGATCTCCTCTTCGCTTTTCTTTTCATCTTCATATCCCAGATAGGAAGCTGCGGCAATGCCAGCCATCCTTCCTTCTATCATGGCTGAGCTTGCCTCCTCAATGCCCGAGACATCTCCCACCGCATAAATACCAGGAATAGAAGTTTCTCCATTTTCTTTACAAAGAGGCGTTGTCCCGTCATGCCCCGGCCTGTCATCCATTTTACATCCGGCCATTTTTAAAAGCTGTGCCATCGGTGACAATCCCACGGCCAGGCAGATGGTATCAACATCCAGATGTTTCTCTGTACCCGGGATAAACTGGAATTTCTCATCCACTTTCGCGATCACCGCTCCGGTCACCCTGTCTGTTCCCTCCGCCTTTACAACGGTGTGAGAGAGCCAGAAAGGAACGCCGGTTCTCGCCACCTTAGCGGCGTGAACACCATACCCGCCGATACGCGGAGCGGCGTCAACCAGAGCAGCCACTTCACATCCCGCCTGCAGAAGCTGATAACTCACCACCAAGCCCACATTTCCGGTCCCCACCATCAGGATCCGGCTGCCCGGACGGATTCCGTGAAGATTCATCATTGTCTGTGCCGCTCCGGCTCCAATGACTCCCGGCAATGTCCATCCATCGAAGTGTACCATATTTTCCGCCGCGCCCGTTGCAACGATAATGGCGTCTCCTTTATAATGATACATTGCATCTCCGATCTGAACGACGATCTCTTTATCCATATACAGTCCGGTCACTGTGGCATGAAGTACCACTTCCACGCCGGCTTCTGAAGCTTCTTTTAACAATTCCTGTCCAATGACATATCCCCGGATCCTCGCTTTATGTTCCCTGGAACCAAAAAACTTATGTATCTGTTTAAATAACTGTCCTCCCGGTTTTTCATTTTCATCAAAAACAATCACAGACATTTTTCTTTTTGCAGCTTCAATCGCAGCGGATAATCCCGAGGGACCGGCTCCTATTACGATCAAATCATAACGTTTGATCATTCTGCTCACCTCCCTGTCTGTCTTTCTTCATAAGGTTGTGCTGATACACCATACTGTGTTTCCACCTTCATCCCTTCCCGCAGCGGAGTGACGCAGGTTCTTGTATTCGGCACACCGTCAACTACCATGACGCAGTCTGTACACCTTCCAATCGCACAGAAAATGCCCCGGGGTTCATGTTTCTTTTTCGTGTATCGGTGTATCTGCACTCCGGCTGCCTTTAATGCCATGGCCACCGGCTCTCCTTCCTTTCCTTCTATTTCCCTGCCATCATAGGTAAATGTAACAGTTCTTCCTTTTTTGATTTCTCCCAGAATGGGGTGTCTTTTAATCCTTGCTTCCATACACTCCCTCTTTTCACCTTAAAATAGAAAGAAATCTGTACGACTCTGTACAGACTTCCTTGCCTTTTTCTTTATTTTGTTCAGCACGCTCTTATTCTAGCAAGACTTATGCCATATGTATTGTAAAAAACGATACCATTTTCATCCAGGTATCATTTGCAGAAATTCTTTTTTGTGCGTATAATAAAAATACCAAATCAATAAAGGAGGTATTTTATGACACCAAAAGAATCTTCTTATGCTATTCAGGCCAAACGTATTATCGGAGAAATGAAACGGAGAAATTTTGAGGCATTTTACTGTCCAACCAAAGAGGATGCTCTCGCCAAGGCCATTTCCCTCATCGAAAAAGGTTCCGTAGTGGGCAGCGGCGGCTCTGCTACCATCAAAGAAATCGGTCTGCTGGATTACGTGATGTCCCATCCGGAGGACTATACATATATCGACCGTTCTCAGGCCAAAAATGACCAGGAGGCACGGGAATATCACGCCAAAAACATCCTTTCCGATTATTATCTCATGAGCTCCAACGCGTTTACTGCCGACGGACAGCTCGTCAATATTGACGGAAACGGCAACCGCGTCAGCTGTCTCTGTTACGGCCCAAAACATGTGATCATCGTGATGAGTATGAATAAAATGTGCGCTACCGTGGAAGAAGCCTGCGACCGGATACGCCAGCACGCCTGTCCGCCAAACGCCATCCGGCTGAATCTTGACACTCCATGTGCCAAAACCGGGTTCTGCGCAGAGTGTACTTCTACTTCTTCCATCTGCGCATCCTTTGTCACCACCCGCATGTCCCGTTATCCGGACAGGATCAAAGTAATCCTTGTGGGAGAACCTCTGGGATTCTAAGATTCGTTCTGTGCGGGGAACCATCGGATTTCAAGGATTATCTTCCCGGGAAGCCCCGGGATTTTAGGATTATTATTTCAGGAAAAGAGGAACAGCATTGAACATCGAAACCTTTACAGACATTGCCGCCCCGCTGGGCGTGCTGGGCGTAAAAATCACACAAAACGACCGGCTGACCGCCGAATGGTACAGCGAGCCGGACATTCGACGCAACATTTATTCCGCCACCAAAAGTTTCACTTCCTGCGCCGTGGGATTTGCCGTTCAGGAGGGACTTCTCTCTCTGGATGAAAAACTGGTGGACGCCTTTCCGGAAGACCTTCCGGACACGGTCAGCGAGAATCTGGCCAAATCCACCGTCCGGGACCTGCTGACCATGTCTCTCGGCGAGGAGAGGCCGCAGCTTATGGCGGAGCAGAGGGTTACCTGCCCAAAAGACGACTGGGTCAAAATGTCTCTGGCCTTTCCTCTGCCCCATGAACCGGGAACTCATTTTCTCTACAGCAACGTGGGACCATATCTGGCCGGCGTCCTTGTGCAGCGCCGGTCCGGCTGCGACCTGACTTCCTACCTGACGCCGAGGCTCTTTTCTCACCTTGGTATCCGGAAGCCCACCTGGGAAATGGACCCTCTCGGATATTCTTTCGGCGCCGGCGGATTGTTTTTAAGCCTGTCAGAGCTGCACAAATTCGGTCTGTTTTATCTGAATAAGGGAAAATGGAACGGCCGTCAGCTTCTTTCCCCTGCATGGATCGACGAAAGTACCAGTCAGCAGGGCGCAGGCCCATACGGCTATCTGTTCTGGCGCGGCAAATATAACTCGTACCGGGCCGACGGAAAATACTGCCAGTATTCCATGGTCTTTCCGGATCAAAACGCCGTCATTTCCATGCTCTCGGAATGCCGGGACAGCAAAACTCTGATGAACGCCATCTACGAAGAACTCTGTCCGCAGCTGTAAAATATTTGCAGCCGGTATGCAGTGCCGGCAATTCCGGTAATCATCGTCATAATTTTTGTTATGATTTAAGCTCTGTTTCGTCAGGAGCATATCCTGTACAGAACAGAGCTTTTGTGTTTGACGGGCTGATACAGCTTTCGCTGCCATTTTTTCAATGTATCATCTCCTGCATTTTTGTTTTCCGGAGCAGATAGACAGTCAGCCCCAGATAAAGTATCAGCCCCATGAGTCGTTCCGGACCATAGCCCGAGATTGTCGACACCGCATCTCCTTCTCCCATCAACTCTGTTCCCATCAAACTGACAAAATTCATCATGGCATGATATACAATCGTCACCCAGATTGTATTACACCGCATATAAATAGCCGCAAAATAACACCCTACTCCAAATGCGCCAGCCATTTGTATCACCGCCGCACTAAAAGGGACTCCCGAAAAAATATTTGACAGATGCATCACCGCAAAAATTAAGCTGGAAAATATGACCACTTTATAAATAGTTGTTCTACTTTCTTTTTTGAATGACTCTCGCAATGTATTCAAAATCACGCCCCGAAAGATAATTTCCTCTGAAAATCCTGTGAGGAACATAGAGAAAATAAAAACTAACGCTCTGGACGATTCAATTAACTGGCCTGCTGAAAAATCTGATATGAAAAATAGTATAATCATAAGCAGCAGATAAACCCCTAAAAATCCTCCTGTCGCAATCCCCTTCCAAAAGGACTCCAGAGTTCCCTTTAATACGCTTTGTCTGTGTAAATATCCCATGATCAGAATTGCAAATATTGCACATATAATCTTAGGAATCAGTTCCAGATATGGAATATTATAAACAGCAGCCAAATTTTTCAGCGCCACACCTGATATTTTAGCCACAAGCACGTAACTTACAGCAATGGTCAGACAAGAGAGTATCTTTCTTCTATTCTTATATTCAGACATAGTGCTTCAGTCCTCCAGTATAAATAATTCTTCCACTGTGGTATTTAAGAACCTTGCCAGCCTCATGGCCAGTTCCAGTGTGGGATTATATTTATTATTTTCTATGGCGTTGATGGTCTGACGGGAGACCCCCAGGGATCTGGCCAAATCTTCCTGTCGCATTCCCTTTTCTTTTCGCAGTTTACGTATATTATTCTCCATCACAATGCTCCCATTCCAATATATGCCAGCGGTATAAACAGAATAATAAAAATAACAACAGCTATTCCACATAGCAGAACAATACTATTGCGTATCCATCGCTCATCATCCACACTTCGTTTATAAATCTGTTCTGAGATAAAACGTACCAACGCCTGCCCCACAAGAATATATCCCGGCAGAACCACCGAAATCTTCAGAAAAAATCCTGCAATGACCCACACACAGAGCACAATCAACATAAACTTGTAAGCGCAAACCATGCTCCGAACTAAAATATCCTGTTCCATCTCATCTAAATTCTCTCTTCTTCTCATAACAGCACCTCCTTAAAATGACAAAAGTTCTTTACATTTTGATTATATCATCCTTTCAAAAAATGTAAAGAACTTTTTACTTTTCATTTTAATAAATGCAGAAAATTCCTAAAAAAACACCGGCTGCATTAAACTCCAAAAGATTTCTCTTCCGGTGCCACTCCACAGCCGGTGCCAATAATTTTATTTATCCTGCCCTTCTTTACCGGTCTCTGTCCCATAACCGGCTTTCCTCATGTCATTGATGAATTCTTCTTCCGTTAGCCCAAGCTCCAGGGCAGCATCCAATACCGCAAGCTTTCCGCCGGCAACCAGTCGATACAAATGCATCTTTCCTATCTGTACACCACGCTCTATCCCCTGCTCGATTCCCTGCTCGATTCCCTGCTCTATCCCCTGCTCTATCCCCTGCTCGATTCCCTGCTCTATCCCTTGCTCGATTCCTTGCTCTATGCCGCGCCTTATTCCTCTCTGCTCTAATCTTTCCGCGACATCACACATAGTCATCACCCCCTCTTTCTCAAAAGATAAAATACTGGCATATCTGTTATCGCCTGTCATTACAGACAACAGCTTCAGTACTTCATCCACATGTTGAATCATACGCTTATCATCAGGTACATAATCTTCATTTTTTCTCTTTTGAACGAAAAAATTCGCCACAATGCCAAAATCACTTTCAAACATGGCCAGCTGTTCTTCCGTCAGCCACGCGATATCAAACACGTGCATGCTGTAATCGCTGACATACTTGTCCAGATCCTCCGGGATATCCAGAAGTTCTTTGACAGAACAGGGTTCGTTCCATCTTTTCTCCGTTCCAAAATACAGCACCAAAGTAATGACCGGAACAGGCTTCCTCTTTTGCAACAGCTGCTGACGGTATGCTGCTCCGTCATATCCGATGACACGAAACGGCATATTCTTTTCAATGTCTGTCTGGTTCTCTATCCCAAACAAAGCCATGTGAATCTTTTGTTTCTTCCAGTATTTGGAGACATCCCTTTCCTGCTCATGGAGAACGCCATCATCCGCTTTATACTGCGAATGAACGGCTGCCGCCGTCAGATCATCCGGATCGATCCGCTGTCTTCCTTCCAGAACAAGAACATTAACGATATCCGCAAACACATCATTGTAATCTGCAAGTATCTTTTCAGATAAATCTTTTTGTCCCATAATATCCCTCCCTTCCCAGTTACCTCGTAAAACAGGAGGAAATCCTTACAAGACTTCCTGCATCGATTATAGTTTTATATTATCATAAAAAATTAAAAAATACTATACTTTTTTTCTGCAAATTTGGGATTTGTAAAGGTGGTAGCAGCTATCCGCTCGGACAGACAATGACGCAAGGGCACATACGGATTCGCCCGACTCGACCCTCAGTCGGACTGACCAGGGGGATTATTGTAAAATGACTATCTCAGTCCTCCTTCACAGCTCGCGGTCGAAAGCCGTATGTGTCCAAAACGTCATTTGCCTGTTGAGAAGCCTCTGTACCACCTTTACAAAAATCCTGAGCTACGTTGACAAAACAGCAGGTTATGGTTACAGACGAATCAACTGATACCCAAATTTATGGTTGTATCTGTCTGGTATAAACCTGCAGAGCAAGCCACACAGATAGCTCTTCTGTCGGTTTGAATCAGGTATTTATAATCCAGATGATGTTGAAGACAGGGATTTGCGGCACGATAGAATCGTGATAGAAAAACGAATCAGGGAAGATCGACGACGACTGTGAGCGCAGGCGTCGATGGTAATTACCAAAAAGGAATCCGGTTACCAGCCTGCCGAAGTGGAGGAGGAGACTTCCCTGACTGCGTTTTTCTATGATACATACAAAGCCGCAAATCCCGTCTGTCTATCCATACCCGGATAATTTCAAAACATACAGATTCAAAGCGACAAATCCCAATTTAATAAGAAAAAATCCTGCAAAGCAGGATTCTCCGCCTGCGGCGGGTCGCGAAAGCGGCATCTTCCTATCCGCCGCAGTGCGATCCTCGCGGAGCGTTTTTTATTTCATAGGAATACAATTTCCTATGAAATAAAAAAATGCTGCCACACAATTTTGTATGACAGCGTTTTTCTTCTGATATTATATTGAGACGTATACCGATATTTCTCTATTTTACTGAAGCATATACCGGATATTTCTCCGTCAGCCCTTTTACGATGGCTTTCGCTTCATCCAGTTTTCCATCGATGATGGTCAGCTTGATGGCTTCGGCAATCTGTACCATGTCATCTTCTTTGAGACCGCGGGAAGTTACCGCCGGAGTACCGATGCGGAGTCCGCTGGTCACGAACGGAGACTTCGGATCATTTGGTACGGTGTTTTTGTTACAGGTAATGTGTACAGAATCCAGTAATTTTTCCATGTCTTTTCCTGTCAGATCCATCTTGCGCAGGTCCACAAGCATCAGGTGGTTGTCGGTTCCGCCGGATACAATGTCAAATCCTCTCTCCATCAGAGCGGAAGCCAGGGTGGAAGCGTTCTTCACGATCTGTTTCTGGTATTCTTTAAATTCCGGGGACAGCGCTTCTTTGAAGCATACTGCCTTGGCAGCGATCACATGCATCAGCGGGCCGCCCTGGATTCCCGGGAATACCGCCTTGTTGAAGTTATATTTTTTATTTACTTCTTCGCTGGATAAGATCAGGCCGCCCCTTGGTCCGCGGAGCGTCTTGTGTGTGGTAGTTGTGGTCACATGCGCGTATGGAATCGGGCTCTCGTGAAGACCTGCCGCCACAAGACCAGCAATGTGGGCCATATCCACCATGAGAACTGCGCCCACTTCATCGGCAATCTCACGCATTTTTTTGAAGTCGATCTTTCTTGCGTAAGCGCTGGCGCCGGCAATGATCATTTTCGGCTTACATTCCAGAGCGATCGCTCTCACATTATCATAATCAATGAAGCCCTGGTCGTTGACACCGTACGGTACACAGTGATAGTTCTTACCGGACATGTTGACAGGACTTCCGTGGGTCAGATGTCCGCCGTGGTCAAGGTTCATACCCATGTAGGTGTCTCCCACGTTCATCACAGCAAAAAATACCGCCATATTGGCCTGGGCGCCGGAATGGGGCTGTACATTGGCATACTCACAGCCAAACAGCTCTTTCGCTCTCTCGATGGCAAGATTCTCCACCACGTCCACATACTGGCATCCGCCGTAATATCTTTTTCCCGGATATCCTTCCGCATATTTATTGGTCAGATGGCTGCCCATGGCTGCCATCACTGCCTCGGATACGAGATTCTCGGAAGCGATCAGCTCCAGATTATCTCTCTGACGGCCAAGTTCTCCTTCCATCGCAGCGGCAACTTCCGGATCAGCAGCTTTTACATAATCAAAACTAAACATTTTTTCTCCTCCGTATCTGATAGATCAGCGAGTTTCATTAACAAAATCGCTTTCAAGTATAGCATAGGGAAAGCGCACACGCAAGTTTTCCCTTTATAATATCTCAATCACTTCCCGCACATTGGAAACTCCCAGTATCTGGATTTTATCCCGGAAACTATCCTCCAGAGACTCCTCGTTGGTCTTTGGAATAATGCAGCGGGTAAATCCCATCTTGATGGCTTCTGTAAGACGCTGTTCCACGAAACTGACGCCGCGGACCTCACCGGTAAGTCCCACTTCTCCAAAAATCATTGTTCCCGGATGAACCGGAAGATTCCGGTAACTGGAAATGACTGCGCAGATGATCCCCAGGTCAATGGCCGGCTCTCCCAGCCGCATACCGCCGGCCAGATTCACGTAGGCGTCACAACCACCCAGCTGCATACCGGCCTTTTTTTCCAGCACCGCCAGAAGCAGATTGACTCTGTTATAGTCAATCCCCACGGAGGTCCGCCGCGGCATGTTAAAACTTGTAGGCGAGACAAGAGCCTGAATCTCGATAAGCAGAGGTCTTGTCCCCTCCATGGAACAGACCACCACTGACCCGGAAGCATCCAGCGGTCTTCCGTCCAGCATCACTTTTGAAGGGTTGGATACTTCATACAGCCCTTTTTGTTTCATCTCGAAGACACCGATTTCGTTGGTGGAGCCAAACCGGTTCTTGACTCCACGGAGAATCCGGTACACCGCATTCTGCTCTCCCTCAAAATACAGCACCGTATCCACCATATGCTCCAGGGTTTTTGGTCCGGCTACCACGCCTTCCTTGGTGACATGGCCCACGATAAATACCGCGATTCCCTCTGTTTTCGCCAGCTGCATCAAAATAGAGGTTACCTCCCGCACCTGACTGACACTTCCTGCTGCCGATGTGATCTCCTCACTGGACATGGTCTGCACAGAGTCCACCACCACCATATCCGGTTTCCTTTCCCGCAGCACGGATGCCGCCACATCAATGTCTGTCTCACAGAGCAGGGAGACCTCTTTCTCAAATCCTCCCAGCCGGTCGGCCCGCATCTTGATCTGCTTTAAGGATTCCTCTCCGGAAACATATACCACATCTTTCCCGGCGTTGGCCAGATTCCGGCAGATCTGCAGAAGCAGGGTGGATTTGCCGATGCCAGGATCTCCGCCCACCAGGATGAGAGACCCCTTCACAATTCCTCCGCCCAGCACCCGGTTCAGTTCCGGGATTCCGGAATCCATCCGCTCCTCTTCCTCCATGGAAACTTCAAATAAACCGGTCAGCTTCTGGTGCGGCACTGCTCTGGCAGACCTGCCTCTGGCTGCAGGCACCGTCCGCTCTTCCACCAGGGTATTCCACTGATGGCACCCCGGACACTGCCCCATCCATTTGGCAGATTCATAGCCGCATTCTTTACAGAAAAAAACAGTTTTTGTTTTTGATTTTGCCATAAAATCCATTCTCCATTTATTATGATTTCCATAAACATAAGGAAAGAATCCCGGTACCGGGATTCTTTCCTGAAACAGCTTTATAATTTAACTACGTTGACCTTCGCGGTCTCTCCTTCGTTCATCTCAATACTGAAGTCGATCTTACCTCCCAGACTGGACTTCATCTTACCGATGTTCGTGTCATCCACAAACACCTTGTACTCTTTCTCCGGCTCCAGCTCCAGAGTGATATGTATATCATCTGCCGCTTCCACCTGGAAAGTAAGCTGACGTTCCGTCTCCTTAAAATCATGTACAGCGGAACCCGGAACAGATTCATACACTACCCCGCCATTCTTCTCCAGACGGGTAATCTCCTTAAATGTCTTCACCTTGTATACAGAATCCTGGAACTTGAAATCTGCCAGCTTGGTCTTAGCCTCCAGACTGTAGTCACCAAAACTAATACTGCCATTCTCTTCTGTTCTCAGTAATTCTTTTACGTTAGCCATAATTATCCTCCTACCTGCGGCGAAAGGTACATCCCCTCCGCCTCATTTATCCAACAGCTTTCAGTTATCCTTATTATACAGGAATTATACACTTTTGCAAATATTCATTTTCATAAGAATGTCACTATTCTGAAAATACTGTTCCCCTGCACCGGACTGTCCTTCAGAAACACAGCACTGAATTATCAGGGAAAATGCCGGTCAGCCGGCAGACAGATAATTTCCGCCGCTCCATTCGGCCTTGCCGCGCTGACTTCATTTTCCCTTCCCGGCAATCCTTCCGCGCCGGTCCGGATGCGTCGGGTCTTCTATCCTTCTATCACTACTTTACCGTCTTTCATTCCCAGAGTGACCTGGCTTCCGGCCTTGATATGTCCTAACAGGAATTCATCAGCCAGGAAGTCTTCCAGCTCATTCTGGATGGTCCGGCGCAGCGGTCTGGCGCCATACTGCGGATTATATCCCTTTTCCAGAATATAATCCTCCACCTCTTCTGTCACGGAGAGTGTGAATCCCGGTGTCTTTTGCACTCTGTCTGCCAGCTCTTTGATCAGCAGACGGACGATCTTCTTCTGCTGTTCTTTCTCCAGGGTGTGGAAGACCACAATACCGTCAATTCTGTTGAGAAATTCCGGCTTGAAAATCTGTTTGACTTCTTCCATAACACGATTCTTCATCTTCTCATGATCCTGCCCGGCATCGGAATGGGTGGTAAATCCCAGATTCTTCGGTGCCATGATCCGCTGCGCGCCCGCATTGGACGTCATGATGATCACCGTATTCTTGAAGTCAACCTTACGTCCGTTGGAGTCAGTGATCTGACCATCGTCAAGAACCTGCAGCAAAATGTTAAACACGTCGCCATGGGCTTTCTCAATCTCATCAAACAAAAGGACCGAATACGGATGTCTGCGCACCTGCTCGCTGAGCTGTCCGCCCTCTTCATATCCCACGTATCCTGGCGGAGAACCGATAAGCTTGGACACACTGTGCTTCTCCATATATTCGGACATATCAACCCGGATCATGGCATTCTCATCGCCAAAAAGCGCCTCTGCCAGTGCCTTGGAAAGCTCTGTCTTACCCACGCCGGTCGGTCCAAGGAACAGGAAAGAACCGATAGGACGCTTCGGATCCTTCATACCCACACGGCCTCTCTTGATGGCTTTTGCCAGAATACTCACCGCTTCATCCTGACCGATGACTCTCTTTTTCAGCTCTGTTTCCAGAGACAAAAGTCTCTGTGACTCGGTCTGGCTGATTCTGGTCACCGGGATCTTGGTCCAGTCAGAAACCACGGCAGCCACATCATTTTCCGAAACAGTGATATTTCTGGACTCTTTTGCCTGATCCCACTGTTCCTTCAGTTCCTGGGCCTTTGCCTGTGCCTTCTGCTGTTTGGTATTATTGAACTTGGCCCTCCGGATATTTCCTTCCATGAGAGCTTCCTCTTTTCTCTGGCTGAACTTTTTGGCCTCTTCCTCTGCCTTTTTTAAATCATCCGGCATGGTAAACAGACCGACCTTCTTTCTGGAAGCTGCCTCATCCATCACGTCGATAGCCTTGTCCGGCAAAAACCGGTCGCTGATATATCTCTTGGAAAGAGCAGCTGCTGCCTCCAGGGACGCTGCTGTATAGCGCACATGATGGTGTTTCTCAAACTTTTCTTTCAGCCCTTTTAAGATGGCGACGGTCTCCTCCACCGTCGGCTCCTCCACCGTAACCGGCTGGAATCTCCGCTCAAAGGCTGCGTCCTTCTCTATATATTTGCGATATTCCTCGCTGGTGGTGGCTCCGATCAGCTGCAGCTCGCCTCTGGCCAGAAACGGCTTTACGATATTGGAGGCATCGATAGCTCCCTCGGCTCCTCCTGCTCCGATCATGGTATGAATCTCATCCACAAACAGCAGGATATCGCCCCTGTCCATAACTTCCTGGAGCAATCCTTTGATCCTTTCCTCGAACTCACCCCGGTATTTGGATCCCGCAATCAGTCCCGGCAGATCAAGGACCATGACCTTCTTGCCCTTAAGCATCTCCGGAACCTCTTCTCTGACAATCCACTGGGCCAGACCTTCCACAATGGCAGTCTTGCCCACGCCGGGCTCTCCCACCAGACAAGGACTGTTTTTGGTCCTGCGGCTCAGGATCTGAATGACCCTCTGCAGTTCCTTCTTCCGTCCTATGATCGGGTCCAGGCTGCCATCCTTTGCCTTCTGGGTCAGATCCTCACAGAAAGCCTCCGTCATGGAAGACTGTCTTCTCTTCTTCTGTCCGGTCAACGCCTGGTATTCCTTCTGGGCTCTTGAAGCATCCACGCCCAGAGTTACCAGCACATCCACATAAATGCGCTTAAGATTCACGTTGAGCCCCCGCAGAAGACGGATGGCGATGCAGTCCGTCTCCTTGAGCAGTGCAAGCAGAATATGTTCACTGCCAATCTTCTCCGCGTGAAATCTTCCTGCCTCCGCCGCGCTGTTTTCAAGAATCTCCTCCGCCTTCGGGCTGTATCCGAAAAACGCTGCCTTCTCATTATCTCCCAGCGCCGCTGACTGTCCCAGCACTGCATTAAAAAACGTCTCATAAGACACGCCGTTCTCCGCCAGCACTCTGCCGGCCAGAGAATCTTCCTGGGACAACAGTCCCAGCACAAGATGCTCCGTCCCCACATACTTCTGACGGCAGGCTTTCGCGTCTTCCTCTGCCCGTTCCAGAGCACGGGACGCATATTCGTTGTATTCTCTATTCATAAAACCTCACCTACTTTCACAATAGATGAAATGTATCATACATTTCCCCGACAATTTGTTTCATTTCTTCCTTTGTAATCTCCTTGCATATGGCCTGGGCGACGATCATCTGCATATAATTGTTGATCTTTTCAAGCTCAGCCTCCTTGCGGTTCTTCTCCACAGAGACAATGGCGCCCTTTCTCCGGTCAAGCTTCAGATAGCCCTCCTCCCGGAGGATGGCATACGCTTTATTCACGGTGTGCATGTTCACTCCCAGGTCCTTCGCCAGATTCCGCACGGAAGGAAGCGAATCCCCGTCATGGAGCCTGTCCTGCGCAATCTCCATCACAATCTGGTTGCGAAGCTGTATATATATGGCTTCCGGACTGTTAAAATCTATCTCTATCAGCATGCTTTCACCCTTTCATTTTCATTTGTAAATTCAAGTACGCTGTCGGCGTACCTGCCGCCAGGTGCGCGCTCCGAAGAATCTTTCATCTGCGCGCCTCTGCGATCCGCCGGAGGCTCAACTTTCAGCAGGGGACACCCAAGCTGAAAATTGTCTGTGTTATATAGACTATATCAATTAGCTCAAAAAATCAAGAAAAAAACGCACAGAATACCGCTTTTTGTCTTCACAAAAGCAGTAATTTCCATGCGTTTGTGTCTATTCAGGGTCTTTTATCTGTCAATCCTGTATCTTTCACTCTGAAGACAAAATCTGGCAGTACAAGATATCCAGCGCCTCTCTGGCAGCCGCCTGGCGGATGGCCATCCGGTCTCCTCCATAAAAACATCGCTTGACGATCGTCTTTCCTTCCACCGTACAGCCGATATACACCAGACCCACCGGTTTTTCTTCTGTGCCGCCGTCGGGACCGGCAATGCCGGTGACCGCAATGGCCGCGTCAGCTCCCGCCGCCCGGGCTGCGCCCTCGGCCATCTCAATGGCTGTCTGACGGGATACGGCGCCATATTTCCGGAGTGTCTCCTCTTTTACTCCAAGAAGCTTCATCTTCGCCTCATTGGAATACGTAATATAGCCTTCTTTGTATACTTCTGAGATACCCGGAGCATTGACCAGCGTCCCCGCGATCAGTCCCCCTGTACAGGATTCCGCTGTGGTAACGGTCAGCTGCCTTGTTCTTAAAATTCTTTCGATCTTCTTCTCCACCGGTATCTCCACGATTCTTCGGCCTGAACTCATGGCTATTCCTCTCCTCCCTCTTTCAGGACATCAATATTCTTGGCCAGATAATCCACCAGAGACACAATGGTCAGGATTAAAGCGATGTAAACCAGAACCTGTTCGATGACAAAGGCCACCGGACCGCCAAAATCCGCGATGAGAAGGATAATAGCAAACATCTGGAAGTTCGTCTTGAACTTGCCCCAGTAGCTGGCGGCAATCACCACGCCCTTGTCGCTGGCCACCAGACGGAAACCGCTGATGACAAACTCTCTGGCAATAATAATGATGACAATCCACGCCGGCATGCTCTCCGGCCTTGTTACGATCAGACAGATAAACGCGGAGCAGGTCAGGATTTTATCTGCCAAAGGGTCCATAAACTTTCCGAAATTCGTCACGAGATTATTTTTTCTGGCAATCTGTCCGTCCAGAAAATCTGTGATACTGGCCACGCAGAACAATACCAGCGCGATCCATTTCGCATATCCATGAGGCACGATGGAGGAGTCCACCAGCATAAAAAATACAAAAAACGGAACCAGAATCATCCTGAGTATCGTCAGCTTATTCGGTAAATTCATCTTCATAAATAACATCTCCCATCAAATCATATTCGCTTGCACCCGTAATGCGCACCGGGACAATATCTCCGGAAATCATTTCCTCCTCTGAACGGACGAATACATTTCCATCTACCTTCGGCGCATCCATATAGGTCCTTCCCACATAAATATCTTCTTCGTATAAATACCCTTCGATCAGAACGGACATTTCTTTTCCCACCATGGAGGCTGCCTTTTCGGCGCTGATCTGCTGCTGCAGCTCCATGACAGCATCCCGGCGGGCTTCCTTGCACTCCTCGTCGATCTGTCCTTCCATGTCCGCCGCTTTTGTTCCCTCCTCCGGCGAGTAGGTAAATACCCCCAGCCGGTCAAAACGCATCTGCTCCACAAAATCTTTCATGCGTTCGAATTCTTCTTCTGTCTCTCCCGGGAAGCCGGTTATGAGCGTCGTCCGCAGAATGATATCAGGGATCTCCCTCCGAAGTTTCCCGATCAATTCCGTCAGCTCCGCCCGGTCTGTCTTTCTTCCCATTCGCTTCAGGATACTGTCTTCGCTGTGCTGGATCGGAATATCCAGATAATGACAGATCTTCTCTTCTTCTTTCATCACCTGAATCAGCTCATCGGTGATCTCCTCCGGATAGCAGTAAAGAATCCGGATCCAGTCAAGTCCCTCAAGTCCGCAGAGTCTGTGCAGAAGTTCCGGCAGCATCTTCTTTCCATATAGATCCATTCCGTAGACAGTTGTCTCCTGGGCGATGAGGATCAGCTCCTTTGCCCCGCCTTCCACCAGTCTTCCGGCTTCGTCCAGCAGATCTTCCATCGGAAAACTGCGGTACCGTCCCCGGATATACGGAATAACACAGTAAGTACAGCGCTTATTGCAGCCCTCCGCAATCTTTAAATAGGCAGTATAACTTCCCGTTGTCACCATCCGTTTATCGGAAAGAGACGGCGTCAGCAGATCAATGGACGGACAACAGACCAGAGGATGTTCCTCTTCTGTCTGCGCCTCTCTCAGCAGGGCGTCAAGCACCGGCACGATCTCCGTATATCCGCTGATGCCAATGACCGCATCCACTTCCGGAAGTTCTTTTGCAATTTCGTCTTTGTATCTCTGGGCCAGACAGCCTGTGATCACCAGCGCCTTCAATCTGCCCTTTTCTTTCCAGGAAGCCATCTCAAGGATCGTCTCAATACTCTCCTCCTTGGCGTCATGGATAAAACAGCAGGTATTGATGACGATGGCGTCGGCCTCCGCTTCCTCTTCCACGATGGTATATCCGCCTTCCGCCAGAAGCCCCAGCATTTTTTCGCTGTCTACCAGATTCTTGTCACATCCCAGAGAAATCATTAATACATTTTTCATTTATTCATTCATCCTCAATGCCGCTTCCACACAGTTATGCATCAGCATGGCGATGGTCATCGGACCCACACCGCCCGGAACCGGGGTAATGGCGCTTACTTTCTCAACAACACTGTCATAATCCACGTCTCCGCAGAGCTTATTGTTTTCATTGCGGTGGATTCCCACATCAATAACAACCGCTCCTTCCTTCACATAAGAAGCATCAAAAAACTTCGGTTTTCCAATGGCTGCCACCAGAATATCCGCTCTCTGGCAGATTTCCTTTAAGTTCCGGGTGTGGGAATGACAGATAGTCACTGTTCCATTCTCCCTAAGCAGAAGCATGGCCATCGGTTTACCCACAATGTTGCTCCGCCCTACAACCACGCAGTCCTTTCCCTCAATCCCGATGCCGGAACGCTTGAGAAGCTGGATGATACCCGCCGGCGTACAGGAGACAAATCCCGGTTCCCCGATGGAAAGGGCTCCCACACTCTGCGGATGAAAACCGTCCACATCTTTTTTTGGAGAAATGGCCTCAATCACCTTCTTTTCATCCATATGATCCGGAATCGGAAGCTGGACCAGAATACCGTTGACGCTGTCGTCTTTGTTCAGCTGATCGATCAGGGTCAGAAGTTCTTCCTCCGTAGTCTCCTCCGGAAGCTCATAAGCTCTTGACTCTATGCCGATATAGGCACAGGCTTTCTTTTTATTTCCCACATAGACCGAGGAAGCCGGGTCATTCCCCACCTGAATCACTGCCAGACAGACAGAGATGCCGTCCTCCTTCATGCGGGCAACCTGCTCCTTCAGCTCTTCCTTGATCTCTGCGGAAATCTTCTTTCCGTCAATTCTCATTGCCATATTCTTCACTCTTTCTGTTCTGAATTTTCGTCGCCGCCTGCCCGTGCAGGCAGGATATTTTATGATACAACACTTTTATCCATTCGTAAAGGCAATTCCTGGTATAATCCACATTCACCGCCTTTTGGCTCACACACAAAGAAACATGGACTCTGCTATAAGTTCTCCTCAAAGAACGCATCCAGCTGTTCCGGAGTCATGAGGATTTTCCGCGGTTTGGTACCTTCTTCCGGACCTACAATGCCGGCATCGGCCAGCTGGTCGATGATACGGGCCGCCCGGTTGAAGCCGATTTTAAACATCCGCTGCAGCATACCGATGGTCGCCTTATCTTTCTCCATGATAAAGCGGGCTGCCGCCTCAAAATACTCATCTCTCTCGCTGGAGATGCTGCCGTTTCTGATCTTATTCTCAATCTTTTCCGTCACAGAGGTGTCATAAACCGCCACATCTTCGTTTTCCTTCAAAAATTCCACTACCCGGCTGACTTCGGCGTCCGAGACGAACGCCCCCTGTACCCGGACCGGTTTCTGATACCCGGACGGATAGAATAACATGTCTCCTTTTCCCAGAAGTTTTTCCGCCCCGTTCATGTCGATGATCGTCCGGCTGTCCACGCCGGACGACACGGAAAAGGCAATCCGTGACGGCACGTTGGCCTTGATCAGTCCTGTGATAACGTTGACAGAAGGACGCTGAGTGGCAATCACCAGATGAATCCCCGCCGCACGGGCCAGCTGGGACAATCTGACGATGGCGTCCTCCACTTCGCCAGGGGCTACCATCATCAGATCCGCCAGCTCGTCGATAATGATAACAATCTGCGGCATGCGGCTCATCTTTTCCTCATCCACCTGTCCGGATTTTATGACTTCATCTGCTTTTTTGTTATATCCTTCGATATTGCGGACGCCGGTCTCTGTAAACTTCTTGTACCGGTCTGTCATCTCGGCCACCGCCCAGTTGAGGGCTCCGGAAGCCTTCTTCGGATCTGTGACCACAGGGATCAGCAGATGCGGGATTCCGTTGTATGTACTGAGTTCCACCATCTTCGGATCGATCATGATCAATTTCACTTCAGAAGGTTTGGCCTTATAAAGGATACTCATGATCAGCGTGTTGATACAGACAGATTTTCCGGAACCGGTGGCTCCGGCGATGAGCAGATGCGGCATCTTGGCCAGATCTGCCACCACGATCTTTCCGCCGATATCCTTGCCCACGGCAAAAGCCAGCTTTGATTTAAAATTCTTAAAGATCCGGTTGTCCACCAGTTCCCGGAAATGTACGGTCATGTTCTGCTTGTTCGGCACCTCAATACCGATAGCCGCCTTTCCCGGGATCGGCGCTTCGATACGGATATCCGAGGCCGCCAGATTCAGCTTGATATCGTCGGTCAGAGATAAAATCTTGCTGACCTTCGTTCCCTGCTCCGGAAACATCTCATAGCGGGTCACCGTCGGACCACAGCTGATGTCGGTGATGGTCACCCGGACTCCGAAGCTCTCCAGAGTACTCTGGAGCTTCATGGCTGTCTCCTTCAGGGTCTTATCATAATCCGCCGGAAGCTGCTGTTTTTCTGTGACCAGCAGGCTCATCGGCGGGAAAATGTACTCTTCTTTTTTCGCCGGGCGGCGCTGCGGCACCGAAGCCGGCGCTGCGGCCGCTTTCACGTCCGCTGCTTTTTCCGGCGGTCTCTTTGCTGCTTCTGTGTTTCCTGCCTCTTGCAGCACTTCCACAGCCGCTGTATCTCCCGGCGCTTTTCCTTCTTCCGCGTCCTTCATACCTTCTGAAACCGCCGCGATTTCCATGCTTCCGGCGTCCTCCGGCATCACTTCGACTGCTTCCCCTCCGGTTTCTCCGGACGCCGGCTCTGATACCGGCATCTCCATGGCCTCGCTGTCCTCCGGGATACTCTTTATTGTATCTTCCGCTGCCGTCATCTCTTCCTCTATAAAAGACGGCTCTTCCCCGGCGTTTTCCTCCGGAATCGCATTCTCCACCGCTGTCGTTGTATTCTTCACTGCAAAATCAGTATCTTTGCTGTCATCCCAGCCATTCTCTCTGACAATGCGGCCGCTCATCTCCTCCATCTGCGGTGACTGTGAAAGCGTGATCTCTTCCGGAAGCCCCTGGGACGGACGCTCCGGCTCTTCATTGTTCACGGAGAACATTTCTTTTCGCTCCCGTCTATTCTCCGAAGCGGCATTGACTGCTGCGGCATTGACAAGACCACTCCATTCTTCCTGCTCCCGGTTTTCATCGTTTCCATCCAGCGCCAGAGCAGAAAAATCCAGACTGCCGTCAAAGGCTTCCGTCTTGCCGTCCTCCGCCGTAAACGGATAAATTTCCGGATGCAGTTCTTTCAGCGAATCCTTCTTCTTCACCTCATCTTCCGGGGTGAAAAGAGGAATGTGGATCCGGATATCCGGCTGCTTTTTCTTTTTGGCTGCAGTCTTGCGGAAAGTTCCGGTCGGTCTCGGTTTGCGGCCCGCCTCCGGCTGATCTGCCCCCGGCTCTTCTCCGGCGTCCGCGCTGATCTCTTCCGCGGCGGCTCCCGCTTTCTTTCCGGCCGCCTTTTCCGCTTTCTTTTCTTCCATTTCTTTTATTTTTTCTTCACACTGTTTTTCACGCAGCCTGTCCTCGGCAGTGGCTCTCTCTCTGGCCGCCTGCCGTCTCTTTTCTTCCGCTTCCTTCCATACCTTCTGGAGCTTTCTCACTCCCTGTCGGAAAAAGCCCACAAAAGACCGCTGGGTCAGCATGACGAGCGCCAGAAGAAGGACACAGGAAATAATTACCAGAGCCCCCGGCGTTCCAAACCAACCCTTCAGCAAAAGACCGATGCCGCCTCCCAGAATCCCGCCTGCCCGGTGATCCGATGCCGCCACGGCAAACAAATCGTAAAATTCCCGGACGTCCTGCTGATAGATCAGCTGGGCGTAAGACGAGATCATCGTGAGCACTACAAAACCAGCCCCGCATTTTTTCATGGCAAGGAGGCTGTAATCATTGGCCAGAAGCACCGTGACCATCAAAAAGAAGGCCAGCGGCATCACATACTGGACACAGCCAAAAATACCAAAGAAAAAACTGCTGAGCCACACGCCCACCACGCCGCACAGTCCAAAATTGCTGAGCATCATGATCAGCATAATGCCGAAGGATGCCACCAGCTGTATTTCATTTTTCATGGGAATCCCCTGGGCAGAGGTCCTGCTCCGGGAAGCATTTCCCGGGGACTTCTTTCCGGAACTCTTCTTTGCAGTCCGGGTCCTCTGAGAGGAAGTTCTCGCAGCCGCGGTCGTTCCGGCACGTTTTCGGCTGCCGGAAGCGCTGCTGCTCCCTTTTTTCGCATTATGATTATTCGCCATTTTCTAACTCCCTTTTATTATCTGCTGTCATCATATCATAGATAATACCATAAATGATACAAGAAAAAAAGGAGCGTTTTTTATGAAAATAACAGTTTTTTATTCACCTTTTTTCTCAGAAATGGCGTCATGCAGCCAGGAAAGTGCCTCCGCAATTCCTCCCACCTGATCGGCAAGTCCGGCTTTCACCGCCTGTTCTCCCACCAGGATTGTACCAAGATCTTTTGCCATCATCCCTTTTTTCATCATCATCTCCTCCAAATCCTCTTTTTTCGCCCGGGAATGTCCGGCAGTGAAATCGAGGATCCTGTCCTGGATCAGTTTAAAATACTCAAACGTTGGCGGAGCGCCGATGACGGTCCCGCTCAGGCGGACCGGGTGAATGAGCATGGTGGCCGTAGGTGCGATCATAGTGTAGTCCGGCGCCACGGAAAGAGGGACGCCAATGGAATGACTGTCCCCGATAATCAGAGAGATCACCGGTTTGTCAATGGAGGCGATCATTTCCGCCGCCGCCAGTCCACAGGAACAATCCCCGCCCACCGTGTTGATCAGCAGCAGGATGCCGTCAATATTTCTGCTGTCCTGCGCTTTGGCCAGAAGCGGCAGCAAATGTTCATATTTTGTGGTTTTCGTTCTGTCGCCGGCCAGCTCATGCCCCTCAATCTCTCCGATAATTGATAAAAATAAAATGTGATGTCCGCTCTCGTGATCTGTCAGAAGTTCTTCTCCGAATTCCAGCAGTTTTTTATCCTGATTATCCATAAATACCTCCTTTGCAGCCCCTGCGCCGCCTGTTGTGTTTACAGAAAATAGGATAGCCGATTTTTATGTGCCTATTCAGACATGTTTATGCTATAATGGGCCTCGGGATACTGTCCGCTGAATATTCGGGACACTATCCTCTGAAAATACAGGAACAGGAGAGATCAACATGTCTTCAGGCAATACAGAAATACATAAAGCAAACGATATCCAAATAGCTTTTTTTGACGTTGACGGGACATTGGTCGACATCAACACCAAAGTCGCCACGCCAAAAATGCTGGATACCCTGAGAGCACTCCAAAAAAACGGTGTCAAAATCTGCATCGCCACAGGAAGAGCGCCGGATAAGATTCCGCAGTTTGACGGCGTGGAATTCGACGCCTGCCTGGCCTTCAACGCTTCTTACTGCTTTACCAAAGACACGGTCATTTTCAGCAACCCGCTCCCTCCCGCCGCCGTCCGTCGTGTTATAGAAAACGCAAAAGCTCTCGGCCGGCCGGTCTCCGTGGCCACCGCCGCACGCAGCGCCTCCAATGGCAATGACCCGGATCTCACCGACTATTATGCCATCTCAAAGCAAACGATCGCGGTGGCTGATGATTTTGAGGATCTCATGAACAGCACCGTTTACCAGCTGATGCTGGGCAGCCGAAAAGAGGAACACGCACAATTACTAAAAGGCGTGACCGGAGCCAAAATCACTTCCTGGTGGCCCCGGGCCGTGGACATTATTCCCGCTGACGGCAGCAAAGGCGTGGGCGTACAAAAAGTTCTGGACTATTTCCACATTAAAAATGAGCAGGCCATCGCCTTTGGCGACGGCGGCAACGATATTGAAATGCTGCAGACCGTCGGCACCGGCGTTGCCATGGGAAACGCGACGGATGACGTAAAGGCTGCCGCGGATACTGTCTGTGGAAATGTATCGGACGACGGTATCTATTATTATTGCAAAAATCACGGTCTCCTCTAGCATATGAGAATCACAGACTGACGCAAATGATCACTCTCAGAGATCCATACAGAAAAAACAAAAGGATGTATCCCCGGGAAGGCAGGCAGCTGTCCCGGGAATACATCCTTTTTAATCTGTATTCTTATCTTATCTGTATTCTTATATGTGATATTATTTTGTATTACGGCCTTTCCGGATGTTCTATGCATTTCTTACGCGCCCAGTCCGTACTGCTGCAAAAGAGCATTTAAAGTCCCGTCTGCACGGATTTCCTCCAAAGCGCTGGAAAAAGTCTCCGGAATTCCTTCCGCTGCCGCAGCCGTAAAGCGGTGAACACTGAAATACTTCTCACTGGTGGTCATAAGCTTCAGCGTTTTGTCCTGCTGTAAGACCAGGGACGCCTTTCCCTGATCAAGAACCATCGCCCCGGAATATCCCTGAGACACATCAGAGATCACATTGGCCGCATCCTGAAAGACGATGGTCTCCGCATCATAGCTGGCTGCCAGATCATCGGCAAAGACCGCTTCCTCCGTCTCCGCCCTGGCAGCGATGCTCACACTTCGCAGATTCTTCATTTTGCGGATACCTTGTCCTTTTTTCACCAGCAGGCAAAGGCCGGTCTCATACACCGGTTCCGACCGGGCATACGTGGAGGTGTCTCCAGCCTCCGGTTCCATCGTTCCCAGGAAGAGATGGCCGGGCTGACTTGACGTTCCGTTGTTCTCGTCTGTTGGATCAGCGCCAGCTGCCTTATATTCTGCCGGACTCATGGTCTTAAATTCATAGGTAAATCCTCCGCGTTCTGACAGCGTATTCATCAGATCCACATAAAATCCTGATACGGTCCCATTCTCATCTGTCGAATAATATGGCGCATTATCTGCCTCCACACCCACATAATAATCCGGCTGTTCCGGTTCCGGTGCCGTCTCCTGTTTCTCTGCCTTTGAACAACCGGCCGCCAGCAGAGCTGCCGTCAGAAGCAGTGCTCCTAATTTCCACTTTTTCATAAAAAATATTCTCCATTCCTTCTGTCTTGCCGACACATTTTCTATCATTCCCGAATGTATCGTTTTACAATTCCAGATCTCTTTTATACATGGCAATCCGTTCTTCGATTTCTTCCAGTTCCCTGTCAATTTCCGCGATACGCTTTTTCCGGGCGTCAATATCTACTTTAGCCACCTTCACCGTCTTCACGATGTAACGGGGAAGGTTCAGATTAAAGTCATTCTGCTCCAGTTCCATCTGCTCCACCCGGCTGCAAAACCCCGGAACGGTCTTCCGCTCCTTCCAGGCGATCCCAATGGCATTTAACTGTTCTGATTCAAAACTTTCCACCTCAGAACAGTCAAAAAACATGACATCTCTCCCCGGACGATTCTTCCGCAGCAGCAAAAGCACTTCTTTTTGGCCTGCCGTCTGTAAAATATGGTCCGGCAGAAGCATCACCAGATCAAGACCATTTTTCTCGCTGACAAGAAACCGGCGCAGCTGGGATTCCTTGCCCTCCCGGTAAAGAAGGGCTCCCGGCAGAATAGCCGCCAGCACGCCGTCTTCCTTCAACATGGAAAACGCTGATAAGAGAAACGGAAGCTCCCCCTTGGAAATGGGACCAATCTTCTCCATCAATTTTCTGGACTTCCTGTTCTTTGCCATGACGCTTCCTGCTTCCGCCCCTTCCGGCATGTAAATGCCGATGGCGTCAAACTTCTCCGTATCTTCGCTTTCCTCTTCCCATTCTCTCCGGTCATAGACATGGAGTGAACCTTCCGGCACTCCTTTCATATAACCCAGGATCTTCAAAATCTCCCGGTATCCCTCATGACTGTCATAGCCGGAAATGTCCAGCTTCGCAGGATTCTCCGACATACAGCGGTACAAGGTTCCATACGTAAATTCCGGCACAAAGACACGACGGATCTTCTCATCGCCTTTTGAAAAAAACAGTCGGTACAGCCGCAGCACCTCGCTGGAAATGGCAGTCTCCTTTTTCATGCCTGCAAACGCCTGCAGAAGTTCTTCAAAAAAGACCGGATATTTTTCCAGAAGCAGCTCCCCGCTGCCCCAGAGATTCATCTTTTTTATCATCTTTCGGACAAATCTCGCGTAACTTTTCTGTTTCTCTGTGGACTGCATTCTGGTCAGATTCCTGTAAAAAGAAAAATCTGTCAGCTGAAAATCTCCGCCGGCCAGATGAATGAACGGAGAGGCATCCTCAATAAACCGTAAAAAAGACGGCAGCTGCAACTTTCCCCGAACCGCCATACGGACCATGGCATCCAGCTTGTAAGCGTCGTCCAGCCTTTCATCAAAACGCAGGCATAAATAATGATAAAATAAAAGAAACACACAGGTATCCCTGTATTCCTCAAAGGTCAGACCGGGATGGCTCTCCCCTGGAATCGACATGAACTCATAATGCAATTGTTTTTCATCCATTCCTTCTCACCTTCTCAAAGTTTCTTCAGATACTGCATCATCTCCTCGGAGAGAACGGATTTTTCCAGTTTCATTCTCTCCATGAGAAGCAGCTGTTTTCTTTTCTGATAGTAATAAAGCTTGCCGATGGACATCTGTGTGGCAAGATCCGGACACTCGATCATCAGCTGCCGGATCATATGGATGGACAGCACTTTCACCGAGGAATTCCCCTGTATGGCGATATCCCTCTGCAGCTTGATCTCCGGATGTTCATTAAAATACCAGGCAAAATAATAGGGGTCCATGATTCCGTCCCGAAATTCTATGGACACAAAATTGGAGGGGATGATCTTTCCTTCATGCTGTTTTTCCAGAACCGCCGCCCGGTGAAAGGAAGTCAGACCGATGACGATACTATGCTCCTTTGCCAGATTCAGGTGATCCACCTTTTTTTTGTCCACAAAAACAGAAGGAACCTCATAATCCGTAATACCGTTCTCCTCATCCAGAAGCTGGCTGATGGATAGAATGGGATATTCGATTCCTTCGCTCTGTACCTTAGGCTTTATACGGTTAAGCACCACACCATGGGTAATCTGACTGATTTGTTCCAGCAGAAGTTCCACTTGACATTTACCCCTCTTTCACATGTTATTTTTCATTATAACTTCTTTTTTTGATTCAGGCAATACTAAAAAAGATAATCAATCTGAACCCCCGGGATTTGTATTGATCCGGGGATGAATAAAGAGCCGGGATTTGCATTTATCCGGGGGTGAATAAAGAGCCGGGATTTGCATTTATCCGGGTGTGAATAAAGAGACGGGATTTGCGGCTTTATATTTATCATAGAAAAACGCAGTCGGGGAAGTCTCCTCCTCCACTTCGGCAGGCTGGTAACCAGCTCCTCTTTGGAACTGTCACAATACGCCTGCACTCACAGTCGTCGATCTTCCCCGATACGTTTTTCTATAATCATCCCATCATGCCGCAAATCCCTGACTTCTGGATCATCCGGATCATGACAAAATATCCTGGTTCAAATCGACACAAGAGCTACCTGTGTGGCTTGCTCTGCAGGTTCATGCCAGACAGACACGACCGTAAATTTTGGTATCCGCTGATTCGTCTGTAGCCATAACCTGCTGTTTTGCCAGCGTAGCACAGGATTTTTGTAAAGGTGGAACAAAGCGATTTTTCAATAGACAAATGACATTTTGGACACATACGGCTTTCGACCGCGAGCTGTGAAGGAGGACTGATAGAATCGTCTTGTTACCACCTTTACAATCCCCTTTTTTCCTATATTCCCGGAAATCTCAACTCTTTCATTGAATCTCTCCGCCAATCGTTTTATAATATAAGAAATTGTGACAGCAAACGATACATTTACAAATTGAAACGATGGGAGGATTTATTGTGAAGATATCAAAAGTATACTGCGCTTATTTCAGCCCGGGGGACACCACCAAAAAGGTGGTCACCGGTATCGGGGAGTCTTTTAAGGATTATCCGGTGGAGAACATCAATCTTACCGACTATGATATGCGTCAGAATCATTTTCGGTTTACGGAAAATCATCTGCTGATCATCGGCGTCCCGGTTTACGGTGGACGGATCCCGACTCCGGTGAGCGAGTGCTTAAGCCGGTTCCGCGGCATCAGCACGCCGGTGGTGCTGGTGGCGACTTACGGTAACAGGGCTGTCGATGACGCGCTGATGGAGCTTTACAAGGAGCTTGGCAGCAAGGGATTTGTTCCTGTGGCAGCCGCTTCTTTTGTCTGCCAGCATACTTATTTAAGTGATCTGGCCAGCGGCCGTCCGGATGAGAAGGATATGGCCGTAGTGAAGGAGTTTGGCGATAAGATCAAAGAGCGTCTGCACCTCGCTGTGATCTACGATATGAAAAAGCTGGATATTCCAGGTAACTATCCGTATGAGAAACCGCCGATGACCCAGTTCCCGTTCAATGTGGAGACCAATGAGTACTGTATCTACTGTATGCTCTGCGCCGGCGTCTGTCCGATGAAGGCCATCAGCGACAGCAATCCGCGGGATATCAACAATGATATCTGCATCCGCTGCGGTGCCTGCATCCGCATCTGCCCGGCCCAGGCCAAGTCTTTCACAGAAAAGCCTCTGGAAGCGCTTCGTGACCGGCTGCTTCGTCCGCTGTGTGATACCAGACAGGAACCGTGGTATACCATCGGATAAAGCTGTGATCGCAGTGTCAGCAGCATAATCAAATCACAGCATTACAAACAATAAAAACCGCCACAAACAAGGAGCGGTATCCACTGCCTTCCAACGGCATGGATATTCTTCCGTTTGTGACGGTTTTATTTTGTTCACTGTAAATTGATATCCCCGGCTCTAACGCACCGGCTCATCGGGCATCACAAAGGCCGCGATGATATAGATAAGGATTCCCGGAACAAATCCCCAGAGAGTGATAAAGACGAGAATCAGGCGGACGATGGTGGAATCGATGCCGAAATAATCTGCGATTCCTCCGCACACGCCGAGAATCTTTCTGTCTGTTTCTGATTTATATAACTTTCTTCCCATAATACTCAGGCTCCTTCCTCTGCTGTCCGGATAATCTGATCAGTCAGATATTCCATCCACTTTTTATTAAATCCTGCCAGGGCGTCCATGTTTCCGCAGGACAGCGCCGGATACACGCCCTGCGTTCCGGTTCCCTCGGATGTGCCGGCCGCCGCATTATCGGCTGCGGAAGTCTCTCCGGCGGCACCTTCCGTGGATACATTACCAGCCGCCGCACCTTCCGCTTCTGCCGGCTGTGCGTCACCGGTCAGAAATTCCGGATGAGACGCATAGTAGCGCACCTGATAATCGGACAATCTGTCGGCAATGAGCAGCGCCTGTTTTCTGGTGAGGATCTGCTTTGCGTTCCGGCAGGAATCATCGGAAGACAATCCATTCTGAAGGAAAAGTGCGTAGGCCTCCCTCTCTTCCTCTGTGAGCTCCTCCGCATTGGTGCAGCCGCTCAATGTCTCCTCCACTTCCTCTTCTGTCAGATGCTCCGGATACAGCTCCTGGATCAGGGAAGCCAGACGGCTTACAGTCACGGTGCCCTTGCTGTTTCCTTTTTCAAATACATCCAGAACCGCGTTGCCGCTCAAATTATCCACACCCCGGAACATTTTCGCAAGCTCTGTTCTCGTGACAGCCTTCTGCGGATGATACAGACCGTCTTTGCCGGATGGAAAACAATTGAGCGCCGCATACTCGTTGTAAACATCGCCCAGATCTTCCGAACATCTCACATCGTAATTGCTGGAGGTCAGCTGCAGCTTTCCGTTTTTATACTTTTTAAATGTATAGTCAAACAGTTTCCGTATGGAAGAAAATGTACTCTCTTTGCTCACATTTCCAAAGTAAGCGCAGATAACCTCATGGCCCTCGTCATCCACCGCTGTGGCGATGAACACATCGCCGGCCGCGTTGGTGGTTCCGGATTTGGAGCCGATGACCGTATACTCATCTTTGTCATAGGAGGACAATCCTCTCAAAAACCAGTTGGTGGTATTGCAGCTGACCAATCCGTTGCTGCTATCATAGTGAGATTTGGCTACGGCAGTCCGGATGATCGGAATGGTCATGGCATACCGGCAGATTTCCGCCATCTCCGCCGCGGTGGAATAGGTCTCGTAAAATCCGGCTCCGATATCGGACCCCACCGGATTGTCAAAACTGGTCTGGGTGAGTCCCATCTCCGCGCATTTGGCGTTCATGGCCTCCACACAGGCTTCCTTGGAACCAAACACACCGGCCGCCAGGGAATCTGTCGCGTCGGCGGCAGAAGCAACCAGGCACATACTCAGCAGATCATTAAACGTAAACTTTACGCCCGACGGCAGACCAAGACAATAGGTGCCGTACGTGGTCCCATTGACAATTTCTGATCTGGTTTTAATCTTTTTATTGACATTGCCATTCTCCACACAGACAATGGCTGTCATCAGTTTTGCCGTACTGGCGGGATAAATCATTTTATTTTCGTCCTGCCCGAAAAGGATCTCTCCCGAGCCCGCATCCATCACCGCATAGGCATGACACTGCATTTTCGGTGCCCGCACCTTTGCCTCTCCCTTTACGGGCAATAACAGGCACAGCGCAAACACTGCCATCAGCATAAAGCTTACCCCTCTGCGTATGTTTTTATCCCTCGTATGGCTGTCTGACATTTTCATCGCCTCCTCTTTTGTTTTTTTATGATGCAGCCATCCTTTTCAGGAAAACAGCCGCTCGAATCTTCCTTTTTCACAGAAAGAACGATCATCCTTCTGCAAAGCCTGGTACATTTCCTCAATCGCCTCCACGCACTCTGTCCTGCTCCACTTATAGAGCCGGTACAGCTGCCGGCAGGTTTCTCTGTTCTGCGGATTCATTTTTTTCTTTCTGAAATAGTGCTGAAAACTGAGCTTCGGCAGAAACATCTCATTGAGAAATGCCGATACCGCCCGCTTCACTCCAAAATGAGAGTGAAAAATGTGATTTAAAACCAGTTTCATGTACCAAAGTCCCGCGCTTATTTTCCGTGGACTGATATCATAATACGGCCCGATCACGGACGCGTAGGCAAGCCCTGTGTGGATATGCCTTGCCACCTTATAGTGAAGAGGATTCCTGTAATCTCTCTTCATCATAAGATAATCCCAGTCAGTCTCCATCTCGGCGTGGCTGATCCCCGTCTCCACCATGCGCCGGCGGATATACGGATGGCAGGTGCTGTCCAGAATATAGTGTGTCATGAAGCCTGCCAGGTAGGCAAAAGCCGCATTCTTTCTGCGCTGTTTTTTAAATACAGAGAACGCGTGTTCCAGAAAACAGCGCATCGGCTCGTCGTGTACCTTGACACCGTACTGATTCACCGCGTTTTTGGAAAAAGAACGGTAATAAAACAAAATATCCGGTCCGTGTACTCCAATGTTATAATAATTCATATATGGACGGATCTTTTTTTGCAGCTTCGGACTGAGCATCCGGAAAATCTCCTGTCCATACGTATAATGTGTGTATGTTGTTGGCATAATCATCCCTCTTCTTTCGCATCTGTCTTATTCTATCACAATATTCTCTATCTTAAAAGGCTGAAAATTCTTCGAAATTTCGTTTTTTTGAACAAAAATGACAAAAGAATTGCGCATTTAATATATAACTGTTATAATAATTGAAAAAAATTGTGCATTTTTGCACAAAGAGGAGGTACATATTTATGAAGGGAAATGTATTGGTGGGCCAGTCCGGAGGACCGACGGCCGTCATCAATTCCAGCCTGGCCGGGGTTATCCAGGCTGCCAAAAAGTACGGTGCAGAAAAAGTCTACGGCATGCATTACGGAATCGAAGGTTTTTTAAACGAAGATATCATTGATCTCGATGATTACATCACCTGTCACGCGGACATTTCTTTATTAAAAAGGACGCCGGCGTCTTTCCTGGGTTCCTGCCGCTACAAGCTGCCGCCTATCGAAGGCAATGAAGATGTCTATGACAAAATGTTTGATATTATGGAAAAATACAACATTCAGTATTTTCTTTACATCGGCGGCAACGACTCCATGGACACCATCAAGATGCTGTCCGATTATGCAGCCAAAAAGGATAAACCACAGAAGTTCATGGGCGTTCCAAAAACCATCGACAACGATCTGCCTCTTACAGACCACACGCCGGGCTATGGTTCCGCGGCCAAATATATCGCCACATCCATGAAAGAGATCATCCGCGACAACGCCAGCTTCGGCGCGTCCAAACCGACGGTGTGTATCGTGGAGATCATGGGCCGCCACGCAGGCTGGCTGGCCGCCGCTTCGGCTCTGTCCAAAGGGATCGACTGTGAAGGCCCGGATCTCATTTATCTTCCGGAAGTTCCGTTTGATCTGGACAGTTTCATGACAAAGGTAAAACATCTGGCGGAGACCAAGCGTTCCGTCGTCATTGCTGTCTCCGAGGGCATCCGTCTCACCGACGGACGTTTCGTCTGCGAGCTGGGCAGCATGTCCGATTACGTGGACGCTTTCGGCCATAAACAGTTATCCGGCTGCGCCTCTTTCCTGGCCAACAAGGTTACAGAAGCTACAGGGCTGAAATCCCGCCCGATTGAATTTTCCACCCTGCAGCGATGCGCCACCCACATGGCTTCCCGCATTGATGTGGACGAGGCTTCCGCCGTCGGATTTGTGGCCTGCCAGGCCGCCATGGAAGGGCACACCGGTATGATGGTCACCATTCAGGTCACCAGCCGGGAACCTTATCTGGTCACTTACAACAAATATGATATCCATGAAATTGCCAACGTGGAACGCAAGGTTCCACGGGACTGGATCATCAATGACGGCACCTATGTCAGCGAAAAATATCTGGAGTACGCCCGCCCGCTGATTCTCGGCAATATCCTGCCGTATTACGCCGGCGGTCTTCCAAGACATCTGACGCTCCATAATAAAAACAAATAAGCCACATTAAACCGTGAGAAAGAATCCCGGCGGCCTCTCTGAGAAGCCGCCGGGATCGCTTATATGATCTGTCACCGGATCTTCCGGCACTCGGTATAGTATCTCTTATCTTCCGCATGTCCCATGGAAAAAGTCTTCCTTGGCAGCGCTCCGTCCGCCATCACTGACGGGAACAGGTCTTCTTTCGCCATATCCGGCAATAAAAATCCGACGCACCCTTCTTCTCCGGAGAGGGCCAGTATCGTATCCGCCCCGTGAATATAATCCATGCTGAGCGGATGCTCTTTCTGATAAGTATCCAGAAAAGCCTGTAAACTTCCCACGGTCAATTTGGAAACCGGCCGGGTAATGATGGTCTTCTGGCACAGGCCGTTTCTGACAATGTACATTTCCTGGCAGCCTTTATCCAGATCGTGGATTCCGCTGTTCTCTCCCGCGGTATCCTCACCGGCATTCTCCTTAGGCACATTTTCTTTCTCAAACACAAGCCCCAGTTTCTCTGTCATCTCCTCCAGAAGAGCGTCCACATCTGTCTCTGTTACGATGCGGTGAATCGCCTCAAATTCCAGAGCCGGACTGTGGAGATTGACAATCTCCGCCAGGGCGTATCTGGCCGGATGCGTGGAATAATCTTCCTCCGGATGCGCCGCCTTTAACTGTTCATAAAACTCTTTGGCGGATGCCAGGGAGTGATTGCCGTCGCCCACCGCTAACACCATGGCGGAAGACTCGCCGCTGCCGGACACACGACCGTCCGACTTCGGATCCTCCAGCTGGATATTTCCGGCCTGTTCCTCCGCCAGCAGGTCCAGGGCGGCAAGGATCCGCTCCTGCTCTTTTTTGTCCAGAAGATAGCCTCTCAGATGACCGCCGCCCTGCATCAGATCAAAATCATAGAGAAGATTCTCCTCTTTCCTGTACTGCCCGCATGGCTCTATCACCGTCTGCCCTTTATCATCGATCAGCAGCATGATATGCGGCAGTTCCAGGGGCGCGTTCTTCCGGACGCGGATTCTCGCCGGAATCCTTTCCTCCACAGTGGCCTCTGTGGCCCTCACCAGAGAATCGCTTCCTTTATGATAATCATACTGCTCCAGATCTATGCAGCCCACAATACCGGCCCGGACTTTGCCGCTGCTGTCCGTCCGTTCCACATAAATCATAGAATCTTCATAGACGGAAAAGAGATCCTCTTCCAGATAGTTTTCCATTGACTGGCGGATCTGTTCCAGTTTTTCTTCCTCCTGCGGGCCGTCCAGGTAGACTTCCGGCAGGATCATCCGCAGAGTGGACGGAGCCTCTCCCACGATTTTTTCTGTCTCCTCCCAATATTCCGGCTCGCTGGTGAACTGGTCGCAGGCAATCACCGACCACCGGGACATATCCGTTCCTTTCTTCGGCAGAAGAATGTCTGCCGGATAAAATGCTCTGTTCATTCTGTTTTCTCCTCTCTCTTTTCCTGTCTGTCTACATACAATCCTGCGCGGTCTCATGGGTGTTCTCCGCAGGTGTGATAAAATCTTTAAAACTCATCCGGCTGTGCGGCGGATAAATCACCACTTTATCCTGTGTTTTCAACTGTTCTATGTCCTGAAGCAAATATTCCTTCAGCCAGCCGGTCTCTCCTTTGACGGGCAGCGGCTCCAGTCCGAAATCTTCCGCTATTTTCTTTCCTTCCTGCACAAATGCCGGATAATCGGGTTGTCCCGTATCAATTAAAGTCAGATACCGGTACCCCTGAAAAATCTCCCTGTAAATGTCATCGGCCATCTCCTGCCCGTACATTTCCACTGCTTTCTGATATTCGCTGTGCAGATTGGCTTTTCCCTGAAGCCAGCCTTCCGTCAGGAAATACCCTCTCTTTGTCTCATCCAGATATCTTCTTCTTTCCGCCGATCCCAGCAGCAGGGTGATACAGTCATCCGTCTTTGGCATGACAGTCTCATAGTCTCCTGTCGTAAGACCGTCCACCATATTGCCGCAGAGACCGAAACATAACAGCAGTCTCTCCACGCCGGTTCCTTCCAGACGGCGCATCTGCTCCCGCACTGCCTCCTGAAGCCGGGCCGTTGTATTATGGAGTCCGGAAGGCACATACAAGACCATATCAATGTTTACGGGCTCATGATCCAGGATATATGAAATTTCTTTTTCCAGCGTCCGGCAGGCAATCAATGCGGTTTTCATCAGCTCTGTCTTTCCTTTCTCTGCTCTTCAATTCTCTCCGCCAGGTCATTGAGATATACCCAGCGTTCCATCTTCTCGTCCAGCTGCTTCTGCACATTTTCTTTTTCCTGTACCCATTCGTTGAGCTTGACAAAATTTGTGGCGTTTTTGGAAATCTCCTCCTCGATGGTCTCCATTTTATTTTCCAGCGCCTCAATATCCTCATCTATGGTCTCAAACTCCTTCTGTTCCGCAAAGGTAAACCGCAGCTTCTCTCTTTCCGGGTCCCGGTAGGAACGTTTCTTTCTGGATGAACCGCCGGAAGAATTTCCTTTCTTCTCTTCTCCCCCGGAGTTCTCTCCGGTTTCCTCCCTGCCGGCCCTTTTTTCCAGGTAGTCCGTATAACCGCCTTCATAAACCTTGATTCTGCCATCCTCAAAAGCGGCGATACGGTCTGCAATCCTGTCAAGGAAGTACCGGTCGTGCGATACCACTATGACGATACCCGGGAAATTGTCAAGAAAGCCCTCCAGCACCTGCAGGGTCGCGATATCAAGGTCATTGGTGGGCTCATCAAGAATCAGTACATTGGGAGCTCCCATGAGTACCTTCAGAAGATACAGCCTCCGTCTCTCTCCGCCGGAGATTTTGGCTATGGGGGCGTACTGCATATCCGGACTGAATAAAAATCTTTCCAGCATCCTTGTGGCCGAGATCCTTCCGGCGGATGTCTGCACATATTCCGCCTCATCGCGGATATAGTCGATGACCCGCTGTCTTTCATCCATCACTTCACATTCCTGGGCAAAATAGCCGATCTTGATGGTCTCTCCCCAGTCGACCGTTCCCCCGTCAGGCTGTTCTTTTCCCGCAAGAATCCGCATCAGCGTGGACTTTCCGCAGCCGTTGGCTCCCACAAAGCCGATACGCTCATATCTCCGGAAAATGTACGAAAAATCTGTAAACAGCTGTCTATCTCCGTAACTTTTTGCTATGTGTTCCAAAACGATGGTTTTCTTGCCGAGCCTGGTGCCGACCACTTCCATCTCCACCTGCCGGGCGCTCTGAGGCGCATCCATACTTTTTAACCGCTCAAATCTCTCAAGCCTTGCTTTCTGCTTGGTGCTTCTCGCCCGGGCGCCCCGCATCACCCACTGCAGTTCCACCCGCAGGATACTCTGTCGTTTCCGCTCCGCGGCCTGGGCCATCTCTTCTTTTTCCGCCTTTCTTTCCAGATATCCGGAATAATTGGACAGATACGTGTACACTTTTCCTGCATCCACTTCCCAGATCTGTGTGGTCACCCGGTCAAGGAAATACCGGTCGTGGGTGACCAGAAGCAGCACGCCCTTATAGCGCGCCAGATACTTTTCCAGCCAGTCCGCCATAAAACTGTCCAGATGGTTGGTCGGCTCATCAAGAATCAGCACATCGGTATTCTGCAAAAGCACTCTGCACAGAGCCGCCCGCTTTTTCTGGCCTCCGGAAAGTTCCCGGATGGGCTGCCGGAAATCATAAAGTTCCAGGGAATTCAGCATAGATTTGGCTTCGCTCTCAAAAGCGTAATCTTCCCCCGAACCTTCACACACATAGGAAAGCACGCTGCCTTTTTCCGGAAAATCCGGATTCTGCGGCAGCCATCCCACAGTCATTCCTCTGGAGAAGATGATCGTTCCGCTGTCCGGCTCCTCATCTCCGGCAATCATGCGCAGCAGAGTCGACTTTCCTGTGCCGTTCACACCGATGATACCTATTTTATCTCCTGCGTCCACGCTGCATGACAGATCGTCCAGCACCATCCGGTCACCGTACAGCTTGGAAATATGTTCAATATTTATTACACTCATATATACCTCCGGTTTCTTTTTCTGTTTTCTTTCACAACAAAACATCAACCGCCGTGACAGCGGCAAAACCAGGCATAAGTATAACATAAATCCCGCTTTTTGAATACCTTATCTTATCCGTCCGTTATCGACCACCGCCGCCACGTCATCTTCATTTCCGGTCCGCGGATCATAGATCAGATAACTGAATACTTTCTTTCCCCGCTTTACTTTTTTATTATAGCGTATTCTTTTTCCGTCTCTCGTAACGCCTTTTCTTCCCCTCGAAAAAGAAACCCATTTTGCCACATAGACAATATTCCTTCTCCTTCTCTTCCGAAGCTTCCCCGCCTTCAGCCGTCTCCCCGGGATACAGATCACCCGGTAACTCTCCGGATACGTTTCTTCTATAAAATGTCTGATCGCTCTCCTGTCCTTGAAATGTTTTATCAGTCCTTCATTTTTAAAGCATCTCTCCTGCTTTACCTCTTTAAAATATCCTTCTGTCCCTCTGTCTGTCTTCCTGCCCTGTGTCTCTTCGCCAGCCGGAGCAGCTAAAGCCGTGGCATCCGCCAGAACGACTGCTGCCAAAAATAAAAACAGGCCGATCTTTTTTCTTATCATTTCCTCATACCTCCTTTACCCTATACCGGTTTTCATTTCTTCACACAAAAAAGGACTGCCTCCTTTAAAGGCAATCCTTTTTCTTTCGTGATTTCTATATCTTTTTCTTCAGCCACATACCTTGCATCCGCGGCTCTTTCCACTCTCCGAAGGTGTTCCGCTGTACACGATTCTCGATCTGGACAGTGTCGGACAGCTTCGGGAATAATGATATACGCTTCCGCCCGGCGTCCAGTAGACGGTTCCGGTCTTGCTGGTGTCCGAAGAGGAACCGGAGGAACTGCTTCCCGAGGAAGAACGGCTGGAAGATGCAGGAGCAGTCACCGTCACTTTGCATTTGTATTTTTTACCGCCAAATCTGGCGATGATGGTTGTCTTTCCGCTTTTTTTCGCCCGGACGACACCTTTTCGTCCGACTTTTGCCACGCTGCTGTTTTTAGATTTCCAGATGACTTTCCCGGCTGCATTTTTAAGCACCAGTTTCTTTTTCTGTCCCACTTTCAGTTTCAGCACTTTTTTCGACAATTTTACTGGTTTTGCCGGCTGTGTCTGCGTCACTTCCGCTGCTTCCGCATTGGCGCCTGACCAGGAGCCCACCGGCAGCGCCAGCGTCAGAACCAGGGATGCGATCATCAATTTTTTCAAAATGTTTTTCATGACTTCCTCCTTTATCTTTTTGTAGATTTGTGTGATGCAATATATTTCGTCTTGATCCGACGATAAAAAATATTATAGCACAAACAAAATCATCATTCCAGCGTTAAAAAAGGCTTCCACGAAAAAAGGGGAACTGCTTCCCGTACAACAAAAAAAAGAGAACCACAATCTTGTGATTCTCCATTCTCTTCGAGTGCAGACGACGGGACTTGAACCCGTACCCAGTTAGCCCGGACTAGATCCTTAGTCTAGCGCGTATGCCAATTCCGCCACGTCTGCATGTATTCTTTTTTGTTGATGTTTTGCTCTCCCTCACCAACGAAATTGATTATAGCACGCATTTTGTAATAATGCAAGTACTTTTTTCAATTTTTTTCAAAAAAATATATTGTTTATTCTTCTGGTACAATTTCACCTTTTTACAGCTCCCGGATCAGGGCAAAAGACCGCCTTTTCTCTGCAATTTCTGCAGCCCAAAAGCGGTCTTTTCTCTGACAGCATAAAATCACTCCTGCTGATTCAGTTCCTTGTCGGAAAAATCCCATTTTCCGGGATTCAGTGTCTCCCGGGAATCTGTCTGCCCGGAATCTGCCGTAGATTTTTCTGAAGCTTTTTCGTTCCGTTCCGTGTTCTTAGAAGAACCGGAAGCTGTCGTTCCGGCGGAACGGGTCGATTTTGTTTTCTCTGATTTGTCTTCCGTACTTTCTTTGTCTTCCGTGCCTTCTTTTTGGGAAAAATCAGCCCTGCTGCCGCTCTCCCCGGATTCTGTTCCGGTCTTACTGTCACTGCTCTTTTCCGGAACGCTGGTATAGTCATTAAAATACTGGGCGTCCGTCGTGATATACAGACCATCTGTCGTGATATATGCAGAATCACCCTTTTCTGTCTGGACCTTCGCTTTGATCTGTACTTTGTCGCCCACATAGACTGCTCCCACCACGTTATCGGCATCGAAGTCTGCCCATTTTCTCAAGCGGACACCCGAAGAGCTGATATAGGTGATAGCCAAATATCCTTCCATCTCCGTATAATCCAGCAGAGGCTGCGCATGGGAAATGCCTGCGCTCAAATAGCTGCCGTCGTCCAGCTTATAGTAGGTTTCTCCCTTGTAGGTGCCTCGCTGCTTCGCATGTACAATCTGTCCGCTGACAAGCATCGTTGAGGCATCGGTTTTCTCACCGGGAATGGGATTGGCCCACAGCCCCAGAGGCGGAACCTCGCAGATCATCACATAACAGGGTTGAAAACTGTTGTCAATATCCAGATATTCCGGTGATTCCTCTTTTTCCTCTGTTGATTCGAGGCCGGATGCCACCTCCGGTCCGATGTATGTCTGGTGCTTCAGAAATGCGCCAAACCCAAAAACAAATCCCACGGCCGCCGCCACAAGCAGCAGAGAAATCACCATGGAAAACAGGGGGCTCTGGAGCAGTCCTGATTTTTTCGTCCGTCTTACGCGTCTCATAGAATCCTCCTAACTTTACATCAGCATTATAACACAGGAAAAAATAAAAAGAAATGCCTGTCCACACCGGGAACAGACATTTCTTTTGAAGAACCAATCCTTGATCAAAACCACATTTTTCATACTTTACCGATCATACGGGCCAGGACCACGTGTTCCGAATCTTTCCAGTCCTGCTGGCCAGGATTACATTTCCCATATCCTACTGGTCATACTGGTTAAGACCATATCTCTCAATCAAAGAAGTCAGCTGAGAAACGTATGTACTGCTTGTGGCATATCCACCGTTTTTGATGATGGTCAGCTGCTTTTTGTAGCTGTTGGTGGATGTCAGGCCGGCATATCTGTAAGAAGAACCATCTCTTGCATTGAGCAGATAAGCGGAATGATCAGCCACCGACTGCTCCACGCAGGAATATTTCCGGAACGGAGCGCTGATGGTCACATGTTTGCCATCATATTCTTCGCCGGTATTGATGGTCACACTGCTGTATCCGTCCCACACAGAGCCGCTCCATGTGTTACCGGATAAAACTGTCTTCATGCCGAACAGATTGTTGCCTTTCTGCGCCAGTTCTGATTTGCCCCATCCGCTCTCCAGAATCGCCTGGGCAAGGGTCACAGAAGCTAAGATTCCGGTCTTTTTGTAATCAGCCTGGGCAATCGGTCCCATGGTCTGAATAAACTGGGAAGTATTCATGCCGGCAAATGCCGCTGCCGTCATGCCGCCTGTCTGAGGAGCTGCCGGCACTTCCACAGGAGCGCTGTTGGTCGTAGTCTCCGGCTCGGTGATGTAGACGGCTTTTTTCTTTTTCTTATATTCGTAAGTAAATCCGAATCCTTCTTCAAAAACCGCTCTGGCCGGAATCATAAGCGTCTTTTTGCCGTTAAATTTCACAAACAGCGGCGCAACGCTTATTTTTTTCTTTGTTCCATTCACTTTTATCTTTTTCTTGCCGACAAACAGTTTGACCTTTGTTCCGTTATAAGAAAGTACTAATTTTTTTGATGACTTATTATACTTGGCCGTCATCTTTGGTCCTCTCTTTACAAGACAGGCCTTGTACGGAATCATAATACTTCCATCAATGAGAACACCTGTCTTTTTCTTTGTACTAACCTGCTTGCTGTTATAATACACAGTATAGGAAGAGCCGCTGTATGAATAAGTTCTGCTTCCTTTCTGATATGTAACAGCCGCTGATGCACCGACCGAGCTGGTAATCATTACAAAAGCCAGCAAAAAGATTACCAATTTCTTAAGTTTCGTTACATGTTGCATAACAATCTCCTCCTTTTTGAAATATAAATTAAATGTTATTTAATGAATGGACTGGTTTTTTATAAAGAAAAAAGACCAGTAAACTTCCGTTTACTGGTCTCATCTTTCATTAGGCCACCTTGCTCTTTGCTAATTCTGCGAGGGCTGCAAATCCTGCCGGATCGCTGATCGCCATCTCAGAAAGCATTTTTCTGTTTACTTCCACACCGGCCAGTTTCAGACCGTGCATCAGTTTGCTGTAAGAGATACCGTTCATTCTGGCTGCCGCATTGATACGTGCGATCCAGAGCTGTCTGAACTGTCTCTTTCTCTGTTTTCTTCCTGCATAAGCGCTTGTGAGAGCTCTCATTACAGACTGTTTTGCTACTCTATACTGTTTGGATCTTGCTCCTCTGTAACCTTTCGCAAGCTTTAATGTTCTGTTATGTCTTTTCTTTGCGCCGATTGCGCCTTTTACTCTTGCCATAATTTACGTCCTCCTATATGCGATTAAAGATATGGTAAAATCTTCTTCATGTTCTTTGCGTTTGTCGGGTCTGTAACTGTAGACTTTCTCAGGTTTCTCTTTCTCTTCTGAGATTTCTTTGTTAAGATATGGCTCTTATAAGCTTTCATTCTTTTTAACTGTCCAGTACCTGTTTTTTTGAAGCGCTTTGCAGCAGCTCTGCTTGTTTTCATTTTTGGCATAATTAAGTCCTCCTAAATTGTTCTATATAGAATTAACGTTTTTCAGTTAAAAACATTGTCATGCTTCTTCCCTCAAACTTCGGCTGTTTGTCGACGACTGCGCAGTCAGAAAGCTGTGCAGCAAATTCGTCAAGAATCACCTTGCTGGAATTCACATGAGCCAGTTCTCTGCCCCGGAAACGAAGGGTCACTTTCACTTTATCTCCCTTGGAAAGGAACTTTCTTGCCTGATTGACCTTTGTATTCAGGTCATTGGTGTCAATATTCGGAGAGAGTCTCACTTCCTTGACATCAATGGTCTTCTGTTTCTTTCTTGCTTCCTTCTCCTTGCGCGCAAGCTCATACCTGTATTTTCCATAATCAATAATCTTACATACCGGCGGCTTTGCATTCGGTGCGATCTTCACCAGATCAAGTTCTGCCTCTCTGGCAATCTTCATGGCTTCTTTCGCGGACATGATTCCAAGCTGTTCTCCGCTCTCGCTGATCAATCTGACTTCTCTGTCACGCACCTGCTCATTAATCATCAAATCGTTAATTGTCGTACACCTCCATAAACCCTCATAGGACATTTTTTATATGATATGGAAAATCCTGCTTTGCAGGATTCTCCGCCTGCGGCGGGCCGCTGCAGCGACATCTTTTAATCCGCCGCATTGCGATCCTCGCGGAGCCTTTTTATTTCATAGGAAACTGCGTTTCTATGAAACAAAAAAAGTGGATAGCTGCAAGACTATCCACTGTATATCATAATCAACCAATCCCGCTCTGCTTCCACAGATACGGAAATCAATCACTTTCCAACGATATAAACCCGAGTCACCATTGTGCTGAGGTGAGAGTGGATACTCTGCTTTATTCTCTCTGTTGCCTTAACAAACAACCTTAGATACTATACCATTGGAAATGAGTTCTGTCAAGCCTTATTTTTCATTTCATTCCGGGTCTTTTTATATCATCCCGGATCATATTCTGTTCACTTACCAACAGCCGGCCAGCATCTCCGGAAACTGTCCGCGGACTCTCCCGCCGTTCCTTACAGATGAAGCGTCAGCTCTTTATTCTCCCTCTCATACTGGCGATATGTAATCCCGACCATGTCGAGCATGCGCTTGGCTGCGATGGTGGAATCTGTATCCGCGTATTTATCGGAATAATAAATGACCTCCGCAATGCCGGACTGGATGATCGCCTTGGTACATTCGTTGCACGGGAACAGCGTCGTATAGATCCTCGCGCCTTTTAAAGAGCCTCCGCCATAATTCAAAATGGCGTTCAGCTCCGCGTGGCATACATACAGATATTTGGTATCCAGAGGTGTCCCTCTCCGCTCCCACGGCATGCGGTCATCATCGCAGCCCGTCGGCATACCATTATATCCCATGGACAGAATCTTATTATGAGGACTTACGATGCAGGCCCCCACCTGTGTGTTGTTATCCTTGCTTCTCTCCGCTGAAAGCATGGCAACTCCCATGAAATAAGCGTCCCAGGAAACATAATCCTGTCTCTTCATACGAATACCTCCGTCTTCTCCCGTTGCTGCGGAAACTGTCTTCCCGGCCGGGTCCTTTCTCTCACCGCCCACCGGTTTTTACAACCCCATTTGATAAGTATCATAACATAAAATGTGCAAAAAGAAAAGGACTTTGCGGCGGCAATGCCACAAAGTCCCGGGTCATCATCAGTCAGCCAGTGAAAACTTATCATGGACAGCGTTGATCGCTCTCTCCACGTATTTCTGGTCGATCAGAACTGTAACGCGGATCTCAGAAGTGCTGATCATCTTAATATTCACTCCACAGTCATAGAGAGCCTCAAACATAGATGCCGCAACACCCGGGTTGCTCATCATGCCGGCACCGACGATGGATAATTTTGCCACATCTTTTTCTTCATCAATCTTTTTGTAATCACTCTTCGGAAAGCTCTTCTGGATGATGGACACTGCCTCATCTGCCACATCTTCTGCCACGGTGAAGGAAATATCCTTGGTACCGTCACGGCCGATGGACTGTAAAATCACATCCACATTGATATTGTATTTGGCCAGCGCATTAAATAAATGGAAGGCCACTCCCGGTTCGTCCTTTAATCCAACTACTGCGATTCTTGTGGCATTCTTATCCACTGCCACTCCACTGACAAGCATCTTTTCCATGTTTACTTCCTCCCTGACAATTGTTCCTTCGTTTGTATTTAAGCTTGAACGTACCACTAACTGTACACCATATTTTTTGGCCATTTCCACAGAACGGTTGTGAAGCACGCCGGCACCCAGGGTGGACAGCTCCAGCATCTCGTCGTAGGTGATCTCGTCTAATTTGCGGGCATTCTTTACAAGGCGCGGGTCCGCGGTATACACACCGTCCACATCGGTGTAGATCTCACAGGCATCTGCATGAAGCGCAGCCGCCAGAGCCACAGCCGTCGTGTCGGAACCTCCCCGGCCCAGTGTTGTAAGATTATCATATTTATCCACGCCCTGGAAACCGGTGACCAGAACGATCTTTCTCTGTTCCAGCTCATTGCGGATCCGGTCGGTATCAATTCTTTTCAGTCTGGCATTTCCATAGCGGTGTGTGGTGTGCATTGCCACCTGAAATGCATTTAAGGAAACGGCCGGAACTCCGAGGAATCCCATGGCCAGCGCCATCATGGATACGGAAATCTGCTCTCCGGTGGTCATCAGCATATCCATCTCTCTCTTAGATGGTTTTGGGTTGATATCTCTTGCCATCTCGATGAGATCATCGGTGGATTTGCCCATGGCAGATAAAACTACTACGATGTCGTTTCCTTTCTGATAATCTTCAATACATCTTCTTGCAACATTGAATATTCTTTCTTTGTTGCCAACAGAAGTACCTCCAAATTTTTTAACGATTAACATACTGTCCTCCTGATTTCTTAAGGTATTTTTTAATCTAAAAAGTATTCCATCAGCGCCGCTCCTGAAGGCATATCGATACCGGAAGCCGCTGCCTCCCTCTCATTATAATGCCACATTCGGCTGCCGTGGTTGGTGCTGTCAAAAAGCATATACGGAACCGGATCGCTGGTATGAGTCCTCAGAGCGATCGGTGTCGGGTGATCCGGAAGGACCAGCATGCGGTACTCTTCACCGGAAGCATCCATCCCTTCTTTTACCACCCGGATCACTCTCTGATCCAGATACTCGATGGACTTGATCTTACGCTCCACGCTTCCCTGATGTCCCATCTCATCCGGCGCCTCCACATGAATGTAGGCAAAATCATAGCCATCTTTCGTGAGGGCATCCACCGCTGCCTGGGCCTTTCCTTCATAGTTGGTCTCCAGTGTGCCGTCGGCACCCTCCACGATGATATTTTTAAGACCGGCGCCCACGCCGATTCCCTTCAGCAGATCCACCGCGGAAATCATGACGCCGCGTTTTCCTGTTTTCTCTGTAAAGTTATCCAGCGCCGGCTTGGTGCCTGCACCCCAGAACCAGATGGAATTAGCCTTGTGCAGTCCGGCTTTCTCTCTGGCAACATTGATCGGATGATTGTTCAGGATCTCATAACTTTTTTCCATCATATCCGCCAGAAGCTTTTCCTTCGGAAGGTAAGTTCCGATGGTTTTGGTCAGGATATCATGCGGCGGTGTCAGTTCCACCACACTTCCCTTATCCCAGATTAAGAGATGACGGTAACTGGTTCCTGTATAAAAATGGAACATCTCGTTTCCAAAGGCTTCCTGTACTGCCTGAATCAGCACATCGGCATCCTCTGTGGAAATCTCTCCCGCACTGTGGTCGATCATCTTCTTATCTTTATAATCCGGTTCCTCATCGGAGACCGTCACGATATTGCACCGGATGGCAATATCGGTATCTTTCATCGGCACGCCGATGCTCAGAGCCTCCAGAGGGGAACGTCCCGTGTAATATTTCTTCGGATCATAGCCAAGCACAGAAAGATTGGCCGTGTCACTGCCCGGCTTCATTCCCGCCGGGATGGTGTGCACCTGTCCGATCTCTGACTTCTGGGCCAGCTCATCCATCACAGGCGTATGGGCGTATTCCAGAGGCGTTTTCTCATTCAGTTCATCTATGGGATAATCTGCCATGCCGTCACCCAGCACTACAATATACTTCATACTAAAAATCTCCTTTCACAAAAGCTACGCATCGATACGGATCATGTTCAAAATATTATCAAACTGATCGGCAGCTTTATGATAATCACTTTCTTTCATGACACCGGTCACAAAAGCGGTCTCCTCAATACCGTCCACTTTCACCGGTTCCACGGCGCCAAAGGCTTTTTCCACCGCATCCAGGGAAACCTCTTTCGGCATGCGGACAAAGTATCTTCTCTCAAAACTTCCAAAATCGCTGAGCGCAAGTTTCTCCTGATCCCAGATCATTTTGATGTGGGTTCCCATATGTTTCACACAGTCCACCACATCGGCCGCCACAGCGCTGGCTGTCGGCAGCTTGCCGGCCCCGCTTCCGTAAAACATGGTGTCGCCCACCATATTTCCGTGGACAAAAATAGCGTTAAATACGTCCTTCACGCCGGCCAGCGGATGATAGTGATCGATGAGCATCGGGCATACCATGGCATACAGTCTGCCGTTGTCGTCGCTCCAGCTCTTTCCGAGAAGTTTGATGCATTTCTTCATCTGACGGGCATACTGGAAATCTTCCGCTGTGATATTCGTGATTCCTTCCGTATGTACGTCCTCAAAATCTACCTGACGGCCGTAAGCCAGGGAGGTGAGAATCGCAATCTTTCTGCAGGCGTCGTAACCTTCAATATCCGCTTCCGGATGCAGTTCCGCATATCCCTTTTCCTGCGCCTCTTTCAGCACCTCGTCAAAGGCCATGCCTTCCTCTTCCATCTTCGTCAGCATGTAATTCGTTGTTCCGTTTAAGATACCGCTGATCTCCTCAATGACATCGGCTGTCAGACACTGGGTCAGCGGGCGGATGATCGGAATACCGCCTCCCACGCTGGCCTCAAAGAGAAAGTTTACTTTTTTCTCCCCGGCGATGGCAATGAGCTCCGCTCCGTATTTTGCCACCAGCTCTTTGTTGGAAGTAGCCACGCTTCTTCCCTGAAGGAGAGCTGTCTTCACAAAAGTATAGGCCGGTTCCAGACCGCCCATACATTCCACAACAACCTGAATATCCTCATCTTCTTCGATAATTTTATAATCATGAACCACCTTATCCTGGTTCGGATCTCCCGGGAAATCCCGCAGGTCAAGAATTCTCTTTACCACGATCCTGTCCCCTGCTTTTTTTTCAATGCTGTCCGCATTGGTGTCTAACACTTCTACCACGCCGGCGCCTATGGTGCCGTATCCTAACACTGCAACGTTTATCATCACTGTCCTCCTCATTCTTCTGTCCGGCATACCGCCATCTCCGTTCATGGAATGCTGCCGCATGCCGCAGTTCTCTTTTATTTATTCTGCAGATACAATCTTCAGATTATGAATGCCGCTGGCTTCTTCAATCTTTTCAAACAATTCCGTCACATCAGCGGTAGTCGGCAAAACCAGCACGCTCAGCGTAATGAGAGCGATGTGATTCACCGGAATACTCTGATGAATGGACAAAATATTTGCATTGCACTCCGCAACAACCTTCAGCACGTTGGATAAAAGACCTGGCCGGTCTTCCATCTCCATGACGAAGGTGATTGTCTTTCCCTGAATCTTTTCATGGATCGGGAAAATATCATCTTTATATTTATAATAAGAGCTGCGGCTGATGCCAACGGCATCAATCGCCTCCCGTATTGTCTTCACTCTGCCCGCACCCAGCAGGCTGTTCACTTCCGCCACCTTAAGGAGGACTTCCGGAAGCGCCTTCTTCTTTACCATATAAAATTTACATGCATTATCCATAGCAACCCCTGAGTCTCCCGTATGATAGTATTCTCACTAACATCAGTTCCAAATAGTACGTCACACAAGTACACTTGTATGCCCAGGGAAGATACTATCACATTCTTTTCCAATGTGCAACACTCATTTTATCATTTTCATAAAAAAAGTGCGTGGTTTTCTATGAAACAAAAGACGGAGCCGCTGTAAAAGCCTTTCTCCGCCGGACACAGCCTCCGTCTTCTCAGACGGACCGCCGTATCCGCACGGAGTTATTTTACAACAGCTCCATGAAAAAATTCAATATAAATTCAACAGTTCTCAACAATATTGAAAACTCTGTCCATGATTAATCAGCGACAATCACATTCTCCGGCGCAAAGACTTTGTTATCCCTGACTGTCAGCGCCGACGCCTTCCCCGTCAGCAACCTCCCCAAAGACCAGCGAAACCAAGTGACAGAACTCCTGATACTCTTCCAGTCCGGACAAATCCGACAGTGCCTCACATAACCCCTGATAGTACCATCCCTGCCTGCGTTTATCCTTCATGTTGAAACGCTGCCACAGTTCATCTCCCAGCTTGACATAATCCGCATAAAAGCAGCGTATATTGGACAGCTTATCGCCCAGCGCCACAACCTTGGCTTCCCACATGGATTCCTGACTGAGCGACCGGACTGTGGAAGCTTTTCTTTCTTCCCAGCTCTTTCCCTTATCCTCGCTCTCCAGGCCGACAATCCGGGCCACCCTGTCTCCGAACTCTCTCCGGATATCCTCCAGAGTTACCGTATCGCAGTCTTCCACTGTGTCGTGGAGCACCGCCGCGGCAATCACTTCCTCGTCGTCCGTTATTCTGGATACGATCATCCCCACTTCCAGCGGATGAAAGATGTAAGGTATTTCCGTCCCTTTCCGCGGCTGCCCCTCATGGGCCTTCACCGCAAATGCAATCGCCTTATTAATCATATTTATTTTTCATTCTCCTTTTCCGCTTCTGCTTCTTTTAATACCTTTTCCTGTGCATCAGCAGGCATCTGTTCATAGCGGCTGAATGTATAGGAGAATTCTCCGCTTCCGCCCGTCATGGAACGCAGGTCTGTGGAATATCCCACCAGACTGGCCAGCGGAATATCTGCTTCCAGTTCCTGTCTTCCGCCCGGCAGCGGATTCATGCCGAGGATACGTCCGCGGCGCTTGTTCAGGTCACCCATGACATCACCGGTATTGGAATCCAGAACGTCCACTTTCAGATTAACGATCGGCTCCAGAAGTACCGGTTTGGCATCCATAATACCGTTCTTGAAAGCGGTGATAGCAGCCATCTTGAACGCCATCTCCGAGGAATCCACCGGATGGTAGGAACCATCGATCAAAGTAGCCTTGATACCAACAACCGGATATCCGGCCAGAGGTCCCTTCTGGCAGCTCTCTGCCACACCTTTCTCAACAGCCGGGAAGTAGTTCTTCGGCACGGCGCCTCCGAAAATCTTCTCGTCAAATACATATGGGGTCTCCAGATCGCCTGACGGTTCAAACTTCATGAGTACATCGCCATACTGACCGTGTCCTCCGGACTGTTTCTTATATTTGCCCCGGACCTCCACACTGCCACGGATGGTCTCCTTGAAAGCTACTTTTGGTTTCACCAGGTCGATCTCAACTTTATATCTGTCAGCCAGCTTGCTTCTTACGATCTCCAGATGCTGGTCGCCCAGTCCGTAGAGAAGCATCTGACGGTTTGCCTTATCATTGACTTCTTTCAGAGTCAGGTCTTCATCCATCAGCTTCTTAAGAGCTGCGGAAACCTTGTCCTCATCACCTTTTGTTCTGGTGACATAGCGCATGAATGTGTATGGTTCCGGCATCTCTGCCTTCTCGAAGATGATCGGGTTCGCCTTCGGTGACAGGGTATCGCCGGTCTTTGTGACTGATAACTTGGCAATGGCTCCGATATCGCCGGCATAAAGAGCGTTCACTTCAAACTGCTCTTTTCCTCTCAGCACATAAAGCTTGCCGATACGTTCTTCTGTATCTTTGTTGCCGTTATAGATGGCGGTATCCGGTTTCAAAATACCATCCGTCACCTTAACCAGGGAGAAACGTCCCACGAACGGGTCTGCAATGGTCTTAAATACATAAGCGCTGACTGGCTGGGAAGCGTCATAGGAAGCGGTGACAGGCTCTCCTGTCTTCACCTTGGTTCCTGTGAACTGATCTGTCACCATACCAGGAGCGGAGAAATATTTCACCATATCATTGAGAAGAATGTTAGCGCCGTAGTCGGTGTTGATGGCGCCGCAGATCACCGGCATCAGATCTCTTCTTGCCACAGAACCGATGATGGCATTCTTGATCTCCTCTTCTGTGAAAGGCTCTTCCGCGAAGAACTTCTCCATAAGATCCTCACTGGTCTCAGCCACACCTTCCATCAGCTGCATCCGGTAATCATCCAGCTCGTCATTGACGCCTTCTTCCACAACAACTTCATCGTAACTTCCGTTCGGCTGCAGACGGCACTCCAGCATCTTCACTGCATTGATGAATCCCTTGAAAACGCCGTCCTCTTTCATCGGCATATGGAAAGGTACGATCTTGTTGCCATAGCTCTCTCTCAGTTCGTCCACGATGGCGGAAGCATCCACATGCTCGTCCTCCACGCAGGTAATATATACGATAACCGGAATGCCCTTCTTGGCACAGAAGTCAAAACTTCTTCTGGTTCCTACTTCCACTCCGGACTTACCATTGATAACGATAACTGCCGCGTCTGCCACGCTCAACGCTTCATAGACCTCACCGGAAAAGTCGAACAGACCCGGTGTGTCCAGAAGATTCACCTTAACATTATCCACTTCCAGAGGAATCACTGATGACTGGATGGAAAACTTTCTCTTGATCTCTTCTTTATCATAATCACTTACCGTTCCACCTTCAGCTACCGTTCTCACCCGCTTGATAATACCGGTTGTAAACGCCATGGACTCGATCAGGGATGTCTTTCCACAGCCGCCATGTCCCAGTAAAACGACGTTTCTAATGTTCTCGGTTGCATATACGTTCATAATCAGTTCCTCCCGTGTTGTAATTTCTGTGGTGTTTGAGATAAAAAATACAAAAAAATTGTCGAATCAACGAATTTTTCGCATGTTCTCAAACAACTCTATGTCTATTTTACTAAAAAATCACCAACATTACAAGAGAAATCTGATAAATTTGTAGAAACAGTTCAGCCATGCGCCAGGAAGAATAAAAGAGGCGCTGAACATTTATGTTCATAAGCTTTTTTATTCTGACTGGCATATGGCGCTCTGCCATCATCGAGGAAACCAGCG
>ERZ1643246.326-NODE-326-length-62735-cov-11.711950_pt1 | contig 62735 bp, 49 predicted proteins | sample MGYA00579265_ERZ1643246 | MGnify/ENA primary metagenome ERZ1643246 (study PRJEB29033, sample SAMEA4952261) | chicken gut metagenome | biome: Broiler Chicken; feature: Gastrointestinal Tract; material: Caecum | place: Ireland | collected 2018 | study: Broiler... | reverse complement strand
TTATTCAACTTTTAATTATCTTCGGCAAACGCCACTTCTATATCGCCGTTGTTGCAGTCGAGTTTGAGCGTTTTAGTCCCTCCCGTTCTGTCATTTACGTTGGTATCGCCCTTTTTGATTGTACATTCTATTGTGTAATCAACTATACTGCCCGCAAGCGTGCCCGAAATATTTCCGTTTTTGGACGTAAATTCAGCGCTGTCCGCGGCAACGCCGTCAAAATTCACGCTTCCTCCGTTTGAATTAAGGCTTACGCTCGCCGCAGAAACTGCCCCAACGTCGATGTCTTCGTTTGTGGTAGTAACGTTTATGCTCTTATAATCGGCGGCAGGCAGTTTTACAATTATTTTTCTGTACTCTCCGTCGGGCTTGTAACCTATATAATCTGTCCACTCATAATCGAGCACCAGCTTCATTTTCAGTCCGCCGTTTTCGTCTACGGCTATATTGTAATATTCTTTGTCGCTCTCTGAATACTCAATCTCGATGCCGTCGCCTTCCCATATATCAATTTCAACCGTCCTGTCAGTAACATCAATATTTACCGAACTGACCTTTTCCGCCTCAACCGAATAACTTTTGCTTTCAAAAGTCTGCTCAGAACATCCGCCGAAAATAAGCGCGCCTGCCATTGCAATAAGCGCGATAACTGACAATAAAATCTTTTTCATAAAACACTCCTTTCTTTAATATTGACTTCGCTTTATCTTTATGGTAAAATCAGTTTAAACCTTTGTGTAACACAAAAGTCAAGAGAAATTTTAAAGTTTATGGAAAAATTTTTTACAGTAAGCCAGACCGCTGAAATTGTGGGCGTTACGGCAGAAACTTTGCGCCACTACGACAGAATAGGACTGGTCCGCCCCTGCAAAACAGACAAGTGGACGAATTACAGGTACTATTCAGAAAATGAAATCGTACGGCTGAACACGATAAAAGCTCTAAGGTATATGGACCTTTCTTTGGAAGAGATAAAAAAGGTGCTCGACCTCGAAGATTTCAACGCAATCGTTTCGGCGCTCGACGCTGCAATTTTAAAGGCAGACAAAAAAATTGAACAGCTTAAAGACGCACGGGCGCGGATAGAGCGGTCAAAGAATTTTTATGCAAATATGAGTGCGCGGATTGACGAACACAGCGGACACTTTTTGCGGAAGCTGAAAGAGCGCGTTATTCTTCCCGCCGAAACCCTTACTGTTCCCACCGTTGACAACCTGCACAACTACCACCGCCACTTTTATGCCCTTCTTGACGAAAAAATAAGAGACAAATTCAGTTTTGAAGACACCGCAGGAATTTACACATCCGACAAAGGCCGCGCAATGTTTGCGGTATGCTCGGAATACGAAAAGACGGACGAATTAAAAATTCTGCCGCAGGGCAACTACCTGTGCGCAGAATGTTACGAAGAAAATTACGACGAAACCGTAAAGGCGCTTTACAGCGAGGCGCAGAAAAAATACGGCGCCAACCCGCCTTTCAGCGTGGCAATAATAGTGCTGACAGGCATACTCAAATGGAAATACGAAGTTCAGATTCCCATTACAAAATGACGATTGTTTATCAGCTTTATATATTATGAAAAAACGGACGGCAAAACAGCCGCCCGTTTTTTATGTATCAGATTTTAATATGACCGCAAATAAATTTTTTTATCTCGTTCCACGCCTCTCTGCTCTCTTTTAATTTTGGGAACATATACAAAAAATCGTGCCACATACCTTCGCACTTTATGTACCGCGCGCCCGTGCCCGCTTCGGCGGCACGGGCGCAAATCATTTCGCAGTCGCTTGCTGAAGTTTCATACCCGCCACCGACAATCAGAATGTCGGGCAGTCCGCAAAAATTCGCATAGGCGGGCGACAGGTAAGGGTCTGTTAGCGGCGTATTGCCGCAGTAGGGTGAAATGCGCCTCAATTTTTGCTCGTAGTCCTCAAACTTCTGCCCGCGCGTAAGCGAATACATAGGGTCGCTTTTGCAGTTTATTCGGTAAGACTCGCCCGAGGCCGCCATATCGGCGTACGGCGAAACGCACACCGCGCCGCGCGGCAAGGGCAGGCCGCCGCCTTGCGCCTTCAAAAGGCTGTAAAGCATTAAATTAGCGCCGAAGCTGTCGCCCGCTGTCATAAAACTTTTGCCGTCAAGCGCCTTAGCAATCGCGCGGTAGGCGGCTAAGCATTGTTCGTGCACGGCAGGGTATACAAGTCCCTCCCCCGCGGTGTAGTCGATGCTGTAAACGGTGCAGTTACACATCTTTGCATAAATGCACGCAACTTTGCGGTACATATTATTCATCGCCGAGGTATGTCCGCCACCGTGGAAGTGTATTAAATTTTCGCCCGCATTTTCCGCGGAGAGGTTGTAAGTGACCTCTGTACGCACTCCGCCGAACATCTCAGTGCGCACGGCAAGCCCGCGCGGCGGGGTAAAGCCTACACTCTTCAACTTTACCGAACGCGACAAAGACATATGCCTTTTGCGGTACGGGTATGTATACAGCCTTATCAGCTCCCTTAAAATTGCCGCGCGAAGGGAAATCACAGCTCCTGCACCGCCTTTAACATATTTTTGACGAGCGGATTCATTATAATATTTACCAGCACTCCCGATTTAATGTAGCAGTAGACCTCGTTCCACAGCCCGTAAAACGCCAGCTTCTGCTTGCAGTAACGGCTTGCGCCGTACTTTTTTGTGTAAGTTTCGCGCAGGAAAAAGTGCTTGCCCGTGAGGTTGTCGAACTGGAACAGGTCGTATTCTCTGTCGGCGTACATACAGTTGAGCGGGTCGATGAACCCTGTGAGCTTATAGCCCTTGCCCACCATTATGTTGCCTACGTTCAAATCGCCGTGAATTAGGCAGGCTGTTTCAACCTTTTCAGAAAATATTATATCGAACTTGCTCCACGCCGCGCGCATCGCGCCGATTATGTGTGCAGAAAGTTTGCCCTGCGAATGGGCCCTTTCTGCTTCGTCGAGCACGGCCCGCGCAAAGGGCCTGTAATAATCGAGCCAGCCGTCGCAATCGGGGTGCATACTGTCGCCGAATTTTTCAGCGGTATTTTTATGTAGTTCGTGCAGGGCCGTCGTCACCTCGTCGGCGAATTTTTCGCGGCGCCGCCTGCTTATTAGCAGCATACCGAGCGACATCAGCGTCGTGTTGCCATCTATGTACTCCATAGCATACAAATCGAGCGGAATTTTTGCGTCCCGCTTGCGGGAAAACAGCACAGACGGCATCTTTACAGGGCACTTTTGCGCGAGCAGAGCACAGTCGCGCACTTCCTTTTCCAGCATATTTTTTGCGCGCAACAGCTTTATAACGATTTTAGCACCGTCTTTGAAACTTACGAGCACCGCCCTGCCGAACGAGCCGCCGCCAAGGTATTTTACCTTTTTAATCTCTTTGCCGCAGTAATCGTATGCGGCGGTTGCCGCGTACTTTACCGCCTGCTTTTTGCTGATTTTTACAGCCTCTATTCTTCCCACTTCCATAATTCACCGCCGTATAAAAGTTTATTGTCTTATTTAATTTTAGCGCCCGTAGCGCCCTTATGGCAATGCCGCGGCGTGACCCGATTATTTCCGCAGGTGACCTCATTCAAACATTTTTCTGTATTCGGCGGGCGTCATTCCGTAGTATGCGAAAAACTGCTTGTAAAAGCCCGAAAGCCCCGCATAACCTGCCTCCGCCGCCACGTTTTCTACGCTGAGGTCGCCGTCCGAAAGCAGTTCTGCGGCAAATTTGAGGCGGTAGTCGGAATAAATCTGCGAAAAGCTGGCGCCCGTCTCTTTTGCAATCAGCCGCGATAGATAGGCGCGTGAATAGCCCATAGCGCAGGCAAAATCTTTTAATGAGGCGTCTTTGACGTGCGCAGAAAGGTACCTTTCAAGCTCGGAAAGTACGGCGCTGTGTTCCATTCGCTCACCCTCTGCCAGACTTGCAAAAAACAGAGTGAGAAGGCTCTTTGAAGTTATTTCGCAAAGTTCTGTGCGCCGCGCACACTCGCGCATAAGCCCGAATATAAAATACGCACAGCGCGGTTCGGCATTTTTATACAGATATACGCCGTCTGAAACTTTTTTACCGCCCGCAAACAGCTTATCTTTGAATACACCCGCGCACCTTTCAAAAATGTTCTTCGGCACCACCATTTTCAAAGCAATATCGCCCGCGCCCGCACGTTCGATTTTATGCGCGGCGGGCGGCACTATTATACAGCACTCCCCCTTGCACATATCAAGGCTTTCGCCCTGCGAAAAGGTCTGTCTGAGCCTGCCGCGGGAAACAAATATTACCTCGTAAAAGTCGTGCGAGTGCATATACGGCCGCTGCGACGTGGTGTGCTTTTTAATGTAAAATTTATCCGACGTGCGCACGGGAAGTACGGGCAGAGCAATTCCGCCGTCAGACGAAAAGAACTTTTCGGCGGTGATTCCCCGTTCCTTCGCTGCGGCAAGTAGCTGCTCCGCATTGGCAAATTCCGATAAAACGGCGCGTTCTGTAAGGCGCTGCGATTTGACGGCGGCTCTGTCTTCACGCTCCTGCCCGAGCATTGTATCGGCAAAAAATCTGTTCATCGTTTTCACCTTTATAAACGGTTTTAACCTATATAAGCGTGCGTGCGGCGCCGAAAAATTTCGGCGCCGCACGCATACACGATATTTGCGGGCGCGTTATGCGTGCGCCGCAAAGTAATTTTATTTGCTGTATTTTTTTTCTATTTCGGTTATCTTATCAACCCTGCGAGTGTGCCTTCCCCCCTCAAATTCGGTAGTAAGGAACTTTTCAACAATTTTGAGCGCATAGCCCACGCCTACGACCTTTTCGCCGAGGGCAAGCATATTGGAATTGTTGTGAAGCCTGGTAAATTCAGCGCAATATGTGTCGTGGCAGTGCGCACAGCGTATGCCGGGCACCTTGTTGGCAACGATGGATACGCCTATGCCCGTAGAGCATACAACAATGCCCCTGTCACACTTTCCCGAAGCAACCGCCTCTGCCGCGGGAAGGGCATAGTCGGGATAGTCGCAGCTTTCAGACGAATTGGTGCCGAAGTCCTCGTATTCATAGCCGCCAGCTTCAAGGTACGCGATTATTTCGCGCTTTAAATTGAGTCCGCCGTGGTCGCAGGCAAGCGCAATTTTCATAAGTTCTGTTCTCCTTTTTTTAAGTTATGTAAATCTGATTTCAATGCAAACTGTTTAAGTTTTTATACTGCAAATTCAGCCGCCGTTTTCGGCGAGTATAATTTTTTCTATTATTATGTTGCACGCCCGCGCGAGCATATCGCGTGTGGCGCGGTATACGGTTATATCCTGTCCGTAAGGGTCGGGCACGTCGAAGCCGCACAGCTCCTTTATGCAAAAAACTTTGCCGCAGCCTTCTATTATCTGTTTCTGCTTTTCAGTCATACAGATTACGGCGTAGCTTTTGTCTATTGCACTCTGGCTGAGTTGTTTGGGCGCAAATTTTATAAGGGTAAAGCCCGCCTCTTCCAGCGCCTGCATACTAAGCGGCGACACAGAGCCGCCCACTTCGGCAAATATCCCGCAGGAAGATACGTCCCACCACTTTATTTTCTGCTTTTTGATTTTGCTGCGCAGTATGGCTTCCGCCATCGGACTGCGGCAGGTGTTGCCCGTGCATACGAACAGAATTTTTTTGCGTTTCATATCATCCCCCGCACGCCTTGGTAAGCCTGTTCATTACGCCCGCCATCACGCCGCCCTGTTCTTGCGGCGCCACGGCGATTATAAGTTCGGCGCAGGCTTCGCCCTCGCGCAGTTTGTAGTAGAGGTTGGAAGCTATCTCTTCCCCGCTCCTGCCAAGCCTTAAAACGTGCTCCGCTCCAAGCTCGTCTGCGCAACCGTCGTCGCACATAAGGCAGGCGTTTACGCCACTTTCGCGCTCTTTTTTATACTGTTCGAGCGCCTTGAACCTGTCGTCGTAAGAAAAGAGCATTGTGCGGCAGTTGGGGGAATAGTGCTTGTATTTCATTCCAGGCGAGCGCACCTTTTCGCCCGCTTTGGGCACAAATACCGTGCAGTCGCCCGCGACAGAAGCTATCATCTCGCGCGTGACAAGCCCGCTGCGCAGTATGCAGGGCACTTTCCCCGTACAGTCTAAAACGGTGCTTTCTATGCCGCCCGAGCACTTGCCGCCGTCGAGAATGAGCGGTATTCTGCCGTTGAAGTCGGCAAAGACGTGCTCTGCGGTGACAGGACTGACGTGCTTAGAGATATTGGCCGAGGGCGCGGCAATCGGCATATCGACGTACTTCAAAAACTTCTGCGCGTCGGGGTGCGAAGGCACGCGCACGCCCACCGTGTCGAGCCCGCACGAAACTATCGGCGAAACGGTGCCCTTACTTTTAAACACCATCGTGAGCGGCCCCGGCAAAAATCTGCGGGCAAGCTCCCTTGCGTAATCGGGCACGTCGCACACGATACGCGAAATATCGTAATCTTTGTGTACGTGCACAATCAGGGGATTGTCCTGCGGGCGGCCCTTGACTTCGTATATCTTTTTTACGGCTTCGCCGTCGAAGGCGTTCGCGCCGAGGCCGTATACCGTTTCGGTGGGGAAGGCAACCAGCCCGCCCTCTTCAAGTATGCGTTTTGCAGACGAAAGCGAATTTTCGTCGGTTTTTAAAATCTGTGTAATCATAAAGTTTCAACCGTTCCTTAAACGGCTGTATGCAATACCAAAATAACGCAAACCTGCTCGTATATCAGATTTAAGCACCCGAAACGGGGATAAACTTACTAAGCAAGTTCAGCAGTCAATGTATAAGCGAGGAAAAAATTATATTTCGTCGCCGAAATCGTCTGCTCCGAAGGGCAAATCGAAATCCTCGTCAGAAAACGAGCCGCCGTCTTCTTCAATTTCCCGCTTTTCAGGTCGCGGCTTTTTCTCTTCTTCGTCTCTGCCGCCCTTGCCCGACTGAGCGGCAAGCTCTTTGAGCTCGCTCGGGTCGGGAGTGACGAACTTGGTGTATTCGCCCTTGAAGCGCAGTTTTGTTCTGCCCGTCTCGCCGTTCCTGTGCTTGGCGATAATAAGGTCGGCCATACCGCGCACAATCTTGTTCTTTTCAATCTCTTCGGGCGTGGCGGTCATATCGGGGCGGTTGATAAAGATGACCATATCGGCGTCCTGCTCTATCGCGCCCGACTCCCTCAGGTCTGAAAGCTGGGGTTCGCCCACCATACGCCTCAGCTGTGAAAGCGCAATTACCGGCACGTCGAGCTCCTTGGCCATTATTTTGAGGTCGCCCGTTATGTGCGCAATTTCGCGCGTGCGGTTCTCTTCCTGGCGCGAGCCGCTGGACATAAGCTGTATGTAGTCAATCATCACGAGGTCGAGCCTGCCGCCGTTTTTGGACTTTATCCTTCTGCACTTTGAAAGTATTTCGGCGGGAGTGACGCGCGACGAATCGTCGATTATTATGCTCAGCTTTTTCAAATCTTCGCCCGTCTTTATGAGCGCTTTCCAGTCGTTGGGGGTAAGTTTGCCCGAAAGCGCGTCAGACATACTCACCTTTGCGCTTGCGCAAAGCAGCCTTTGAACAATCTGAATCTTGGGCATTTCCAGCGAGAACACGGCGCATACGTTGCCCTGGAAGGCGGCGGCTTCGACTATGTTCATCGCAAGCGAGGTCTTGCCGCTGCCTGGGCGCGCCGCGATTACTATGAGGTCGGAGCGCTGAAAACCGTTTGTTATTTTATTGAGGAACGGGAAGCCCGTCGGGATTCCGCGGAGAACGTCTTTGTCGGCGGCAATCATCTGGAACCTGTCTATTACGTCGCCGACCATATTGCTCTCGCGTATGTCGTCCATCGTAGACGTATCGCCTTTTTTTGATATGTCGTAAATCAGCTTTTCGGCATACTGCACGCTCTTGGTGGCGTCTGCGCTGTTCATAGAATTTTCGATTATATTGCGCGAGGCGCGTATCAGCTCGCGGTTGGTGCTGTCGCGCTTTACTATGTTGAAATAGTACTTATAGTTCGCCGCCGAAGGCACCTTCTGCATAAGCTCGGTGATGTAGTCTATGCCTCCAACTTTTTCGAGGTTGCCCTCCTTTTCAAGGCAGTCTGAAAGCGTGACTATATCGGCAGGCTTTCTCTGGTTGAAAACCTGCAATATAGCCGACATTATCATCTGGTGAGATTCCTGGTAAAAATCTCTGTCTGTAAGTTTATCGGCAAGCTCTGAAAGAACGTCGTTGTCTATGAGCATACAGCCGAGGACCGACTGCTCGGCCTCTAAATTGTTGGGCAATACGTTAGTTTTGTCTGACATAGTACTTTATAAATTCATAAGTTTCTCAAATTCGGTGAGGGTATCTTCAAACTCCTTCATTGCAAACTCGAAGGGAGCCTTGCTCTCTAAATCAACGCCTGCAAGGCGGAGAAGCGACACGGGGTCTGACGAAGAGCCGCTGGATAAGAATTTGAAGTAATCTTTTACCGCGGGTTCGCCCTCGGTGAGTATTCTGTGCGCAATGTTTATTGCGGCGGTTATGCCCGTTGCGTATTTATATACGTAGAACGCCCTGTAAAAATGAGGTATCCTGCACCACTCGCACGAGATGTGATAGCCGTGTTCTATGGAGTCGCCGTAGTAATCTCTGCCTATTCTGCCGTAAACTTCGCACAACTTTTCCTTGGTGAGCGGTTCGCCGTTTTCTGCAAGAGTGTGCGCCTCGTATTCAAACTCGGCAAACATAGTCTGGCGGTGAAGGGTTGCGCGTATAGAGTCGAGATAATAGTTGAGCAGGTACTTCCTGAGGTTGACATCGTCGGTGTCGCCGAGCATAAACTTCAATAATAGCACTTCGTTTACCGTGCTTGCAACTTCCGCAACGAAAATTTTATAGTCGCTCTTCGCATACGGCTGGTTGTGCGACGAGAAATAGGTGTGGAGCGAATGGCCCATTTCGTGCGCGACTGTGAAAATGTCGCTCGTTGTGGGCTTGTAGTTTAAAAGCACATAGGGGTGAACGCCGAAGCAGCCCGTGCTGTATGCGCCGCTCCTCTTGCCCTCGGTTTCTTCCACGTCTATCCAGCGCTCGTCGTGTCCGCGCCTCAAAAGGTCCTGATACTCCTTTCCGAGGGGCGCAAGTCCCTTGATTACGTATTCATACGCCGCGTCGTAGTCCATCTTCACGTCAACGTCTGAAACGAGGGGCGCATATACGTCGTAAAAATACAGCTTGTCGTAGCCCAAAATCTTCTTTCTGTCGGCGATGTAACGGTGCATTGCGGGGAAGCTCGATTTTACCGCTTCAAGCAGGTTGCGGTAGACGACTTCCTTTACGTCCTCGCCCGAAAGCGCACGTTCAAGACACGAATTGTATTTATATGCCTTGCTTAAAAATACGTCCTTTTTTACGTTGCCGTAATAGGTTGAAGTGATTGTGTTTATAAGGCTTTCGTAGGCTCCGTAATACTTCTCGTAGGCCTCTTTCCTCTTTTCGCGGTCTGATGAATGGAGAATCAGTCCGTAAGTGCCGTGTGTAATCTTTGTCTTTTTGCCGTCGAGCTCTATTTCGGGAAGAGGCAGGTCGGCATTGTCTATCATAGAAAATATTTCGCTGAACGTGCCGAGCGTTTCGCCCGCAAGCGCCACAAGCCTCTCTTCGGCTTCGGGTATAACGTGCGGCTTGCGCTTAATCAGCGTTTTGAGCATATAGTCGTAGTCAGAAAAATCTTTGTCTGCAACGAGCGAATTGAGGTATTCCTCGCTCTGTGCGGCAAGCTCGGGCTCGAAGAACGCCATCTCTGCGCTGTACTTGGATATGAGCGCCATACAGCGCGCGTTATATGCGTTGTATTTGGATTCCCTGGTGTCCTCGTCGTGCTTCATCGAAGCGTACAAAAACACGCGCTCAACCTTTTTTGAAAACTCGTCGTTGGCCTTCATTAAGGAAAGCAACTGCTTTCTGTCGCCGAGCTTTCCCGCATACTGCGAAAATGCTATGCCCTTTTCCGCCTCGGCGTAAGCCTTCTCCCAGGCCTCGTCAGAGGGAAAAATGTCGTCGGTGTTCCACTTTAAACGCTGTTCAACCTGATTTCTTTCCATAATGTATATATCCTTTTTTTATATTTATCAGTTTTTGTTTGAATGAATGGGCGCGGGAATGAGCCCTCCGCGAGAGATGAACTTTTCGCTCGATTCGCCGTGAACGGGCATAATGGGCGCTCTGCCCAGAAGTCCGCCGAAGTTTACGCAGTCGCCCACGCCCTTGCCGGGAGCGGGAATTATGCGCACCGCCGTCGTCTTGTTGTTTATCATTCCTATTGCAGCCTCGTCGGCGATAATCGCGCTTATGGTAGATGCGGGCGTGTCGCCGGGGATGGCTATCATATCGAGTCCCACCGAACATACCGCCGTCATCGCTTCCAGCTTGTCTATGCACAGTCCGCCCCTTTCGGCGGCCTCTATCATACCAATGTCCTCCGATACGGGAATGAACGCGCCCGAAAGTCCGCCTACGCGCGAACTTGCCATCACGCCGCCCTTTTTCACCGCGTCGTTGAGCATTGCAAGGCAGGCGGTAGTGCCGTGCGTGCCCACACTCTCCAAGCCCATCTCTTCGAGTATCTGCGCCACAGAATCGCCCCTTGCGGGAGTAGGTGCAAGCGAGAGGTCAACTATGCCGAACTCGGCGCCCAGCCTTCTTGCCGCCTCCCTTGCAACCAGCTGACCCGCGCGCGTGATTTTGAACGCCGTGCGCTTAATCATCTCGGCAAGCTCGGTGAGGTCAGCATCGGGAATACTCTCTATCGCGTGCTGAACCACGCCCGGGCCTGAAACACCGACGTTTACCACTGTGCCGCTTTCGCCCACGCCGTGGAATGCTCCCGCCATAAAGGGGTTATCTTCCACCGCGTTGCAGAACACTACGAGCTTTGCACAGCCGAAGCCGTCCCTGTCGGCAGTGAGCGCGGCGGTCTTTTTTACCACTTCGCCCATCAGTTTTACAGCGTCCATATTTATGCCCGACTTGGAAGAGCCGATATTTATAGAAGAGCACAGCTTGTTCGTGGTGGCGAGCACCTCGGGAATGGTTTCAATAAAAGTTCTTTCATAATCGGCCATACCCTTGTGAACGAGCGCCGAATAGCCCCCGAGAAAGTCGATGCCGAGCGTTTCGGCGGCTTTATCGAGCGCCTTGCCTATCTTTGCCGACTGCGCGGCAAAGGGTGCGCATATTATGCTTGCGGGGGTGACGGAAACGCGCTTGTTTACAATGGGAATACCGTATTCCTTAGAGAGCGATTCGGCAACTTTAACAAGATTTTCCGCCTGCGAGCATACCCTGTCGTACACCTTTTTTGCAGTTTCGTCGGCACTGCCCGCTATGCAGGGAAGAAGAGAGATGCCCATCGTAATCGTTCTGATATCGAGGTGCTCCCTCTCTATCATATTGATGGTTTCAAGAACGTCGTACTTATTGAACATATCTCACCTTAAACCCTGTGCATTGCGTTGAATATTTCTTCGTGTTGAAGGTGGATGCTCATTCCGATTTTTGCACCCATCTTTGCACATTCGTCGGAAAGCTGCGAAAGCTCTTCCTTGGCGCCCGAAATATCCACGAGCATTATCATCGTGAAATAGTCCTGCAAAATAGTCTGGCTGATATCGAGTATATTCACGCCTTTTTCCGCAAGAAAAGTGCTTACTTTTGCAATTATGCCTGTTTTGTCCTTGCCTACGACTGTAACGACAGCTCGCATAAATAGTTCTCCTGTGTATTTCAAAATTTATATGACTGCCCGCTCTTGCGGGCGAATTTTCAAATCAGCCTTTTTCAAAAGGCAAACAAAGTGTAAATATCGGTTATAAACCCTTTTAGCGAAAGCGACCAGTCGGTAACCACCCCTGCAAGCTGCGAATACGAAAAGCAGCCGTATTCGCTATACCTGCTGTCGCGGCTGTCGTTTCTGTTGTCGCCCAGCACAAAAATTTCATCTTCGCCCACAACCATAGGGTCGTCAGCCGAACGGTATGTGTTGTAAGAAAGCAGCGGGTCGCAGTTCTCTTCGAGCACGTAGTCCTCTTCAAGCGCGGTATATTGTTCCTCGCCTTCATACATCACGTACACGACGCCGTCCTCCATATACACCTTATCCCCTCCGAGCGCTATGACGCGCTTTATGACATACTTATCTTCCGAATCAGGTGAGGCGTATGGTTTTTCAAGCACTACGATGTCGCCGTAATCGGGTGTATCAAACTTATCCACAAACAGAAAATCTCCGCCCGGAACACCGCGCGAGGCCGCCCCCGTAAGGCCGGGCGACATAGAGTCGCCGACGACGTAAATTCCCATAAACCGCACGGCGAAAAGTATTCTGCATAAAAGCAGAAACAAAAGTATGACGAAGATAATAACCAGAGGGTCCCTGTACAGGGCGTATGGTTTTTTACCTAACAGTCTATCTTCCATAATATTAAAGCCACATTACGTTGTTTACAGCATACTGTTCGTCGCAAACTATGCTGAATCTGAGTTTTTTATTGAATGAAGCAAGGTGCATACCCTGCCCGTTTTTGAAGTCTTTGCTTTCCAGAAGCACGCTCTGCCAGATGCCTCCCGCAATCTGCCTGGCGGCCACAAATTTTTCGCCGCCGTCCATATCGCGCATAGTGAAAACAACTTCCGCGGGGTTATCGCAGAATACGTCCATTTTGAGTATGGCGTCGTCTGACGGCGAATAACAGGGGTTGTTTAAGCGGTACGTCATAAGGCCGCATACCGAGTAAGCTCCCTTCAACCCGTCAGCCTTTTCCACCACCTGCGGAAGAACGGCGTCGCTGGTGAGGAATATGCCCCCGAGCGCAAACGAACGGTCGGCTATCGAAAGGCTGTCTGCCCCGCCCCTGGCGGTGTAGATTACCCTGCACTTTTTGCGCATATTCCTGAACTTTCCGCTCACCTTTCTGACAGCCATACGCGACCATACCGTAAAGCCGTTTGTGTAGCGGGCATAACAAAAAGCAAAGACCACCGCAGTCTTTTCGTATATGTTCAGATAGAAGTCGCGCGTTCCTCCTCTGCCGCCCTTATACGGCGCGGGAGTCCATTCCCTCATAACCGAATCGATGCAGTCTTCGGCCATATACATTCCGAACTCCTCAGGCACGCCCTGCTGGTCGAACTCGGCGCGGGCGATGAGGTTCTGTTCTTCGTCTGCCATTACGGTTATAACAGCGGGTTTTGGCAGGAATACCTGCCTTTCGCGCACGAATTTGTCGAGGAACAGAAACATATCGTTCGTGCCCTCTACGTCTATGCAGCCGTTGCAGTGAACGGAGTACGATATTACGCTGTCACCCACGTAATTTTCGTTTATGCGCGAGAAAGTGTCGTACGCCCTGTCGTAGTCGAAGCGCTCGTCGTTGGTGGAACACAGCATCAGAACGGGACAGCGCACGAAGGGCGCGTATGCCTGAGAATCGATTCCCGCGATAAAGCGGTACCTCTCTTCGTCGAACTGCGGTTCCTGCCCCCCGAACTTGTGATAACCGCCGTAGGTCATCCAGCCCGCCGCGCACACCGTAACAAGGCACGCAAGGTCGGCAATCGTGGCGAGTTTCCAGCCAATTTCGCCGCCGTCGCGCAGTCCCACAACGCCTATTTTGTTTACCCCGCCGCGTTCTTTGAGGTAATTATAGCAGTATTTTGCCACCGCTACCCACTCGTACCAGCTCGTATGCAAGGCGTCCTCGTCGGCAAAATCCCTGTATCTTCCCCGCTCAGAATAATTTGCATAAGCCACGTTTTCGGGATATACGGTATAATTTTCGGCACCTTCGGTCTTGCCGCGGTAATCGGGCATAAGCACGCTGTAACCGCGCCTTACAAAAAAATTCATAAGCGCGCTGTCAACGCTTCCCGAACTGTCGGGCAGAAGAATGACCGCGTCGTCTGCGGGCGCACTTGTATCCTGCGCAAACGCGGCATAAATTTTTACGCGCCCCGCGCCCGTTTCCCTGCCGTAAAAGCTGAGGTATTGAGTTTTAATGCCGTCTTCCGTGCTTTCTCCCGTAATTTCGGCCTGCACGGGCAAAGTGTCGTCAAAATTTTTCCACAGGGATACCGGCGTTAAAATATTAGACAAAACAACTCCTGTCAGCAACTGATTTTTATGGTTGAGCCGTGGCTCTCAGTTGCCTTGCTAACTAAAATTTTACTGTTTATTCTGTGTTTAAGCTCTTCGACGTGGCTGATAAGGCCTATCGAAAAGTTATCGTTTTTCAGCTTTTCGAGCGCGCCGAGGACGGTATCGATAAGGTCGCCGTCGAGCGTGCCGAAGCCTTCGTCGAGGAAGAAAAATTCTATCGATTTTAAAGACCTGTTGCATATCGCCGCGCTGAGCGCAAGCGCGAGCGAGAGCGAAACGAGGAACGTTTCGCCGCCCGAAAGCGTTTTTACCTTCCTGAGCTCTCCCCCGTTATAGTTGTCGCCCACGCAGAAATTATTGTCTGTATACGAAAGATAATACCTGCCGTCGGTAAGGTCAATCAAAGTGCGCGACGCCGCGCGGGAAATGTTGACGAGGTGTTCGCCCGCAATATACTCCATAAACTTGTTGTCGCGGATTAGGCTTTTGAGCTTTGCAATCAGGTCGCGTTCCCGCCTTACCGAGGCAACTTTTTCTTCGAGCGCGGCCTTTTCTTTCAGCCTCTTTTTAAGGTCATCCACGCTCTTGCCCGCAACGGCGAGCTTTCCGGAAAGCTCGTTGAAAGCGGCTTCCGTTTCGGTCTTTTTAAGTTTTGCCGCTTCAACCTGCTCCCTGGTGACGAGGTCTATACCCTTCTCCGCGCGGTAGCTCTCCGCCGCGCTCTTTGCGGCGGCGTAGTCTGCGGTAAAATTATTGTATGCAGTATAGGCTTGTTCGTAGCCCCTGTATTTTTCAACGAGCGCGCGGCACTCTTCTATGCCGCCTGCGCCAGCTTTTGCAAGGTTTTGTATCAGCTCGCCGTCCACGCGTTCGAAGCGGCTTTTTGCCGCCGCAGTCTTTGCGGCGTTGGCGGCGACGGCTGCCCTGTTCTGCGAAAGACGCTCCCTTGCAATTTCGCAGTCGGAAGAAAGTTTTTTCTTCTTCGCCTTGGCGGCCTCGGTTGCGGCGCGCGCCTCAGAAAGTTTTCTGTCGTAATCCTGCGTATCGCCGAACACCTCTTTCAGCCTGGACGCAGTTTCGTCGCGCTCGGCCGCCAGAGCGGCGCCGCGCGCCTTTACCTCTTCCACCTTTGCCGTAAGCGCTTCAAGCCTTGCAGAACAGGTCTTTATATCTCCCGCAATCTTAGTCATCTGCGTTTCGGCCTTTCTGCGCGCAGACATCTGCTCGCGGAACTGCTCTATCGTGTCGCCCACGTTGAGCTTTGCATCTTTGAGCGTGAGTATCAAATCTCTGTATTCGTCCGCCTTGCGCGACAGCTCTTTATCGATGAACTCATAGAGCGGCGACCTGTCGCCGAAGGTGCGTATTTCGGCCTGCAAATCTTTGAGATAGCAGAGCGTGCGGGCATATTCGTCCTTCAAAATTCCGCCTTTAAGCTGTTTGCGGAAGTATTCGTCTATATCCGGTTCGGGCATTGCGGCGAGCTTTTCTTCCGCAGATTTACCCTCGGCGGTAAGCCGTTCAAGCTCGCTGCTCTTTTCCGTGCAGGCAGATACCGCGGCTCTGTATTCTTCGCGGCAGGCGTCAAGTTCGCGTATCTTTGCGCGGTAGCTTTTTACAGTGGGCAGAACGCTCTCCATCGCGCTTTCGGCGCGTTGCAGGCTCTCTATCTGCTCGTCGGCGCGGCTGTCTTCAAGCGCTTTTTCGGCGACGGCAAGCGCCGTTTCAAACGTTTTGCCCTCTTCCGAAAGTTTTTTCGCCTCGGCGGCGAGCGCAATCAGCTCCCCTTCCGCCGCACTCTTTTCGTTGGCGTTCTTAACGGCGTTTTCGCAGTGGGAAAGCGAAGGCAGAACTTTGCCAAGCTCGTCAAATTCGGGTTTGCGCTTTTCAAGCTCCTGCAATTTTTCTGCCGCGGCAAGGTACTTTACCTTTTTATCGTACAGCGACGAGAGCGAGGCATACTCCTCCGCCGCGTTTGCGGCGAGCGCCTTCTGCCTTTCAACCCCGGCAGAAAGGGCGGCCTTCTGCGCCTCCTCTTCGGCAAGTTTTTCTTTGGTGTCGTTTTCATACACGCTCAGGCTGCCCGATACAGTGGCAAAAGCCGTCTCGGCGGCGCTCTCCCTTGCGGAGAGCTTGGCTTTGAGCGTTTTGCCGTACTTTTGAAGGTTGAAAAGCCTTTCTATCAGCTCTATCCTTTCGGCGGGAGCCGAATTGACGAACTGTGCGAATTCGCCCTGCGGAAGGGCGATACACTTGCGGAAATCTTCTTTGTTTATGCCTATTATTTCGGTAATCTTATCGCCTACCGATTTGACGTTGTCGGCAATGGCGGCTGACGTGCCGCCCTCTTTCAGCTCGTATAAAAACGCCTTGTGCGTGCCGCTTTTGCGCTTTATGTTGCGTTCGACGAGGTACGTCCTGCGCGCGCCGTCTGAAAATATGTCGAACGTGAACTTTACGTCCAGTTCGTCGCACTTGTAGTTGATTTTATCTATTTTGTCTGGATTGCGCTCTATGTCGCCATACAGCGCAAAGTTGATTGCGTCGAGTATGGTACTCTTTCCGCTGCCAGTCTCGCCGAATATACCGAATATGCCGCTTTGCAGAAGCGGTTCAAAGTCTATCGAAGCTCTTTCAGAAAAGCTGTTGAGTCCGCAGAATTCAAGATTTACAGGTTTCATTCTTCCTCCGTAAGCGAAAGAAAGAGCGCCAGAAGGTCGGCGGGAACTTCGGTGCCGAAGCGCGAATTGTAGTATTCGGAAAAGAGCTGCGAAGAACTTTTGCCCGCATTTTCGGCGGCGTAGCCTGCGCCGAGTTCAGACTCCACCGACATTTTTAGCGAATATAAGTTTTCGCACGAGCGCAGCCCGCTGATTTCGGTGGGCGAGAGCGGAGATGAAAGGTTGAGCGTAAGTTCGGCAAGCGCCTCTTTGTTCGCTTCCAAAAGGTTCACGCCGTCGGCGGCGGAGTTGGCCTGCAACCTCACCAGCTTTTTGCAGGAGGTGAGCGGCACAATCTTTAAATCGTGAACGCCGCTACCATCTATGTCGAATACGCTCACGCTCTTTTCCTGACCCGCTTCGTCGAAAGTAAAGCGCATTATCGCGCCGCTGTAATATATGTTTTCGCCGAGCTTCTGCCTTCTGTGCAGATGCCCGAGCGCGCTGTAATCGCACTGCGGAAACAGATTCAGCCCTACGGCGCGTGCGCCGCCCAAATCGATTTCGCGCTCGCTGTCGCCCGACTTGCCGCCTGCGGCAAATATGTGCGAAAGAAATACCGAGGGCATCTTTTCCGCTTTGCCTCGCTCGCCGTAATCTATCCACCTCTTCATCTTGTCGGCAAAACTTTCGTCTGATTTCCCCTCTTTGAAGCGCGCTTCGTTGGGGTATGGCAAGGTATTTATATACACCCTTTCGCCCGCCGCATTTTCAAACACGGCATAGCCCCCGCCCGAAAGCACGGGCCAGCATCTTCCGCGCTTTGCGCAGTCGAGCGCTTTTAAGTTGTTGCCTACGGTGTAAATGTTCAGCTCTTCCGAAAGCGCCTGAGCCGCAGTAAGGCGCACGTAATCGTCGTGGTTTCCGCTGATTATGAGCACCGCGCACGTCGAGGCTATGTTCTTTACCGAAGAATAAAAAATTTCCTCCGCCTCGGCAGAGGGCGTATAGGTATCGAACACGTCGCCAGCAACCAAGAGGAGGTCGGCCTCCTCTCTGCGGCAGATGTCGCCTATTTCGCCGAGCACGGCTTTGAACTCTTCTCCCCTGTCCCTGCCCATCAGCTTTTTGCCGATGTGCCAGTCAGAGGTATGCACAATCTTCATACAGAAACTGTCCCTCAAAAAGTGCGCCGCCGCACGGCGCCAACGCCGTGCGCAAACGGTTGCATTTTTACGCAGTTTGCGTTATAATCGTAATCAGGTTCCGCTATGGCGGATATGCTTCAATTATATTCCTTTCGAGCAAATAAATCAAGCGATAAGACGGAGTTTTGCAATATGGCTTTCATCTCCCTGTCGCCCGAACTGAAAGCAAAGTCTTTTACGGGCATAGAAAACAAGTTCATAACCAAGTATATGCCCGTTCTGGACCCGCTTGCCGTAAAGGTATATATATATGGTCTGTACCTGTGCGGAGTTTCGGGCTCGTTTACGGTTGACGACCTTGCAAAGAGCCTGGGCATCACCGAGGAACAGGCGGTGAGCTGTTTTGAATACCTCGACGAGTTCGAGCTGGTTAAAATTACCTCGCGCGAGCCGTTTGAGGTCACGTATGAAGAGACGGAAAACATAAGCGGCGCGCCCAAAAAGTATAAACCCGAAAAATACGCCGACTTTGCGCGCGGCGTACAGGCAATAATAAAGGGCAGAATGATTTCGCCGAACGAATACCGCGAATACTTCTACCTTATGGAGGAGTACGGCTTTGAACAGAGCGCCCTTCTGATGATAGTAAACTACTGCGTCAATATGAAGGGCGACGACATACGCGTGCAGTACATAAAAAAGGTTGCCAAGAGCTTTGCCGCCGAGGGCGCCGTCACCGCCAAAAAGGTGGATGAAAAACTGGCGCAGTACACCTTCTCTACTCCCGCCCTCTTAAAGATTTTTGCCGCGGCAAAAATTTCGCGCAGGCCGGGAATAGAGGACGACAAGCTGTATAAAAAATGGACGGACGGGCTTGGCTTTTCTGACGACGCGATAATCTGCGCCGCCACTTTTTTCAGGGCCAGGACAACAGAGCGCATAGACGAGGCGCTGGAAGAACTGTACAGAAACAAAAAATTCGACGTAAAAGAGATAGAATACTACTGCAAGAACAAAAACTCGCTGCACGTCGCCACCCTCGACATAGCAAAGTGCCTTGGGGTATACGTGCAGAGCGCCGCGCCCTACATTGAAAATTACACGGGCAAATGGTGCGATATGGGCTATGAGGCGGACACCTTGCGCACGCTTGCCTCATACTGCTTCACTCACGGCAGGAAGTCGTTCGAGAGTATGGACGACTTTGTTAAGGAGCTATATGACCAGGGCATTATAAGCGGCAAGGCGGTGAATTCGTACATAGAGATGAGCAATGCCGAAGAGGAATTTTTGAAAAAAGTTCTGTCTTTGTGCGGGCTGACGCGCCGCATTATTGCGCCCGACAAGGAGTTTTTGGCGCGTTGGAGGCAGTGGGAATTTTCAGACGAGATGATTTTGAAGGCCGCCGAACTTTCGGCAGGCAAGAACAACCCCCTCGCCTATATGAACGGCGTGCTCTCCGCGTGGAAGTCAGATGGCGTGTTCACACCCGACAAGATTGTAAGCGCCGTCAAAGCCTCCACCCCCAGGGGCGAGCGCACGGTGGACAGGTCTGTGATAGAAAACCACTACGCGCAGCTCAGGCAGATTGCCGAAAGCAGGGCTGAACAGGCGCTTGAAAACGCAATGGCCGACAAGACCTATTCAGACCTGCACAAACTTATAAATTCGCTGAACATAAAGCTGGCGTTTGCCGAAAGCCGCGCCGACGGCACGCAGGAAGGCATTGAACGCGAGCTGAAAGATGCAGAAAATAAAGCCGACGAAAGGCTTAACGAGCTTGGTATAGACAAGGCAGACTTCACGCCCCGTTACAGCTGCAAAATTTGCGGCGACACGGGCTACGACGCGAGCGGCAAGCCCTGCAAATGCCTTAAAAAGTTTATCGAAGATTATAAAAACAGCTGAAAACTATAAAACCTTCGGCGGCGCGAGTACATTTACCCCGCGCCGCCGAAGGCCGCAAAACGGACGCATATTGCACGGCAGCGTGCGGTTTTTTGCCCCTCCCCTCAAATGCAGGCGCGGCTACAAAACTTTGCAATAAAAAATTGTTTTTTTAGCTTTTACAAGCGCGTTTTTGATTGACAACGACTATTGTTTAACATATAATATCAAAGTAATCGCTTGCGGCGGCAGGTTGCACGATTTTATGTTTATGCTGTTATGGCTCAGCAGGTAGAGCACGTCCTTGGTAAGGACGAGGTCGCGGGTTCAAATCCCGCTAACAGCTCCAAAAAACGAGCGGGTACTTTGAGTGCCCGCTCGTTTTGTAAATTACAGAAAAAATATATACCCTCCGCGCAAAAACACTCTGCGGCCATACGGCGTGCAGAATATTTTTTCGAAGATGGTGTATAATCACATCGACGAATAAGTTTTTTCGGTGAAGTTTATGACGAAAGACAAAAAACTGTATATAGCCTCCGCCGTTCTCGCTTTCGGCTATGCGGCGGAATTCTTCATAACGGGCATATTCATCTTTATGAATATGTATTACACTTTCGAGGCGATGCCGTTCATACTTTCGGCAATCGCCCTTCTGCCCCTCATATTTGCCATAATCAACATATTCATTTTTGAAAACAGCCGCCTTTCGGTTGCCATAATCGCCGCTTCTGTAATAATGGCCGTATGTCACTTTCTGTTTGCGGCGTACGTTCTTTCCAAACTCACCTTTCTTTTGATAACGGGCATACCCGTATTTATAGTTCTGGGAATAGTCGGCGCGTTCCTGTTTATGGTGCTTGCCTACCCCAAACTGAAAAAGGTCGGCAAAAGAATTTCGGTGGCTGTGCTGAGCCTTGTGATTTTTTTTGTAAGCGTGTTCGGCATTTTAAAACTAAACTTCTTTTACTACACTTCCGACGGCGTGGTGTTTGCCGTCGAGGACGAATATCAGATTGCCTGGTCAACCTCTGTAAAATCGACGGGCAGCGTTACGGTGAACGGCAAGACCTACTACGATATGTCGAACGGCGAAAACCGCGTTTCCACCCTTCATAAGGTAAGCGTGCCTATGAGCGAGCTCGACAATGCAAAGAGCTATACTCTGAGTTCCACACCCGTATATTCAGAGGCGGCATACCTCTCTGTCAGCGGAAAAGAGCGGCAAAAGACCTACTCATTCCGCCCCGCAGACTCGTCTGACGGGTTGCAGATTTACAACATAAGCGACAATCACGAAGTTTTAAGCGGCGCCGCAAACGCGGGCAGGTACTTCGGCGACGACCTCGATATACTTATACTAAACGGCGACAACATAAACGACGTTTCGTCACTGTGGCAGATTTCGCTGATTTACAAACTTGCAAGCCGCATAACGGGTGGCGAGCGCCCCGTAATTTATGTTCGCGGCAACCACGAGTGCAACGGCAGATATGCCGCCGATTTGCCCGACTACCTTCCGGGCAAAGACGGAAATTTATACTACACCACTACGCTCGGCGGCGCCTTCTTTATGGTGCTGGATACGAACTGCGATATGTCAGACGAAAATCTTCTGATTACTCCCGCGGCAAATTTTGAAGAGCTGAGGCGCGAACAGACGGAATGGCTCAACGCGCAGACCTATTTCGGCGGGGACTGCGATTACAGCATACTGCTCGCGCATATGGCGTTCCCCCTTTCGGACTACGAAAGATTCCCCGAATGGACGGAAGAACTTACGGCGGCAACCGACGGCAGATTCGACGTGTGCATAAGCGGACATTCGCACGTGCTGGATTATGCCGAGGCGGGAACGGAGACGAGGACGAGCTATCCCGTTATACGCGGCTCGATAAGGAGCAACCGCCGCACGAGCGGCGAGGGCGTAAACCCATTTGAATTTACAGGCACGGCGATAGAGTGCACAGGCGGCAATATGAACGTGAAGTTTACAAACAGCAACCGCGAAGTTTTGCAGGAATTTTCGATAGACCTGAGATGATTTGCGGCAATTATACCACATAAAAAGCGTTGCGGGCGCGGCAATAATGCCGCGTCCGCTTTCTATACCCGCGGTTCCCGCTCCGACGGAACAATCCAAGCCGACGGAACTTGCGAACCGATATATTTAAATCTGATGGAAGTCTGACTGTACAAGCGTATGCGAAGACGTTGTAACCGTTTCGCCGTCGCGCTCTACCACGAAGGAAACAGAATCACCCGCACGCAGAGTAAGCGCTATGTCTGAAAGGTTGAACGTGCGCGTTATAGCCTTTTCCGTGCCGTTTACCACAAGCGATTTTATCACGTCGCCCTGCTTCAAGCCGATGGCGTCGGCTATCGTGTCGGCGTTGACCGAATAGACGTTTACGTTTTCAGTAATCTCGCCGCAACCCGTCGAACTGTCGTAAACATACTTTGCTCCGCTGGACGTCACGTTTATGCCGAATGTGATTGAATAAGCGTCGGTCGTGGAATCGTCGCCGTCGTTTGCATAGTGAATGATGTTGTCCGCCGTGCCTGTCACAATTTCGATGGGTACGGCATAGTTGATGTTCTGGTCGTCGGTATTGCCCGCATTTGTTATGCCGATGAGCTTGCCTTCGGAATTGAACAGGCCGCCGCCCGAATTGCCGCTGTAAATCGGGGTATCTATCCTCAGCGAACGGTAGGCGCGCTCAATGCCGTCTATGCTCAGAGTTATCTGCTCGTTTTCCGTGCTGATAACGCCCTGAGTTACGCTCAGTCCGTTACCTTCGGGGTTTCCTATGGCTATCGCCGTCTCGCCAACGTGATAATCGTCGGCTATGTCAACCGCCTGTATATTCTCGTTTATCGCCTTAATATCTTCGGTGAGTACTTTGAGAACGGCTACGTCGCTCTCTACCGAGCCGCCAACATACTCCAACTTTATGCCGTAGTCGCCGTAATCGTAAGAAGTGTATCCGTCGCTGCCCCTGCCGCTTGCGGTGGGCGAGCCGTCGCTGCCGTAAAGATAGCCGTAAATGGCGCGGGCTATGTTCGAGTCTCCGTTGCGTTCGGTATTTGCCTCGGCGAGATACACGACGTGATAGTTGGTTATAAGATAAGTATACCCGTCCTCTATCTTGTCGATGTCGTAAATGACGGCAGCACCCGTGTATACCGATGAATCATAGCCGACAAACATATTGAAGTCGTTATACTGCGGCTTGACAAATTCTGCATAGATTTTCAAAGTCGATTGCAGGCAGTAAGCCACGGTCGAAGAAGTATCGGGCGCGCTCACCGTCATATATTTTTCAAGAAATTCAGTATATGATATGTTGTCGCCCGTCTGTTCGAGGTATTCGTTGTACAAATCTTCCGCCGTTACTCCGTCGGAGCTGTTCGGCACGGTGAACGTGCTTGTAGAACCGTCTGAATAATATACGGTATAGACACCGTCTGTCCCCGATTTTGTGATGCCGGTAACATACGTCTGCGAAGAGCACGCGGCAAAGGCAGGAACAACTGCAATCGTAGCCGCGCAAAGCAAAACTATCGCCATTTTTTTCGCCGTTTTCATAATAGTTCTCCTTTAATGCAAGCCGTTTATTACGCTTGCTTTATTATCCGAATTTTACCTGCAATTTATTGACTTTGCGTTACGGTTTTATGAACATTTTGCAAAAATTGGTGCAAATTGTCTTTCATAAAAGTACGGCGCGCACGGCCGTCAGGCCGCGCGCGCCGCAATTAAATATTTATGCAAACTGGCTGTTGTAAAGCGCGGCATACGCGCCGCCCTTTTTAAGAAGCTGTTCGTGCGTGCCCTGTTCGGTTATGTTGCCGTTGGCCATATACAGAATGACGTCGGCGTCGCGTATGGTTGACAGCCTGTGCGCGATGACGAAACTCGTTCTGTTGCTCATCAGCTCTTTCATAGCCTTGTCTATCTCCACCTCCGTGCGGGTATCGACAGAGGACGTCGCCTCGTCTAAAATCAGCACGGGAGGGTCGCACAAGAACACCCTTGCTATCGTCAGAAGCTGGCGCTGGCCGACCGAAAGATTGCCCGCGTCGTTTTCGAGGACAGTGTCGTAGCCCTGGGGCATCGTGCGGATGAAGTAGTCTACCTTCGCCATCTTTGCCGCTTTTATAATCTCTTCGCGCGTGGCGGCGGGCCTGCCGTAGGCGATATTTTCGGCAATGGTGCCGCCGAACAGCCACGTATCCTGCAATACCATACCGAAGCTTTTCCTCAGTCCCTTGCGCGTCAAATCGGTGGTTATTATAAGAGTATTGAACTCCATTCCCCGCTGTGCCTCGTTCATCAGTTCAGCCGCGAACGTGGGAATTATGAGCGCGCCGACTACGTCGATAAAAATAAGAAAGACGGTAAGCGTACATAACTTCCAATGCGGCTTCAAAAAGCTTAAAACAAGTTTCATACGTTCTCCTTTTTCTGTATTTTAACGCAATACCTGTCATACTGTTGAAAACGCGCGACCGCACGACGGCCGTCATTGCATAAAAAAAAGGCGCTACCCGATTGACTGAAACAGTCGGGCGCACCCGATATCTTCTCAACAAACGCGGCTGCGGCCGCGCGTTCTCCGATTACACTTCTATTAAATTATAACTATTATTGCGTTCAGGCGTGTGCATTATACTATATGCTATTTTTATTGTCAACGATAGGACACAAAAAATTTAAAATTTTTTATGCACCGTCGTGCGGCCCGTGTTTTTTGACCGAATCCGAAGGAGCGCGCCTTGAAATAAGGTAAAGAATTACCGCGGCAACGGCCGCCACTATTCCCTCTGTCACTGGGTAGGAAAGCCACACGCCTGTAAGCCCCCAAACCGCCGAAAGCGCAAACGCGGCGGGTATTACAACCACCAGCCCCCGCAGAAGCGACACTATGTGCGCGGGGAGCGGCTTTTCTGACGAGGTGAAGAACGTGCAGGTTATTACGTTGAATCCCACGAAAGGTATTGCCGTAAAATACAGGCGCATCCCCTCGGCGGCGAGTTCGGTGAGAAGCTCATCTTTGTCCCTGTTGAAAACGTCGGCAATCGGGCCTGCAAGGAAAAATATAACGGCATAAACTATGACCGAGAATATAAGCGCCGTTATGAGCGCATATAAAAGGTAAGATTTTTCCTGCCCCCTTTCACCCTCGCCGTGGGCGCGGCTTACAAGCGGCTGAACGCCCTGCGCTATGCCCGTGAACACAGAGGCAACCACCAGCGATATGTTTGCAACCACGCCGTAAGCCGCAACGCCCGTGTTGCCGCTTATATCAAGTATAATAAAGTTGAACACCAGAATTACAATAGCCGAAGACAACTGCTCGACGAGCGAAGGAAAGCCGAGGGCAAAGTGGGCGCCCATAATGCGCGCGTTCGGCTTAACTTTTATAAATCTGAAATTATTCTTTCTGCGCACAAGGTGTATGCAGGACACGCAGACGCCTATTACGGGCGCAAGCCCCGTGGCAAAAACTGCGCCGAACATTCCCATTTTGCAGGGAAAAATAAATACCCAATCCAGAAGAATGTTCGAAAGACTGCCCGTCACGGTAGAAGCCATAGCAAGGCGCGGCGCCCCGTCGTTGCGCACGAAGCACACCAGCACATTATTGAGCGTGAACGCGGGCGAAAACAGCAGAAGTACCCTTAAATATATCTCCGTCATTTCGTACGTATATTGGTCCGCACCGAGAAGACGTGCAATATTACCCGAAAGGAACACGCCGACAAGCACGAAAATTACAGAAAATGCCGCGGCAAGGTATAAGGTATTGGTAAATACGGCGTTTGCCTTATCTTCTTCCCCCTTGCTCCTTAAAACGGAATATCTGGTTGCGCCGCCCATTCCGAGCATCAGCCCCGTTCCGTGAATGAAGTAATAGACGGGTATGGCGAGGTTGAGCGCCGAAAGCCCGTATGTGCCAAGGCCCTGCGATATAAAATACGTGTCTGCCAGAATATAGCACGACATAGCAATCATAGCAAGCACGCTGAAAGGCACGTACCTGAAATATTCCTTTAAAAGCGGACGTCTGTTAGCAAAATTCACGGTCAGCATTCTCCCGATAAAGTTTGCCGTGGGCGGGCATAGCCGTGTGCAGACGGCCTGAAACCGTAAGCACGCGGCCGCACAAAAATAAAAGCGCCAGAAGGCTCCGAACTTACTAAGGCCTAAAAGTTGCGGAGGCTGGCGCTGTTTACCCGGCGGCAAATAAATTACGTTTTTAAAGATATTAGCAGATACGCTTATCTTTGTCAAATTTTTCTGCCGGTTTTCAGGACAGGACAGGCAATAATATTCAAAAAAACTTTGGCAGCACCCCGTTAAATGCAAGACGATATGCAATAACCTGAAAACTATATTGCAAAACTATATTATTTACGCAGACTGCGGGGCGGTAAAAATGTTATGCTTTTTGAAAAAGGAGATTTTTACAAATGATTTTCGCTTATGCGCGCGTTTCGTCGCGCGACCAGAATCTCACCAGACAGCTTGACGCCTTCGAGGCGTTCGGCGTAGACAAAAAGCACATCTACTGCGACAAAAAGAGCGGCAAAAACTTTTCGCGCGAAGGCTACAAAAAGCTGCTTAAAAAACTTAAAAAGGGCGACCTTCTGGTAATCAAATCGATTGACCGTCTGGGAAGAAACTATAAGATGATAACAGAGGAATGGAACAACATCGTAAATAACATAGGCGCAGACATTCTCGTGCTGGATATGCCCATTCTTGACACGAGAACGACGGATTCAAGCCTTATAGGCAAGTTTATATCAGACATAGTACTTCAAATACTTTCCTTTGTTGCGGAAAACGAGCGCGAAAACATAAGGGCAAGGCAGGCCGAAGGCATAGCAATAGCCAAGGCGCGCGGCATAAAATTCGGCAGACCCCCTAAAAAATATTCCGGCGAGTTCATTCAGACGGCCAAAAAATTCAGGAGCAAAGAAATTTCGCTCAAAGAAGCGCTTGACGCGACAGGTATGAAGCAGTCTAACTTTTACTACCATATGGACAGGTGCGAAAGAATTGCCGCGGCAGAACAGACTGAAAATACAGAAAGAACCCATAAAAATTGCGGCAAAGACGGAAAAGGCAAAGACAAACCGCCTGAAAGCTGAATATTTTTGCCGATACTTTATCAATCGCAACGCAATGTTTACGAATGTAATATTTGCCTTAAAAAACGGAGACCATAAAATTGGTCTCCGTTTTTTTAAGCTATGAACTGTTTTTGTTCCGTTAATAAAACATTAAATTTAAATCGGTTCAGCGCGCAACGTTTTCCGAACCGGGCACTTCCGCGGCCGTTTCATCGGCTACCGCACTCTCGCCTTCGGCATTTGCCGTTTCGGGATTTACTCTCCTTCTTGCAACGCCTATTCTGAATCCGCGGCGGGGGGCTTCCACCACCGTTTCTGCAACATCGGTGCGTGCCGCGGCGATATCGGCGCCCTCGGAAGAAGATTCTGCGAGTGCCTGGGTTAAAGCATCGTCCCAGCGGGGAACGTTTACCGCAAGTTCGCCGCCGACCTGAGCGGTAACGGCCTTGGTGGAAAAATTCTCTACCGCGCGCAGCCTTAAATATGCCTGTCCGCAGGGAAAAGGCTCAGACTTGTCGCACACGGCACAGAAAGGCGCGTATCTGCCGCACAAATCAATGCCGAAGCCTTCGCTGGCAAGATATTTGTCTACATCGGTCACAGCCTGAACGACGCGGGCGTCGTCAATTTCGGCACTGTCGAGCATAGGACAAACCGTTTCCATACGCTGGCTTATGCGGTAAGCGGTTACGCAGGGGTTGGCAACCGTCTTGTCGCACACTTTGCAGAAAGCAGCGTACTTTCCGCAGACGTCGTAGCCGAGAATTTCGCCTGCCACATATTTATCCGTATCTATAATGTGCTGCATTGAAAATGCGTCGTAAGAGAGAGCACCCATAAGTTTTACGGGCTTTGTTTCATCCCACATAAATTCCCCTCCGTTGAGCAAATTTTTCTGCCGGGAACGGCATCAGATTTACGGCAAACCGGGTGCGGCGCACCCGCCTTGCAAACATATTCATCCGTTATAAAACAGAATTTCAGATTTCTTTAACTTCCAGCCCGTCAAGAATTTCTTCGTACTTTTCGCGGCGGAAAGTAATATTGTCGGGCGTGGTTACGGCAGCCGTGCCGCCTGCAACCCCGCTCCTTAAAATATCTTCAAGGCTTCCGCCCTTTGCAAGGGCGTATGTCGCCGCGGCGACCATACCGTCGCCCGCGCCTATCGTAGAGTTCATCGCCACGTTTATACTCTTGCAGTAATAATTTTTATTGCCGTCTGTAATTATCGCGCCCTCTTTGCCGAGAGAAAGAAGCACATATTTTGCGCCGCGCTTCAAAAGCTCGCGGCAACCGTACAGCGCGTCTTCCTTGCTGTTTACGGTAATATTCAGCGTTGACTGCAACTCTGCAAGGTTGGGCTTTACGAGGGTAACCCCGCATTTCAGCGCCTCGAAGAGGCGTTCGCCCGAAGTATCTACAATCTTTTTTACCCCTTCGGGGACAGCGGATAGCACGTCGGCATAATACGAAGGCGCCATACTCTTTGCAAGCCCGCCCGAAAGCACCACCGCCTCGCATCTTTCAGAGAGCTCGCGCACTCTTTCAATAAGTTCGGCCTTTTTCTGCTCGCTGACTTCGGGACTGATATCGTCCACTTCCGTGAGCATTGATTTATTGTCTACAAACTTATAATTTTCGCGCACGCGGCCGGGACACCATACAAACCTATACGGAACGCCCTCGTAGTGCAGTTCCTGTTCGAAGAGCCTGCCGTTGTCTTCATACATAAAACCCGTGGCGTATACGTCGGCGCCCAGTCTTTTGAGTCCGCGAGCGGCGTTTATTGCTTTGCCCGTAAAGTAAATGCGCTTGTTGAGTATTTTATTGTTCTTTCCCACGCTGAGGCTGTCAACTTCCATATTGACGTCTATGCAGGGGCTTAAACATATGCTTAAAATCATCTCGTCTCCCGGGCACTGATGTAACAAAAGCCGTTTTTATGCGCAAAAACGGCTTGGAACAGTTACATAGAAATCATTTGCAGAGTTTCGTAAAGCTCGTAATTGAACTTCTTCTTCATATTTACGGCTTCAATTATATCCATATCGATAATCTCGTTCTTATGAATACCCACAACCCTGTTGCCTATGCCGTCGTTTAAAAGGCGCACGGCCTTGTTGCCGAACTGTGCGGCAAGCATCCTGTCTGCCATAGAAGGCGAACCGCCGCGCTGAACGTGGCCTATCGTGGTTGGGCGCACGGAATAAGTGGTTATAGATTGAAGCTGCTTTGCAAATTCTTCGGCCGAGCAAACGCCTTCGGCAACAACTACTATATTCGAGTGCTTGCCGTTTGCGCGCGACCTGTTAATCTTCATAACGATATCGTCGAGGTCGAAAACAACTTCGGGAACGACGATTATTTCTGCGCCGCTGGCAATTCCCGCATAGAGCGCTATATCGCCGCAACGCCTGCCCATAACTTCTACTACCGAAATCCTTTCGTGCGAAGTCATAGTGTCCCTGAGTTTATTTATAATATCTATGCAGGTATTCACCGCGGTATCGAAACCGAGAGTATAGTCAGTATATTCAAGGTCGTTGTCGATTGTTCCGGGTATGCCTATCGTGGGAATGCCGTAATCTTCCGAAAGGCACTTCGCTCCCCTGAACGAACCGTCGCCGCCGATGACCACAAGGCCCTCTATTCCGCGGGCCTCCAAGGTGCGCACTGCCTTTTTCTGTCCCTCTTTTGTGAGCATTTCAAGGCACCTTGCGGTGCGAAGTTTTGTGCCGCCGCGCTGTACGATATCGGAAACCGAACGCATATCCATTGAGACCATCTCGTCGTCGATAAGTCCCTGATAGCCGCGCTCTATTCCGTAAACTTCAATTCCGAAGTACAGCGCGCTGCGCACGACAGCCCTGATGCAGGCGTTCATGCCGGGGGCATCGCCACCGCTCGTAAGCAAGCCTATTCTCTTCATAATAACCTCCGCCGATTACAAGTTCTCTTTCTGCGGCACGCCGCGCAGATAAATTCTGCCTGCCCCCTATTCAAAAATTAAAGGCGCGCCGTTCATCATTTCCAGTTATATATTATATCAAATCATTTGCGAAATTTCAATAGATTTTACCAAATAAAAGCATAAAATGTGCTGTTGCCCGCAAAATTGCTAAAAATGTATCGATTTAAGCCCGTTTCAGCCGAAAAGCGTGCGTTTTGACCGATTTATCGGCACACAACCGAATGCAAAACACACGCTTTTTGAAGAATTTTTTAAACTATAAGCAAAATTTATACCAGTTTCACGTCGGCGTCGTCCAGCCAGATGCTTAGCTCTGCCAGAAGCCCGCGGCAGTAATTTACACCGCCGCCGAGGCGGAACTTTTTATCTCCGCGCTTTATGGCGCACGCCGTTTCGCCCTCGTAATTGCCGAGCATAGCCACAAGCTCGTCGAAATCCTCTTCTGAAAGCGCCGTTGCGTTGAGCCACAGAATATCGCGATTGGGCCCGGGTTCTTCGGGCTTTTTCACGCCGCTCCCGGCGGTTGTGTCGAACGCCGCTATACTGTCGAGAATTATGGAGGGTTCCTTGCCGTTGTCGAGGTCAAGTTTGCCGTTCACCCTGACGATTTTATCGTTTACGATAAGCCCCCTGTACCTTTCATATATTGCAGGGAAGGCGAGGCACTCCACGCTGCCGTACACGTCTTCGAGCGTGATGAACGCCATATGCGCGCCCGTGCACTTGGTTACGGTCTTTTTGAAAGCCGTTATAATGCCGCCCATAGAAACCTGCATACCGCTTTTCAAAGAGTTGTAAGTCCTTTCGCCGTCGTCGTCTTCTGTATAATCGTCCAGAAGCGAACAGTTGAAATTGCAGTCGCCGAACGAATTCATATACTTTTCGAACGGGTGGCCGCTTACGTATACGCCAAGTACTTCCTTCTCTTTCGAGAGCTTTTCGTTCAGCTCGTATTCGGGCACGTCGGGATAGTTTACCGTGAGTTTCTCCTCTTCTATTATATCGCCGAAGAGGCTCATCTGCGCGCTGTTCTTCTGCTTTGCAATGCTGACGGCGCGCTGATAGAGCGAATCATACACGAGTATTAGCTGCGAGCGGTGAACGCCCATGGAATCGAAGGCGCCCGCGTTAATGAGGCCCTCTATCATACGCTTGTTAAGAAGGGTTGCACAGCGGGAAATAAAGTCGGGGAAGTCGGCAAACTGCCCGTGCGCGTTGCGCTCCTGTATTACGAGGTCGATTGCCGCCTGGCCCGTGCCTTTGAGCGCCGAAAGTCCGAAGCGCACGCCGTCGTTTTCCACCGAAAACACTGTCTTGCTTCGGTTGATGTCGGGCGGGAACACTTTTAAGCCCTTTTCTTTGAGGTACAGAACGTACTTGGTTATCTCGTCAATCTTGTTGAGTCGGTTATTCAAGATTGCGCAGATAAACTCTTTGATGTAGTACTTTTTGAGCCAGGCAGTCTGATAGGCGAGCGTTGCATACGCCGCCGCGTGCGATTTGTTGAACGCGTACGAGGCGAAGCCCTCCATATCGGCGAAAATCTTTGCGGCAACCTCGGCAGAGATGCCGTTCTTTATGCAACCTTCGATATGCGAACCGTTTACATCGCTCGTGCCGCCGTAGATGAACTTATCCTTCTGCGCGAGCAGCGTCTTTTTGTCCTTCTTGCCCATCGCGCGGCGCACGAGGTCGGCTTCGCCCAGCGAGAAGCCCGCAAGATACTGGAATATCTGCATTACCTGCTCCTGGTAGACAGGTATGCCGTAAGTTACTTTAAGAATCTTTTCCTCCTGCGGGCAGTCGTATGTGATTGGCTCTGACCCGTGCTTTCTGTTGCAGAAGGAATCGATGAACTTCATAGGGCCGGGACGGTAGAGCGACACGCCCGCTATAAGGTCTTCGAGGGTATCGGGTTTAAGCTGGCGCATAAACTTTTTCATACCCCCGGCTTCGAGCTGGAACACGCCGTCGGTGTCGCCTTCGGCAATGAGTTCATAGGCGCCCGCGTCGGTATAGCCTATTACGTTGAAGTCTATATCTTTGCCGTAGTTCTCTTTGATATAGTCGAGGCACTTTTTTATATCGGTGAGGGTAACGAGCGCAAGGAAGTCCATTTTGAGCATTCCGAGCGCCTCTATCTCCTTTGCGACGAACTGTGTAGTTATGGCGTCGTTGTGCGCGTCGCCGCCGCTGCTGTTGCGCGATAAGGGAACGTTATCGGCTATCTTTTTGCGGCAGATTACAACGCCCGCGGCGTGCATACCCGTCTGCCTGGGCATACCCTCTATTTTGAGCGCCATATCGATTACCGAATGGAGAGTTGCGTCGTTTTCGTACATTTCGCAGAATTCGGCGTTGCGCGCAAGCTGCAATTCGTTCAGCTTATCTGCTATGCCCGCACGCTTGTCTTCGTCCTGTTCGGCAAGCATTTTTTGTTTGGTCTTTTCTATGTTGAGGCCGAGAAGGTCCTTTATGGAGGTCTTGCCGTCCATTATCTTGGTGAGCCTGTCCGTTTCGGAATACGGAACGCTCATAACCCTGCCTACGTCCTTTATGGAGTTCTTGGCCGCCATAGTGCCGAACGTGACAATCTGGCAAACGTTTTCGGGATGGTATTTCCTGCGCACGTACTCTATCGTCTCTTCGCGCCTCTCCGTACAGAAGTCGATATCGAAGTCAGGCATAGATACGCGGTCAGGGTTGAGAAATCTTTCAAACAGAAGGTCGTATTGCAGTGGCTCTACGTCGGTTATTCCTATCGAGTAGGCCACTATCGAACTTACACCCGAGCCACGCCCCGGGCCTACGGGTATGCCCTGCTCCCTCGACCAGTTTATGAAGTCCCACACTATGAGGTAATATTCGGCGTAACCCATCGAACAGATTACGCCAAGTTCGTAGTCGGCGCGCTCGCGCTCCCTCTGCGTGACCGTGCCATACCTTCTTTTCAGACCCTCGTCGGTGAGTTTTCTGAGGTATTGTTCGGGCGTGCTGCCGTCGGGCGGTTCGTACCCCGGAATGAGCGAGGTGTCCCTTATGGGGTATCCCTTTTTATCGAGATTGAACGCAGGCTCTGTCACCTTATCAGCTATCGCGCGGGTGTTGGATATTGCCTTGGGCAGGTTGGGAAAAAGCTCGGCCATTTCGTCGCCCGACTTGAAGTAGAACTCCTGCGTTTCGAACTTCATTCGCTTGGGGTCGTCGAGCGTCTTTTTCATCTGTATGCACATCAGCACGTCCTGCATTTCGGCGTCCTCTTTTCTGAGGTAATGCACGTCGTTGGTGGCCACAATCTCGGCGCCTATCTCGTCGGCAAGGCGCACCAAAAGGGGCAGAACGCGCTTTTCTTCGTCCAGCCCGTGGTTCTGAATTTCAATATAAAAATCTTCGCCGAAAATGCCTTGCAGATAGAGTGCGAGCTGTTTAGCGCCTTCGTAATCGCCGTTTAAAAGCCTTCTGGGGATTCCTCCCGCAACGCACGCCGAAAGGCAGATTACGCCTTCGGAATGTTCTTTGAGCACCTTATAGTCAATCTTCGGCTTGTAGTAAAAACCGTCTACGAACGCCATAGAATCGAGCTGGACGAGGTTTTTATACCCCGCCTTGTTCTTTGCGAGAAGTATGAGGTGTTCGGATATGTTGGCCGACTTGTCGTGCATATCCTTGGTTACGTAAAATTCACAGCCGATTATGTATTTTATGCCCGCGGCGGCCGCCTTTTCGGCAAAGTGCAGCGTGCCGTACATATTTCCGTGGTCGGTCATACACACGGTGTCTATCGCGTTTTCCTTGCAATAATCAATAAGGTTGTCTATTTTGCACGCGCCGTCCAGAAGCGAATACTCCGTATGCAGGTGCAGATGTACGAAATCTGTCATTTATTTCCTCGTAAAATCGTATTAAAGTAAATGCGCCCGATAAATAAAGCGCGTTCAGGTATGTTTCTGCTTTGCAGGCTTCCGAATAAATCGGCGCGCATCAGCCTTCGCCAAAAATACGCATCAGCTTTCGCCGAGCTGTTTTGCCAAATCCATAATCTTGCGGAAGCGGTGGTTTAAACAGCTCTTTGAAATGTGCAACCTGTCGGCAAGTTCCTGCATAGAGGCGTTCTTGTCTGCCAGCCTGCCTTCGGCCACCGAAAAGAGGTTTTCATCGAGGCTCTGCAAGCCTACGGTCGAACGTATGACCTCTATCGCCTGCACCTGCTTTACCGAGGCGGACACAGTTTTATCGATATTGGAAACTGAGCAGTTATTCACCCTGTTTTCGTTGTTGGAATTGCCGCGCTCGCGGGCAACGGCGCGCAGTTTTTCTACGGCGCCCGCCGCGCCGATAATCCCCAAAACGGCGGTAATGGACTCTATGCTCTTCAAATAGACGACGGCGCTGTCCTTGCGCATTACAAGTTTTGCGAGTATGTCGAACGAACACAGCAGGTCGCAGAAATCGGTTGCCGTGACCTTGTTGCGAAAGACCACCTCAAAGTGATAGCCCGTGCGGCTGAAACTTAAAGAATCGGGCAGGGTGCAGCTGCCGCCGCCGAGGAACGCGCCCGCAACATAAGCCGCGGCGCAGCCCTCCCTATCGACTACCGACGGCGCGATGGTGAAATCTATATACAGCCCCTCTTCGCTTCTGCAAAGAATGCCCGTTTCGCCGAGCAGCGCCGTGCTCTGTTCGTTTACGCAGGAAAATACCAGCTTGTCCCTGCCGGCAATGTCCGAACGCGAATTGAAACCGCTAATTTCAAAGCCGCAGCTCTCTATGGTTTCGGCAAAAAATTCGGCGGTGCGCTCACTCTCGGTGCTCAATTCGAAGCCGTAGTTGCCCGCAGATTTGATAAGGCTGCCGCTCGTGCGTATAAAGCCCGAAAGGGCGGCAAGTTTCTGCGCCCTGCCACCCGAAAAGTTTTCTATTATCTGGTTTTTAATCTCTTCTGTAAAATTTGTCATAACCTGCTCCGCCCGTAATGTTATGCTTTACAGAGCGCCTTGAAAATCAAATTCTGCGCGGAAGAATTTCTGCGGCAATAAATTGGCCGTGAAAAACTTCTGCCGCCGTTACAGGTGCAGCCTCTTGTATTCCGCAAAACGGAACTTTGGCTCCCTGCCGTCGATATTGTCTATCTGCTCTAACGGAACGCTTGCCTGAGAAAGGAGCTCTTCTGCAATTTTCGTGTCACCCACCCTGTCTGCCGAATGAGCGTCGGAATCAATAATGAAGCGGACGCCCGTCGCCGCCATTGCATTGAGCTCGTCTGGCGAAATGTGATATTTTTTAGTGTTAATCTCTATATAGGTCCCGTAGTCGGCGCAGCACTTGGCAACTTCCACAAGGTCGCACGCGCATCTGAAATTTATATGCGTGATGGCGTCTATCGGGTTCCTTTTAACCGCTTCGATATAGGCCTTGGTTGTGCCCTCAAAGAGCTTATCGGAAGGTTTTTTGCCCTGTTTGTAGGCAAGGTAGTTTTTTACGGAGAGGTAATAAAAATCCTTTATCCCTTTATACCACAGCACCTCGTGAATTCCGCAGAGATACAGGTCGAAGAAGGCAAGGTCGCTCTCCTTCATATCGGTATCGCCGCTCAGCGAAGTGAGGTTGCTCTCCATTCCCATAAGCACTTTGACGCCCGTCTTTTCCTGCGCCGCGGTACACTCCGCGCGCAGTGCGGCGAGCTTTCTGCGCCTTAAACCAAATATTATGTGGTTGAATCCGTGGTCTGTTATGCCCACCGCTTTCAGCCCGAGTTTTTTTGCCGCCTCGGCATTTTCGAGTACGGTGTTTTTGCCGTGAGAATACGGCGTGTGCGTATGATAATCGCCCGTTAAAATCATTCAAAATCTCCGATGTAACAAACTTCCTCGCGCAAAGTTATGCCGAATTTGTTGTAAACTTCGCGCTTTGCCTGCTGAATGAGCGCATAGACGTCGGAAGAGGCTTTGCCCTCGTTTATAATAAAATTTGCGTGTTTTTCGCTTATGAACGCGCTTCCCATATGCGCGCCTTTGAGTCCTGCGTCCTCTATCAGCCTGCCCGCGCTCACACCGCAATAATTTTCAAACACACAGCCACAGCTTTTTCCGCGCGGCAGTACTCCGCGCTCTGAAAGGCGCTTTTTTATGTTTGCCGCCACAATTTTGGCAGATGTATGCTTTAAAGCCAGCTCAGCGCCCAAAATAAGGCAGTTTATATCACGCATATTACTATGCTTATATGTAAAATTGCACTCCTCACGGGATAAAACCCTGACTTTTTCGCCGTCTGTCAGCCTTACAGAAAGAACACGGCTTTCGATATATTCTCCCCCCGCGCCTGCATTCATATATAATACGCCGCCCATACTTGCGGGAATCCCCGCAAGAAATTCAAGACCGGAGTAACCCTCTTTAAGGCAAAAGGCAAGAACTTCCGCCACCTTTACCCCGCACGAAACATTCAAAGCGACATCTTCGCCCGATACACGGGCAGACAGCGGCTTTATGCGCGAAGTCGATAAAACGTAGCCGTCGTAAAAACCGTCCTGCGCAAGAACGTTTGAACCGCCGCCCAGCACACAAAACCTTTTGCCGCTTTTTAAAAGTCGGGAAAAAGCCAAAGCCCCCTCCTTTTCGCTGCGCGGACAGAGAGCGGCTTTCGCAATGCCTCCGCAGCCGTAAGTCGTGTTCGCGGCAAAGCTGAAATTATATCTTACGGGCACACCTGATGGCAAAGAGCCGTTGTTTTCACCCTGCAATATTTTCTACCCCTATATAATAACATTTTTTTTGGATTTTTACAATGGTTTAAGTAAACTTTTCAACAGATTTATGTCGCCCGAACGCGCGGCCTTTTTTATCTCGGCGACAGCGCCCGAGCTTGCAACCGCAGGTATGGTATAACTGAAATCAACGCCTTCGAGAGCGTGCATTTCATCTGAATACAAAGTTTCACCGTCGCAGAGCATACCTATCTTTGTAAGGCTTTCGCCGTGCGACAGCACATAGTTTATATACTCTTCGGCGACAGCCGCTTTTTCTCCGTCGCGGGTAAGCACGGAGATGTACTGATACAGGTCGTTGAACTCAGTCAGCGGCTTAACTTCAAAGCTCTCGCCGCGCGTCTGCAATCTTATCACGTCCCTCTGCGTACCCAGAAGAAATTCATACTCTCCCGAAATCAGACTGACATATGCCGACGTAGGGGCGGCGTAATCGGCGCCCTGCAACCCTGAAAAAAGCGCTGCGACAGAAACAAGGTTATCCTTCCCCTCGTTTATCACGGTGTTGGCGGTTGAAACAGAAGAAAAATCTGTGCCGTTCAGAGCGATAAGGCAGTAAGCTCCCCTGCACCACGCTTTGCCGTACCCCTCTAAAACAAGGCTCTCTATGCCGTAAAAGCCCGCGCCGTAAGATATTATGTCGGGCATCACGCCTGCGGAGATATTGGTGCGAGCCGCGTCTGAGGAGAGCGCCGTCACCTCTATATAAACGTTTGCCGACTTTGCAAAATCCTGAGCAAGCGACCTTAAATATTCTGCGCGCGAGCCCCTGCCACCCTCAAAGCTGTCTATCTGCCACAGCGTAAGCACCTGCAACGAGTCGTCTTCCTCGCCGTCGGCATAATTAACAAAGGCAGCCACACACCCGCCCGCGACCGCGCATACGCAAAGGCAGGCGAAGATAAATCTTGCTAATTTGCGCATAGTATATTTTATACGCAAATGCCCGATAAAATACATAGGGAAGCGTTCTCTGAAAAGAAAACGCTTCCCCGCGCCTGAATTAAAAACGAAACCGCAAAATAATTTACACTTAAAATTTAAGCAAAAACAATCTGCAATATTTGGAGTAATGCAATCTGCAAAAATATTCAAAGTTTTAATTTAAAGCGGAAACGCTTTAAAACAGACTATATTCAAAGCGTCGCCGCTTGTACTATTATTTTCTGCAAAGGCGCGCGCTTTATGCGCGCACACACAAAAAAATTTTTTCACTACTACTGCAAAACAAAAAAACCGCGCAACACTGCGCGGTTTTTTACGTCAAATATAAATTTACTCTTCGTCATCTTCGGGCAGTTCAACGTTGTGAAATACTTCCTGCACGTCGTCGAGCTCGTTGAGCTTATCGAGCATCTTTACAAATGTGGCCTGCTTTTCGGCGTCGAGCGTGATATAGTTCTGCGGTATCTTCTTAACGGCCGCTTCAAAGAAGTTCACGCCCTTGCTTTCAAGGTACGAACGCACGGCAGAGAAATTTTCGGGAGCGCAGTATACTTCGTACGCATCGTCCTCCGCGGTATAATCGTCGGCGCCTGCTTCAAGGCAATATTCCATCATCGTGTCGTCGTCGAGGGCGGGCGTGCGCTCAACCGCAAGGTAGCCCTTTTCGTCGAACATATACGAAACGCAGCCGGGCTTGCCCATCTGGCCGCCGCACTTGGACATTGTAGACGATACGTCGCCCGCAGTCCTGTTTACGTTGTCGGTAAGTGTGGTTATGATTACCGCCGAACCGCCCACGCCGTAGCCTTCGTAGGTAAGCTCCTTATATTCCTTGTCGCCCATCTCGCCTGCCGCACGTGCAATCGAACGCTTAATGGTGTCGTTGGGCATATTGGCGGCCTTTGCCTTTGCAATGGCGTCGGCGAGCTTGCTGTTGGTGTCGGGGTTGGGGTTACCCTTTGCCGCAACGGCTATCTCCCTTCCCAGTTTGGTGAATATGGCGCCGCGCGCGGCGTCGGTCTTGCCCTTTTTAGCCTGTATATTGTGCCATTTGGAATGACCTGACATATTTATTACCTCACTTTATTAGTTTGTGCGCGGAAAAGTCCGCCTTTAAAAGATACATCAAGATACCTGCCGAAACTGCCGCGTTGAGGCTTTCGCAAGCGGGGCGCATAGGAATTTTTACCGTATATGCGGCGGCTCTGCGCACTCTTTCGCTCACGCCCGAACCCTCGCTGCCTATGCAAAGGCAGAACTTTTCAGGGGGGGTAAAGTCATACACGCTCTCCCCGTCCATATCGGCGCAGATTATGGGCGTGCCGCCTATCGCAGGCAGCACCTCGTCGTAAGAGCCCTGCATTATCTTCGTGAAGAACACGCCGCTCATACTTGCACGCACGCACTTGGGCGAAAACGGGTCGGCACAGCCTATCATATAAATTTCGCCGTAGCCTGCGGCGTTGGCCGTCCTTATTATCGTGCCCACGTTGCCCGGGTCCTGCAAACCGTCTAACAGTATGCAGCTCGACTGCGGCGGCACGGGCGCGGCAGCGGAAATTTTTACCGAAGCCATAACGCCCTGCGGCGACTTTTCGTCCGAAATATACGCAAAGACATCGCGCGTAACGACGAGGGCGTCTTTGAACGCATCGGCGTAATCTTCGGTGCAGACGACGCCCGTTATTTCACAGCCCGCCGCAATGCACTCCGAAACCATTTTAAAGCCCTCGGCAAGATATTCGCCGCGCTCACGCCTGAACTTCTTTTCTTTCAGGGCGGCGAACGCCTTTACTTTCGGATTGGTTCTCGATTGAATAATCATAAAAAAGCAAAAAATTAAGCCTGTATTTCAAGGCTTAATTGTTGGCGTTGAAAGGCGCTTAAACGGCAGCCTTAGCCTTTTCAGCGAGAGCCGCGAAAGCAGCTGCATCGTTTACGGCGAGGTCTGCGAGAACCTTTCTGTTGAGATTGATGCCGGCAACTTTAAGGCCGTGCATAAATTTTGAATAGGAAAGTCCGTTCACCCTTGCTGCGGCATTTATCCTGGCAATCCACAGGCTGCGCATATCGCGCTTTTTGAGCTTGCGGCCGATGAAAGCATAGTTCAAAGACTTCATCACCGCTTCGCGCGCTATCCTGTAAGATTTGGACTTGTTGCCGAAATAACCCTTTGAAAGGCGGAATATCTTTCTGCGCTTTTTGAGCGCGTTTACTGACCTTTTAATACGCATACGGTTTTAACCTCCTCAATCTTTGTAGGGAATCATCGACCTTACGGTGGATTCCTGCGTGGTAGAAACTAACGTGTTCTTGCGCAAATTTCTTTTTCTCTTTCTGTTCTTGGTTTCTGCCTTGTGGTTTTTGCCGCCGTGCGCCCTTTTTACCTTGCCGGTAGAAGTGAGCCAGAAACGCTTTTTGGTGCCGCTGTGTGATTTCTGCTTGGGCATATTTATGACCTCCGATGAAAATTTTACGATTTTAAAATGAGTGCGTCAAGCCTTGGCGGGGGAAAGCATCATTATGATGTTCCTGCCCTCGGTGGTAGGCTTTTTATCCATTGCCGCCTTGCCGCCAAGTCCTTCAAAGAAGTTTTCCATTACCTTTACGCCCTGATAGGAACGGGAATTTTCCCTGCCCTTCATACGGATAGACACTTTAACCTTGTTGCCCGCCTCTAAAAATTTGAGGCACTGCTTGGTCTTTACGGCGATGTCGCCGACGTCTATCGTCATAGAGAGCCTTATCTCTTTGAGCTCTATAACGGCCTGGTTCTTTCTGTTTTCCTTATCCTTTTTGGCCTGCTCGTACTTGAACTTGGAATAGTCCATAATTTTGCATACGGGCGGGTTCGCCGTGGGAGAGATTTTTACAAGGTCGAGCTCCTGGTCGTATGCCAGCCTCTGCGCCTGCGCAGCAGGCATAATGCCGAGCATACTGCCGTCGGAAGCTATTACCCTCACTTCCCTGTCGCGGATTTCTTCGTTGATAGAATAGGAATCTTTGATAACTCTTTACCTCTCATTTTATTTGCCCGAAAAAAAAACGGGCTGCAAAAGCAACCCGTTATAATGACGTAAATATGCGGCGCGTATGCGCGCGGCGCTTAAAATCATTATGTGCCGACACCGAATTTCTGTGCGGCGAAAGGTTCTGCCTTTGCTTACCCGTTAATAATACAATATGCAAAAAAGTTTGTCAAGCATTTTTTTAAAAGTAAACATACTTTTTTGTTTTACGGCAATTTTTAAGGCAAAACCGCAATTTTAAGCTCTTTTTACGCGGTTTTAGCGAAATTATTATTCCCGCCAGCCACTCAGAAAATCACCTTTTCGGCGTCTTCCCTAACGACGAGCTCTGCAAAGTCTTCGGCCCTGACGGTGGTCTTTTCCTCAACGCCGCGCTTGTTGACGTTCACGGTGCCCTCTTCCGCCTCTTTGTCGCCCACGACCAGCACATAGGGAACCTTTTCGAGCTTGGCCTCCCTGATTTTGTAGCCAATCTTTTCGTTGCGGGCGTCAAGCTCTACACGTATGCCGCGCTCTTTGAGCATATCGCACACCGATTCGGCGTACTTCTTCGTCCTGTCGGTTATGGTGAGCACCTTTACCTGCACGGGGGAGAGCCATACGGGGAACTTGCCCGCAAAGTGTTCTATCAAAATGCCTATGAACCTCTCTATCGAGCCGAAGATTGCGCGGTGAATCATTATGGGGCGGTGCTTTTCGCCGTCCTCGCCCACGTATTCAAGCTCGAAGCGCTGGGGCATCTGGAAGTCGAGCTGAATGGTGCCGCACTGCCAGGTTCTGCCTATGCTGTCCTGCAAATGGAAGTCGATTTTGGGGCCGTAGAATGCGCCGTCGCCCTCGTTTATCTCGTATTCAAAGCCGAGTTCGTCCAATGCCGCGCGAAGAGCGTCGGTCGCCTGGTTCCACTCCTTTTCGGTGCCCATACTGTCTGCGGGGCGGGTAGAGAGCTCGACTTTGTATTTGAAGCCGAACTGCTTGTAAATTTTATCGGTGAGCCTTACAACCCCCTTTATCTCCTCGGTTATCTGTTCGGGGAGCATAAAGATATGCGCGTCGTCCTGAGTGAAGCAGCGCACGCGGAACAGGCCGTGGAGCTGGCCGCTCTTTTCGTGGCGGTGAACAAGGCCCATTTCGCCCATTCTGATGGGCAAATCCTTGTAGCTGTGCGGCGTGAGCTTATAAACAAGCATTCCGCCGGGGCAGTTCATAGGCTTGATTGCGCAGTCCTCGCCGTCTATCTTGGTGGTGTACATATTGTCTTTGTAGTGCTCCCAATGGCCGGAAGTTTCCCAAAGACTGCGGGTGAGGATTATGGGAGTCTGAATTTCTACATACCCTTCCTTGCGGTGAAGTTCGCGCCAGTAGTTGGTGAGAATGTTTTTGAGCATCATTCCGTTGGGAAGGAAGAACGGGAAACCCCTGCCCTCGTTTAAAAGGGCGAACAGTTTAAGCTCTTTGCCCAACTTGATATGGTCGCGCTTTTTGGCCTCTTCGAGCATCTCGAAGTAGGCCTGCATTTCGTCTTTCTTGGCGAACGCAACGCCGTAAATTCTGGTGAGCATCTTGTTCTTTTCGTTGCCGCGCCAGTAAGCGCCCGCAAGCGAAGTCAGCTTGAAGGCCTTTATTTTGCCCGTCGATGGAAGGTGAGGGCCGCGGCAGAGGTCGGTGAACGAGCCCTGCTTGTAGAAGGATATCGTCTCCCCCTCGGGCAGGTCGTTTATAAGCTCTACCTTATACTTTTCCTTATAATCTGACATCAGCTTTACCGCCTCGGCGCGGGGAAGTTCGAAGCGTTCTATGGGCGTGTTGGCCTTGATTATCTTCTGCATTTCGGCTTCAATCTTTTCAAAGTCCTCCTGCGTGATGGGCGTGTTGAAATCGAAGTCGTAATAAAAGCCGTTTTCGATGACGGGACCTATTGCGAGCTTGCAGGTGGGGAATATCGTTTTTACCGCCTGCGCAAGCACGTGCGCGCAGGTGTGGCGGTAAACTTCCAGCCCCTCCTTGTCTTTGAGCGTAACAAACTCAACCTTGTCGCCCTGCGAAAGGGGCGCAGAAAGGTCTGTAAGTTTTCCGTTGAGCTTTACGGCCACCGCATTCCTTGCAAGCGAATCGCTTACGGCTTTTGCCGCGTCGATGCACTTTGCCCCCTCTTCAACGGCAAGCTCGTCGCCGTTTTTAAGATAGACTTTCATAACTTTTTCTCCTGAAAAAATTTGATGATATAAAAAAATAAGCGTCCTTAAAACACACGAGTTTTAAGGACGCAAAATGAGCTTTTGCGCGGTTCCACCTTAATTGTCTTAAAGACCGCTTCAATATTGTCGCCGAACGGGAATAAAGTGGTTTCCCGCAACCCGTGCCGCCTGCGGAACTTACAGCCAAAGGCCCCGCTCTCTGAAAGGCGCAACGGACGGTACTTGTCTTTGCGTCCGGTAATTCTATATTATTATTTTTTTACGCGTTTGTCAACAACTTTAAAGGACTATTGCGCGCAAAAATATTTGCTAATCGGCGCTCAACAATGTATAATAGAACGCGTTAAGAAATATTATAGATTTTTAAGGTAGTTTTATGGCTTACACCAATTTTAACGAAGTTGAAAAGAAATGGATTGAGTACTGGGAAAAGAACGGCACCTTCCACACCGACCTGCACGACTTTTCCAAGCCCAAGTACTACGTTCTGGATATGTTCCCCTACCCCTCGGGCGCGGGACTGCACGTAGGACACCCCGAAGGCTACACCGCCACCGACATAATCGCCCGTATGAAGAGAATGCAGGGTTACAACGTTCTGCACCCCATCGGGTTCGATTCGTTCGGCCTGCCCGCCGAGCAGTATGCAATCAAGACGGGCAACAACCCCGCAGACTTCACGCAGAAGAACATCGAAACGTTCACCTCTCAGCTCAAAATGCTGGGACTTTCATACGACTACACGCAGACCGTTTCCACCTGCGACCCTTCGTACTACAAGTGGACGCAGTGGATATTCAAACAGCTGTACGAGGCAGGGCTTGCGCGCTATGCCGACGTGCCCGTAAACTGGTGCGAAGAGCTGGGAACGGTGCTTGCCAACGACGAAATAATAGACGGCAAGAGCGAGCGCGGCGGATATCCCGTGGTGCGCAAAAATATGAAACAGTGGGTAATCGACATAAACAAGTATGCCGAAAGACTTCTGGAAGGGCTGGACGAAATTGACTGGCCCGAAGCCTCCAAAACGGCCCAGCGCAACTGGATAGGCAAATCGGTGGGCGCAAACGTGGACTTTGCCGTAGACGGCACTGACAAAAAGTTTACCGTGTTCACCACCCGCGCCGACACGCTCTTCGGCGCAACTTACTGCGTGCTTGCGCCCGAGCACGCGCTCGTTGACAAGATTACCACCCCCGAAAAAAGGGCCGAAGTAGAGGCTTATAAAAAGGCGTGCGCAAGCAAGTCTGAACTTGAAAGAACGGAACTCAACAAAGAAAAGACGGGCGCCTTCACGGGTGCTTATGCAATCAACCCCGTAAACGGCGCAAAAATTCCCGTGTGGATAAGCGACTACGTGCTCACCTCCTACGGCACGGGCGCGATTATGGCCGTGCCCGCGCACGACACGCGCGACTACGAGTTTGCAAAAAAATTCGACATACCCATCATTCAGGTGCTCGAAGGCGGCGACATTTCAAAAGAGGCCTTTACGGGCGACGGTCTGCACATAAATTCAGGCTTTTTGAACGGGCTCAACAAGCAGGACGCCATAGACAAGATGGCACAGTGGCTGACCGAGCACAAGTGCGGAAAAAAGACAATTTCGTACAAGCTGCGCGAATGGATATTTGCGCGCCAGCGCTACTGGGGCGAACCCGTGCCCGTTGTTCACCTTGAAGACGGCAGGGACGTGGCCTTGAAGGACGAGGAACTGCCCCTCACCCTTCCCCTTATGAAAGATTACAAGGCGCGCGGCGGCAAGGCGCCCTTAGACAACGCTACCGAGTGGGTAAACGTTACGGTGGACGGCGTAAAGGGCAAGCGCGAGACGGCCACGATGCCAGGTTCGGCGGGTTCTTCGTGGTACTTCCTCCGCTACTGCGACCCTCACAACGACGAGAAGTTTGCCGACTACGACCTTTTGAAGCACTGGATGCCCGTAGACTTTTACTGCGGCGGCAAGGAGCATCTTGTGGGGCATCTGCTCTACTCCCGCTTCTGGAACAATTTCCTCTTCGACAAGGGATACGTGCCCTATAAGGAACCTTTCAAAAAGCTCTTCCACCAGGGTATGATTCTGGGCGAGGACGGCGAAAAGATGTCTAAGTCCAAGGGCAACGTAATCAACCCCAACGACGTGGTGCGCGACTACGGCGCCGACGTTCTGAGGATGTATGAAATGTTTATGGGCCCCGTTGCCGACACAAAGCCCTGGAACACCGCCAACATCGAGGGCGTAAAGAAGTTCATAGACAGGATACACAGGCTGTTCTTCGATATGGACGCGATAAAGGACGAGCCCAACGCAAATCTCGAAAAGATTTATAACCAGACGGTGAAGAAGGTCGGCGACGACTATATGGCTATGAAGGTCAACACCGCGATTTCGCAGATGATGGTATTCATAAATGCAGTATACAAGGAAGTCGGAGAGGGCAGGCCCTTCCCCGGGGAGTATGCCGAAGGCTTTGTCAAACTGATAAACCCCGTAATCCCCTTCCTCACCGAAGAGATATGGCACACCGTTTTAGGGCACGAAAACACCATCGCCTACGAAAAGTGGCCCGAGTTCGACGAGGCAAAGTGCGGCGAGGATACCTTTGAATACGCCGTTCAGGTGAACAGCAAAATCAAGGCAAGGATAAACATTCCCGTAGATATGCCGAATGCCGAAATCGAGGCTATGGTCAAGGCCAACGCCGACATAGCGCCCCTGATTGCGGGCAAGGCGATAAAGAAATTTATCATCGTTCCCAAGCGCCTTATAAACATAATAGTATAAAACAGTAAAAGGCAGCCGCGGGCAGAAATGCCCGCGGCTGCTCGCATATAAAATATGTAACGAAAAAAAAAGAGGCGGCAAACATTGCCGCCTCTTTTTTATCTTTCAATTAAAGGGTTTCAAGCACCTTCATAATGTCGCCTACGGTCTTGATTTCGGCAACCTTATCTTCGGGTATGGTCTTGCCCGTGCTCTCTTCCAGACCCATAAGGAGTTCCACAACGTCGAGCGAGTCTGCGCCGAGGTCCTTTATTATATCGGTATCCGCGGTTATAGTCGCGGGGTCAACGTCGAGCTGTTCGCCCAGCATTTTTGCTATATCTTCTAACATAAAAGTAAATCCTCCGAGTGATATATTAGCAAATAAATTTTACAATATGTGGCAGCGATTGTCAAGTCAATTGGTAATTTTTATGTACCGCGCGCGCACATTTGCCGCTTATTTGCTCATTTTTTTGACCTGTTTGAGCGAAAGGCCTATGCGCTGCTTTTTGACGTCAACGCTTATTACAACAGCCCTTACCTGCTGGCCGACTTTGAGCACGTCGGAAGGGTGTTTTATATAGCGGTCGGTAATCTCTGAAATATGCACAAGGCCGTCCTGGTGAACGCCTATGTCTACGAACGCGCCGAAGTCGATTACGTTGCGCACGGTGCCGTCAACCACCATTCCCACCTGCAAGTCCTCTATGCCCATTATGTCCTTGCGCAGTTTGGGCGCGGGGAGCGAGTCGCGTATGTCCCTGCCGGGGCGCAGAAGTTCGGTGATTATATCCTTGAGCGTAGCCACGTCGAGTTCGGCGTATTCGGCCGCCTTTTGCTCGCCGAAGGCCTTTACCTTCTGCGGAAGTTCGGCAAGATTGCCAGCCTTTACGTCCTCTTCGGTATAGCCGAAGAGTTTTAAAAGTTTTTCTGCCTTTTTGTAAGATTCGGGATGCACGGCGGTGTTGTCGAGAATGTTGTCGCCGCCGGGTATGCGCAGGAAGCCCGCGCACTGTTCGTATGCCTTTTCGCCCAGCCTTTTTACGCTGAGTAGCTGCGAACGGCTGGTGAATTTACCGTTGCTCTCGCGGTAGGCCACGATGTTTTTGGCTATACCGGCATTGAGCCCCGCAACGTGTTCGAGAAGAGAGGCGCTCGCGGTGTTGAGGTCTACGCCCACGCTGTTCACGCAGTCCTCTACCACTCCGCCGAGGGCGTTATCCAGCCTCTTCTGGTCAACGTCGTGCTGGTACTGACCCACGCCAATCGACTTGGGGTCGATTTTTATGAGCTCTGCAAGCGGGTCCTGCAACCTGCGCGCGATGGATATGGCCGAACGCACGTTCAAATCGTATTCGGGGAACTCCTCCGCGGCGAGCGGGCTTGCCGAATATACGCTGGCGCCCGCCTCGTTTACCACCATATAGCTTACGTCGCGGTCAACCTCTTTTAAAAGGTCGGCGACGAAAATTTCCGTCTCTTTGCTCGCCGTGCCGTTGCCTATGGCTATTATGTCTACGCCGTATTTGTTTATAAAGTTTTTGACTATCTTTTTGGCGTCTTCTATTTTGTTGAACGGGGGAACGGGGTAAATTACCGAAGTTTCGAGCACTTTGCCCGTTTCGTCCACGACGGCAACCTTACAACCCATTCTGTAACCGGGGTCTAACCCGAGCGCGACTTTGCCCTTTACGGGGGGCTGCAACAGCAGGGGGCGAAGATTTACTTCAAACATCTTTATCGCCTGTTCTCCCGCCTTTTCGGTGAGCGCAGAGCGCACTTCACGCTCTATCGAAGGCTCTATCAGCCTGTCGTAGCCGTCGTCGGCCGCCTCGCGGATGAGGTCGGCGCACGCTCCGTTGGAATGAACGTATTTTGCCGCGCACACGCGCTTTGCAAGGTCGGGGTTGAAGTAAAGTTTTACTTTGAGGCAACCCTCTTTTTCGCCCCTGTTTACGGCAAGCACGCGGTGATTTTTGATTTCGGGAACTATTTCGGCATAGTCGGCATACATAGCGTAAGTGCCCTTGCCGTCGTCGTTTACCATTTTGGACTGCAACTCGCCGTGGTTTTCAAACAGTTCCCTTAGCTTCTTTCTGAGCTCTGCGTTGTCTGAAATGATTTCGGCGATAATATCCTTCGCGCCGTTTATGGCAGACTGCCTGTCGGGCACTCCCTTTTCCTCGTCTATGTACTTGTCCGCCTCGGCGTAGGGGTCGCCCTCCTGCGCCAGAATAAAGTCTGCAAGCGGTTGAAGGCCGCGCTCGATTGCAACGGAAGCCCTCGTCTTTTTCTTCTGCTTGTAGGGGCGGTAAACGTCCTCTATCTCGGTAAGAGTAACGCAGTCGGAAATGGCTTTTTCAAGCTCTTCGGTCATCTTGCCCTGGTCGGTGATGGACTTGCGCACCTCGTCTTTGCGCTTTTCAAGGTTTTTGAGGTATTCGTACCTGTCGACAAACTGCCTTAAAACCTGGTCGTCGATGGCGCCAGTCATCTCTTTGCGGTAGCGCGCAATGAAAGGTATGGTGTTGCCCTCGTCGAGAAGGTTTACAATGTTGTTTGCGTGTTCGGGTTTCAGATTGAATTCTGTTGTAAGCTGGTTAATGATATCCATAAAATAAATTTTCCCGTAAAAACTTTAATCTCATATTCCCCCGACTTATTCCCTTTGCGTGGGATAAAGCCGCGGCAAAAGTTTTACCTTTGACTATTTTAATTAAAAAACGCCGCTAAGTCAATACTTTTTTGAATTTTTATCCTCTTCAATTTTGCGTGCGCCTTGCGCCGAGCGCATTACGGTTTTCGTCAGACATTTAAAATCTGCGCGTATATGCGCGAGTGTTTTTTGTGCGCGCCGTTTGCGGACGCCTGATTTTTGCGTGATATTTGGCGCGCGCAGCTCTGCTCAGCTTCTTTTTACGCGCAGCGCCTTTAACTGCTCCTTCTGCCCGTCAGTCAGACGGAAGCTGTCGCAAGCCTTTGAAATAGCCTTATTTTTAATATTTATGTCACACATAGTACTATTCAAATACTCAAAACCACGCTCAAAATGTTTGATAAGCACCTCTGCAAGCAACCAGGCGGCACCCATCATTACGTAATATTTTTCCGCTCTGCAACTATTTACGCAGTCGAAAATCAAATCGAGATACTTCTCTTCCACATAAAAATGCAGGAGAGTTGTGAGCGCAAACCTGCGAACGTACTCCCCCTCGCTGTACCCAGTTGTGCAGGCAAGATATTTTTTGATAAACGGAACGTAATCTTCCCTGTGCTTTTTTATGCAGGCGGGCGCAAAGCAGTCGCACAGCGCCCAGTCTGAAATGAGCGCCACGCAATCGTCTGATACTGTAATAAATTCTTCGTATGGAAGCGCGGCGGCAAGACTGAGTTTTAAAAACACAACCTCGTAAAATTCGTCGGGAAAGCGCGAAAACGCCTCGTGCTCCCCCTTATACTTTTTGGCAAGCGCGCGCAGAGCGGGCGTGCGCACGCCGATTATATTCAGCTTATCGTCGCAAATTATGCGCCGTTGAAAGGCGGCAAACTTTTCTTCCGAAAGCCTTTCAAGCTCTTTCAAAACTTCTTCGTATGTAATCATATAAAACTCCGCGGTATCTTACGCAATCTGCGGCCTCTTATGGTGTGCCCAATTTACAGAACCTTTCATTTCTGCAACTGCGCATTATTTGGCGCGCCGAATACTGACGAAAGCGCCGCATACCACTTATTTTCGTCGCAGCGGGTGTTTGCAGGGCTGGTTGAAGGCAGGGCGACGTACGGAATTCCGATATCCCTGTACCGCCGCTCAAAAATCTGCGCTGCCTTTCCGCCGTTAAGAATTATAAGCTCTATGTTGCACCCGCCTAAAACTTTGTCAAGGTCGGCAACCTTATAATTTTTTATAGAGGCGTCGCTCGACCCTTCAATCTCGCACTCCGTCACCATATCCCACAGCGCCACGTTGCGCCTTAAAAGCAGCGCCTTCTTTTCGTCCACGCTTTCGGGCACGCCATCGCCGAAGAACGAGCAGAGTATGCGCCAGAACCTGTTCTGCCTGTTTCCGTAATAAAATTCAACCTGTCTGCTCTTTACCGAAGGGAAACTGCCCAGAATGAGCACGCGGCTGTGCCCGTCGAAAACGGGCACAAAACCATATTTTATTGCTGCCATAACTTAAATTTCGAGCGGCTTGTCCACCTTGCCGACTACGGCGGCGGCCATACGCGACCTGTCGAACGCGTTGTCTATCGCCTCGGCGACGTCGTCCATAGTTACGGCGTTTACGCTCTTGATGCGCTCTTCAAAATCGTAAAGCCTTCCGCTGTACATAACTTCCTTGCCGTATAAAAGCATCTGCGAGCTGGTGCTCTCCTGCGCGAAAATTGACGAGGCTTTCAGCTGTTCCTTGCCGCGGTTGAACTCGTCCAAAGTCATATCTTTGCGCTTTATGTCGGCAATACACTTTGCAATCGCCTCGGCCGATTTCATATAATTTTCGGCGTTGACGCCCGCATAGATGACGAGCGTGCCAGTATCGGCATACGACGTGCCATAGGAATATACGGTGTAAGCAAGCCCCAGCTTTTCGCGCACAGTCTGAAAAAGGCGCGAACTCATACTGCCGCCCAGAACGGAATTCATAACCATCGTCGCGTCGTACAGCCTGTCGTACCGCTTTACCGAGGGATACGCAACGGCAAGGTGAATCTGCTCTATGTCCTTATATCTGTAAAGCGACGAATGTGCGGGCGTAACCGTAACTTTGCGACCGTCCTTTTTTGTGGGCGCAAGCCCCGAAAAATACTTTTCGGCAAGTTCCTCAGCAAGGCCGATGTCTATATTGCCCGCCATAGAAATTACGATATTGTCGGCGGTGTACCTGTCCGCCATATACGCGTCGACGTCGGCTTTGGTAAAGCCGCTTACGTTTTCGCGCGGGCCGAGAATGTTCCTGCCGTAGCCCGATTTGCCGTAGTAGGCTTCGCCCAGAAGGTCGAGGCATAAATCGTCGGGAGTATCCTCGTTCATATTTATTTCCTCAATTATAACGCCCTTTTCGCGCGTCATCTCGTCCTCGGGGAAGGTGCTGTTCAAAAAGAGGTCGGCAAGAATTTCAAACGCCTTTGCGGCATTTTCGGTGGTTGATTTGGCGTAGTAGCAGGTCAAATCTTTACCCGTAAAGGCATTCATCTGCGCGCCGATTCTGTCCATCTCGTCGGAAATGTCGAAGGCGGTGCGCTTTTTCGTGCCCTTGAACATCATATGCTCGATAAAGTGCGAAATACCGTCCTCCTTATCCGTCTCTACATAGGCGCCCGTGCCAACGAGCACACCCATAGATACAGACATAAGTCCTTCCATTCGCTTTACAACAAGTTTTACTCCGTTTGAAAGAGTTTTGAAATGTACCATTCATTCTCCTAAACTGTGCGAAACCGTACAGGCGGCCAAGCCGCAATTTCTTATGTAATCGAGTATTTGGGGCAGTGCCTGCACCGTGCTTGAAGTGGGGTGCATAAGCACAAAATCGCCCGAACTTAAATTATTGGTAGCGCGCGAAACTATCAGATTCACGTCGTCGTCGCGCCAGTCAATCGTATCCTTGCTCCACATTATAACTTTCAGCCCGAGCTGCGAACAGGCGGCAAGCGTGTGTTCGTTGAAAGCCCCCGAAGGCGGCGCAAACAGCCCTACTTCGGTCCGGCATATCATATTGAGCAGTTTTACACTCGGCTTAATCTCTTCCAGATTTTCCTCTTCCGAGAGTGCAGAATGGTCTTTGTGGAAATAGCCGTGACTTGCCACTTCGTGACCGCGCGAATAAATTTCGCGCACGCAGTCCACGTTGTCGTCGGCCCAGCTGCCGCCTATAAAAAAGGTTGCCTTTGCGCCGTAACTGTCCAGAACGTCGAGTATTTCCAGAACCTGCTCGGTACCCTGATAGACGTTGAACATAAGGCACACTTCGCCCTCTGCATCAGAGCGGTAAAAGACGTTGTCGCCGCGGTCAGACACGGTGACCGCTCCGCCGCCGTAAAAGCCGACTACCGCCGTGACGACTATCACGGCGCAGATTATAAGGTTGGTTACGATTGCAATTATTTTGTTCTTCAACAGTTTACCCCGATTGCGCTTATATTATTTAAATCTTATTTATATAATATTAGCCGCGCAGCCGATTATTGACTGTTGAAATATTTATTTGAGTTTTATAAAAGTGACGCCCGTTTCGCCTTCGCCGTACTTGCCCGCCCTGAAACTTTCGACGTTTTTGTGCCGCTTCAAATGCTCGGCAATGGCCTTTCGCAGCTTGCCCGTGCCCACGCCGTGAATGACTTTTATCTCTTCGAGGTTGTCGGTGACCGCCCTGTCGATGAAGTTATCCACCTCGTAAAGCGCTTCGGGCACGGTGAGCCCGAGCACGTTGATTTCGAGAACGGGCTGACTTACGGGAATTTTGCGCACTACTTTTACGCTGTCTGCACGCTTTACCGCGCCGCCCTGCGGCGCATTCTCTATAATCAGCAAGTCGGCGGGTTTGCAGCGCAGTTTCATACTTCCGCAGGTAACTTCCGCCTCGCCTTTGCCCTGAGAATAAGACGTGACTACGCCCTCCGTCTGCATCGGCTTTACAAACACCCGCGCACCTTCGCGCAGATTGTTCTTATCTGCGGGTGCGTAGGTCGTCTTTCTTTCGGGCGCCTCGTCGGCACGATAGGCCGCGTCTTTAATCTTGTTTTTGAGCGTCCTCGCCTTTATGAGGTCGCTTTCAGAAATCTCTTCCTTTTTGAATATGTCCTCAATTTCCGAAAGCAGCTCTTCGGCCTCGGCTGCGCGCTCGTTAATCAGTCTGCGGCTCTCAGCCTTGGCGCCCGCAAGCAGTTTTGCGCGCTCCCTTTCGAGGGCGTCGGCCCTCTTCTCGGTCTCGGCAATCTCATCTTTCAGTTTTGCGCGAAGCCGTTCGTTTTCGGCAACGAGCTGTTCGGCTTTTACCCTGCTGTCTTCGGCGCTCCTCACTATGTTTTCAAACGCCCTGCCGCCTTCGGAGAGGTAGGAAACGGCCTTTTCGAGCACGCCTTCGTCCAGCCCCATTCTGCGGCAGATTGCCAGCGCGTTGCTCGAACCTGGCATACCTATCTTTATCCTGTAAAGCGGTTTGAGCGTCGCCGAATCGAACTCCATACTTGCATTTTCTATGCCGTCCGCGCCGAACGCAAACTCTTTGAGCGCGGTGAAGTGCGTCGTTACTATGCCCTTACAGCCGCAGGAAAGCAACTTTTCGACTACGGCGCGGGCGAGCGCCTGCCCCTCGTCGGGGTTGGTGCCTCCGCCCAGCTCGTCGATGAGAACGAGGCTGTCGGCATTTACGCCGTTTACTATCTCGATAACCGTCTTTATGTGCGACGAGAATGTGGAAAGGCTCTCTTCTATGCTCTGACTGTCGCCGAGGTCGCAGAACACGTTGTCGAACACGCCCACGCAGCTGCCTTCGGCCGCGGGAATGAACAGCCCGCACGCCGCCATCAGGCAGAAGAGGCCCACCATTTTTAAAGTAACCGTTTTGCCGCCCGTGTTCGCACCGCTTAAAAGCAGAAAGTTATAATCTTTTCCCAGCTCCACGCTTACGGGAACAATGCGTTCTTTGTCGATAAGCGGGTGCCTGCCCTTTACTATATCTATATACCCCCGCCTGTTGACCTGCGGGTTTATCGCCTTCAACGAATAGGCGTACTGCGCCTTGGCGTAGCAGCAGTCGAGCGCGGCGAGCAGTTCTTCATCTGCCCTCAGCCTGTCGGCAATTGCTCCGAACCGCTTTGAAAAGCTCTTTAAAATGCGCTCCACTTCCTCGCGTTCGTCTATGGTGAGCGCAATCAGCTCGTTGTTCATTTCCAGCACGTATTCGGGCTCTATGAAGAATGTTGCGCCCGTCTGCGAGCGGTCGTGAACGAAGCCGCGCACCCTGTTTTTATACTCGGCCTTGACGGGAATTACAAAGCGGTCGTTGCGCATCGTCACCGTTGCATCCTGCAAATACGCCGCCGTGGGACCCGTTATATACTCGGTAAGTTTACTGCGTATCCGCGCGTTAAGCGATTTTATTTTAGTCCTTATATCGAACAGCTTTTCGCTGGCGTGGTCGTTGATTTCGCCGTCGGACAGTATGGCAAAGTTGATGTCGTCCTCCAACCTCGCATCGTAATACAGCCTGGCGCAATCGGCTTTTATGAAGATAATCTCTTCGCCTGCGAAGGAAAATACCGAAGTCTGCGCAATGCGCGCCGAACGGTTGAGCGCGTTCACCTGCATAAGCTCGGCGCACGAGAGAGTGCTCCCCTTTTCCGCGCGCGAAAGAAGGTCGGTCACGTCGTCGAAGTACTCCACCCCCGACGCGCCGAACCTGAAAAGCAGTATGTCTGCCTCCTGCGTGCGCGCAAGCCGCTCGCGCACCTCTTTGAGGTCGGACGAGGGTACCTCCTCTGCAATCATCTGTTTTGCAGAGGAAAGCACGGCGAAGTTTGCGCACTGCGCAAGCACTTTATTAAGTTCAAGTTTTTCAAAAAATCGGGTATTCATTCAATGCAAAGTTGCCGCATTTGCGGCGATAAATAAATATGCTTAGAGCACGGGCGAGATAAAGTGCCCGCGTGTGACTGCGGGAAGCAGGTGTTTTATGCTTCTGCCCGCAAAGAAGTCTGCCGAAAGACGGGGCGCGTCGAGCACGGTGAAGTCGGCGAGCGCACCGAACGGGCCGCTCTCTTCGCCAAGATATGCACAGTTATACAGTTCGAAGCGGCAGAGCCCCGTTTTATACCGCCGCAAGGGGAATTTTCTGCCCGCCTCGTCGGTGACGGTGTACACTCCCCTCATATCGCACGACTTGCAGGTGCGCGAGAAGGGACAATATTCCAAATCCATCACCTTGATACCGCCCGCCGAAAGCGCAAAGGCGTTATCTGAGCCGAGGGACGCGCTCTCTTTTACGGTGAGTTCCTTCGATACGCAGAAATATTGCGCGTTTTTTTGAAGCCATTCGGCGGCAAAGGTGTTTGAAACGTTGAAACCCACGCCCGCAAACAGCGGCTTATCAAGCTCGCGCGCAAGCGCTACTCCGTAAGTTCCGTCGCAATAGACGCCGTCGAAGAGAGAGCACGCGCCCTTGATTTTTGCAATTTCGTCGCCGCTTAAATATGCTGGAAGGTATAAAAATTTCTGTCCGCCAAACCCTTTTGTAAGCGCCTTCAAATCGCCGGAATAGTCGTCGGGCTTCAAAATGCCTATGTCGGCAGAAACGCCGCTAAGGTCACGGCACATAACCGCCTTTTTACCGCAATCGCCGCCGTCAATGCGTGGCGCTTTTAAGGTGCCCGCAAGGGCAGTCCTGTGTTTATCTGTAATATGCCCCGCATATGCCGCATACGCGTCGCGGCGAAAGGCGTTGAGCGCCGCCATTCCGAGGTACGGTCTGCCGACGATTGAAATTTTATCGAAATTTATATCAAGCGGCAGCGTACCAACCTTTTTAAAGCACGCAAAAATATCTTCTTTTAAAAGCGGCCTGTTTTGCGCAGCTCCCAACTTTTCTGCCCCGCGAAATTCAAAGCCGTCGATGACAACTTTCGGATAATCTCCCTCTTCAAAAATTGCGGAAATCGTGCACTTTTTTAACCGTTTTGCCTGCAAAAGGCGGGCGTTGAGCGCGGTATCGGTGGTTACAAAAACTTTGTCGCCGTTTTTAAGCCGCTTTGCCGAGCTGATATAAAAGCCGCCCTTAGCCTCGCCGTCGAACGTGCCGCCGCAAAACTCGGCGCCGTCGCGCAGTATTTTGAACCCGTCGCCGCGGGTAAATTTTTGCCTGCTTTCGCAAATAAATCTGCCGTTTGCAACCTTTACCGTGCCAACAAATTCGCCGATGTGCCCCTGCACGGCGGAGGATAAAAAGGACTTATCCTGCCCGAACGCCAGCCCGCGGGTGTAATTGCCGCGGTTGTAGGTGCGTTTGAGCGCCGAAAGGTCGCCCTCTTCGCCAGAGAGCATATTTTTATAGTAAGACACGGCCGCCGCAACGTATTCTGGACGGCGCATCCTCCCCTCTATTTTAAAGGAATAAACGCCCGAATCTTTCAGCGTTATTATGTCGCGCCCCACGCTTAAATCGGAGGGTGAAATGCGGTAAGCGGGGCTTTCGTAGCCCGCCCTGTCGATTGAATACAGCTTTCTGCAAGGCTGTTTGCACTTGCCCCTGTTGCCGCTGTTGCCGCCCGCAAACGAAGAAAGATAGCACTGCCCCGAAAAGCAGGTGCACAGCGCGCCCTGAACGAAAACTTCCGTTTCGATTATCTTTGTTATTTTCTTTATGTCTTCGAGCGCCGTTTCGCGCGCGAGAATTACCCTTGAAAAGCCGAATTCTTTGGCAAGGCTTGCGCCGTATTCGTTGCACACGCCCGCCTGGGTTGAAAGGTGAAGCACGATTTCGGGGCAGGCCTTATGCACCGCCCTGCCCAAAAACAAATCCTGCATTATTATCGCGTCGGCGCCGAGGCTCCACGCCTCCTTCACGGCGGCGATAAAGCCTTCAACCTCGTCCTGTTTGACGAGAGTGTTCATCGCAACGTGCACCCTCACGCCGAAAAGCGCCGCATAATCGATTATCTCTTTAAGCTCGCGGCTGTCGAAATTCTGCGCGGAAGAGCGGGCAGAAAATTGCTTCAAGCCGAGGTAAATTGCGTCTGCGCCGCTGTTTATGGCCGCGTATGCGCTGTTTTTGTCGCCAGCAGGGGCTAATATCTCACACATAGTACTATGATAAACCGTATTTTCTTATAACTGCCGCCACACCACCCTCGTCGCACGAGGGGCAGACGTCGTCCGCTTCGGCCTTTAAGCCTTCTTCGGCGTTGGCAACGGCAACGCCCGTACCCGCCGCCTCTATCATCGGCAGGTCGTTAAGATTGTCGCCTATGGCGACGGTGTTTTCTATGGGAACGTTATAGTGCGCGGAGAGGAATTTTAGCGCCTCGCCCTTGTCGTCGCCCTTGGGCGAAACTTCCACAAGCACGGCCGCGCTGTAAGTTACCTCGTACCTCTCCCCCAGCTTTTCGCAGAGGTAGTTATACAGGGGAAGTTTTCTTTCGGGCATAACAACGCTTACTATCTTCTGGCAGTAGAGCGATTTTTCTTTTACGAAATCAGACATTTTACCTTCAACAAAACGCGCATAAATGCCTGTAATTTTTTCGTATATCAAAAGCAACTTATCGTCGGGCGGGAGCGTGGTATACATCACGTTGTCGGCATACACGTTTATCGGCTCGCCGCGCTCTTCCAGAGCTGCGCACACCTCGCACGCCTGCTCCACAGAAAAGCCGCCGTTTTTTATGAGAGCGCCGCTTTCAATGTCGGCAATAACCGTGCCCTGATACGCCGCCACCAGACCTTTCAGCCCGAGAGCGCGCACCTGCGGAAGTATTGAGGCGAGCATTCTGCCCGTGCATACGGCAAATATGCCGCCAGCCGCAATGTATTCTTCAATTGCCGCTTTAACGTCTTCGGGAATTGTCTGTTTTGTGGTGAGAAGCGTACCGTCGAAGTCTGAAACTATCAGACCGCATTTTACTTTCTTCATAACTTTTCTTCAAAATAATCTTTTATATTTTTTGCCAGCACTTCGCCTATGCCCTCCACAGAAGAGAGCTCTTCAACGCTTGCGCCCATTATCCTGTCTATCGTGCCGAATTTAGTCATAAGGGCGATGCGCTTTTTCTTGCCCACGCCCTCGATTTCGGAGAGCACGCTCTCTAAATTGCGCTTGGAGTGAAGGTTGCGGAAATAGGTTATGGCAAAGCGGTGCGCCTCGTCCCTTATTCTCTGTAACATTTTGAGCGCAAAGTCGCGGTGGTCGATTTTTACGCTTTCGTCGCGGTCCAATGTGAACACCTCTTCCTCGCGCTTGGCAAGCGAGATAAGCTCTATGCCCTCCGTTCCCTTTTCGTCGAAAATTTCCTTTACGGCGGAGAGTTGGCCCTTGCCGCCGTCTATTATTATAAGGTCGGGCCTGGGGAACCTTTCTTCCTCGTCCGTGCCGAGTTTTGCCAGCCTGCGAAGCAGCACTTCCTGCAACGAGGCAAAGTCGTTCGCGCCCTCAACCGTCTTTATTCTGAACCGCCTGTAACTGCTTCTTTCGGCCTCGCCGTCTATAAACACGACCATCGAGCCGACCTTGTCTACGCCGCTGATGTTGGATATATCGTAGCACTCCATTCTTCGCGGATATTTTTTTAGACCCAGAATTTCCTGCAAGCGGCGGCAGGCGTTCACCGTCATATCGTCTTTGTGTCTTATTCTGTCTATCGACTTTTCAAGGTATTCGCGCGCGTTCTCCTGCGCCATTTCTAAAAGTTGGGCCTTTACGCCCTGCTTGGCAAAGGTAATCTTTACAGATTTATCGTACTTTTCCTTAAAAAAGCTCTCTAAAAGCTCTCTTTCGCCTTCAAGGCAGCTTTCTGTTATAATTTCGGCGGGCGGAAGTCTGTTCGCGTAGTACTGCGAAATGAACTGCGACAGCGCCTCTGAATCGGAGGAATGTGCGTCCTCCAAAGCGTAGCTGGTGCCGCCCTGCATAACGCCCTTGCGGGTGATTAGCACGTTGACCGCCGAATAGAGATTGTTTGTGGTGTAAGCAATGATATCGGCGTCGAGGAAGTTTGAAAGCGAGGTAATTCTGCGCGCTTCCAGCCGCGAGAGCATCTCTATCTTGTTGCGGTAATCGAGCGCAAGTTCAAAATTTTCGCCTGCGGCGGCTGCGAGCATACGCTCTTTTAGCACCTCTTCGCCCTCTTTGTAGTTGCCATCCAAAAAGTTCACGGCGCGCTTTACACACGCGGCGTACTCCTCTTTGCTACACTTATGCGCGCAGGGCGCAAGGCACCTGCCGATGTGGTAGTTGAGGCATTCCCTTTTGGGCTTTTCGCCTATCGTTTCGGGGCAGTCGTTTTTGAGTATTACAAGAAAACAAAGTTGCAGTATGCCCAGGATATCTTTATAGCTAACGCCGCCCATATAGGGCCCGTAATAGCGCGCGCCGTCCTTTTTTACCTTTCTCGTGACGTAAAATTCAGGATAATCCTCGTGCAAATCTACCTTTATATAGGGGTAGGTCTTGTCGTCCTTTAAAAGAATGTTATACTTGGGTTTGTACTTTTTTATAAGGTTGTTTTCAAGCGCAAGCGCGTCACGCTCAGTCTTGGTGATAATATAGTTGAAATCGGCTATATTTTCCACCATCCGCATAACTTTGTCGGGCTTGGGGGAAGAATGAAAGTACTGCCTTACGCGGTTTTTGAGTACGCGCGCCTTGCCCACGTAAATTACGTTGGCATACTTATCGAGCATTATATATACTCCCGGATTATCGGGCAGCAGTTTTAATTTTTCCCTTATGATATCCATAAAATTTATAACCGAAAACTCTTTTTACATTATACCACAGCCGCGGCATATTTTGCAATATTAAAGGGGCGCAAAACATATAAAAAAGGCGGGTTTTTGGTTGCATTGCGCGCATACCAAAAACCCGCCTTTAAAAAATGTTAAAAATATTTCAGCACCCCAAAAATTCCACGCCCTTCAACATAACGTCGTTGACGGTGTCGTTTACCAGACTGTAAAAAATTATTTTGCCGTGCCGTTCGCACTTTACGATGCCGAGGTTTTTGAGCAGCCTCAGCTGGTGCGAAACGGTGGTCTGGTTTATGTTCAGCACGCGCGACAGGTCGGTGACGCACATCTCGGATATGGCCAGGGCCGAGAGCATACGCACGCGTGTTGCGTCGGCAAAAACAGAAAAGAAACACACGATACTGTCCAGCACGTCGCCCTCGGGCACGTACTCGCGTATAAGTTCCTTTGTGCGCCTGTCCAAAAGCATAGTATCCTGTATAACGTCCTGCATATAACGCCTCCGCAAAAGTTATAGGGCGGCGGGCATTTACCTGCGCCTTACAATAATTATACCTTCACGTATGCTTATATGTCAAAATGTAATATTGCCGCAAAAAGTCATATATTATATAACTTTGTCGCAAGCGCAAAACTTTGTTATTTTGCCTCTATCGAGGTAACTTTGTAGCCTGCGTCCTCTACCGACTTTTTAATTTCCTCTTCCGAAAGGGGCTCGCGCGAGCGCATAACCGCAAGGTTCTTTTTGAGCTTTACGTCTGCGCTGACCGCGCCGTGCACGGCGGAAAGAGCGTTTTCGACCCGCTTTGCGCAGTGTTCGCAGCACATACCTTCTATGTTCACTATCGTCTTCATATATCCGTCCTCCGATTTATTCAAAGACTTCCGGTCTTTACTTTCTGATATTTTGCCGCCGCTTTCGCCACCTGCGACAGGACAGCCTTTGTTGCAGTCCGTTCTGTGCGTGCGCTTGTTTTTGAAGCGCAGAAGCCTGAGCGCGTTGAACACCACAAAGAGCGACGAAAGGCACATACACGCCGCCGCAATCATAGGATTGAAAGTGAAGTTTGCCCACGCAAACACACCCGCAGCGACGGGTATCATTATGACGTTGTAAATGAACGCCCAGAACAGATTTTCTTTGATGTTGCGCACGGTCGCCTTTGAAAGTTCAAACATATCGTCGAGCGCGCGCAGGTCTTCACTGACCAGCACCACGTCGGCAGAGTCGATGGCAACGTCGGTGCCGCTGCCTATGGCTATGCCCACGTCCGCCTGTTTGAGCGCGGGTGAATCGTTTATGCCGTCGCCCACCATCGCCACGTAGCCGCCCACCTGTTGCAGGTTGGTTACGGCGCGCAGCTTATCTTCGGGCATCACTTCCGACATAAAGTCGTCTATCCCCACGCTTTCGGCTATCGCCTTAGCCGTATTTTCTTCGTCGCCCGTAAGCATAGCGACGCGCATATTTCTGCCCTTCAACAGCGAAACGGCCTCTTTGCTGCCCTCTTTTAAGGTATCGGCAACGGCGATGAGCGCAAGCACCTTGCTTTCGTCGGCAAGATAGATTACCGTCTTGCCCTGCTTTGAAAGTTCGAGCGCAGAATTTTTTACCTGTTTGTTCACGCCTGCGGCGGGCACAAGTTTTTCGTTTCCGAGGAAGTACTTTCTGCCCCCGACCTTTGCCACGGCGCCCTTGCCCACTAAATATTCAAATTCGTCGGCCGCGGCGCCTTCCTGCACGTAGTCGACTATGCACTTTGCCAGGGGGTGATTTGAATTTTTTTCTATTCCGCACGCAATATACAGCGCGCGCTCCCTCTCCGTTCCGAAGGTGACCACGTCGGTCACGCGCGGTTTGCCCTCGGTGAGGGTTGCCGTCTTATCGAGCAGAACGGCGTTCACGTCGCAGACCTTTTGCAAACTTTCGGCATCCTTGTATAGCACACCGAGCGATGCCGCCTTGCCCGTCGCCGTCATTATAGCCACGGGTGTGGCGAGGCCGAGCGCGCAGGGGCAGGAAACCACGAGCACGCTTATCGCGTAAGTTACGCAGTGTTCGGGCACGAACGCTCCGTCTATTATAAGCCATACGGCAAAAGTTATGAGCGCGATTGCAGTAACCACGGGCACGAAGATGCCCGCAACCTTATCGGCAAACTTCTGAATGGGCGGCTTTGAGGCGCCCGCCTCGCGCACCATCTTTACTATCTTTGAAAGGGTAGTGTCGGCGCCTATCTTCTGCGCGCGCATTTTTATTACGCCGCTCTTGTTGAGCGCCGCCGAAGTTACTGTATCGCCCACGGTGACTTCCACGGGCAGGCTCTCGCCCGTTATGGCAGATTTATCGACGAATGTGCTGCCCTCGGTAATTACTCCGTCTACGGGAATGTATTCACCCTGCTTTACGACGAGTATATCTCCCACGGCAACTTCCGAAACGGGCACCTCAACCTGCCTGCCGTCAACTTCCTTTATGACTTTGTCGGGCGCGAGGCGCAGAAGTTTTTCAATCTCGCTGCCCGTGCGCCTCTTTGACTTCTCTTCCAACCACTTACCCACGGTTACGAGGGTCAGAATTGTGGCCGCAGACTCGAAGTAAAGATTCATTGCGTAATCGTGCGCGCCCTCGCCGTTGGGATTGACGAATATCAGAACGGTTATAACCAGCGAGTATATGAACGAAACGCCCGCGCCGAGGGATACCAGCGTATCCATATTGGGCACTTTTTTGAAGAGCGCCTTCGCTCCGCTTGTGAAGAACTTGTAGTTTACGCCGATTACCGCCGCCGTGAGTATGCACTGATAAAAGGCAAACCACTGCGGGTTGAGCGAAGGGTCAAGAAGGCCTATCGGCAGCCCGACCATATGGCCCATCGATACGTACAGAAGCGGTATTAAAAGCACGAGCGATATTATAAACCTTATAAAAAGCTGCCTGTCGCGGGCAACCTCCTTGCCTTGGGGCTGTTCGCCCTCGCGGTAAACTCCGTAGCCGAGCGACTTTACCGCATCGAAAATCGCCTGCTCGGTGACGGCGGATTCGTCGTAGTCAACCGTCATACACTTGCCCATCAGGCTGACTTCCACCTTGTTCACGCCGTCCATCTTGCCGACAACGCGCTCAATTCCCGAAGAACACGCCGAGCACGTCATACCCGTTACGGCATAAGTTTTGTTCACTATTTCCACTCTCCCGTTCCGCAGCGTACTCCGCAGGCAAACTTGCCCGCCCTATAAATCCGCCGCGAAACTGTAATTCCTACTTTTTTTATATGATTTAATTATAACGGAAGAAATTTTGTTTGTCAACCTTTAAACGGGGCGCGGGAAGAAAAAATGACGGCACGGCGCACGGAGCTTGGGAAGGACAGCCGGACTATGCTTTATAAACGGAAAGTGCGGCGCGCGGAACAAACTTTCCGCGCGCCGCACCACATAAATTTTCTGTAAAAATGAACGCCAAAGCGGGCTGCCCGTAAAAAGCAGCCCGCCGTAAGGTATTCAAAATATAAAAACCAAGCAGATAATTAAACTTTAATCAAACTCAGTCTTTCTTTACCTTTTCGGCTACGACTTCAACCTTATCGTAGTAACCGCAGTTGCCGCAAACCCTGTGCGCCTGCATCAT
>ERZ1643246.325-NODE-325-length-62879-cov-6.798930_pt1 | contig 62879 bp, 62 predicted proteins | sample MGYA00579265_ERZ1643246 | MGnify/ENA primary metagenome ERZ1643246 (study PRJEB29033, sample SAMEA4952261) | chicken gut metagenome | biome: Broiler Chicken; feature: Gastrointestinal Tract; material: Caecum | place: Ireland | collected 2018 | study: Broiler... | reverse complement strand
GCATGGTGGTGGCAAAACTGACGATGGTGGCTCCGACGATGTACTTGGGGATCCCAAATGCTCTGGCAATGAAAGAAGCGGCGTCCACAAACCAGTCCCCGCCTTTGCAGATTAACAGCAGACCAATAAAAAAAGACACATAAATCATATGATGACCTCCGTCGTATATAACTTAACTATGTCTTTCTTCTATTAAATATACCGGATATATGACAGATTCTCTGATTTCATATATCCGGCTCTGTCTTCGGGCACTCTTTACTTCTCCCCTGCTTCCAATCCACTGTACCCTGCATACCGATGATCCGCTTCCTGTCAGGCTTCTTCCTTTTCTTCCTCTTCCCTGTTTTCCTCATCCTGTGTCTACTGCAGCTGCTCAATCCGTTTGCGGATGGCATCCATCTTGGCGTCCAGGATTGCGCTCTCATCGGCACATTCCTTTAGATCCTGTGTGAGCTGCCTGATTTCCAGATTCTTTTTGTACTTCAGCTTATGTTCCAGGCTGGCCCAGAAATCCATGGCGATGGTCCGAAGCTGTACTTCCACCTTCATCATTTTCTTGTGATAACCCAGGAATATGGGCGTTTCCACGATCAGATGCAGGCTCCGGTAGCCGTTGGGTTTCGGGTTGGCTATGTAATCTTTCTTTTCGATCAAAAATACATCGTCCTGTCCCAGCAGACAGGATGCCAGAAAATAGATATCCTCCTGAAAGGAGCAGACCACCCGTATACCGGCAATGTCCGTCAGATTCTCCTCTATACTCTTGGCAGAAAAAGGAATGTTCTTGCGGTGCATTTTCTCAATGATACTGTCCATGCTCTTCAGCCTCGTCTTGATAGACTCGATGGGATTGCGGTCATGCTGCAGGGAAAACTCTTCATTGAGCACCCGGAACTTTGTCTCGATCTCCATCAGCGCGCATTTATAATAAGCCATCAGAGAATTGAAAGGCTCCACCTGATCCCGCAAAAGTTCTCCGATCTCCTGATTGCTCAGCTCCTCAAACAGCCGCTGCCGCACTTTTTCTCCAAAAGAAGTCTTGAGCATATCCTCCACCACGTTAAATACTTTTTTCTTCTGCTCCATTTGTCCTTTTAAAACTCCTTTTCTGTTATTTTATCTTCCTGACAGTTTCCCTGCCCGTCAGGCATGTCTTTGTCTATTTTACTACAAACTCCCATTGATTACAAACCATTGCCCCTCAGGAATTTCTTACTATTTCTTTAACAGTTTTCACAGACTGTCAGACTGATTCTGACCGCAGAAAACCTGACAAAAAAGGAAGTTCGAATCTTTTCACACGGCATATTCTATGCTATAATACGGAACAAATGTAACACTTTCGACATATCTTATAATATTTTCGACATATTCGGGAGGTCAGGTTTTTGAAACGATTTTTCTTTTTCTTTGTTTTTATGAGTCTTCTTCTGTTTTCCCATCCGGCGTACGCTTTTGAACATGGTTATGAAACAGGGACTGATACAATCTCTGCCACCGTGCGGCACGATGTGGCGGTCTATCATTCCATGGGCGGAGAATTAAAAGAATATCTGCCGTCTTTTTCCGGCGTGACAGCTTCCCGGGTCTCTGATTCCTGGTACGAGGTGGAATATGAGGGAGAATCCGGCACCGATTACGGCTATATCACCAAAGAAGATTTCACCTTCAATTGCCTTGTCTACGACGGACGGGAAAAACAGCTTCTGGCTGACGGCAGCTATGTATTCCGCTATCATTCCGGTACAGGCTCCGACACCCCGGTCCTGCGCCTCATGCACCAGACCAGCCAGCCAAACGATGCGTCTTTTACCTGCCGGATTACCTGCATTGGCGACAACTGCTTTCAGATCCGCCGCAGCGACACCGGTCAGTATCTTTTGTCCGACCAGCTGCCTTCCGGCCGCTCTGCTTCCGGCGGAGACCTTTCTTCCATCTGGGGCGGCGCCGGGCAGGCCGGTACGTTTCGTTTCGTGAGAAAGGGCAGTTATTACGGTATTCAGGATACGGCCACCAACCGGTACTTCGGCCATAATACCGCCGGACTGTTGTCCTTTACCAGCGTCCCGGATATTTCCTGGCGTTTAAACCGGACACAAAAAGCCGTGGGTAAGTCCAATCTGCGGGTTTTCACGCAGTTTGATGCGGACTGGGCGGATGTCTATTATGGAAGCGGGGAGAATCCGGATCCTTCTTCCAATAACTTCTGCACCTCCGGCTGCGGTGTTTTTGCAGTGATGAATACCATTTATTCTCTGACCGGACAGTACGCCAGCCCGAGACATCTGGCAGATTACGCCGTGGAAAAACATTACCGCATCGAGGGCTATGGCACCGACAGTGGTTTTTTCCGGGCCGCCGCTGAAAAATTTGGCTATAAATACGGCTTCCGTTATGACGGCAGCGGGGAATCCTTGTCCCAGCTGAAAAAGAAGCTGAAAAAGGGAGATACCGCCATCGCATACGTGCCAGGGCATTACGTGACCATCGCTGATTACGACAAAAAAAGCGGAAAGTTTCTTCTTCTGGACCCGCATTACCTTCCAAAACGGGGCACCTGTTCCTTTGGCGACTGGGTCAGCGAAAAAGATTTATCCGAAGGAAATCTGTACGCGCAGATGTTTTATTACTATGCAGCCATCGATCACTAAACATACCGTCTCCATCGGCGGCACCCATGATTTTTATGGATTTTTCCGAAACTTCCCCGTGAAAGTGCTAAAATCTCCCTTGTAAAATAATGTTCTCTGCTGTATAATTTAACTATATGTTAAGAATTTTGTAATTATTTTATAAGGGGCGCGGTTTATGAATCTGACACAGATCAATCTTCTCTGGGAAGAATACAAATCAAAATATGATATCGACAGTGACGCGAAGATTACCGCCGTCAAATATGACACGGACAAATACGTGGAAGGCTGTTTTAATCTTCTGGAACTGATGGACGGAGAGTACATTCTTCATCTGAATCCCAATGTACATCTGTACTCGGAGAATTATGTGAAGTTCATTCTCTTTCACGAGTTCACACATTTTTATGACTTTATTCACTGTCCTTATGAAGAGAATCTTCCGATGATCATGTGGATGAACGCATATTCCGAATATCACGCCTGCCGGGTTACTCTGGCACGTTTCATTGAGTCGCTGACTCTCACCTCTGTCCATATGGACAAAGCGCAGCTGCCGGGACCTTACCGGGAGATTTCCATCCGGCATCTGCTCATCGAGAGTGTATATCGTACCAAGATATATTTTGATGCCTTCTTTAAAGAATACCATCTCTCCGATTTTGCCGGAGGGTTCCGGAATCTGATGTATCTGTTCGGATACCTTTCCCTGTTCCAGAACGACGACAAGATGGTGGACGAGACGCTGACTGCCCTGCACATCAATGACGAATTGTTCCATACCATTTATCAGGCGCTCAAGGATATGGATTTTGATAAGGTGATCGAAATGTATCAGGCCATCACAGACAAGGCCACCCTCACCTACCTGAAAGCCATGTTCCGCCGGTACTATCCGCCGCAGATTCTTTCGGATGACGATATTGAAGAGATCACCCTTGATAATTACCGCGACTATGCCGAACGCCTTGACCAGAAGATGCGGGAACTGAACACCTTCTCTTCCAGGGAAGCCAGAGCAGATATGCTCAGCGCGGAGGCTGCGCTGGTGCAGCTGTATTTTTAAACTCAATATCTGATACATACCGACTGCCATACCACGGCTGGTTTTTATAACCCCCGTTGTATGGCAGTTTTTGCGTTTCCATTCTCACATTCCCTCAAAATATTGTTGACATTTAGATATCAAAATGATATCATTCAAGTATCAACATAATACTTTATGCTTTATGGCAAGCGAAGGCCGGTATCTCTGTTCCGGAATACACCGCTTCGCAAAAAGGAGGTTTTATTTATGAAAGAAAAGATCATAGGCACAAAAAAGAACGGAATGCTCATGCTGCTCCTCACACTTTTCCTCTACGCACTGGCTATTTTTTACTGCTGTATCAGTATCGCCGGCATCGCTTTCGGAGGAAATGTCATCTTGATCACTGTCAGCATCATCTGGATTGCCCTTGGCTGGATTCTCCTGTGCGGACTGAAGGTTTTAAAACCACAGGAAGCCCTGGTCCTCACTCTTTTCGGCAGGTATGTGGGCACTTTAAAGGGTGAAGGATTTTATTTTGTAAATCCTTTCTGTTCCAGCGTGAATCCGGCAGCCAAAACCAGACTGGGACAGAGCGGCGATGTGGACGCGGAAAATCACAAAGGCGGCCTCTCCCTCTCTCTCAACAATAACGGCGCTTCCGCCAACATGGACCTTGGCAGCAAGAAGATTTCTCTGAAGGTCATGACTTTAAACAACGCCCGTCAGAAGATCAACGACTGCCTCGGCAACCCGGTGGAAATCGGTATCGCCGTCATGTGGAGAGTGACTGATACTGCCAAGGCAGTATTCAACGTAGATAATTACAAAGAATACCTTTCTCTTCAGTGCGACAGTGCTGTGCGGGATATCGTGCGTATCTACCCTTACGACGTGGCTCCGAATGTAGACACCACCGGTGACGGCCTGGCTGACGACGGCTCTCTCCGCGGTTCCAGCGAAGTGGTCGTGCGTCGTATCAAAGACGAACTTCAGGAGAAAGTATCCGATGCCGGACTGGAGATTATCGAGGCGAGAATCACTTATCTGGCCTATGCTCCGGAGATTGCAGCCGTCATGCTCCAGAGACAGCAGGCATCCGCTGTGGTAGATGCCAGAAAGATGATCGTGGACGGCGCTGTGGGTATGGTGGAGATGGCTCTGGAACATCTGAATGAAAGCCATATCGTCGATCTGGACGAAGAACGAAAGGCCGCCATGGTTTCCAATCTCCTGGTTGTCCTCTGCGGACATCATGAGGCACAGCCGATCGTCAATGCAGGCTCCCTCTACTAATTTAGGATGTGATAATTCAGACATGAGTGAAAAAAAGAAAAAACAGGTTCCTCTCCGTTTATCAGAAAAACTCTATAATGCTATCGCCGCCTGGGCCGAGGATGATTTTCGCTCCGTCAACGGACAGATTGAATATCTCCTCACGGAATGTGTCCGGCAGCGAAAGAAAAACGGCAAGTATGTATCCGAACATCTGGATGAACCGCTGGATATCGACATCGAATAGCACATAACCAACACACCATTCAGGTCACAACAATAGCATACTATAGAAACGCCGGTCTTTCACAAGACAGCCGTCCGGGAGCAGATATCCTGTCCCCGGGGACTGAACGAAGAAAGACCGGCGTTTTACGTTTTGTTTTCTCTACAGGAACTGCTTGTCAAATTCCGGATTAAAATAATAAAAGTTCCGGCTGTCAAGCTTCTCCTTCGTTCTCTCCAGCGCTTCTCCGAACCGCTGGAAATGAACGATTTCCCGGCTTCGAAGGAATTTCAGCGGTTCCCGCACATCCGGCTCTTTGATGACCCGGAGCAGATTATCGTAGACCGTGCGGGCTTTCTGTTCCGCCGCCAGGTTTTCCATCAGATCTGTGACTGCGTCTCCCTTGGACTGAAATTCCACGGCAGATTGGGGCAGTCCCGCCGCTGCCTGCGGCCAGATCCCCGCCGTGTGATCAATATAATACGGCGCAAATCCCGCTCTCTCCACCTCTTCCACCGACAGATTTTTAGTGAGCTGGTACACCATGGCACAGATCATCTCCATATGGCCCAGCTCCTCTGTCCCTATATCCGTGAGCAGTCCTCCCACTGTTTTTAACGGCATGGTGTAACGCTGGGACAGATAACGGAGAGACGCCGACAGCTCGCCGTCAGGTCCTCCGTACTGACTGATGATCAGTTTCGCCGTCCTGGGACAGGTTCGCTTAATGTTGACCGGAAACTGCAGTCGTTTCTCATAATACCACATAGCCATCCGCTCCTTTCCACGGACACGGCGCCTTTTTCCTGTCCGCCAGTTCTTCTGCCGCTTCCCCGCACAGCGGAAAATGCTCCTCACTCATCTCCGCCAGAAGCTGTTTTCTCTGTTTTGCGTATTCCTGAAAGATTTCAAAAGCCTTTTCATCTTCCGGATGGGTGCACAGGTACAGATTCAGATCGTCCACCACAAAACTGATCTCCGTTAATTTTTTTAATTTTTTCTGCTGTGTCTCCGTTTTCCCCTGATAGGACTCCGCAGAAGGCGGATTCTCCATCATTTTTTCCGGCACAGCAAAAAATGGCAGGTTCAGGTCAGGAAATGCGGTTCCCGCCGCCAGAGCCTGCCCGGGCTCATACAGCTCTCCCATTTCCTGCACAGGAATCTCTGCCATTGCCAACTGTTGTTTCTGCATCGCGCTCTCTCCTTCTTTGCGTATTCTGAAAGTACATTCAGTATCTTTAGTTTGAGAGAAAAACGCGTTTTTCATAAAATGTAAATTCTGGACGAAACATATCGTTCCGCGCTGCACATTCTGGTGTCAGTCCACCTCGATGGCATTTGGATAAATTTTCTTTAATTTTGCATCGTCAAAATGTTCGTCCATGATCTTCTGCCACTGATGAGTCGCCGGAATCTGATCGCTCCGCTGATTGCTCCGGATCAGCGCCAGAGAAGATACCGCCATGTTGACGACAAAAAACACCACCAGAATCCAGGTGAGGATCTTTCCAATCTTTACGGGTATCTTTTCAATCCACCGGGAAAACACCGGATACAGTCCCTTCATCCAGACCACCGCCGCAATGCCCCAGAAGAAACAATATAAAAGGTTGATCCTGCCTCCCAGATTAAACATCATCTTGCTGTAGTCCCAGAACACCTTTCCAAAAACCAGCTCAGAAAGAACGCTGCATATGTACTCGTAGGCTCCGCCCAGAAAAGTACCCGCCAGGAACAAAAAGCGGTCAGACCTGTCTCTGTATTTATAAAGCAGCAGGGACGCCGCCGCGATGGCCACTCCCCAGACAAGACTGAACGGTCCCCACACAAGACTGCTGCGGCTCATCCAGATGCCCATCTTCATACGGCAGAACAGGGTCTCCACAATGTCGCCCAAAAAGGCGCCGATGATCAGAAGCCAAAACAATTTATAAAAACCACAGCCGGCGGCGAACACCCTCTGTCCGACCGCCGCTTCTTCTTTTTTCCGGTGAACAATATCGGGATAAGCCCGGCGGATTCTCCGGTCCGTAAACCCGTAAATCCATCTTCCCAGACGGGAACTGATGCCCGAAAGCCAGGAATCCACTTCCTCCCACTGCTCCATCCGTCTGCTTCTTCCCGACAAAATGCACAGGGTTGCCGCGATATCGATGATCAGCACCGCCAGCAGCACCAGTACGAGAATTTTGCCCGGCAGGGCAGGAATCAGACTGTAGATCTTTACAAAGAGCGGATTTCCCCATTCCATGGCGGCGACGATCAGAAGCCCCCAGCAGACGGAAACGGGAAGGCAGATATACCCGTCCAGATTCCACTTCAGTTTAGAATAATTCCACCAGCGCTCGTGGTACATCCGCTCAATGGCGTGGCCCGCGATCCATTCAATGAGAGTAGATATGATAAATCCCGCCGCGAACAGCCATACGCCGTGAAGTTCTCCAAAAAAGACCGTCATCACAGCGGCAGTTATCCCGTAAATCACACAGAGCGGCGCATTGACCAATCCCCGGTTGACAAACTGTTTCTGCCTGAAGGCAGCGGAGGCCGTCTCCAGCACCCATCCCAGAAAGCTGTACACAAAAAACAGCCAGAGTATTTCGTATCCTGTATATTCCATCTTTTTCTCCTTTGTCAGTCTCTGTAATTCTTTCGATATTTTTTGATATGCCGCTTTATTCTGTAATGATAAAATATACTTTTTCTCAAGTCAAGAAAAAGCTGCCGTGTTATATTTTCACAGCAGCTTTTTGCTTTTTTCTTTTGATCCTTATCGAATCTGTCCGTTTCCTCGGATAATATATTTATAACTGCAAAGTTCCTCCAGTCCCATCGGTCCTCTGGCGTGCAGTTTCTGGGTGGAAATTCCCATCTCGCAGCCCAGGCCGAATTCTCCGCCGTCAGTAAACCGCGTGGATACATTGACGTACACGGCCGCGCTGTCCACTCTTCTGGTAAAATAATCGGCAGCTGCCGCGTCTTCTGTGACGATGGCCTCGCTGTGTCCGCTGGAATGAGCCGAAATATGGGCCACGGCATCCTCCACGCTGTCCACCACTTTCACAGCCAGGATGTAATCCAGGAATTCCGTATCAAAATCGTTCTCTCCCGCCGGCGTACCATCGATGATCGCTGCTGCCCTCGAACACAGCCTCAGTTCCACAGGAACCGCTCCCGCTGCCGCCCGGTCATCCACCAGACGTTTTTTCAGCATTGGAAGGAATGTAGCAGCGATGTCTTTGTGTACCAGACACACTTCCTCGGCATTGCAGACGCTCGGACGGCTGGTCTTCGCGTTTTCTATGATAGCCAGAGCCTTATCAAGGTCCGCAGCCGCATCCACATACACGTGGCAGATACCGGTTCCGGTCTGGATGCAAGGTACTTTCGCCTGGTCCACGCAGGCCTGAATCAGTCCGGCTCCTCCTCTCGGAATAAGCAGATCTACATATCCCACGGCCTTCATCAATTCCGTGGAGCTGGCTCTGGTGGTATCCTCGATGAGGCTGACGCTGCTCTTTGGCAGTCCGGCTTCCTCCAGACCTTTCTGCATGGCATCCACCACCGCCCGGGCGCTCTTCCACGCTTCCTTGCCGCTCCGGAGAACACAGGCGTTTCCGCTCTTGATACACAGCGCAGCCGCATCGCTGGTCACATTCGGACGGCTCTCATAGATGATGGCGATGACCCCCAGCGGAATGGCTGTCTTTTCGATGACCATGCCATTGGGACGCCTGATGGTTCTCAGTACTTTTCCGGCCGGGTCCGGCAGAGCGATCAGCTCGCGGATCCCCTGGGCCATACCGGCAATTCTGTCTTCGGTCAAAAGAAGACGATCCAGCATCACGTCGGATATTTTCCCTTTCGCCGCTTTCATATCTTCCTGATTGGCGGCAAGAATCTTCTCACGCTCTGCGTAAAGATGATCTGCCATCAGCTCCAGAGCATGATTTTTTGTTTTCTCATCTGCTGAATTGATGACTGCTTTTGCCGCTCTGGCCTGCTCCAGTATTTCCTTTGTCGTCATTTTCTTACCTCCCCTGCGGAGCCTGTGGCTCCGTTTATTTTCCGGAGTCTTCCCGACTCCCGCGTTCACAGGCTGCCTTACGCCGCCTGCCATGCCTTTTTGCTGTTTATTTTCTCCCCCGAAACTTTGTTCCGACCTTCTCTCCATCCAGAATCCGATAGAGATTCTCCGGATGTGTTCCGTTGGCAATAATCATATCTATTCCTGCTTCCATGGCAATCTCCGCCGCTTTGATCTTGGTGATCATACCGCCGGTACCAAGACGGGTTCCTTTGGTTCCTGCCAGTTCGTAAATCTCCGGCGTGATGGAGAAAACCACATCGATGATCTCCGCATTGGGATCTTCCCGCGGATTGGCCGTGTAAAGTCCGTCAATATCGCTTAAGACGATCATCAGATCTGCCTCCACCTTTTTGGCCACAATGGCCGCCAGGGTGTCATTATCTCCCACAGAAATCTCGTCCGTCACAATGGAGTCATTCTCATTGACAACCGGCATTACATTCAACTCCAGAAGCCGGTCTATCGTATTTCTGATATTGTTGCTGCTGGTCTCATTTTCAAAATCTGCACCAGTGATCAAAATCTGCGCCACAATGTGGTTGTATTCCAGAAACTTTTTGTCATATAAGTACATCAGCTCGCATTGGCCGATGGCCGCTGCTGCCTGTTTGGTCGGCATATCCTCCGGCTTATCTTTCAGATTCAGCTTGCCGACGCCCAGTCCGATCGCTCCCGAAGAAACCAGGATCAATTCATGTCCGGCATTTTTTATGTCGCTCAATACTTTACACAATGTCTCAATTCTCCGGATATTAATCCGTCCGCTTTCATGGGTTAAAGTGGATGTGCCCACTTTTACTACGATTCGCATAATTTCCTCCTGCAAAAAGGGCCGCGGCAAAATATATACCCATATTCCGCTGCAGCCCCTCTTCATCCAATATAGTCTGTTTGACGCATCTACGTCTATTTTATAACACTTTACTTAAGAAGCTCTGTGTTCTCTCATTCTGAGGATGATCCATGACCTCCTCCGGTGTGCCTTGTTCCATGATCACACCCTGATCAATGAAGAATACCCGGTCGGCAACGTCATGGGCAAAGCCCATCTCGTGAGTAACAACCACCATGGTCATACCCTCTGCAGCCAGCTCTTTCATAACGTCAAGAACTTCACAGACCATTTCCGGGTCCAGCGCGGAGGTCGGCTCGTCAAAGAGCATGATATCCGGTTCCATGGCCAGCGCACGGGCGATAGCCACACGCTGCTGCTGTCCACCGGACAGTTCCTTCGGTTTCGCGTCCGCCTTGTCCGCAAGACCGACTCTTCTCAGAAGCTCCATCGCCTTCTTCTCGGCTTCTTCTTTTGTCTTGATCTTAAGTTCCACCGGTGCCAGCATGATATTTTCCTTTACCGTATAGTGCGGGAACAGATTAAACTGCTGGAACACCATACCGATGTGCCGGCGGATCTTATCAATATCACTGTTCTTTCCGGTGATACTCTCTCCGTCCACTAAAATCTCACCTTCTGTGGCCTCCTCCAGACGATTCAGGCAGCGAAGGAAGGTGGACTTACCGGAACCGGACGGCCCGATGACACAGATCACCTCTCCTGTGGTGATCTCCGCGTCGATCCCCTTTAATACGTGAAGGGAGCCAAAACTCTTCTTCAGTCCCTTTACTTTAATCTTAACATTATTGTTATTATCCATTATGCATTCATCCTCCTCTCAACGGCTCTTGAAATGAATGACAGAATCGTAACGATCAGGAGGAAGAAAATGGCTACCCATGTATAGGTGGCAAAAGACTCCATGGTTCTTCCCACATAAATCTTCGCATTGTACATGATCTCTGACAAACCGATGGCATAAAGGATGGTGGAATCCTTCAATGTGATGATGAACTGGTTGACCAGAGACGGAAGACAGATACGCACCGCCTGCGGAAGAATGATCTTCTGCATGGACTTGGCATAGCTTAATCCCAGACTTCTTGCGGCCTCCATCTGTCCTTTATTGACAGACTCAATGGAACCACGGAAAATCTCAGAAATGTATGCGCCGGCGTTGAGTGTCAGTGTCACCAGACTGGCAGTAAATACCGTGATTCTGAACTGAGATCCTGTGACGGACTGAATCAGCTGCGGCATGGCAAAATAGAAATAGAATGCCTGCACCAGCATTGGCGTTCCACGGATCAGCCAGATATAAAACTTCGCAATGCCGCGGAGAACGACATTGTTGGAAATGTTCATCAAACATACAAAAATGCCCAGCACCATGGCAATGAGCAGGGACAATACTGTAATTTCAATGGTCATACCCAACCCCTGGAGAAGGGTTGGGTAGACTTCACTTAATACCTGAATTAAATTCATAGCAAATCATCCTTTTAATTATTCAGCGGAAGTATATTTTGCGATAATCTCGTCATAAGTTCCGTTTGCTTTAATATCAGCAAGACCTGCGTTGAACATCTCAAGCAGCTCAGCGTTCTTTCCTTTCAGCACGGCGAAACCATATGGTGTGGAGAAATTATCTTTCTCTTCTGCTATGATCTTAAGGCCGTTGCCCTGGGAAATACCGTAAGCCATAACCGGCTGATCCTCGAAACATGCCACAGTGTTGCCTGTGATAACGTCCTGATACATCAGGGAGGACTCATCAAAATACTGGATGTCAAAACCATACTGGTCTTTTAAGGATTCTGCACAGTCAGCACCCTGTGTTCCTGTCTTGGCTGCCACTGTCTGGCCCTTCAGATCATCCAGTCCTTTAATGTCGCTGTCTGCAGCTGCTGCGATAGCCACGTAGGAATCAAAGTAAGCATCGGAGAAATCATATTTCTTTTCTCTTTCCGGAGTGATGGACATACCGGCGATAACCGCGTCGCTCTGTCCGGACTCAAGAGAAGCAACTGCTGCATCGAATCCAAGAGAGTTCAGCTCATATTTGAATCCCTGGTCTTCTGCGATCGCTGCAAGGATGTCCACGTCGATTCCAACGAAGTTGTTGTTTTCATCAGAGAACTCAAACGGAGCAAAAACAGTATCTGTTGCGATTACGTAAGTTTTATCTGATGATGCGTTGTCCGCTCCTGTGCTGTCTGCCTCATTGTTTGAATTACTTCCACATGCAGCTAAAGACAATGTCATTGCTGCAACCAAAGCCATTGATAAGAATTTTTTCATGTGAATTCCTTCCTTTCTAATATTTCTTTTTTCACATCACGTATCTATTATATCTATTCAGCCTGCAAATTGCAAGAAACTTTCAAAAAACATACATTTTCTGACATTTATATTCCCGTTTTTTCTTTTTTTTACTTTATGAAATATTTTTCTTTTCTTTCTTAATTTTTTATGAATCCCCGATGGCAGCGCTCTGTCGGTCCCACTCTCCGGATAAAAAAATGACTTAAGATTAGCATGAAATTTTGTACTGAAATTTATTCATATATCTTTTTTCTCCCCGTAGAAAAATAATATTTTTTCCTGCGAAAAAACAGTTGACAAATTTTGTGTAATCGCATATAGTGAACTGGATTTCACCGTGAGAAAAGAAATACATTTTTAATAGGAAAAGGAGATACAAAGATGAAAACTTTTACCGTGAAATTTGAAACCGTAGATAACGCTACTTCTTTTGTAAAAGCCATTGAAGATTTCCACAGCCATTTTGATCTGATCTATGGCAAATACGTCGTTGACGCACAGTCCCTGCTGGGAGTTATGACCATGAACCTGAGGGAGGCCATCGACTTACGCATCATGGAGCGCGAGGATGAGATGGACCGAATCATTGAGGCGATCACCCCTTATCTGGCCGCCTGAGTTTCACGATCAGAAATTTTATTTTTCGCAATTTTTTTAATTTTATTGATATCCATTATGAATTATGCTATATTATAAAAGTGTCCTGTGTGTAAACATTGGGCACTTTTCCTGTTTTTTAAGGATTTCTTGATTTTCCAATAGTTTTAAATTCAAAATAATATCATTTTCAGGAGGACATCATTATGTGGTTTGACCAAGCAGTTATTTATCAGATTTATCCCCTGGGCTTATGCGGAGCCCTGGACAAGAAGGACGCCGGCCACCGGATTCTCCGCGTGCTGGACTGGGTGGATCATATCAAAAAGACCGGCGCCACCTGCGTACTGTTCAATCCTCTCATGGAGAGTGATTACCACGGCTACGACACCAGAGATTATCTGACGCCCGACCATCGTCTCGGAACAAAGGAAGACGTGCAGGAAGTATGTCAGGCCATCCATGACGCCGGCCTCAAGATCATGTTCGACGGCGTCTTCAATCACGTGGGCCGGGGATTCTGGGCATTTCAGGACGTGATTGAAAAGAAATGGGACAGTCCGTACTGCGGCTGGTTTCACCTTAATTTCGACGGCAACACCAATTACAACGACGGTTTCTGGTATGAAGGCTGGGAAGGCCACAATGAACTTGTAAAGCTGAATCTGGATAACCCGGATGTGCGTCAGTATCATTACGATGTCATCAAAAAATGGATCGAACTTTATGACATCGACGGTCTCCGCCTGGATGTGGCTTACTGCTTAAGCGACTTTTATCTGCGGGAACTTCGGAGCTTCGCCAACGGCGTAAAACCGGACTTCGTTCTCATGGGCGAAACGCTCCACGGCGATTATAATATGTGGATGAGTGATGAGAAATGTCACTCGGTCACCAACTATGAATGTTATAAAGGACTTTACTCCAGCTTTAACAGCGCCAACATGCACGAGATCAGCTACAGTCTGAACCGACAGTTTGGCTATGAGAACTGGTGCATTTACCGCGGAAAGCATCTGTTAAGTTTTGTGGATAACCATGACGTGGAGCGAATCGCCAGCATCCTCGAAGATAAAAAGAATCTGCCGGTCATCTACGGACTGCTCTTCGGCATGCCGGGCGTTCCTTCCATCTATTACGGCAGCGAGTGGGGTATCGAAGGCCGCAAAAAAGACGGCGATGAAGTGCTCCGTCCGGCCATTGAGAAACCGGAGTGGAACGAACTCACCGACGCCATCGCCGCCTACGCCGCCCTTCACACCAGCCATCCGGCTCTGTATGACGGCGGTTACCGCAATCTCCACGTGTGGAGCAAGCAGCTGGTGTTTGAGAGAGCCTGCGATGAGGAGCGTATCCTGGTAGCCATCAACATCGACGACGAACCATACTTCGCGCCTTTTGACGCCCAGGCTGCAGAAGGCACAGACCTTCTCACCGAAGAAACGGTCACCTTTGACGGCGGCCGGGAACTTCCGCCGCACAGCGTGGCTTTCTGGAAGGTCTGAGATACCGTAATAAAATAAAATTGTAATTTTTTCTTTATTGACTTCTGCCTTTCTCTTTATATAATGAAGGCAGAAGTCAATTTTTATTTCACAGACAACTGCGTTTTTATTATTCAGGAGGACAGATATGGTTACCTTAACCCCGGCGGAAATGAAAGAAATTCACGAATACCTGAGCGAATACATGCACACAGAGGAAGCCCAGTCCATGAAGGACTTCTGCCAGCACGGCGCAGTCAGCACCTACGATCATGTGATGAATGTCGTCCGGCTGAGTTATTATCTCAACAAGCGATTCCGGCTGGGTGCAGACACCAAGTCTCTGGTCACCGGCTCTTTTCTCCATGACTTTTATCTCTATGACTGGCACGAAGACGGCGACGGATCCCACCGCCTGCACGGTTTCACGCATCCGCAGCGGGCCCTTGCCAACGCCTGCAGCCTCTTCACCCTCAACGAAAAGGAGCAGGCCATTATCCGTCAGCATATGTGGCCGCTCACCCTGCGGGCGGTTCCTTCCTGCCGGGAATCACTGATCGTCTGCCTGTCAGATAAGATCAGCTCGACCATGGAAACGCTGTTTCACAGAGGATGATCGTTTTACCAAAGCGTTTTACAAAAGAAACCATTCTGATGATCAGGGGAGGCGCTGTCTGCCATAACAAACAGCGCCTCCCCATTATCTTTCTTTCGTATTGAATGATTCATTGCCGGCAAACATTTTCCATCTGTTTTTCTCAGCCCGGAATATCTCCCACACCATTCAGTACCAGACGCGGACGGTATGGATATCTTTCGATAATGTCCGGGGTTGTCACGCCGGAGAGCACCAGTACTGTATCCAGGCCTGTCTCAATACCGGAGATGATATCGGTATCCATCCGGTCACCGATGATAGCCGCGTTGGCGGAATGTACATTTAAAAGACGAAGCCCTGTGCGCATCATCAGCGGATTCGGTTTGCCTATAAAGTAAGCCTTCCTCTCGGTGGCCAGCTCAATAGGGGCAATGAGGGCACGGCAGGCCGGAGCGATTCCGGTCTCCGTCGGTCCGGTCAGATCGGAGTTAGTTCCGATGAGCTTTGCACCGGCATTGACCAGGCGGATCGCCTTTGTCACCTGTTCCAGATTATATCCGGAGGACTCTCCCACCACCACATAATCCGGATCCACATCATTGTACATGATCCCTTTATCATAAAGAGCATTTAAAATACCGTGTTCCCCGATCACATAGGCGCTGCAGCCCGGTGACTGAGTATCCAGAAAGCAGGCGGTGGCCAGGGCGCTGGTATAAAAATGTGTCTCATCCACATCCAGTCCCATTCTTGCCAGCTTATTCTGCAGCTCTCTCGGTGTATACTGACTGGAATTGGTCAGAAACAGAAAATTCTTCTTATTGTCCACCAGCCAGTTTACAAACTCCTTTACTCCCGGCAGAAGACGATTGCCATGATAGATGACACCGTCCATGTCGCAGATGAAACCTTCTTTGTTCCGTAATCTTTCCATATATCGTATCCTCCTGTATTATGTCTGTTTTTATTCTGTCTTTCCCCAGTTGCCTTTTCATGACACCTGATCTCTATGCTTTCAACCATAATGTCTGTCATTTCTTCTCTCTCCCGCGTTTTTGCGGCAGCACTATCATCATAGCAGACACCATATTCTCCTGCAATCCTGCCCATGTAAAGTTTGTGTTTCTTCTGTGTAAACCGGCTCCGCTTTTCTGCTCACCGGGTTCGGCCGGAACTTTAAATATTCGGCATCTTCGCCGTCGGCATCATCAGCACTTTTCCGGTACCGCGGTATACATTTACCAGTCCCTCTCCGGATGCAGCGGAACCGATCAGAGACTTTCCGGAACGTTCCACCGTAAAATTCAGACTTCCACTCCAGGCAATGGCATAATTGCCGTCAATCTTTAACACGTCATTTTCCATGGTGATCTCCACCAGCTCTTCCTTCGGGCAGTCAGACTCGATGCAGAACACACCGGAACCATTGAGGCTTAAGTTAAACAGGCCCTCTCCGCCTGCCACAGCCGAAGAAATATTGGAGCGCATCACTGCCTTGTGTTTTAATCTGGAATCGCAGGCCAGAAACAGACCGTCGTCCAGCACCACAGAACCGCCCCAGTCTGCGGCATCCATAAGGATCAGATGCTTATAAGTCGGTTCCAGAACCAACAGGCCGCTTCCGGTGTATTCCGGCTTGATCACGGATTCTCCGCTGGCCTTGCCCCGGACCGCCTTGCCAAGGAAGTCTCCCACACCTTTGATGCCGGTAGTGGCATTCACATCACCAAGCATCCACTGCATGGCTCCTGCCTGCAGGGTAATCTGTGCCTTGCTCAGATCACAGACCACCTGTCTCTTGCGGACATTCATTTCCGCACAGTAATATGCTGTGATAGCAGAAGATGGCGCAACACTCAAATCTCTCTGGTACTCAATGACAGTAAACGCTCCCTTTTCATCAAGAATCTTCACGTCATCATTATCTGTAAAATTCTTTACCTGAAACATGATTCTCCTCCCTCATGTCATCGTGAGCAGCCGAAGGCGGCTGCCGGAGTTATCAGTAAAATCAAAACCCTTCCCAAAAATGTACAGAAAAGTCTTTCGATTCTACTATAACACAGCGCGAAACAGCACACAACATAAGATGCAGTAAAGAATAACTTTCATAAATATGAATCAACAGATGCCGGCCGCAGATCATATATATTCTGCAAGGGAATGGCCATTTCTCCGATACGAATCTTTCCCATGGCGTTATCGACGCCAGAAAATGCCCCGGAAAATGTCCGGTATTCTCCCTGAATATAATACAGAACTTCCACCCAGTCGCCTGGCGTCAGCTGTCTGAGACGTCGGTTCAGCTCCTCCAGGCTCTCCTCTGACAATTCTCTCCGGGGCAGAGGCTTTTTCTCTCTGCGCGCCAGTGCTTCCGGATATCCCTTCAGCGCCCCGAAGGGCATAAATTGTTTTGCTCTCTCTTCCCTGCTCATTTTAGGCACCGCTTCTGTGACCTCCTATCTGATGATTTCTCTCCATGGTCGTCGCGCCGTCCTCAAGATCCATCCCCCTCAATACAGCATTCTTCCCAAATCGGTGTTTTATATCCAGAACCGCCTGCTGCAGTTTCCGTTCTTTTTCTATCCTGTCCGGACTGGAAAAAATATCATACTGACAGTACATTTCCGGTTCCACATGGTTATAGGTCAGAGATACCCGGCGGATGGGTGTCCGGTCGTCCACGATCCTCCGGTACAAAGTCACAGCACACTCCATAATACGGCAGGCAAGATCCGTGGCCGCCGGAAGGCCGATGGTTCCATGGGCAGACTTCTTCCCGTAACTTCTTGAATAACCCACATGAAGAGTGATGGAATCCGTCACCAGCCTCTTTTCCGTCAGTTCCTGACAGAGCACGTCCGCCATCTCTTTCACAATGAGCATCCCTTCCTCATAAAAATAATCCCTCGGCAGCACCTGCCCGCTGGAAATAGAATGAACCTTCGGACGGTAGGCCTTGATGTCTGCCATGGTGACCGTCTCCCGTCCCCAGGCATGATCGATCAGAAGCTCCGCATCCACGCCAAACATCTTATAGAGAGCCTTCTCGTCCGCCATGGCCACCTGCTCCATAGTAGTAATCCCCATCCCGGCCAGCCGCCGGACCGTTCCCTCCCCGATGCGCCAGAAATCTGTCAGCGGCCGGTGCCGCCACAAAATCTTCCGGTAACTCTCCTCATCCAGAACACCGATAAAGTCCTTTGACCGCTTCGCAATGATATCCAGGGCGATCTTGGCCAGATAAAGATTCGTCCCCACTCCGGCCGCCGCCGGAATCCCGGTACTCTGCCTTATATCCTGCACGATAATTTCCGCCAGCTGGCGGGCATTCTTCTGATACAGCTCCAGATACTCTGTCACATCCATGAACACCTCGTCGATAGAATACACATGAATATCTTCTCCGGAAACATACCGCAGATAGATGTCATAAATCTCCGCCGAATAGTCAATGTAAAGCTGCATCCGCGGTGCCGCCATAATATAGCGGACTCCTTTCGGAATCTCGAAGACCCGGCATCTCCCCGGAATCCCCCTAGCCTTCATGGACGGAGACACCGCCAGACAGATGGTCTTCTCCGTCCGCTCCGCATCGGCCACCACCAGATTCGTGGTCATGGGATCAAGCCCCCGCTCCACACATTCCACCGACGCATAAAATGACTTCAGATCAATGCAGATATACTGCCGCTCCTTCTTCACTGCCCTCGCCTCTTTTCCCATATACTTCTTCCCAAGTATGCGCCTTCCGGACTGCCGGACTGACGGCCAGCTAACCGACAAATCACCGGATTGCCAGACTTTTGTATGCTAAGATACAAAACCTGCCATAACTCAACGGCATACCCACGCAAAGCAAGAAGGAATCCTGCAAAGCAGGATTCTCCGCCTGCGGCGGGTCGCGAAAGCGGCATCTTCCTATCCGCCGCAGTGCGATCCTCGCGGAGCGTTTTTTATTTCATAGGAATGCAATTTCCTATGAAATAAAAAACAAACATTTGTTCCTTTTCTATTTTAACAGAACAAATGTTTGTTTTCAATGGTAATTTTTTCCTCTCATAATAAAATTGGGATCTGTCAGTCTGAATCTGCAGGTTTTGAAATGATCCCGGTGAAGAAGAACAGACGGAACTTGCGGCTTTATATGTATCATAGAAAAACGCAGTCAGGGAAAGCTACCTGTGCGGCCTGCTCTGCAGGTGCATGCCAGACAGACACGACCATAAATTTGGGTATCCGCTATTCGTCTGTAGCCATAGCCTGCTGTTTCGCCAACGTAGCACAGGATTTTTGTAAAGGTGGAACAAAGGTTTCTCAACAGGCAGATGACGTTTTGGACACATACGGCTTTCGACCGCGAGCTGTGAGGGAGGACTGACATAGTCATTTTACAGGGATACCTCTGGTCAGTCCGACTGAAGGCCGAGCCGGGCGAATCCGTATGTGTCCTTACGTCATTGTCTGTCTGAGCAGATAGCTGTTACCACCTTTATAAATCCCCATATTCCGCAAAGGCTTCCTCATATTCCTGCCATTTTTCGTACCAGAGCAGGCAGGCTTCCGTGTACGTTTGCTGTAATGTATCATATTTTTCCTGCCAGTGGCGGCGGGCCTGCATCCGGGCCGCAAGGATTTCCATGGCGGGTGCATATTGCGGCAGCGTTTCCATGGCGGTCTCGCATCCCGGCGGCGTTTCCACGGCTGCGGTCTGTTTTGCTGCTCCGGAGGCGTCTTCCTGCGTGTCCGATTCTCCATCCAACGAGTCCGGCAGCGGCCCTTCCAGAAAACGCTCCAGGGCGGCCGCAGCTTTCGTCAGCTGCTCTCCTGCCAGGGTCAGCTGCCAGTCGGTGTAGGACTGTTCTGTGGAAAAGCGGGCGCTCTGCATCCGGGTTTTCTCCGGCACTTCTTTTAGTCCATCGATGAGGCGGGTATTCTCCACCGCCACGGCGTCCGCGCCGGCCCAGCCGTATTCCTGTTTTTTCCGCAGATGTTCCACATAGTGGCCGTATCCAAAAGGATACCAGGTCACGCCATTCGCCCCGAAAATCAACAAGGCATCGGCCACCTCTTTGATAAAATACCGGTCATGGGAAATGAAGAGCATGGTTCCCGTGTAAGCCTGAAAAGCAGATTCCAGCGTTTCCTTTGCCGGAATATCCATGTGATTGGTGGGTTCGTCCAACAGCAGCAGGTTGGGACGGCTTTCCAGGATTTCCGCCAGGACCAGACGGCTTTTTTCCCCGCCGGATAAATCATCGACTTTTTTCCCTGTGTCCGCACCCCGGAAGAGATAGTTCCCCAGGATCGTCTTTACCTCCTTGATGGTGAGAGCCGGGTGCCGGTCATGGAAATGATCAAAGACTCGTTTTTCGGAGTGCAGCTCAGCGCTGTGCTGGTCAAAATATCCGATCTCCACATGGTTTCCCAGCTGTATGGTACCGGAAAGAGCCGGGATCTGTCCCAATATCGTTTTTAAAAATGTGGTTTTACCCGTTCCGTTGGCTCCGATGATGCCGATTTTCTGTCCCCGGCGGACCCGCAGGCTGATTTCCTGGAGACAATGTTCATCCGTGTGATATCCGATGCGCAGTTTGTCGGCATCCAGCACCCACTTGCTGCCCGGCACCCGCGGTGTGATGGCCTCTGTGAAAATGTGCGAACGATCCTCAGAGGGCCGCTCAATTTTCTCCATCCGCTCCAGCACTTTTTTCTTGGAACGGGCCATGGCTGCTTTTTTTGGTTTGTGCTTAAACTTTTCGATGAGAGCGGTGAGACGTTCGATCTCCTGCTGCTGCGCCAGATAACTTTTCATTTGGTTCTGTCTCTGCTTCTCCCTCTGCCGCCTGTACTCGCTGTAATTCCCTGCGTAGCGGGTCAGCCGGCCGCCGTCCAGTTCATAGACCACGTCGGCCACCGAATCCAGGAAAAACCGGTCGTGGGATACGATCACCGCCGCCCGGTCATAATCCCGGATGTATTCTTCCAGCCATTGTACCGCCTGCATGTCAAGATGGTTGGTCGGCTCATCCAGCAGCAAAACATCCGGTCTGGCAAGAAGAAGCCTTATCATGGCAATTTTCGTCTGTTCGCCGCCGGAGAAATCCCCCAGCCTCTTCTTTTTCTCTTCTTTGTCAAAACCAAATCCGGTAAAAATCCGGTCATACTCCTTCTCAAAATCATACCGTTCTTTGGAATATGGATCGTCAGAAGGACAAAACTCCAGCAGAAGTTCCTCCACCGTCCGGTCCTTTTCCTCCGGCTGTGTGGTCTGGCGAAGCATTCCCACTGTCGTATTTCTGGCAGAAAAAATGCCGGGGTCAAACCGTTTATCATCTCTGTCCAAAGACAGTTCCCCGGCAATCAACTTGAGAAGCGTGGTCTTTCCCGCGCCGTTTTTACCTACCAGGGCAATTTTTTCACTGCCCCGGATTTCAAAATCAATATGGTCAAGCACGGTCTCTCCCTGCAGAGAAACCGTACCATTTTTTATCTGATATCGCATGATCTTTTTTCCTCCCGGCACTCTGGTGCCGATATACTATAGAGCCTGCCGGATACTGCGCCCATCCCCTCACTTTCTGGCGCACTCTTTGTCGCGTCCAGTGAGAATCCGGATACCGTGGTCCAGCTGGTCAAGAACCAGATCAAGACATTCTTTCACGGCCTTCGGACTGCCCGGCAGATTGACGATGAGGGTCTTATGGCGGATCACAGAAGCTTCCCGGGAGAGCATGGCTCTCCTTGTAATCTGCATGGAGCCCGCACGGATGGCCTCAGCAATGCCCGGCGCATTCCGCGTGGCCACCGCCAAAGTAGCCTCCGGGGTACAGTCCCTCTCTGAGAATCCGGTACCGCCGGTGGTGAGAATCAAATTCACCTGCCGCTGATCAGAAAGACGAATGAGCTGCGCCTTTATTTTTTCCATATCATCAGGAAGGAGAAGGGTTTCAATGACCTTGTACCCTGCCTTCTGCAGCTCTTCCACGATGACCGGTCCGCTTTTATCTTCCCGCTGCCCGGCGGCGCCTTTATCGCTTAAAGTGATGACCGCCGCCGTGAGCTGCCGGTCCGGATCTTCCGGCAGCAAAAGGATCTCATCGCCCACCCGGATGCGGCCGGGCTTTCGCACCTCGGCAAAAACGCCTTCTCTTGGCATAATACAGTCACCCATGGTCTGATAGATGGCGCAGTGGCTGTGACATTCTTTTCCAATCTGCGTCATTTCCAGCTCCGCGTCACCGATGCGGAAACGGCTTCCCACTGGAAGGCTGGAAAAATCAAATCCTTCCACGATGAGATTCTCTCCAAAAGCCCCGAAATCCACATCGGCTCCTTTTTCCCTGAATTCTTTGATCTTTTCCAGAGAAAGAAGGCTCACCTGCCGGTGCCAGTTTCCACCGTGGGCGTCGCCCTCAATCCCCCAGTTCCTTTTTAATTTTGCCTCTGGCACTTCTGTCTTTCGTGTGCCCCGGCGTTCACTGATACATATTCCTCTGATAATTCCCATATTTTCCTCCCTGCTAACCACCGATGGAGATCATCTTTTTATCTTCCGTAATCTCATCGTCATGTTCAAAACAATGGGCCTGCGGTTTCTCATAAATGGCTTTCTGTAAAAGCATTCTCAAAAACTGCCGGCTGCCTGTCTTTTCCTCCTTCTCTGTTGCCGCCCCCGGCTGGCTGCGAAGCGCCTGGCGAAGGTCGATGGAGGTTCCGTAGCACAGACAGGGCTTGATCTCCCCCTGGGCGCTCATGCGGATCCGGTTGCACCGGGTACAAAACTTGCCATGCATGGCGCTGATGAAGCCCACACTGCCGGTAAAACCGGGAATGCTGTAGTAGCGGGCCGGGCCGTTGCCGTGTACGGACAAATCTTCCTGTATCCGGGGATACTGCTGTCTGATCTTTTCCAGAAGAGCTTCATTGGAAACGCCGGTAAAATCCCTCCCGGCTCCAATGGGCATGATCTCAATAAACCGGATATCCACCGGATGATTCCTGGCATACTCCAGAATCTTTTCCCATTCATTTTCATTGACGCTCTCCAGAAGAACCGTATTGATCTTGACCTGCAGGCCGGCGTTTACCGCCGCCTCAATGCCTTCCATGACCTGTGGAAATGCGTCCTTTCCGGTTATCCTCTCATAAAGCCCCCGGTCCATGGTATCCAGACTCACGTTGACACTTTTTAAGCCATTTTCCATCAACGCCGAAAGATGTTCCTTTAAGAGAACTCCGTTGGTGGTGAGGGTCACGCTCCCGATGCCCGGAATCTCCCGGAGCATACCGATGAGCGCAGGCGCACCTCTCCGCACCAGCGGCTCCCCGCCGGTCACTTTGATTTTCCGGATACCCAGGGAAGCGGCTTCCGTACAGACCTGCACGATTTCCTCAAACGTGAGAAGGTGAGACATGGGTACAAGTTCCACCCCTTCCGGCATACAGTACCGGCACCGGAGATTGCATTTATCCGTAATGGAAATGCGCATATAATCAATCTCTCTGCTAAACTGGTCTTTCATATCCTCTCCTTTTCCTCTCACATACCTTTTCCTGACATACTCCTGACCGCCACCGGGCATTTTTTCTCAATAAGAAAAATCCCCGCTCTTACCGCCGGTTTTTGTACACAGGTGAATACTGTGCATTTCCATCCGCTTATCAATGGCTTTACACATATCATAAATGGTCAGCAGCGCAATCTGCACTCCCGTGAGGGCCTCCATCTCCACACCGGTCCTGCCAGTGGTCTTCACCCGGCAGAAGGCGGTGATCTCGTGCTTTTCTTCGTTGCTCTCAAAATCTATCTTCACACTGGTAATCTGCAGCAGATGACAAAGAGGGATCAGTTCAGAGGTCTTCTTCGCTCCCATGATCCCGGCGATGCGCGCCGTCCCCAGGACGTCGCCCTTCGCCATCTGCCCTTCCATCACCTTCCGGAAACATTCCCCGTTCATGCGTATGATCCCCTGGGCCGCTGCTTCCCGTTCCGTTTCCTTTTTTTCGCTCACATCCACCATCACGGCATTGCCGTCGGCGTCAAAATGACTGAATTCCATATTTCCGTCTATCCTTTCCCGATTTTTCCCTGCTGCAAAAACTGCTGCCTTTCCAAAAAATGACCGCCGGGACAGTCCGCACACGCCCTGCGGCCAACTTGTCTCTATTTGCCAAATCCACAGTTCGGGAAGGTGCAGATCTCACAATTTAAACACAGGCCGCCCTGCCCCAGCGCCGCCAGCTCATCGGCCGTCACCGGATCATCCGCCATGAGCCTTGGCAGGATCAGATCAAAGATGGTCCGCTTTGCGTACATGACGCAGCCCGGCAGGCCCACCACCGGAATAGTTTCATTATAATAACTGAGCAGGAACATGGCTCCCGGCAGCACCGGAGCTCCGTAGGACACGATCTCTGCCCCGGTATTTTTGATGGCAAGCGGCGTCCGGTCATCGGGATCCACACTCATACCGCCGGTACATATGACCATATCCGCTCCGTTTTCGATGTGCGTGAGAATCGCCTTTGTAATCATCTCATGGTCATCATCGCAGAGAATCTGTCCGATCACTTCTGTGTCAAATTCCGCCAGCTTCTCATAAATGACCGGCGTAAATTCATCCTTGATCCGGTGATGGTAGACCTCGCTTCCGGTGGTCACAATGCCCACTTTCTTATGCACAAAAGGCAAAAGCTTCAGGATAGGCTCCGCCCCGCACATTTCTCTGGCTCTCTCCATCTTTTCTTTCTCAATGACCAGAGGGATAATCCGGGTGCCCGCCAGTTTATCTCCTTTATGAACAGCAAAATTTCCATGACGGGAAGCGATCATCAGCTGTCCCATGCCATTGATCAGGCGCATTTTGGCGTCGTCCACTTTCAGCAGACCGTCGATATCCGCCACCAATTCAATCTTTCCCTCTTTTACCGGAGTCGGATGCATATAGTCTCCCCGGCATATTTCATAAAGGATCTGCGCCGCATCATTTTCATGGAGCATATTTTCGTCATTCTCCCAGATATAAACATTTTCCTTTCCCACACTCAAGAGAACCGGAATATCTTCTTCCCGGATCACATGTCCCTTTCGGAATACAGCGTCCTTCGTGACTCCTTTGATAATCTGTGTGATATCGTGGCACAGAACCTGTCCCACCGCATCTTCTGTCCGCATCAGTTTCATTCTGTTTCTTTCTCCTGTCTATGATTCTTTTTATGTTGTATTTTATCATCCTTTTGGACATCGCCGTTCAGATCCTCAATAAGCACATCCATGGTGCCGCCGCAGGCCATGCCGTCCCGGGCCGCCACGTCGGCGTCCATGGCAAAAGGAAAGAGGCAGGATTTTCCGGTGCCAGCCATGGCTGCTGCCTTTCTGATCACCCGGCTTTCTCCCAGACCTCCTCCGATGGTGCCCCGGATGGTTCCGTCAGACAAAACCAGCATCTTGGCGCCTTCCTTTCTCGGCGTGGAACCGGAAGCCCGGACGATGGTCGCCACTGCCGCCGGTTCCCGGCAGGCGGCGATCTCCTCTATCACTGAAGGATCCAGATCCGTCTGAATCACATCCTGCCGCCGTTCGGTCCGTTTTACAAGGATCAGCTCAGCCAGAATGGAGACGGCGATCTCTTCCGGCGTCACTGCCCCGATCGCAAGTCCGATGGGGGTATGCACAAAATCCAGCCGTTCTTTCGGCACTCCCTCCTTCTCAAACATGGCAAACTGCGCCTGTACCCGTCTTCTGGAGCCAATCATCCCCAGATATCCCGGCAGCTCCCGGCTTAAAAGATATCGCAGGCAGTCACCGTCGCTGCTGTGGCCTCTGGTCACAATGACCACATAATCGCCGCCATTCACATGCAGCCCGGGCAGCACTTTCATAAAAGGCGCGCAGATAACCCTCTCTGCATCCGGAAACCGTTCCCCGCTGGCAAACTCTTCCCTCTCATCAATGACCCAGGGCGTAAAACCAGTCTTGGCCGCAAAGGCGCAGAGAGTTTTTGAAATATGTCCTCCTCCGAGGATAATGAGCCTCTCCTTCGGCCCGGCCGGCTCAAGAATCCGCACTTCCGTCTCATTTTCTTCCATAACAGGAACAGGGGAGAAAGATTGGTCTCTCCCCTTCACAATATATTTTCTGCTGACAGCGGCCCCTTCCCCGTCATTCTTTTGAAGGACTGTCACCAGATTACAGGTTTCCCCCGCGCGAAGAAATTCCGCCAGAGTATTATAACAATCTCGTATCATATGTTCTGCCTTTTCTCTGATTTTTTGTCCGGCCCGACACACGGCCGTCCCATAGAAACATTGTACTTCCTCCGGCACTTTCCGTCAAATACATCTTTCTCCTGCATCGCCAAAGAAGGCAGGGATTTTTAACCATATCCCTGCCTTCTATCTGATCTTTTATTCTGTATTTCGTTTTCCGGTCGTTTATTCCCGTTCTGTCTGCGTCTTTCTGTGTATTTTATCCCTGGATCATTTCTCCCGCCATGGAAAGCATATCCTGCGGGCTGATGTCAATATCAAATCCCTGAATCATATAAGAGATGCCGTCTTTTTCCCACTGTACAGAAGAAGATTCCCGGACCTCCACCTTATCATTTCCATAAGAAATGAAATAATCACCGGCAGCTTCCATGGCTTTATCTTCCTCGGTCTCCTGATAATCCGCCGGCACAAATTTATAGGTGTTTTGGAAATATTCCACGGTGATGCCGTCGTATTCCGCTGTGAGATCCGCCGTCTGATCATCCCTCATCCGGTCATCCGCCGCGTGCATGCTGCAGTTTAATTCATGACCTGCCGCATTCTCATAAATGACCCCAAGCTCTTTTACTTTGAACATTTTATTGCCGTCCGCATCCAGTGCGTTAAATGAACTGGTATCGATTTCTTTATAATGATAACCATTGGAAAAATTTTTCACTGCATCGGTCTTGATTCCTACTTTTTTCTCCATTTTGTCAAGATCGCTCCACTGGGTGGAAGCCGCATAATCCGCAGCGCCGGTGCTTGACACATAACTGCTCACTGCCTTTCCTCCCGCGAAGATTCCTGCCGGAATCAGCAGGCAGATACAGGCTGCCGCTGCGATATATCTCTTAAAATGCATTCTCTTTTTCATGGTCGATTCCTCCTGTCTCGCTGTAATCTCCATATCAATTCTTGTTTTCAGAAAATCAGAAACTCCGATATGTCCGGTTTCTTTTTTTAATTCTCTGCGGAGCAGACTGTCAAATCTATCCTCTTTCATAAATTACCCTCCCTGTCTCTTCTTCCCCGGCATCGGACAGCATTTTTTTCAACTGTCTTCTGGCAAAATGCAGCCGGGATTTTACGGTTCCTTCCAGGCAGCCGGTTATTTTTGCGATTTCGTGTACACTGAGTTCATCATAATAATAAAGAACAATGACCAGCCGATGTTTTTCGGAAAGCCGGCGGATTGCCTTCGTGAGTTCTCCGGAGAATTCACGGGCAATGGCCTCCTCCAGCGGTTCCCCCGCTGTTTTCCCGGAAAATGTGGTTTCCAGGTACTTCTCTCTTTCCAGATGCAGTTCCATCTGTTCCTCGGGCATTTCCTTTTTCTGTTTTTTCATCAGTTTCCAGCCGGTACGGACCAGACATTTCAGCATCCACGGACGAAACCGGTTCTCATCTTTCAGCTCCCGAATATGAAAATAACACTGCACGAAGGTTTCCTGCACAATATCCTCACTGTCCGCCAGATTATGGCACAGCAGCCACGCTGTCCGCATCGCCGTCTGTTTGTATCGCTGATACATGGCGTCAAAGGCATCTTCATCGCCGTCTTTCCATTTTCTGATCAATTCAACGTCTGTCTCCATGCTTACCACCTCCCTGTGTCTTTTTGACGCGTCTACCTATAAGAGCACGATTCTCCCGATCTGGTTCAAAAATTTTCACAAGAAAAGAGACCCGGTCTTTGTCAGCCGCGTCTCCTTTTCTTCTTTTATATGTACTTTTGTATTACAGAAACAATCCTCTTGTGTTCTTCAAACAGAGCCTCCACCGCTCCCTCCAGCTGATCCAGCTGCTCTGGCCGCTTATCTCTGGTAGCTTCCACTATCGGTACATCCATCTCGTACAGATGCTTCATCCCCAGATTCGTGTATACGCCTTTGAGCGTGTGAGAATGGAAAAATACGTCCTCCACGTTATGCTGCCGGAAGGCGTCCAGAAGCTCATCTATCTGCGGATCGTCCGCAAACAGACCAAGCAGTTCCACGTACAGATCCTCCATATCCATGCAGCGCGTCAGGGCGTCCTTCACATCGCATTGTTCTTTTTCCAGTGCCTCTATTACCTTATACTTGTCTGTCATCCCATCCGCTTTCCTTTCTCACCGGGGCCAGACGGCCCTTTTCCCAAAAAAGTATAACAAAAAAAGATGAAAAAACAAAGGTTTTTCGACAAAAAAACTCTTCCTTATTTTTCCAGCAGCCGTGCCAGATACGGAAATACTTCCACGCTTCTCTTTAAGATGCCATGAAGATAAGCGATGGCGATCCCGTAGTTGGTGATCGGCACCTGCTGGTCCCCGGCACATTTCATCCGGTAACGAACCTCTCTCTCATTTAACATACAGCCGCCGCAGTGAATGACCAGGGAATACGGAGACAAGTCTTCCGGAAATCCCAGACCGGAGCTGGTCTCAATCTCCAGGTTTTTTCCGGTATATTGCTTTAACCACCGCGGAATCTTTACAGTGCCGATATCGTCGCACTGGCGGTGATGGGTGCATCCCTCCGCGATGAGTATTTTATCGCCGTCTTTTAACCGGTCAATGGCGGCCACTCCTTCCACCGCTGTGTCCAAAAGTCCCTTGTATCTTGCCATCAGAATAGAAAAGGAAGTGAGGAGAATATCCTCCGGCACATCGGCAGAAACCTTTCCGAAAGCCTGGCTGTCAGTGATCACCATGGCAGGCTTCTCTGATAATTTCGGCAGAATCTCCGGCAGCTCCGTCTCTTTTACACAGACGGCTGCTCCTCCGGCCTCCAGAATATCCCGGATCACCTGCTGCTGAGGAAGAATCAGACGGCCCTTCGGCGCCGCGCTGTCGATCGGGATCACAAGGACCACCAGATCTCCCGCATGGATCAGGTCACTGACCAGCGGACGCTCTGCGCCGGCATCTTTGCCAAACTGCGCGATCTTCTCCTTTAATTGATAAATGCCCTCTTCCTTCAGGGCGCTCACATAAATCTCATTGTCTTTGGCCGCCGGCACATTTTCCAGCAAGTCCTCTTTATTGTAGACCACAAGATAAGGGATCTCTTTCTCTTCAAAGAGGGAAATCAGTTCCCGGTCACAGTCGGTGCGGCCTTCCACTGCGTCCACCACCAGCACTGCCACATCGGTGCGGTTTAAAATCTGCTTTGTCTTCTGTACTCTTTTTTCACCTAAGGCTCCTTCATCGTCATATCCCGGCGTGTCGATGATCATCACCGGACCGATGGGCAGCAATTCCATGGCCTTACGCACCGGGTCTGTGGTAGTTCCCTTGGTCTCGGAGACCACCGCCATATCCTGTCCTGTCACAGCGTTGACCAGGCTTGACTTTCCCGCGTTTCTTTTTCCGAAAAATCCGATGTGTACTCTCTCACCGGACGGTGTGTCGTTTAATCCCATACTTTTTCCTTCTTTCTATATTTTATCTCTTTCTTCTCATTACTTTTTACATCTCTGTCCCGGAATGTCTGTCCCTTCCGCAGACCGATGCCGGCACACACAACTCTGTGCACGCACATGAACTTATTATAAAAAAACCTCTGTTTTTTTTCAAGCTGGCAGTCTCAAGAGCTAAAAAAAGAAAGAGAAGGTATGCATTATGCTAAAAAAAGAAACCGTGTCTCCCATCGGAAGCAGGATACACGGTCTCACTTTTATAGAGGTTCCTCTTTATCACAGGAACGCACAAATATATTTTTAATTTTCTGACGATCAATATAGCCGCAGGCTTTCAGGCCTTCCTCCACCACGCTGCGCCAGTTATCATCATCCAGCTGGCAGACCTGGTCGTCGTCAAGCTCCACGGTGCAGATATTTTTTGCCCCGCAGGGGTTTCCGCAGGAGACCCGGTACATGTTTCTCCGGCTGATGGCGCCGATTTCCTCCAGCGTATTGATCATCCGGTAAACGGTGGCCGAACCGATTTTTTCATCTTCTTCCAAAGCCTTATAATAAATCTCCTTGCAGCAGGAACAGTCTTCTTTCAGAATGATATCCAGAAGCATTTTCCGCTGCTTGGTGATCCGGCACCCGTTTTCCCGCAGTCTTTTAATGATGATCTCTTTTTGCATTTTTGTTCGCTGATAACAGTCCTCAGAAGATAATTCTTTATCGCGCATTAGCCATGCCTTTCATACTCACATTGAGCGTCTTGCTTTCCTTATACGGACGGAAGAGCAGGTAAATGAAACCAATGACCAGAATCACTGCCACTACTGTTCCGATCCCGAATCCGCCGCCAGTTAAGAAGGTTCCGATCTGATAGATGCAGAGGGAAGCCACATAAGCCAGCAGAGTCTGATATCCAATGGCAATAAAGAACCATTTGATATTATTCATCTCTCTCTTGATGGCGCCCATGGCCGCGAAACAAGGAGCACACAGAAGGTTAAATACCAGGAAGGAGTAGGCTGCCACTGCAGTCATGCTGCCTGCCAGCTGTCCCCAGATCTCTGCTCCGTCTTCTGCAACTTCCGCAAAGCCGAAGAGAATACCGAAGGTACCAACCACGTTTTCTTTTGCAATAAGTCCGGTAACCGCTGCCACTGCCATTTTCCAGTCACCCCAGCCAAGTGGAGCAAACAGAGGAGCGATGACATTTCCGATGGCGGCAAGGATACTGCTGTCAAGCTGTTCTGCTTCCAGCATGGTGAACCGTCCGTCCACCCATCCAAAGCCCTGCAGGAACCACAGTACGATGGTAGATAATAAAATGATGGTTCCGGCTTTTTTGATGAAGGACCAGCCGCGCTCCCACATGCTCCGCAGTACATTTCCCACGGTTGGCAGATGGTAAGCCGGAAGCTCCATGACGAACGGAGCCGGATCTCCGGCAAACAGTTTTGTTTTCTTTAAAATGATACCGGAGCAGATGATCGCCGCGATACCTACAAAATAGGCACTCGGTGCCACCCACCACGCGCCGTTAAAGAGCGCGCCTGCGATGAGGGCGATGATCGGCAGTTTGGCACCGCAGGGAACGAAGGTTGTGGTCATGATCGTCATCTTACGGTCTCTGTCGTTTTCAATGGTACGGGAAGCCATGATTCCCGGAACACCGCAGCCGCTTCCGATGAGCATCGGAATGAAGGACTTTCCGGAAAGGCCGAATTTACGGAAAATCCGGTCCATGATGAAGGCAACACGCGCCATATATCCGCATCCTTCCAGGAATGCCAGGAAAATAAACAGTACGAGCATCTGCGGAACGAAACCAAGTACTGCGCCCACGCCGGCCACGATACCGTCTAAGATCAGGCTCTGCAGCCATGCCGCGCAGCCGATGGCGTTCAGTGCACCTTCAATGAGAGACGGGATACTCGGCACGAAAAGGGCTTCGATACCGAAAAGATGCCAGCCGTCCGCAAACACGCCGTCATTCATCCAGTCTGTGGCCCAGGTTCCTACGGTTGTCACGGATACATAGTACACAATGAACATGACCGCCGCAAAAATCGGCAGAGCCAGGAACCGATTGGTTACGATCTTATCAATTTTATCTGAAGTTGTTAATTTCTCACCCTTTGCCTTTGTGACACAATCATGGATGATGGATGAAATGTATGTATATCTTTCATTGGTGATGATACTTTCCGTATCGTCATCAAACTTGTCTTCCAACGCTTTGATCTGAGCGGAAACATCCGGTACTCTGGAAAGCTGTTCACCGATCTTATCATCTTTTTCCAGAAGCTTGATGGCGAAGAACCGCTTCTGTTCCTCCGGGACTTCACTGCCGAGCATGGAAGCCACATCTTCGATGATATTTTCCACCTCGGAATCAAAGCTGTGTACCGGCATGGCTGCCTGCTTCCTCTGGGCCAGACCCACGGCTTTTTCGGACAGTTTCCTGATTCCGGTTCCCTTCAGGGCAGAAATCTCAACCACCTCGCAGCCAAGTTTATCGGCCAGCTTGTTGACATAGATCTTATCCCCGCTCTTTTCCAGAATATCTATCATATTCACTGCCATGATCACAGGAATGCCCAGCTCCATGAGCTGTGTGGAGAGATAAAGGTTACGCTCGATATTTGTACCATCAATAATATTGATGATCGCGTCCGGTCTCTCTCCGATCAGATAATTCCGGGCAACCACTTCCTCCAGTGTATATGGAGATAAGGAATAAATTCCCGGCAGATCCATGATCACGACATCTTTATGTCCTTTTAATTTTCCTTCTTTTTTCTCCACTGTAACGCCCGGCCAGTTTCCCACAAACTGATTGGATCCGGTCAGTGCGTTGAACAGTGTCGTTTTACCGCAGTTAGGATTACCTGCTAACGCAATTTTCAATGACATTTTCATGCTCCTTTTCTCGATAGATTATTCATACTTAGAATAGATTGTTCATACTAAAATTAGTAAATACTAACCTCTGCGTCAAAAAAAATCAGCCAATCAAAATCATATCGGCATCTGCTTTTCGCAAAGATAATTCATATCCGCGGACCGTCACTTCCACCGGATCCCCCAGCGGCGCAACCTTACGAACATAGATATCCACACCCTTTGTGATTCCCATATCCATAATCCTCCGCTTCACCGGTCCGTCGCCCGTCAGCTTCTTCACTTTGACGGTCTGCCCGATTTTTGCGTCACGCAAAGTTTTTGTTCCAACATTCTTTTCCATTCATCCAGTCTCCTATCCAGTATAAAATTTCAGAGAATCTCTGAAGCCACGACTAAACCATAATCTTATTCGCCATGTCTTTCCCTATGGCAACCCTGGAATCTTTCACATTGACGATAACGTTCCCGCCCACCTGTGAAATAAGGGTCACGGTGCCTCCCGTCACAAATCCAAGATTCTCAAGAAACTTCCGGGTCTCTTCCCGTCCTCCCACGCGTTTGATTGTAATTGGTTCGCCGACATCGGCCATAGTCAGTGGCATCATCTCATCCTCTTTCTTTTTGTATGTATTCGCGATTACGCTTATCACAAAGTTAGTATATGCTAATCAAAATAAGTTGTCAATAACATAATTGAGAAAAATTATCAATAATCTACCTTTTTCTTCCTGCTGTCCATGACAGTTCTTTTTGAAATTTCAGAAGAGGCAGATCAGATCTGCGCCATCTGTTTTCCAAGAGATTTCAGCTCGTCAAGCGCAGCGTCATCCGGCATCTCCTGACAGATAAATCCTTCACCGTTTACAAGCTCTGCGCCGGCACCGCTCATTCTCTCCTCCCAGTCTCTCATCCACTGGCCGTCTCCCCAGCCATAGGAACCGAATAAGAGAATCTTCTTTCCGGAAGCAAAGCCTTCCACTTCTTCCACAAACGGCTCCATCTCCATCTCTTCCAGCACTTCCGCTCCCATGGCCGGGCAGCCCAGCGCAAACACTTTTGCCGCCTTCAGATCATCCATGGATGCGCTCCCCACTTCCACAACAACAGCTTCCTTGCCGGCTTCACCGATACCTTCACCGATGGCCTCCGCCATAGCCTGTGTATTTCCTGTCTGTGACCAGTAAACAACATATAATTTTTCCATTGATTCATCCTCCTGCTACTTGTATTAATTCCTGAATTTCTTTTCCATCAAAGATGGCCCGAATCAGACGTTCCCTCGCCAGTTCAAACTTCTGAAACAGATTCAGCTTGGCCGCCGGATCAGCATACACCTGCCAGTAGCCCGTACAGAGATAGTTCCGCCCTTTATTATCCATATAGCCTTTCACATCTTCCGCCGGATAGCCCAGAAGAAGCCCCAGCTCATGGGGAAATTCCCCTTCCTTTTTCATGTAAGAGCGGTATTTCTTTCTGACGGAATGGAGCACTTCATAGAAGCCCTTCCCCTCATACCCCAGCACGCGAAGCAGGTCGGAAACTTCTCTGCTGGCTAAATACTCTTTCACCCACTGCTCATGATAAATGAGCATGGTGGTCTTCTTATCCATGCGCGCCAGACGGGCGCAGGAAATTTTTGTTCCATTTAAAATTCTCCTGGCATCCGCTTCATTCTCGCTGGCAATGATCAGCAGGTTGGATGCCTTTAACCCCGCGATCATCGGCGCGCATTGCAAAAGCAGCTGGACCTCCAGGGATTCCCGGTCTAATTTCTGTACGATTTCCAATGTTGCTCTGTTCATATGTTTTCCTCCTGGTTAGGTATTTCTAACTCAAATTAAATATACCTAATCAACGAGGATTCGTCAATACTTATTGTTGAGAGTTTTTTTCAGGAGAAGGCAGTAAAGTCCATCCTTCTGTTCATACTGACCCTGAAAAATAATTCCAACGGTTCACATTGATTTTTTACTTTTTCTGCGTATAATAAAAGTAGGGAAATCCCTACTTTCCATATTTCAGAAAGGTGGTGCAAAATCATGTTAACAAATGCATTTGTGGACAATGCCAAAGTTATGGCAAAGGGACAAATCACAATTCCAAAGGATGTCCGTGATGTACTTGGCGTATCAAGCGGTGACCGGGTCACTTTCATCGTTGAGGGCAACAGTGTCCGAATTGTCAATTCCGCTGTTTATGCTATGCAGATGCTTCAGCAGGAAATGGCCGGAGAAGCAGAACGCACCGGTTTGACCTCGGAAGATGATGTTATGGCTCTCGTCAAAGCATTGAGAAATGAGGACGAAAAAGAATGAGAGTTCTGATAGGAAAATATGACCGAAACACAAATCAGAGATGTTGATGACCGCCCTATTTTGAGAGCAGCCATTGAAGCGAAAGCAGATGTGCTGCTGACCGGCGATAAGGATTTCTTAGAGTCCGGCGTAAAAAATCCGGCAATTATGACACCAGCAGAATTTTTGAACACCTGACTTACATCAAGGGGGCCGAGAGCTTTATACTCTCAGCCCTCTTGCGAATAGGGTCTCACATTTTCTTTGCTCCAGGCTACATCGACACCAGAAAGATTGCCGCTGCTTTTACGATGATACCTCTGCTTACCGCTATAATATTTGATTTCCAGGTCTGCTTCGTCGAATAAAAATAAGCTGTAAAAATCAAATTCACTGCCATGAACAGAAACGACAGTGCAAATACCGGAAGCGCACCAGACGCCATCTCAACCAGCTCAGCCTCACTGTTAAATAATCTTACAACCGGGATGCGGAAGACCACAAGGATCACATAGATAATCACAGATACCAGTAAATTAATCTTCATACCTGCGAGAAAGTCTGATTTTAGTTCCCCTTTGTCATTTTTACCAAATGCCTGTCCCCACAATGGCTGGAGGCCCTGCGCCACACCGGAAAGAATCGCATTTGCCAGCGAGTAGATAAAACTCAGCACACTGAAAGTTGCCACACCCATATCTCCCAGTGTACCTGCCAGTACCCAGTTATAACAAAATGCAGTGACAGGTGTATTCAGCTGGGTGAAACACTCCGGCACACCACGGTTACAAATCTTTTTTGCCAAAGTGAAGGAACATTTATATCTGCATATCCTCAGGTCGCCTCTCTTGCGAATAAAATGGCTGATCAAAATCATAAAAGAAAGCAACTGCCCCAGCCCGGATGCAACTGCCGCTCCCATAATCCCCATCTTTATCGGAAAGATAAAAAGCCAGTCTAAAAAATGTTCGCGATCAGCAGAAGAACTGAAAGCAGGAAAGTCAGAACCAGCGCCGTCATGAACGCATCGTTCGCCCCTCTCTTATCACCCCGGCCCAGACGGATAGCAATTACCGTGGAGCCACCCATAGCAAATAAAGTAGATATTGCCACCAGTGTAGTGATAAACGGTACCGTAATATTAACTGCCGCCAGAGCAAGCGCCCCAACACCTCTTCCTACAAAGATTCCGTCAACGATATTGTACAAATAGGTAACGCACAGGCCGCCTGCCGATGGCAGAATATAGCGGGCCAATATTTTATTTTTTTCTCCCATACAAATGTACCTCTCTTCCTCTATATTTTCCTGTTCCTCAGGCGCACGCCGACATAAGTATTTTGCTCTGTTGACAACGTCCGTTTTCCACAGTATATTCTGTATAGTAACTAGACAGTCAAGGAAATATTGCGAAAAAAGAAAAATTAAAATGCAAAGGAAATGAAACATATGGAAAAGCATGAGAATGACAGTTATATGACAATCAGCGAGTTCTCCCGCATCTCAGAAATTAAACGAAAATCTTTGATTTTTTATGATAATACCGGAGTTTTTTCTCCTAAATACACCGCTCCCAACGGCTACCGATACTATACCCATGACCAGATTTATGTGATTTCAGTAATCAATGTTTTAAAAGAATTGGGGATGCCTCTGTCTGAAATCAAAGAATATACCTCAGACATCACTCCCGAAAACGCCATCTCACTTTTAAGAGAACAGGAAATAAAGCTTAATGATAAAATCGAAGAACTTCGGTCTATCCAGGATATGCTTGGAATCAAACTGCGGAAGCTGGAGGAAGGGGTCTCTTCTAAAACCGGTATCGTGCAGATACAATATTTTGACGAAACGCCCGTTTTACTCAGCGATTCCTTTTCCGCCGACCGCCATCACATTCCCGATGATATCTGGCTGGATTTTTACATGAAATGTAAACAGCAGCATATTTCCTTCGGATACCCTGAAGGATACCTGATAGGGATGGAGAATCTTTTCCAGGCACAGACCTCCATCGTTTCCAACATCATTGCCTATGTACATGATGGAAAGTACGCCAACAGCACAATTCCCGCAGGAGATTATGTGACAGCTTATGGAGCAGGCGGTCTGGAAGATACGAAGGAAATATATGACCGTATATTTACCTTCATAAAAGAAAATAATTACCGCATCACAGGGGATGCTTATGAAGAACGTCTCATTGACGAAGTGGGCAGCTCCAGGAAAGACTGCCAGATGATAAGGGTGCGGGTCCGTGTCAGCACAGAAAAGAACTGACACGGACCCGGTGAAACAACTTTACAGAATCTCCTTCCCGGTGGGCAGATTCTTCGTATACCGTGCCATCATACACGCCACATAGATTGCCACCAGAAGCTCCGTCACCGGCATGGCAAACCAGAGCGCACCGGCTCCCGCAATGACCGGCAGAATCAGAATGAGGATGCCGCTGATGACAAGACCCCGGGATACGGAAACCACAAAGGCCGCCTGGGGTTTCATGACCGCCTGGAAATAATAGGTGGAAAAGATATTAAACGGCAGCAGCAAAAAAGACAGACCGTAGGTGCGGATGATGGCCGGCGCCATGGCGAGGACCGCTTCTGTCGGATCCATGAAGATGTAAATAAACTGGTTGGGAATCGCCAGGCAGAGAACCAGCCAGAACACGCCAAAAAACGCCACGGTTCCCAGGGCATACCGGAGGGTCTGCCGGATCCGTCCGCTCTTTCCCGCACCAAAGTTAGTAGAAATGATCGGCTGGGAAGCCTGACCCACGCTGTAAGCGCAGCACTGGGCGAAGGTGCTGACATTGACAATAACCCCATATACGGACAGGGCGTTGGTTCCCAGATACGCCATGATCTGACGGTTAAACAGAATGGTCAGGATTCCCATGGCGATGTCGATAAAAAATGTGGAAAATCCTGTCACCGAGATTTCCCGGACTTTGTGTAAAATGCCTGTCGGGAGAACCAGCCGCAACGTATTTTTCTTCGTGAGGAAATGTGACGCCATCACAAGGATAGAAATTACCGTACCGATGGCCGTGGCAAGTCCCGCGCCGAAAGCTCCCATATCACAGGTAAACACGAAGAAATAGTCGCCAAAGATATTGAAGATGCCGCCTGCCAGCACTCCGGCGGTGGCAAGGGCCGGATTCTTATCATTTCTCAGATAGGCCGCCAGCGCCTGGGTAAACAGGAAGCAGGGCACAACAAACTTGATCGGCCGGACATATTCCCTGGCCAGAGCGAGGGTCTCTCCTTCCGCCCCAAAGAAAATCAAAAGCTCTCTGTCAAAAAATGCAATGGCAATCCAGACGATGGCTGCCAGAATCACCACCCCGATCATGGATGTGGTGAAATACTCATTGGAGCGGCTGATTTCTTCCTCGTCATCGCTCCGTCCACGGATGGTGCTGAACAGCACAGAACCGCCGATTCCCATCAGAAGTCCCAGGCTGTAAATAATATTCCAGATGGGTGCCACCACCGCCAGCGCCGCCGTGCCCTCCGGTCCATGGTACTGGCCGACCATAGCCATATCCACGATGAAATAGATGGAGGTGATCAGCGCGCTGCCAAAGGCCGCCGCCAGATACTTAAAATACAAGGTGCGTATTTTCCCGTTTAAAAAATCCATAACAACTTTCTCTCCCTCTCAAAATTTCTCCTACTCCGGGCGCAGTCACTTTCCTGACAAAATTTTACTTCACGCCGGTATGTCCCTGTCCGGAGACGTTTTACCCCATGGCACTTCGTTGGAAATTCTACGAAAAAAAGCCGGATAAAGTACAGACATCTCAGTCCGTGCCTTTATCCAGCTCCTCATTTCCACCGAATGATTTACCCTCCGGGCAAGTGTCACTATTCTAGCATATCATTATTTTTGTGTCAATTTTTTTAACTTTCGCTTTGGCTCTGCCCGCCAACTCTTTTCATTGGCTGTGCCGCTGCCTTTGCCGCACCTGGCTTCCTCCGGTTTCACTGTACCTGTTCCATGTATTTCCTGTTAAACTCCTCCCTCGGTATCGGCCGGCTGTAATAGTATCCCTGCCCCAGATCGCAGCCCATATCAGAACACAGCTTTTCGTTTTCCGCGGTCTCTACACCTTCCACCACCGTGGAAATCTGAAGACGTCTGGTCAGCTGCACGATCTGTTCCATGATAATGCGGGCCCGGGCATCCCTGCCGTCGCTGACTTCCATGAGAAATCCCCGGTCCAGCTTCAGTTCATCGATATGAAGGTTGCCGAGAATGTTGAGCGAAGAATAACCGCTTCCAAAATCATCCATGGAGATGCGAAATCCCTGCTCCTGCAGCAAAGAAATCTTATGATTCAGTTCATCCACATGATCCGCCGCCAGTCCTTCGAGAATCTCCAGCGTAATGAGATTGCCGGGGACATCGTATTTCTGAATCAGATTCGTCAAGGTCGTAATGTAATCATTTTCATAAAAAAGAAGTTTCGACTGATTGACCGAAATCCCCACCGGCTCCGTGCCCTCATCCATCCACTGGCGAATCTGCCGACAGGCACATTCCACCATATAAAGATCAAGCTTCGTACAAAAACCATTCTGTTCAAAAAGCGGAATAAATTCATCCGGATAGATCATGGAGCCATCCGCTTTCACCCATCGTACCAGCGCCTCAGCGCCCTTAAGCTGCCCTGTCCTAAGATCAACCTTCGGCTGCAGATAGAATTGAAATTCTCCGTCCCGCAGAGCCTGATGCATGTGACTTTCCACGTAGTTTTCTTTCTTTTCTTTCTCGTGCAGATCAGAATCGTAAAACCAGACATTATTCTGATAAGATCCCTTCGCCGTGGTCAGAGCAAACATCACATGGGTCATCAGCGGTGTCACATCTTTGCTATTCTCCTCGTTGGACGCTACTCCACAGTAAAGAAGAATCTGATAGTTATTGTGATGATGACTGGAAATATTGACAATGGCGCTCATGATATCCTGCAGCCTTGTCAGAATCTGCTCCCGGTCTGTGTCCAGAAGACACAGATAAAAGAGATCCGCCTTGTCTCTGGCAAAGAATTCCCCTTCTCTCATCTTCTGATCCAGAACTTCCTTCACTTCTCTAAGAAGTGTATCGCCGTATTCTCTGCCGAAAATCTCATTGATAAATTTAAACTGATGGATATTCAGAGCCGCCACCGACAATTCCCGGCCCTCCATCAGCCGCTTTGCCAGCTCCTGATTGAAATAAGGAAAATTTTTGGCTCCCGTGAGAGAATCATGATAAGCCCGATGCCAGAGCTCCCGGTTATTCCTCTGCACCATACGGAATCCGTAGATGAGCAGAAACAAAATGATCAGGGCCACACCGACAAGCGCCACGCCCATGATTCCCAGCACAGGATAAATGGACGAGTTGCTGTCCTGAAGAGTATCGACACACAACAGATACCAGCCGTTTAACCCTACCGGATCCAGAAGGACCTGATACCGCTCTCCCTCGTACATAAAAGAGGAAAACACCTTCTTCTGGTCTTTCATTTCCTGCTTTAGCACATCCACTTCATCCGGATCAAAGTACGGCCCGTCAAAAATATTTGATATTTTTTCTTTTACCACAGAATTCTGAGACCGGACCAGGAAATTTCCCTCCGTGCCGACCATATGCAGATATCCGTTTCCTCCAAGAACTGTATTGCCGTTGATGATATCTGAAAAAATCTCAATCTGATCACTGGCCATCAGCACGCCGCTCAGCTCACCGTCAATGTAGACCGGAATGGCGTAAGCGAAAACTCTCCCGTCGATGGCGTCGCTTTTAAAAAGGCGTGACACACTCTTCTCACCCTCAAAAGCCTTCTCGATCACCGGATGAACCGCCTCATTGAGATCTTTATAACTCATATCCTTCTTCACACCCAGTCCCAGTGTGGATACAATACCGCTGCCATTCCCGTAAAAAAATGCCATGGTCCGAAAATTATTCTGTTTGTTGGACGTATCCAGCCGCCGGGCAAAAGAATCCCTGTTCTCGATCATTTCGCTGGTAAAAAAACTCGCCAGCGTATCCAGGCTCTGAAAATCCGCCTCAATCTGTTTATTAATCCTGTTCTTATATTCTTCTGTCTCAATGGTCATCTGCTTTCTCGCAGAATCATTCATCGTCTGTGAGAGAGAATAAATGAGAAAACCTGTGATGATCACCATGATAAAGACAACTCCAATGATCAGTTTCACCATCTTTTTTATCTGCAAACGTGTCATTTTCTCATTCATATTTCCATCTCCCCCTGTCCTGTGCTTCTTTATCTCTATTATACACTAAAATCCCATGATTTCTATCTGTAAAATAGTACCTGCAGCAGCTGAAGCAGTACAAAAATCACCGGCTGATGCAGCAGATAAAGCAAAAGGCTGTGCTGTCCGATCCACCGCAGCAGGGGAATCCTCCCCTTTTCCAGAAAAGAGAGAAGCTTTTCCGCTTCCCGCCGCTTCAGGACACACCGGTACAGGAAATAACCGCTCAAATATAAAAACAGCCAGGGAATCAGAGAAAAGTAATCCGTGGAATAAAAATTTTCCGGGGGAAAACCAAAGAATGTCGTGGCAAGATTCTGATACCAGCCTTCCGGCAGACGCAGCAAACGCCATCCTTCAAAACCGAGAAACCCCTGGTTCACATTTCTTGTGAGTACAAAAAGAAGGGCACTGACCACAAGTCCCGGCACCGGACGGCACCGGGAAAGAACAGGCTGCAGCAGCGTCGTGACAAAGGCAGCTGTTCCCAGCAGGTTCAGAACCCCGAATATTACCCGGTCTTCCGGCAGGAACACGCAGGTGACCAGAGTCACCAGCAGTCCGCCGCCGAATACCAGACCGGCATGTCTGTATTTTTTCCGGCCAAATGTCCAGCAGAAACCAGACAGAAGGATGAAAGACCAGCAGATACTCTGCTGCCATATATATCCGGCAGTTCCCTGATACCACTGCGCCTCATATCCAAACATATAGACCAGATCCCACATTCCGTGGTAGAGCACCATACTGAGGAAGACCAGTCCCCGCAGTTCATCCAGAATCTGATACCGCACTCTCTTTCCTGTTTTTTCTGTCATCGGATCCTTCCTTTCTGTTTTGCCGTCCACAAAAGAGTTCTCCCCTCAGTCCCCTGCCGGTCTATCTGTCCGGCTGATGTTTTACTTTTCCGATGCCCTGCTTTAACGCATCCTTCCACAACGATGGATGGAACAGGATCAACAGAGGAAACAGTTCCAGCCTGCCGGCCAGCATATCAAACATGAGCACGACTTTCGTTAAATCTGTCAGATGGGCAAAATTCTCCATAGGACCTACCTTTGCAAGACCGGGGCCCACGTTGTTGATGGCTGTGGCCACAGCCGTAAATGTGGTCACCAGGTCCTGGCCTTCCAGAGATACCAGAAAAACAGAAACCACAAACAGAATCATAAAAGTAATAAAATATACATTCGTGGAACGGACAACCTCGTGTTCCACCGGTTTGCCATCCACCTGGATCTTCTTGATACTCTTCGGGTGAATATAAGAAGTCAGCTCTTTTTTCACCGTCTTTATGAGCAGCACAAACCGGGATACCTTGATACCGCCGCCGGTGCTGCCGGCGCAGGCGCCGATGAACATCAGGATGACAAGCACCGTCTGACAGCTTTTCGACCAGTAATTAAAGTCCGTGGTGGCAAATCCTGTGGTAGTGATGATGGATGCCACCTGAAAGGCCGCATGCTTTAGCGCCTCGGCAAATCCCATGGCTGTCCGGCAAAGAGACCAGGTGATAAACGCCGTCGCCGCGATGATAACCAGAAAATAATATCGCACCTCTTCCATAGCGGCAGCCTTTTTAAACTTCCGGAATAAAATCAGATAGTAAGCGTTAAAATTCACGCCAAACAAAATCATAAAAATGGTGATCACCCACTGCAGATAGGAAGAATATCCTGCTATGCTGTCACCCTTGATGGCAAAGCCTCCGGTTCCCGCCGTTCCAAATGTAATGGTCAGGGCGTCGCATAAAGGCATATGTCCGATCAGAAGGAGCACGATCTGCACGAGGGTCATCCCCACGTAAATAATATACAGAATCCTCGCCGTGTATTTAATCTTTGGCACCAGTTTGCCCACCGATGGTCCCGGGCTCTCCGCCCGCATCAGGTTGATGTGCGAACCTCCGCTCAGCGGGATCACCGCCAGCAGGAAGACCAGAACGCCCATACCGCCGATCCAGTGAGTAAAACATCTCCAGAAATTGACCGATCTGGACATGGCCTCTACATCGGTCAGAATACTGGAACCGGTGGTGGTAAATCCGGAAATCGTCTCAAACATCGCATCCACAAAGGATGGAATCTCCCCCGACAGATAAAAAGGAAGACAGCCAAAGACACTCATGACGATCCAGCTTAACGCCGTCGCCACACAACCTTCCTTTAAATAAAAAATCTGACTTTTCGGTTTCCGGATGGTCGCCGCTGTTCCCAGGAAGAAACACAGGGCGGCCACCCCGAGAATGACAAAGCCTTCCTTCTCCTGATAAATAACTGCCACAATACAGGGCAGGAGCATCAAAAGACCTTCGATCCTGAGCACCTGTCCCAAAATGTACCGAATCATTGATGTATTCATGATGCCCCTCCGCTAAAGTAAAATATCCTGTATATCTTCAAATCCTGTGTTTGTTGTAACCACCAGCACTGCGTCACCCACATGGATGCAATCCTGACCGCTTGGAATCCGTATTTTTCCTTCACGGTAAATACAGGAAACCAGCAGATTCTTCTTTAAGGAGAGATCCTTCAACGGCACATCTGTCACCGCCGACGGAGTATCTACCCGGAACTCGATGGCCTCCACCTGAGAATCATACATATGGTAAAGAGACTCTATGTTACTGTCCATGGAATTTTTCTTGGCACGGACATAGGCGATGATAGCTTCTGATGTAATATAACGTGGATAAATCACGCTGCCCAGATCCAGTCCATTGATCACTTCCTTAAAGGTGATCCGGTTGATCTTCGTGATCACCTTCGCGTTTGACACCTGCCTTGCATACAGCGTCAGCAGAATATTCTCCTCGTCAATACCCGTGAGCGGCACAAAGGATTCCACCCAGGAAATGCCCTCTTCCTCCAGAAGCTCCTGATCGGTTCCGTCTCCGTTGATAATGACTGCCTCCGGCAGAAGTACGCTGAGTTCCTCACAGCGGGCCTTGTCCTGTTCAATGATCTTTACGGAAATGCCCACATGGATCAGCTGTTTGGCCAGATAGAATGCCGCCTTTCCGCCCCCGATGATCAGTGTATTTGCCACCTGGTTTGTCTGAAAACCAATCTGTTTTAAGAAAGGTTTTGTCCTCTTTCTCGGAGCGACAAACGAAAGAATATCCCCTTTGACGATCTGAAAATTTCCGTCAGGGATATAGACTTTCTTTCCTCTTTCCACCGCGCAGACCAGCACTTCCGACGCCAGCTTCTCTCCCATCTGAGCGATGGTCATTCCGTCAAGAATATTATCTTCCGGCACAGCAAATTTGATCAGTTCCGCCTGGCCACGGGCAAAGGAATGCGCCTCCAGCGCCGACGGCAGAAACAGGATACGGGCTGCCTCCCTGGCTGCCTCCAGCTCCGGATTGATGATCATAGCCAAACCAAGCTTTTCCCGGAGGTAGGCCGCTTCCTGGCTGTAATCCGGCGTACGCACTCTGGCGATGGCCGCACAGTCACCGACCTGTTTTGCCACAGTACAGCAAAGCAGGTTCAGCTCATCGGACTCTGTCACAGCAATGAGCAGATCCGCTTCCTCAATCCCCGCTTCCATCTGCACACTGAAACTGGCTCCGTTGCCCGCCAGTCCCATGATGTCATAAAAGTTGGCGATCTCCTGTATTTTCTCGGCATTTTTATCCACAATAGTGATATCATGCCCTTCTTTGGATAACTGTTCCACCAAAGTCACGCCGACCTTTCCACAGCCGACAATGATGATCTTTAGTCCCCTCTTCACAGAACTTTTCTTCCCGAACATTCTGCAATCCTCCTATGTTGTTCTTAATATAGTTCCCTGAGATTATACAACGAAAGCAGGAAAGACTCAATGCAAAAAAAATATCATTAAAAAACAAGAAATATCCTGTTTTCTAATGAAAAATAAACAAAACTTTATAAAACAAAAAAAGAACCAGGACATCTGTAAAAGAATCCTGGTTCCTGCAGCTATTTCCATGCTTTACGCATTCGTCATTATGCCCGAAAGAACAACAAAACATCTTTTTTTATATAAAGGGACATCTTTCTCATCTGGCACCGGATGATTCCCGCGCTATGGGAAGAATCAATCCCTCTCATCCCACTGGTCTTCTCAGTCTTCATCATCCCAGTCGTCGCTGTCAAAAGGATGATCTTCTCCGTCCGGATCATCATCATCGTCGTCATCGTCATTCCAAGACTCATGCCGATCATTATTCCACTGATGATTTCCGGAGTTATTTCCTGGATAACTTACTTTATTACCGGTCCAGCGGTCGTCGTCATGTTCATCCCAGTCGTCGTCATCTCCCCAGTCGTCCCAGTCATCATCCCAGTCACACCGGTCTTCCAGATAATCTTCCACATCGTCCAGATAATCTTCCACGCGGTCGATGGCGTCATCCATTCTCTCGGCGGTCCATCCCCAGCGGTCATCCCACTTATCATTCAATCTGTCCAGCTTGTGGTCGATGACCTTCAGCTGTCTTGCATAAGTATAATACAAATTCCTGCGCTGGCTGGCTCCGACATTCCAGTTGACCTTTTTGATCTGCCTGAAAATCTTTTTGATCTGCTTTCTGTATTTTGCCAGCTTTTTAGTATCGGAATTACTTCCTTTGGAAGTATTCCATTTGCGAGACGCATGGGATGTCTTCTTCACCTTAAGCTTCATGGTTGCCTTCAGGCTGGTTCCCTGTATGCGGACAGTAATCTTTGCAGTTCCTGCCTTACGCGCCTTGATTCTCGTGTCGTCGCCTCTTTTGCGGATCACCTTTGCCACAGACGGCTTGCTGCTTTTCCAGACGATCCTGCTGTCTCTGATATAATCATCATCGAACGCTCCGTCCACATCCAGCTCAATGGTCCGTCCCACCCAGGCGGTTCTGGAGCCGTCAATATAGATTCTCCGTGATGCCGCCTCCGTGTCTGTGTTCACTGTCAGCATAACGGCCGCTGCTGCGGCAAAGGTAAGCGCGCCTGCCAATACTCTTTTCTTCATATTTTTCCTCCCTCTTGTTTTCCTGTGTCATAAAACGTTTCTCTTTTTCCAATCGGTGTCACAGTTTATGATATGTGCCACACTCTCCATGGTCAATGGGAACCATTTCCATGTAAACCGTCATTAATCATCCCAGTCATAACGATCGTCGTCGTAACGGTCATCGTCGTAACGATCATCATTCCAGTCAAATCTGTGCTCCAGATAATCCTCTACACTTTCCAGATAGTTCTCAGCGACATCCACTGCTCTTTCCATAGAACGTGCAGTGCTTCCCCAGCGGTCATCCCAGCGGTCGTTGATCACATCAATCTTGCGGTCCAGCTTATTTAACTTACTTTCAAACTTCAGGTAAACAGCCCTGCGCTCCGCTGCCGTTGCCGGAACAGCCGTCTTCGCGATCTGCTTTCTGATCTTTTTGATCTTCTTTTTGTACTTGTTGAGCTTCTTCTTATCGGAAGCGGATTCACTGGAAGCAGATACATTTTTCTTTACAGTAATGGTCTTTGTTGCCTTGATATTGGTTCCCTTGATCTTAACAACAATCTTGGCCTTTCCGGCTTTCAGTCCCTTCACCCGGGTATCTTCTCCTCTCTTGTTGAGAACTTTTACCACGGAAGGTTTCTTACTCTTCCACACGATGTTCCAGCTGCTCACCAGATCATCATCCGGATAAATATCCGTGTCCAGTTCAATGGTCCTTCCCACCCGCACGGAGCCGGCTCCTTCGACTCTCATTCCCTGCGGCGGAAGGGCTGCACTGGCCGGAACCGCTGCCGTCACTAATATAGCCGCCGCCATTGTCGTTGTCAATAATCCTGCAAAAATTTTTTTCTTACTCATAATTTTTCCTCCTTGTTGTTTTTGTTTCGTACGAACAGTTTTGCCACGACATTTCTGTTCTTCTGAACTTTATTGTATGCTCCTGTCTTGTTTTGATGATGCCATTATATAGGCCATCATTCAACTCCCTATAAAGGAAAAATAAACTTTTCATAAACTCTATCTGCTCTATAGGAAATATTTTACGGTTCCTTTTCTCTGCCTCCCGGAAATTTTGAACCGTTTTTATTTCTGGCGGAACCGATATCCGGCTCCCCAGACGGTTTCAATGAGTTTGAGTGTTTCCTCGTCCGGACCGATCTTTTCACGGATGCGGTTGATATGCACCGCCACCGTCGCCGTATCTCCGATGGCGTCCATGCCCCAGATACGGTCAAACAGAGTATCTTTAGAAAATACAATATTCGGATTAGACGCCAGGAAATACAGAAGCTCAAATTCTTTATTGGCAAGCTCCACTTCTCTGTCTCCCACAAAGACCTGTCTGGACAGCGGAAGGATCTTCAGCTTGCCCGCCTGGATACTGCCTTTCTCAAAAGCTTTCCGGTCGGGACTTTCATTATTTTTTTTCAGGCGTTCATGGATATTGATATGCGCTTTGACCCGGGCCACCAGCTCGCTGGGACTGAACGGCTTTACAATATAATCATCCGCTCCCAGTCCGAGACCTCTGATCTTATCCAGATCTTCTCTTTTTGCCGTCACCATGATGATCGCCACATCTTTCTGCTTGCGGATTTCCCGGCAGATGGTAAAACCGTTGACGCCAGGCAGCATGACATCCAGCAAAATCAGATCATATTCATTCTCCAGAGCCAGCTTCAGGCCCTCCTGCCCGTCCTGACAGATGGTCACCTCATAATCTTCGATTTCCAGATAGTCTCTCTCAATCTCCGCAATTAAAATATCATCCTCCACGATCAGTATCTTTCTCATAACACGCCTCTCTCCTTTATCCATATTGATTTCCATTATTTATATTTTCTCTGATTTTATCGATCTCTTTCTTTTCACTTTCATCGGTCGTCCTCATCCCGATCCAGCGGAAACTCCATCACAAATTTAAGCCCTTTCCCTCCGACGCCTTCTTCCGCCCGGATGCTTCCGCCGTGCCCTTTCATGATCTCTTTTACGATGGAAAGTCCAAGACCACTTCCGTTGCCCGGATTCTGCCGGGCTTTATCTCCCCGGAAAAAAGTATCAAAAATCTTATCTCTCTCTTCCTCCGGCACTCCCGGCCCGTCATCGGATAATTCCAGGTACAGCCGGCCGTCCGCAGTATACAGCGCCGCCGTCACTACAGATTCCGGTTTTTCTCTGTATTTTATTGTGTTGTCGATCAGATTGCCCAGCACCCGCTTCAACTGCTGCCGGTCCCCCTGTATGAAAAGATTTTTCCTTTCCCATACCGTTTTTACCAGAGACAGCCGGTTATTTTTAAATTCAATCTCATGCTCTTTGAAAAAAGAATTTACAAACCCGCCAAAATCAATCCGTTCCATGGAATAATGATACTCTCCCCGGTCAAAACGGGAAAACAGCGAAAGATTATCGATCAGCTCCGCCAAATCTTCAGTCCTGGTCCTGATGGCGTCATAATACCGGCGCTTCTTCTCCTCCGTATTGGCAATGCCGTCCCGCAGACCTTCCACATAGGCTTTGATGGAAGTGAGCGGTGTGCGCAGATCATGGGAAATACCGGCCAGAAGCTGTTTTTTGGCCTCCTCATACTTCTCTCTCTCCCGGACGGAATTCTCCAGGTATTCTGTCATCTCATCAAATTCCTGACAGGCCTTTCCCAGCTCATCCTTTTTTTTACTGCCAATGCGGTAAGAAAGATTGCCGTCCTGTACCTGGCGAACCCCTTCCGACAGCTGATTCAGCGACTTTTTCATGCCGCTGCTCAGCCATCGGGTGAGAATAAAGATGCTGATGACAATGGAAACCACCAACACTGCCACAAACAGTCCGAGAATGGACAAAATATCCCGGATCACCTGAGAACTGGAAGAACTCCCCACATAATTCTCACAGTATGCCAGGATACTCAATGTGCCTTCCTCCAGGATATAAGAACGCTTGACAGCCGAGCTGTTCCCGTCCGCCACCGCAAAACTGGCCAGCTTCTCGTATCCCTCGCCCGCGATATCCGTTATTTTCTCCGTCGCATCTTCCGGCAGATCGGAGGCAAGCACCACATGGTCATAATAGATTTCATAATAATATCCGATATTGGTCAGCTCCCTAACCACTCCTCCAAAAGCGCTGTTCTGACGCCGGATTTCTTCCTGGAGAAGTACGTTATAATCCACTTCTTCCTCCTCATCATCGTCATCCCAGTCATCTTCATCCCAGTTTTCCCAGGCGTCATTGCTCTCCGTGGTTCCTGTTTCCGCCTCGATAATCTCTTCCACCGGTTCATAAGTCAAAATCTGATTTTGATAATTATATAAAATTGTCTGCACATTGAGAAGTCCGTTATCATTATCATAGAGTTCTTCCAGCCGGTTCAGATTTTCGCTGCCGTGAAAAAAAAGCACCATCACACAGAGCATCACTGATACGGCAATGGGAAGCAGAATCATCAGCAGGCTGGCCAATGTTAATTTTTTACGTATATTCAATGAACATTCCCCCCTCTCACTGTCACATGCAGGCATGATTTTTTTGATTGTACCACGAATTTATAAAGAAACTTTAAATTAAACAACAATTTTCTTTTTTCCGGAGACTTCCGTCAATGATTGACCTTTTTTCTCTCCTGCCGTATAATAATTTCAGTTCGCCTACATAAGTAAGATTTCAAAAACAAAACAGGAGGAAATAACTATGAGCCAGTTGCCACAGATATCCGAAGCCGAATACGTCATCATGAAGATTCTCTGGGAAGATCACCCCTTAAGCACCAACGAAATCTGCGAGCGCGCGCAGCAAACGCACAGCTGGAACCAGAAAACCATTCACACTCTTTTATCCAGGCTGAATCATAAACAGGTGATCTCCTACGAGAAACGTGGACGCATGTATTATTATTTCCCTGTGATCGCCCGGGATAAATATCTGGAACAGGAGAATCATCATTTTCTGGATCGTTTTTACGATGGAAAAGCAGCGCCGATGCTGTCCGCTCTCCTGTCCAATGAAGAGCTTTCGGACTCGGATCTCAGGGAAATGTACGACATGATCTACTCTAAAATCAAAGGTGGTGACAACCAGTGATCTCCCCGGTTCCTTTTCTTTTTTGTAATCTCTTTGTCAGCGTCCTGCTGGGCGTTGTGCTGCTGGCGCGCAGGCTCAATACCAGGCACCTGTCCATTCCGGCACGGTATCGCCTGTGGCATCTGTTCACCGCCGCCTTGTTCCTGCCTTTTTTCCCGTGGAAAAGACTGTCTGCCCAGGAGTTTCTTTTCCGGATACAGGAACTGCTGACCGGAGATAAAGCTTCGGCAGCTCTCCCGGCGGCCTCCGGCACCACGGCCCAGGCAGCCGCTTCCGGCACAGTGATCCGGGATTTTTCCACGGCTGTGACTGTCTCGGATACCCCGCTCTCCCGGATTCTCTGGATCATCTGGATTGGCGGCATAACGGTTGTGGCTCTTTATTTTGCCGGCACTCTGCTGAGAATCCATACGATGAAAACCAAAGCCTTCTTTATCACTGCGGAATCAGAACCGGAATTGTACCGTCACTTTACTTCCTGTGCCCGTGAATTATCACTCCGGCAGAAGATCCGGCTTTATGCTTCCTGTGACATTCAAAATCCCGTGTCCTGCGGCTGGCTGAGACCCGCCGTTATCATTCCTCAGGATCTGGATATCGTTTCTTCGGAAGAAGAACTCCGGTTTATCTTCCTTCACGAACTGCAGCACTGCAGACACAGAGATGCCCTTCTGAATCTGCTGGTCTGTATACTGGAAACTCTGTACTGGTTCAACCCGCTGATCTGGTACGGCTTCCGGCAGTTCCGGAAAGACCGGGAAATCGCCTGCGACCATGCGGTCATTGACCACATAGGCACCAACGAACGGATGAATTACGGGCTGACTATCCTCCGCTTTGCCCAGCATGCAAAAAGAGGCGCGTTTGCCTCTCCGCTTTCCGGTATCAGCAGCAGCGCCTCCACCACAAAACAGCGGATTATGGAAATCACGGAATACCGAAGGACATCTGCTGCACAGCGGCTTAAGAGTATGGGCATCTTTTTATTGATTCTCCTCTTTTTCTTTGGCGCCAGCCCGCTGCTCTCCGCCTACGCTTCCGGATCTCCCGCCCCGCATCTGTCTGACGGAGAGTGGCAGGCTGCCGATGTATCTGACAGCTTTGACGGAAAAGAGGGATCCTTTGTGCTGTATGATACGAACACCGGCGGATATTACATTTACAATAAAGAAAAAAGCGAGGAGAGAACCGCTCCCGCTTCCACCTTTAAAATTTACAGCGGACTTTTCGCTCTGGAAGAAGGGCTCATCACCCCGGAATCTTCCACACAGCCGTGGGACGGCTCGGCGCAGCCCTTTTCTCAGTGGATGCAGGATCAGACCCTGTCCACAGCCATGCAAAATTCCGTCAACTGGTATTTTCAGAATCTGGACCAGGAAGCAGGACTTGCCTCTCTTGCTTCGTACTACAGCCGGATTTCCTACGGAAACTGCGACTTAAGCGGCGGCGTCCAAAATTACTGGGCCACCAGTCTTGCCATCTCTCCTCTGGAACAGGTACAGCTTTTATCCGGTCTGCTGCAAAATCAGTGGAATTTTGATCCGGAAAACATTCAGGCCGTCAAAGAGTCCATGCTCCTGTCGGAACATTTCCTCTCCGGCGGCAGACTTTATGGCAAAACCGGAACCATCGGCGGCGACGGCGGCCAGCAGACGGGCTGGTTCGTGGGCTTCCTGGAAACGGACGAAAGTACCTGCTGTTTCGCCGTAAACCTGCAGGGCAGGGGCTGCGACGGAGGCGCCGCCGCCGATGTGGCGGTGGACGCCCTTTCTAAGCTGGTCCCGACATTGGCGCACTGATACAGATACTATCTTTTATTCGTTGTGGAAATACGCGGCGAGGATCTCCCGGCCGCAGGCCACAGCATTCTCAGACGTATAACCGTTGACGATCCGGACCGCCAGAGAGATTTCCGGATCATCCGCCGGGGCATAGCCGATAAAAAGGCCATGGTCCGGCCTTGTTCTGCTCTCCTGAGCAGTTCCGGATTTGCCTGCCACCGGGAGAGCATATCCTTTAAAGACACCGGTACTTTCCACATACATCTGCATTCCTTTATGAATGCTGTTCCAGGTACCCGGTGCCAGTGCGATCTTACTTTCCGGCTCCGCCTGTTTTTTCTCCCCCGTGTTTTGTCCTATGCTGTGAATCAGCGTGAGCTTATAGCAGCTGCCCTCATTGGCAAGGGTATTCACATACCGGCCCAGCTGTACCGTGGCGTAGTTGTTGGTTCCCTGACCGATGGCGGACGGGATCGCATAGGAATCGGTGACCTGCGGACTGCTCTCCGTAAGCTCAAGGCCGCTCTTTTCATCCAGATGAAAGAGTTTCGCGTATTTCTGCAGATATCCCAGCGCCTGAGCGTCGGAGAACTCCCGGTTTCCTTTCATACCCAGCCGGTAAGAAACTTCACACAGATAGTCATTACAGGAATGGCGCAGAGCGGCGGCCACCGAGGTCACCGGCCCGTGACCGGCATGGTTCCAGCACCGAAGGGCCGGGGAAACCTTATCAAAAATACCATCGCAGACCACCGTAGTATCGGTGTCGATGACGCCCTCTTCCAGACCGGCAATGAGAGTGACCGGCTTAAAGGTGGACCCCGGCGCCGACAGCTGCTGGGTGGCCCTGTTGTAAAGAGGCAGGGAGGCGTTTTGCGACAGACTGTGATAATAAGCGTTATCCATGTTGTTGGCCAGTCGGTTGTTGTCATAGCCCGGGTAGCTGACGCAGGCCAGCACCTCGCCGGTGTCAGTGTCCGTCACCACCGCGGATCCGGAACAAGGATCGAGAGCCAGATTGGCCGGAGTGATCTCCAGACTTTGAATTTTGGCCCGGATAAATGCATAGGAAGACATTTGTCCCGCTTTCCAGTCCCGGTAATCATCATCTTTTTTCGTAAGGACTCCCTGATCATAGAGAAGCTGACAGAGTTCTTCCGGCGAAATCTTATCATTCATGACCATACTGTCATAGACAACGATATCAAAATCACTGCTCTCCCACAGAGCTTCCGCAATATAATCCACCGCGCTCTCAAACATTTCTTTCTGGGTCAGATACTCTTCTTCTCCCTCAAAAACTTCGTCCCTCACCCATCCTTTGGAAATGACTGCATTGAGATAATCCGCCAGGGTATAACTGCCGTCCGACCATTTTTCGTAAAAAGCCCTGGCATCCTCCTGGTATTCATCATAAAGGAGATCGATATTTTCCAGAATAAAAGACTCATACTCCCGCAGTTCTTCTGTGCCGCTGCCCTTTTTAAGCTCCCGGGAAATCTCCTGACAGATGGATTCCTTCTGTTTTTCATATCGTTCATGCACTTTTTTCTCCAGTTTTGTGGCGTCATCTTCCGCAAAATGTTCCGTATTCAAAACATGATTATCAAAAAACGCGCAGTATACATCATAAATCGGAATACGGATTTCCGTACTGTCGGAAATATTTTCCTTGTCAAACGTTTTCGCATCAATGATGTTTTCCAGCAGGATCTCTGCAATCTTCTTTTCCAGGATATCATACACGTCCTGCTGCAGTTCCATATCAATGGTCAGATACACATCTTCCCCGGTCTGCGGCTGTATGTTCTGGCCGGTTTCACTCAGAATCCGTCCCATATTATCCACCAAAACTTCCATCTCCCCGTCTTCTCCATGGAGATATTCTTCCAGATATTGTTCCATACCGGCCTTTCCCACCACGGAATTTCCGTTGTATCCGTCTTTTTCTTTTTCCTCCAGCTCCTCCGGAGAAATCTGCCCTGTATAGCCGATGATGGAAGCACAGGCCTCCCCGCCGTCGTAAACCCGCATGGTATCCTCCTCAATGGCAACGCCGGGCAGCTTCTCCTGATTTTCCGCGACAGCCGCCACCGTGGCATCCGATGCGTTTTCCGTCACAGTGACAGCGAGATATTTCTGATAGGCCTGCAAAGAAAGGGCGTAGCGTATGCCGACCATGCGGAGAACCTCTTCTCTGGAAAACGCTTCCGGCAGACCGTACTGTTCCTTTTCCTCCCTGGTATACGCTTTCCCGTTCTGAGAAAAGAGACAGAACCGTTCTTCTCCGGCCAGATATTCTACGATCGTTTCTTCATCCGCGCTTCTCTGCTCCTGATTCATGTCGCTGGCAGAAGCTTTTCCGTAGACATCCGCCCGGAACCGGTCGAGAGAAGTTCCCTCCACAGAAAAGCAATACTGCCCCTGCTCATCCAGGCAGATTTCCAGGTATTCCACCGGCGCGTCTCCATTGGCCTCCAGAATTTTTAACAGCCGGTAAATCGTCCCGTTCAGGGAAAGCTGTCTTTCCCGGCTGGTATCATAGGTCTCGCTGTCGCTCAAAGTGACAGCGTATACCAGTTCGTTCCTGGCCAGGGACTTTCCATTTCTGTCATAGATATTGCCCCGGACGCCTTTTTGCTGAATCTCCCTCTTCGTCTTCATGACAAAGTTCTCCGCGTACTCCTCCCCGTGAAGGATCTGAAGCTCATAGAGCCGCCCCACCAGCGCCGCGGCCATGCACAATAAGAGGGTGCCCAGAACGGTGATCCTTGTGGGCCTCCATTTTTTTATTTTTCTCAGTATCTCTTCCATTTTTTCATCTCCTACATATGTAATATTTATATCTTACATATGTAGGATTAATATGTCAACCTATTTTCTCGCGGAGCGTTTTTTATTTCATAGGAATGCAATTTCCTAATGAAATAAAAAAACGGCGCATCCGCAGCCGAAGCTGCGGACACGCCGCATGTTGTTTATGTTATATAGGGTATGTTTTTTGCAGTTACGCACGGATCGTCGCCAGTTCCTGCCCGATATTCAGGGCATGGTCACCAATGCGTTCAAAATCCGTCAGCATCTCAGAATACAGAATGCTGGCCTCTCCCTCGCAGGTCACCTGACGCATTCTGTCCATCTGATTCTGACGGTATTCCTCCGTCATCTGGTCGATCTGCTGTTCGATATCCGCAGCTTCCGCCAGACTTTCCTCCGACATGCTGTCCAGATTATGCAGATGATCAAGGGCTTTCAGACTGATTTCCTGCATATTCCGGATCTCCTTCTTTGCCTCCCTGGAAAATGTGATCTGCTTGTCCTCCATCATTCTGGTGTACTCGCAGATATTCATGGCATGATCGCCGATCCTTTCCAGATTGCTGCATATCTTGAAAAATGAGCTGAAGTTCGAAGAATCCTTACTGCTGGTCTCATGGGCGATGATCCGGGAAATATATTTGGATATCTCTTTGTTGAGATAATCGATATAATCCTCGTTCTCCTCCACCTTTTGCAGGCGTCTGGTACTGCCCTCTATCACCGCTGTAAAACTCTCCTCCACATTTTCTCTGGTCATCTTCTCCATTCTTCTCAGTTCATTCCAGATACCGTTAAAAGCAATGGCTGCATTTCCCATCTGGTACTCTGCTCCTGCCTCCAGAGGCTTGATATACATAAGTCCCTGAACATCCGGCTCGACTCCCTCCCGGTCCGGCAGGATTTTTACTGCCAGTTTCGCAAGTTTTGTGCCAAATGGCAGAAGCAGCAGCGTGGTCACCACATTAAACAACGTGTGCATGTTGGCAATCTGTGCCGCCGGATTGTCCGGGGTAAAATTCTGCACTATCGCAGTGAGCGGTGTCACAATGCAGACAATAGTAAAGAGAATCGTTCCAATAATATTAAAGGTCAGATGGATAATAGTCGTGCGCTTAGCGTTTCTGTTCGTTCCAATGGCTGCCAGAACCGCTGTGATACAAGTACCGATATTCTGTCCGAAAAGCACAAAAACTGCATTTGGCAGATCAATGAGTCCTCCAATGGCCAGTGTCTGTAAGATGCCGACAGACGCGGATGAGGACTGGATAATCGCCGTAAAGACTGCGCCCACCAGGATTCCTATGAGCGGATTACCAAACTGTGTCATCAGATTGATAAACGCTTCGGAATCCCGCAGCGGAGACATAGAACTGCTCATCATTTCCATTCCCAGGAAAAGGATACCCAGACCAGCTACAATCTGTCCATAATGCTGTACCGTCGCCTTCTTACTGAACGTAATGACCGCCACGCCGGCAAAAGCCAGCAGCGGAGCGATGGCTCCCACGTCCAGCGCAATCAACTGTCCGGTTATGGTCGTTCCGATGTTGGCACCCATGATAATCCAGACCGCCTGCTGTAAACTCAGCATTCCGGAATTGACAAAACCGACAACCATCACGGTAGTTGCAGAGGAAGACTGGATCACTGCTGTGATACCCGCTCCGACGATCACGCCCAGAAAACGGTTCGCCGTCAGTTTCTCCAGAATTCCTTTCATTCGGTTTCCGGCTGCCGCTTCCAGACCGGAACTCATCATCTGCATACCGTAAAGGAACAGGGCAAGACCGCCCAAAAGTCCTAATACGATGCTAATACTCATACCTTCGTTTTTCCTCCATTTTCTCTCTCATAACATTCTGTATAAAGATCAGGAGTTCTTTTCTTTTTCAATCCATTCTGTAAAGTGGATCAAACCTTCCTTACTGCCCGATAAATACAAAATGTCATTTTCTCTCAGTACATATTCCGGGCGAACGTCTTCCATAACAGACTCATTATTTTCTATGGCAATGATATTGAGACCCAGCTTGGCACGAATGTCCAGACTCTTGATGGATCTGCCCACCATTTTGTCCGGAACGACCACCTTCGTGATATTGAGTTTTTTGCTGAGCTGCACAAAGTCAAGGATTCTGGAGGATTCCAGCCGGTGCGCAAGACGAATCGCCATATCCCTCTCCGGATAGACAACTTCCGCTCCCAGTTTCTCAAGAATTTCTCCATGTTCCGCACTGTTTGCCTTGGAAATGACCACCGGCACGCCGATGCTCACCAGATGCAGTGTCGCGAGAATGGATGTTCCCATCTGCTCACCGATACAGACCACTGCCACATCACAATTTCGGATGCCTGTTTCCAACAGTGATTTTTTATCAAGATTTTTGACTACATATGCATTTTCCGTAATATCGCGGAGCTCTCTTACCTTTTCTTCATCCCGGTCAATCACCAAAAGCTCCGCACCGGATTCCGCCAGCTCCATGGCCAGCGCATACCCGAATCTTCCGAGGCCTACAATACCATATGTTGTATTTTCTTTTTTCTGTTTTCCAAACATAATATCCTCCTGCTTTAACCAATCGCAATATTTCCTTCCGGATAGCTGACCCTGTCTCCTCTGGTAAAGTACCACAAAGAAGCGATGGTCAGAGGTCCCAGTCTGCCGATATACATGATGACAATGGACAGGAACTTGGCACCGTCACATAAATCCGGTGTGATTCCCGTTGACAGTCCGACGGTTCCAAAGGCACTGGTGATCTCAAACAAAAGATCTGCCAGAGGAATGTCCGGTTCCATGATCGTCATCAGATACGTTCCCACGATGACAACCCCCACTGCCAGCGTGGCAATGACCGCTGCCTTGCGGAATGCGTTTTTCGGCACCGCATAGCGGAACGCCTTCTCATCTTTGTTGGTTGCCGCCGACTTAATGCCCTGCAGCAGCACAAAAAATGTACTGGTCTTGATACCGCCTCCCGTGGATCCCGGTGACGCACCGATGAACATCAGCACTGTCAGCACCAGAAGTCCGGACTGGGAAAAGGTTCCCAGCGGGTAAGTGGAAAATCCCGCGGTTCTCGCTGAGATACTGTGGAAAAACGCCGCCATCCAGGTAATGTTCTCCGTGAACTTGAGCATCACTGCTCCCACGATGATGAGGACAATACTCATGGAAATGACCACCTTGGCATGCATGGACAGTTTCTTCCAGCGAAATCTCTTTGCGCAGACTTCACGGATCACCAGAAAACCGATACCGCCCAGAATGATCAGCGCACAGGTCACCACATTTAACAGTACATTATCCCGATAAGGGATCAGATTCTGAAAATTACCCAGAATATCAAATCCTGAGTTATTGAAGGCAGCCACGGAATGGAACAAACTGATTCCGATGGCCCGGATTGGCGGATAATCCCGGATAAACACCAGGAAACTCAATACTGCGCCGGAAAGCTCAATAATGACCGTCGTAATAAAAATATCCCGGACGAAAATGACAAGCCCTCTTCCGGAGTCCAGATTCATCGCCTCCCGGATGAGGTTTCTCCCCTTCATATTGACCTTCTTGCCAATGGCTATGATCACGCCGGCTCCCACCGCCGTGACGCCCAGCCCGCCGATCTGGATCAGAAGGGCCAGAAAGGTCTGTCCCAGAGGAGTAAAGGTATCTCCCGCATCCACTGCAATAAGTCCCGTCACGCACACGGCGCTGGTGGATGTATACAGTGCGTCGATATACCGCAAAGTCACACCGTCCTTTACGCTGCACGGCAGCATGAGAAGTACGGAGCCAATCAAAATCACAGAAAGAAATCCCAGGGCGATGATCCGTCCCGGCGATTGTCTTTTAAGCAACCTAAACATTGTAATATCCTCTTTCTTTTCTCAAGTCTCGTCATGATTCGTCCTGCATTCGATATCCAACGCCCAGCTCATTGACAATATAATTATTCTTTCCCGGTCTTGAGCCTAATTTTTTTCGGATATTTGCCATATTTACCTGCAGCTTTTTGATGCTTCCCGCGTCGGAGCTTCCCCACACGGCCTGGATGATGGCCGCATATGTCAGCACCCTTCCCGCGTGCTGTGAAAGCAGGGCTACTATATTATATTCCGTCTGCGTCAGTTTAATCTCTTTTTCCCGCACACGGACGAGGCGTCTGGCATAATCGATCTCCAGATCATGGAGTCTGTATTTACCGCTCATATCCTCTTCTCCCTGCAGTCCCTCATAGCGTCTGTTACGTAAAGCTGCCCGTACCCGTGCCAGCAATTCGGCCGTCCCAAATGGTTTGGTAATATAGTCGTTGGCGCCGGAATCCAGAGCCTCCACTTTGTCACTCTCCTGTGTTCTGGCGGAGAGTACAATGATCGGTGTGGAATCCGACTGGCGTATCTTTTTGATAAAAGACATTCCGTCTTCATCCGGCAGTCCTAAATCCAGCAGCACCAGATCCGGATGATGGGAAGAATACACGAGGACTCCCTGCCCTGAACTTCCCGCGGTCAGGACCTGATATCCGTTGGTCTCCAGGATTGTCTTGACAAAGCTGCGGATGTTGGTCTCATCTTCAATTACCAGCAGTTTATATTTATTATTCATCCATTTCCTCCATTTCCAATGAGAAACTGAAACGCGCCCCTCCTTCTCTGCGATTTTCAGCCTTGATTTTTCCACCATGTGCTCTGATGATGGTCGCACAGACGGAAAGGCCGATACTCATGTTGTTTCTCTTCCCATCCGTAAGTTCTCCGGCTCTGTCATGATATCCGTCAAACATTTTGCCCAGAATATCCGCCGGTATTCCGCACCCGTCATCCTCAATGGAAAAGACCGCCCATTTTCCGGATTTTTTCACCGTAAAACGAAGACTGGTCATCCCTTCCGCGTGAAGGACTGCGTTCTCCAGAAGATTCATGAGAACCTGCACGATCAACAGGGGATCCATGGGGATACTGATGAATTCTTCCGGGATCTCCACCTCCACCTTCTGGGCCGGATAACGTTTGTGAAATTTGATCAGGGTATCATCAATGAGTTCCTCTAAAACCGTCGGGGTCTTTATAACCTGCACGTTCTTGCTGCCGATCTTTGTGATAGACAGCAGATTCTCCACCATCCGGATCAGCCACTCCGCATCCTCTCTGATCTCTCCCAGCAGCTTCACCTGCTGTTCTTTCTCCAGAGAATCATAGTTCTCAATGATGGCGGAACAGGAACCGTAAATGGTAGTAAGCGGTGTGCGAAGATCGTGAGAAATCGCCCGCAGCAGATTCGCTCTGACCCGCTCTTTTTCATTCTCCGCCTTCGTCCTCTCCTGCGCCTTGATCTTGGTGGTAAGAGCGCTGGTGGCCACAGCGACGATCAGCATGGCAATCGCTGAGGACAGGCTCTCCGCCGCCATTAAATTAAAGGTGAAGAAAGGGAAGGTGAAGGCAAAATTCTCAGCAAGCACGCTGAGCAGCGAGGCGAGAATTCCCCACAGGTACCCTTCTGTTTTCAGAGATATCAAAAATACTCCCAAAATAAAAACATCCGAAGAAAATGACTGCGTTTTAAATATTTTCTGCAGGACCAGATTAATAAGGAAGGTTACGACCAGAATGAATATGGTAACAAATATATCCCGTATATATGTCTTACATCTGCTCATCTTCTTTAGTAACCTCCGCTAACGACTATAACATTTTTCTGGCTAAGATGTAGTAAAGATTAAGGGACAGCCCGGTTAATAATATAACTGGCTGTCCCTATTATATACCTTTTTCCTTTATTTTGTTAGCCTAATGTAAAATTTATCAAATAAATGTAAATTTATTTGTGTTTTGCGTAAAATTTCTGTAAACATGTCACATTTCCGCCGCTTTATTGATGCAGCTCACCGCATTGAGACTTCTCGGATATCCGATGTACGGAAGACACTGCGATACCACCTTCATCAGAAACGCCTGGTCATTGCCCAGATTCATATTTCCCTTCGCATGGGACGTCAGCTGCGGCTCACATCCGCCCTGAGCGGCCAGGAAACAGAAAGTGATCATCTCTCTCTGTTTTAAGTCCAGACCGGTTCTTGTATAGTAGTCGCCAAAACAGTTGTCAGCCAGCCAGCGGTTGATATGACCGCCCTTCCATGCCTCGCGCATCTGCTCGCCGAAAATCTCCGCCTGGGCATCCACACCTTTTTCCAGACGATCCTCCATGGTGGTGGTCGCCTGTCCCGGCAGCGGCAGCTTCACGCCTCTGTCTGTCAGGATCTCATTAACTGCACGAAGGAACGGCAGCACCCGTCCCATACCCAGATAATCCACTGCCTGATAGACCATTTCCTTTACCATTACCGGAGAAAGTCCGGCGTCAAGGGCCTTCGGCAGCACTTCCTTAAAAGTATCCACACCCTGGCATCCGGTCAGAGCCGCCAGAATCGCCAGATATCTGGTGGTATCCTCAAGCTCCTGTCCCGGTTCATTGACTACCTCATCAAGAGCAAAATGGTCAAAACGTTCCATAAATTCCGGATCTGTTTCATATAAACTCATTCCAGTACACCTCCTGTTTTATTCCGGCAGTTTCGCATACTCTTCATCGGACACCGGCTCACACCACTCATTGGATGTTTCCTCACCCGGCACCTCCACAGCGATGTGGCTGAACCAGGAATCCTTCTTGGCTCCATGCCAGTGTTTTACTTCCGCCGGGATCGTGATCACTGTTCCCGGTACAAGGCTCACCGCCTCTTTGCCTTCTTCCTGATACCATCCCTCGCCTGCGGTACAGATCAAAAGCTGTCCGCCTCCGCTCTTCGCATGATGGATATGCCAGTTATTGCGGCATCCCGGCTCAAAAGTCACATTTGCCAGGAAAACGTTCGTCTCCTTCGGATCGGTCAGTGGATTTAAGAAAGACTGCCCGATAAAAAACTGTGCAAACGCGTCGTTCGGCTGTCCCATACCAAACATATTCTGTTTTTCAAATTCTTCTCTGCTGTTGATTTTCATAACTTTATATCCTCCATTCTCATACTGCGGCTTTGCCGCCAGGATTCTGTTTCCTTCACTGTATCTATGAATGATCGCTCCATTTCGATACCGGAAATTTACTTCCTGAGATAATAGTAGACCCTGAACAAAAAAAAGTAAAATGCTTAGTTGGAATGTAAGATTATGCCTGCACTGCATAAAAATATTATAAATATGCATCAAAAAAATTTCAGAAAAAATATTTTCAAAAAGGGGTTGAAAAATACCCGCACAGGGTATATAGTATAACCGCAAAGAGAAAATACCCCCATGGGGTTTATGAAAGGAGCATAGATTTGGAAGAGAAAAAAGAATGTAGTTGTAAACACAGGACTAAGGAACGTTCCGAAAAAGAACGAAAAGATATGCTGAACCGCCTGAGCCGGATCGAAGGGCAGGTCAGGGGAATTCGCAAGATGGTGGAAAACGACGTATACTGTCCGGAAATCCTGATCCAGGTCTCCGCCGTCTCCGCCGCTCTCAACAGCTTCAATAAAGTGCTGCTGGCGGAGCATCTTCACTCCTGTGTGGTAGATGATATTAAGAAGGGCAAGGAAGATGAGGCCATTGATGAACTCGTCAAAGTCCTTCAGAAACTTATGAAATAATCGGTTGAAACTTATTTTACCAGGAGGAATGTATCATGAAACAATATGATGTAACAGGTATGAGCTGTGCGGTATGCAGCAACCGGATCGAAAAAGCCGTCTCCAAAGTACCGGGAGTGACTTCCTGTTCCGTCAGCCTGCTGACGAATTCCATGGGAGTGGAAGGCACCGCTTCTCCTGAGGCTGTAATCGCCGCCGTCGAAAAAGCCGGATATGGAGCCTCGGAAAAAGGAGCCCATGGCAATCAGGCCGGGGGAAAAGGAGTTTCCATAGCTGCAGAGGAAGAATCCCTGAAAGATAAGGAAACCCCGAAGATGAAACGCAGACTGATCGCCTCCCTGTGTTTCTGGATCCCGCTGATGTATATTTCCATGGGACATATGATGT
>ERZ1643246.324-NODE-324-length-62975-cov-9.825143_pt1 | contig 62975 bp, 44 predicted proteins | sample MGYA00579265_ERZ1643246 | MGnify/ENA primary metagenome ERZ1643246 (study PRJEB29033, sample SAMEA4952261) | chicken gut metagenome | biome: Broiler Chicken; feature: Gastrointestinal Tract; material: Caecum | place: Ireland | collected 2018 | study: Broiler... | reverse complement strand
GTCGGATTGGGGCGCGTGTTGGTCAATCTGGTGAAACCTAAGCTAGCGCTATCAGGGCGTGACGGGCTGGACGCCTCATGCGCCCCCTTGCCTGGCGGCGTCCGGGAGGGAGGGCCGGGAGCCGTGGCCCCCGGCGTCGGCGACCGGCGCGCCCGGGACGCGCCCCCGCCCGCGCCCGCCGCAGCCGATGGCCGTCACCGCCGCGGCGGGCGCCACGCGGCCCTCCCCCCCTGCGCTTCGCGTGGGTCGCGTCGAGCCGGAGGCAGGGGACGCTGGCCCCGGGGAGCCGCAGCTCCCCCACGTCGGCGCCCGGGTCCCTCGCCATCGCGCCGGCCCGGCCCTTCGACAGCCCGTCCATGCCCATCTTCCGGGCCGCCCCCTGGACCATGCGCGTGCCGGTGCCCGTGGCGCACGTCTCGGCGACCGCGGCGGCGAGCGCCCCGTCCACCCCCTGGTGGCGGGTAAGGGCGTCCTCGGGGAGGAAGCCGCCCCGCCCGGGCTCCGGGACCCCGGGCGCGAGCGTCCCCACGCAGGTCAGTGGCCTGTGCTCCCTGCAGCCGTTCCTGCCGTTGCCCCCGCCGCGCATCCGGTCGGCCCCGGCGTCCGTGGTCTCGCTCGCGACGCCCTCCGCGAGCCGCCGCAGCAGCCCCCGCATGTCAATCGTGCCGTCCTGGAACCTCGGCATGGTCGCGCCGCCCAGGGTCGCCGTGGGCGGCGCGCCTGACAGGCTTTGCGTTGCGGCCATCGTCCCTTTCCCAAGAATCCGACCTGTCGCGATTTCAGACTCTGGGACGATGGCCGCCTCTGCTCGGCCGACGGTCAAGCCCGACGGCCCCTTCGCTTACACCAACGTTTACGACGTGATCTTGCCAATCTGGAAGTAAAGGGATGCCTGCAGTCTCATTTGTATCGACCCAGCGTTTCGTCGCGCTTTCAAGCCCACGCAGAAATGCATGCCTCACGTTGTCGAATTTGTTTTGCCGCCATCCTTGGCTGCTGGCCTGGCCGTGCGCTACCAACCTCGGGTTGTCCGCAGCCCGGCCACCCACACTCCGGGTGTGCGCTCGGGTCGTTCGTGTCACACGCTGACCACACGCCCAGAGAAGTCTTCCGTACGGCCAGCCGTCGGCTCCTGCCTAATGCGAGGTTTACGGGGGCGCGTTGTCAGCTTGCGTCACGCCCGGCCAGCGGCGCATACCCTACGCACGGTCGTCCTGCCTGCTACGTTATCCGGCTCGTCCGCGCACATGCGGTCTATCGGCCAGCGCAGGCGGCAAACCCATCCCCGTAGCGCATCACGCTGCAGTCACCGCCTCCCAGCCGCTCCGCCGGCAGCCTGCACCCGACAGTGTCAACCAGGAACCATCTCGGAGCCGCGACAGTCCAATCCGCGACCCAACCTCGACGGCTCCACCGGAACAGGTGCGCGGGCTCCAGGTAGCCTTACCTGAAGCCCACTGCCAGTCGAAACTCCCACGCACCAGGAAGTGCGACACCGTTGCCGAGACTGCCTCAGACAGCCCGCTGGTGACCGCATCCCGCTTGATGGCACCCGTGCCAATCTCGGCCGCCCAAGCGCGGGCAACCGACTCCTCCTCGCCGTACCACTTGGCGCGGTACCCCCAGGCTGCCATGGTGACGCCCACCTCTGCCATGTCCTGCGCCTTCTCCGCCGCCACGTCCTGGATGATGGAGTCGTCGAACATGACGCGCATCACGCCCCCGTCGGGGATGTCCTCGTCGAACCCGCGCGACACGCACATGATCGCCCTTGCAATATCGGAAATGGGACTCCGCAGAGCGTTTTCGTGCCTGCGGATGTTCCTCATGAGCGCGGAGTTGTCGGAGGAGACCTTGGTTGCCGTGCGTACGTGCCCATGGGACTCGTCGTAGTCGAAGTAGCCGATGCCGAAGCCCATCAAATCGCCGAGCATCTGGAGAGCGATGCGGAAGGCTTCGCTTTGCGAAGAGGTGCGCAGCGCGGGCGCGAACTCCTGGATTGTGTCCTCGGTAGACATGACCTTGCGGAACACCGTGCAGTCGGATTTCCCGAACGGGATGGAGATGGTCTTGTCCCTGTTCTTTTCACGGTCGAACAGCACGTCCGACAAGAACACCCTCATCTTGCTCACGCCCACCTCGTTGATGAGAGCGTCGAAGGTGAGGTCCACCGCCTGCATCGCATCCACGACGTCTGCGAACACGCTCTGCCCGTAGGGCGACATGTCCACGCGATTGTTCATCACCGCAGGCTTGACGATACCGAAGGTTGGGAAAGCGCAGCCCGTACCATAGACAGGAGTCACGCCCACGGGCGCGAGCTCGTTGCACTCATGGTCGAAGCACACGGTGACGATTCTGTACGTGCCATCGCTTTCCATGTTGAGAAGACCGTCCGAGTGTCCAAGTGAAGATTTGGAAGATGAAGAAGATCCTGCTGAGAAACCCATGCCGCCCCTGATGTGCATCTGCAGCTGGTCGACGGCCTTCCCGCGGTAGAACGCCCGCGTGACGAAGGCGCACTCGCTCGCACCATCCTCGTCCCACGCGAGCGGTATCACCATCCGAGCGTCGTAGTGCCGTATGCGCACCTTCTTCCTGTCGAGGTCCACCCACAGCGCCCAGGCGTCCGCGCCAAGGCGCTGGCCGAGGGAACGGGACTCTCGGTATCCGACCTCGTCCGGCTGCTCCTGCAGCTTCCCGCCGGCGATGCCGCAGCGCAGCGCACCGTCGTGCTCGACCTCGCGACCGCCAACAGACTCTACCGCGAGCTCAACCACTGAGGCTACCAGCGCAACCAGGCCGCACACGCGCTCAACCGCATCGCCTACTACCTCAGGCGCAACGACATGGACGCCGCCGACGTGCTCGATGCGCTGGCGCAAACGAAAGATGCCCTCGACACCGTCTGCCGCGCGACCGGCCCGCTTGCCTCCAGCATGCGCTCTGTCGCAGAGTCGCGGATCCTCTTCCTCTAGGGACCGCAGTGCCGATCCTGAAACCCATATCCGGCCACACCTCCTGTGCCGGCGTCTACAGGTACCTCACCAAGAACGGAAGGGCGCCTTTCGCGATTTTCCGCCCGAACCGGAATATCTTTGTAGGGAAAGAACGCGGCGGATTCCGGTAATAAAAAAGCCTCCCGAAGGAGGCTATTACATTTGGTCGCGGGGGCTGGATTTGAACCAACGACCTCCGGGTTATGAGCCCGGCGAGCTACCAGACTGCTCCACCCCGCAATGTCTGGGCGCCGCTTGTGCGCAAGAAAGTAATATAGGGGCTACGACAGACGATGTCAAACTCGGGCAACCAGATGTGGAGACGCTCCACATTCAGCCGAGAGGAGCGTGCCCCGCGGGGCCGGCGGAATGGGCCACGGACGAGGTCGCGCCCCTCTCCCCTATCCCATGAGGAGGGCATCGACCAGCCGGTTGTCCTCCACGGATGGGGAGCCCAGCGGCAGGCCGCACGCCTCGAAGAAGTGGCTCCCCGCAAACTGGCGGGCGCGGAAGTTGTCGTGTGCGCCATCATCCAGGTACCGAACGCGGCTCAGGCAGTCGGTGGTGGCGCAGCTGAGCACGCCATGCCGCGCAACGTAGTGCAAGTAGGCCTGGTCGTCCGACCACAGCGTGACCCCCGCCATGCCCTCAAGCTCGTACGCGACGGCATACGAGCCCCAGCCGATCCCACGGTCGCGCACGTAGTCGTCCAGGATGGTCGCCATGCGCGTGACCCTGTGCAGCGTCGCCCGGGCGTCGATGAGAAGCGCGTCCGGGGCGGGCGGAAAGTACGCCTGGCGCGAGAGCGTGGCGAGCGCACGCGCACGCTCCTCTCCCCCCAGCACCACGGCAGGAACAGAGAGCTTCATGGAGTCGTCGGCAAAGAGCTCGATGGCCGAGTGGGCGACCGTGGCCTCGTCGCGCGAGGGGACGCGAAACACCAGGCTGTCGTGTGCATGCTGAACGCGACAGCCCCGCTCGCGGCGCCCGAACACGACCTGCATCGCCTGCGCCCGCTCGTTTGCCTGCGCCCGCGTGGGAGCCTCGCCCCAGGTACGCCCGAGCCTGAACAGGTACAGCCCAAACAGCGGGGCCGTCGCGAAAGGGGCTGAACACCGGCATCACGCCCTTCTCCCCGCGTCCTGAGCTACCACGATGGTAGCCCAACGCAGGCGTGCGTCACGTGGGGAGAGGTGCCCGCAACCGTCCTGGCCAGGCAACCCAATGGCAGCACGTCCCCCCATGCCCGCAGGTCCGCGAGCGAATCCGCCGCACACCTGCCTCGCAACCACCCCCAACGCACGAGACGGGCGCCGGCCGAATGACCGACGCCCGCCTGCGATCGAGCTCGCTGCCAACCAGGGTTAGATGACGACCTGTCCGATGAGGAGCAGGGCGTTGAGGAGGATGGTGATGATCAGCAGCGGGTTGATGAACTTGAGCCAACGGCTGAAGGGCACGTCGACCATCGCGAGGCTCGCGAGGATGAGGCCCGTGGGCGTGATGTAGGAGATGAGGCCCTGGCCGTAGTTGTACGCCGCGATGATGGCGGACTTGGAGACGCCGACAGCATCGCCCAGCGGCGCCATGATGGGGATGGACAGCACGGCGAGGCCCGAGGACGAGTTGATGAAGAAGCCCAGCACGATGTAGACCACGAGCATCATGAGGATGAACAGGATCGGGCTCATGCCAGAGACCACGCCCGAGAAGAAGTGCAGGATGGTGTCGGAGATAAGGCCGTCCTCCAGGAGGATGTTGACGGCACGGGCAACGCCCACGACCAGCGCGGTGCTCATGAGGTCACCGGCACCGCTGATGAACTGGTCCATGAAGGTCTCCTCGGGGAGGCCGCACACAAAGGCCAGGATCATGGCGCAGGCGAGAAACACCGAGGTCATGCTGTCAAACCACCACTGGGCGGTCACGATGCCCCACACCAGCACCACAAACGAGAGGCCAAACACCGCGAGGGAGATCTTCATCCTGCCGGTGAACTCGGGAGTCTCGCCCTGGGCGCCCCAACGCTCCTCGATCTTGTCCTTGAAGTCGTAGCAGACCGACTTGCTGGGGTCCAGGCGCACCTTGCGGGCATAGCGCAGCACGTAGGCAAACGAGATGATGGTGCCAATTGCCAGCGCGACGAAGCGCCAGCTCATGCCGTCTGCCATGGAGATGCCCGCCGCCTTGGTGGCAACGCCCGTGGCAAAGGGGTTAACGGTGGAGTACATGGTACCGACGGAGGAGCCCACGAAGATCACGGCGATGCAGGTCATTGCGTCGTACCCCGCCGCGATGAACACGGGCATGAGGATGGGGTACAGGGCGATGGTCTCCTCGGCCAGGCCAAAGGTGGTGCCGCCCGCGACCATGATCAGGCCCAACACGATGATGAGGATGTACTCCTTGCGGATGTACTCCTTGCCCTTGGTCACGCGCGAGAGCGCTGCGACCGCAGCGTTGAGCGCGCCCATGTAGTTGAGCACGCCAATGCAGCCGCCCAGGATGAAGATGAACAGGATGATGTCGATGGTGTCGTACACGCCCTTGATGGGGGCGAGGAGAAACTCCAGCGCGCCCTGGGGCTGCTGGTCAACCTTCTGGTAGGTGCCCGGGATTGCGATGGGCTTGGTGATGGACCCGTCCAGGAAGCTGTCGAGACTGCCCGAGACCCCCAGCTTGTCCAGCGTCTCCTGGGTGGGGGGCATGTTCTCCTGGCTGCCGTCTGGCTTGGTGATCACGAACGCGTCCTGCGAGCTGTCGTACAGGAGCTTTGAGTACTCGCCTGCGGGGACGATGTAGGTGAGCGCCGCGGCGAAGAGCATCACGATGAAGAGCACTGTGATTGCCGTTGGGAAGTGGAGCTTGTGCTTCTTCTTCGGGGCGCTCTCCCCGCCCGTGGCCGCCTCGGCGTCCTGTGCGTCGATGGCTTCAGCTTCTGCCATGCCTCGATACCTCCAATGGTCGTGCCTGACTGTAAGAATGAGAACGAACCTCTCGACCTCCCCCATGCGAGGGCGTGCCGAGTGGGGCTAGCCCTTGCGCGCGTACACGCCGACGAGCTCAACCAGCGCGCCCGTGGCTGCCTCCATGCCCTCGACCGTTGCGTGCTCGTAGGGGCCGTGGTAGCCGTAGCCGCCCGTCCCAAGGTTGGGGCACGGAAGCCCGCGGAACGAGAGCTGGCAGCCGTCGGTGCCGCCGCGGATGGGCGTCACGCGAGGCTTGATGCCCGCCGCCTCGTACGCCTCGCGCGCGAAGTCGATGGCGAAGGGGTTAGACTCGATGACCTCCGCCATGTTGCGGTACTCATCCTTGATGGTGAGGGTCACGGTGCCGCTCCCCCACTGCTCGTTCATGGTCTTCTCGATGTGGCGGAGGGTCTGCTTGCGCGCCTCGAGCGAGGCGGCGTCAAAGTCGCGGAGGATGTAGGAGAGCTTGGCGCTCGCCTCGTCGCCGCTGATCTGGTACAGGTGGTAGAAGCCCTCGTACTCCTCGCTGTGGCGGGGGTCCTCAGCCTGGGGGAGCATCCCGTTGATCTGACAGGCCAGCAGGGACGCGTTGACCATCACGTCCTTGGCGGAGCCGGGATGGACGACAAAGCCCGTGACCTCAAACTCCGCGTCGCACGCGTTGAAGTTCTGGTACTGGATCTCGTCCTCCGCGTCGCCGTCCATGGTGTAGGCGACGTCGGCGTCAAAGCCCTCCACGTCAAAGTGCGAGACGCCCGTGCCGATCTCCTCGTCGGGCGTGAAGGCGATGCGCAGGGGGCCGTGCGGCGTACCGTCCTGGATGATGCGCTCGAGCGCGCACATGATCTCGGCGATGCCCGCCTTGTCGTCCACGCCCAGGATGGTGGTACCGTCGGACACCAGGAGCGTGCGTCCCGCGAGCGAGGGCAGCTCGGGGAACTCGCGCGAGCTCAGCGTGCGACCGCTCTCGCCAAGGGGCAGGTCCCCGCCGTCGTAGTCGTGGACCAACCTGGGCTTGATGTCGTGGTCGCAGTAGGCCGAGACCGTGTCCATGTGGGCGATGAGCCCGAGCTTCTTGCGGCCCTCGCACCCCTCCGTGGCGGGCAGCTTGGCGTAGACGAAGCAATCGTCGCTCACCCGGACGTCGGAGACCCCCATCTCGCGAAGCTCGCCCGCGAGCATGTTTGCGAGGTCAAACTGAACCTTTGAGCTTGGGCAGCACGAGTCGTTGTTCTCGTCGCTGGGCGTGCGGACCGCGACGTAACGCAGGAGGCGGTCGATTGGCTGCATGGATTTCTCCCCTCTTCGATGCATGGAAGAGAGCGACCAACCTAAAAGATGGCCACATCTCTTCCATATCAGTTTCATGTAACCTTTTGGAAATATAAAAGTGAAAAGCGTTTACACTTTCGAAACTTTTGCAAGCGATACACGTTCCTCCGTGAACGGCGTGTGCGAATTGTAAATGGCTTATATTCATGCTTCACTCTCTGATGTAAGCGGAGCACCCGCGCACGACCCGTCGCTCGGCGAGGGGCCAACAACCCGCCCTGCTGCGCTACCGTAGTGGCAGTGAAATCGAGGCGCCCTCGGGGGGCGTGCGGGGAGGCATCACATGTCGCAGGACAGCTGGAGAAACGCGTTCCACCTCATGCCGGCCACGGGAGCCATCGACCGGGTGGATGGCTTCTGCCAACGGGATGGCAGCTACGTAGTAGATGCCCACCAGACGCTCGCGGGCTCGGCGTCTCGCCCCGTGCGCTTCTCGAGCCACAACCTCATCCACTGGTCGGTCGAGAGGAACCCGCAGCCGGAGCCCAAGGCCGACGACCCGCAGGTGCCCGCCGCCATGCCGGACGAGCTCGTGGACCATGGCTTTGACTTCTCCTCTCCCCAGGAGTTTGTGGACGACGAGGGCAGGACCCTCGCCATCGCCCTGATGCGGACCCCCGACACCTCCTACGTCAACACCCGAGGCGGGCTCAAGTGGGAGGACTGCCTGACCATCCCGCGCCAGGTGGGCCGCGCGGAGGACGGGAGCGTGACGCAGCTCCCCGTGGAGGAGCTGGCAGAGCTTCACACCTTTGAGGCGAGCATGGACCCGCACGCGGGCGGCCTGTTCCGCAACCACCGCGCCGACATCCGGCTTCAGGGGATCACGGGCGAGAAGTTCACGGTCGTGCTGGACGAGGAGCTGTACGTGAGGCACCGCGAGGGCGTGCTGTACCTGGGCTTCCGCGGTCCCAACCCGCACACCGTGGGTGGCGGCAGGACCGAGGTGGGGGCTCCCATCGGCCACGTGGACGACCTCAGGATCGTGGTGGACGAGTCCGCCGTGGAGCTGTTTGCCAACGGCGGGAAGTACGCCTTCGCCACGCGGTGGTTCCCACTCACCAAGACCATGCTCGTGCGCATGAACGTGGACGCGGCGTTCGCGCGCGGATGGGGCATGGCGGACGGCGTGAGCGACACCTACCGCGGCTAGGGTCGCGAGGAAGGGGTGGTCGAGATGGACGCGCTCTGCGCACTGGGTAGCCTCGCCATCGGCTATGCATGCGGCAGCTTCCTCACCGCCGACGTGGTGAGCCGCAGGAGGTGCGGCAAGTCCGCCTTCGACATCGGGGTGGGCAACCCGGGCATGGCAAACGTGGGGCACGAGCTGGGCAAGGGGGCCGCCGTCGAGGTGCTGGCGGGTGACATCCTCAAGACCGTCGCCTCATTCGCACTCGCGCGGGCAGCCTTCCCCGCCGCCGCGGACGCAGCGGGGACCTTCGCGGTGCTGGGGGCGACCCTGGGGCACAACTATCCCGCCTGGCACCACTTCAAGGGCGGCAAGGGGGTTGCCACGACCTGTGCGGGCATCATCCTCGCCTCCCCGCTCCTGGGCTCCATCGCATCGGTCGCGGGATTCGCGACCGTGCTGGCGACCGGATACCTGTGCCGCGGGGCCATGGCCATACCCATCTGCTACACCGCGCTCGAGGCCCTCTTTGGCAGCTGGGGAAAGGCCCTCTTTGGCCTGGTGCTCTCCGCCCTCATGTACCTAGCGCACGGAGACGCGATCCGTGGCATCGCCACGGGCCAGACACCCCGTGCCGCCATAGCGGAGAGGTTCCGCAAGAGGGGGTAGGACTCGTCGTTGCGCGAAGGAACCGCAAGCAGCGCTGGACCACGGTCAACCCTAGCGCGGCAACCTGCTGAGAAAAATAGAGTTGTGGCAGTCTGAACCCGCTGGGCTATCTACCCAGCGCTGCGAGAGGCGGTGCCTCACGCTCACGACCATCCGTGCGCAACAACCTGCTGAGGAAACTCGAGCTGTGGCAATGGGACCGAGCAGGAGAGGCCCAAACGATTGCCACAACTCAATTTTTCTCAGCAAGTCAACCTTGCGCAGGGAGCAAACGTACGGAAAACCCGATGCAGGAGGGGTAATCCGTCAACCTCAATTGCCACAACTCAAGATTCCTCAGCACTCTGCGCGCGCGACCGAACCAGGATCCCCGCACGGCCGCCCAGAGGACAGCAACGACGTCCCGACGCCCCTACGCCTCGTCGCCGTCGCGCATGAAGCGGGGCGGCGCGTCGGTGCCGGAGACCTTGGCGATGTCGAGCAGCGCGTCTGCGACGGCGTCGTCCCAGCAGGGGCCGATGTGCCAGCGGGCGGCTTCGGCCGCCTCCCGTGTGGCGTTGGCCACGGCGACGGAGTTGGGTATCTCGCCCATGATCTGGAGGTCGTTCTCCGCATCACCGAAGAAGACGACCTCCTCTGGGCCAATGCCCAGGGCCTCGAGCAGGTGCCGCAGGCTCGTGCCCTTGTTGACCCCGCGAGGCAGCACGTCGAACCAGTTGGGAACCGGGGGCACCACCACGAGCTCGGGCGCGACGCGCGCCGCCTCGCGCCGCACCCAGTCCATTGCCTCGTCCTCCTCGCAGGCGACGGTCGCGGCGATCACGTCGATGTCCGGCACCTGCGAGACGATCGTCCCGTTGAACTTGAACCGACGTTCGTACGGCGCCACCTGCGCGGGGGTGGCGCCTAGCACGTACGCGGGATTGGAGAGGTCGGTCTTGGCGGGATAGACCACCACAAAGACGCCCGGCACGGGCGCGAAGGCGTCCGCGAGGCGCTGCAGGGCGTCACGGTCGAGGTAGCGTGCCCACACCAGCTCGCCGTCCACCTTGACCTTCTTGCCGTTGGAGACGATGCCTGTCTCGAAGCAGGAGTCGTCACCCGCGAAGAACCGGTGCAGCTCCTGCTCGTCCCTCCCCGTGGCGGGGCCAAACCTCACGCCCGAGGAGCGGAGCGTCGAGATCGCCCCGAGGGTCCTCTCGTCCACCCGGTCCTGGCCAAAGGGCAGGAGCGTGTTGTCCATGTCACTGAGCGCAAGCCTGATCATCTACCGCATCCCCTCCAAGCGTCACCCAGAGCAGCATAGCATCGGACGGCGGAGAGGTGCCCTAGCCCCGCTCGAGGAGGTCGGGGCGGTTGATGCGCATGAGGATCTGCTCCACGTCGAGCAGGTTCCAGAGCAGGGCGGGCGTACGGCGCCCGCGCTCGTAGACGCACACGCTGGGGTTGCCCTCCCAGAGCGGCTCGCCCAAGGTCCTGATGTCGCAGATGCGGTCGTAGGGAATCACGCGCGCCCTGCCCAGGAGCGGGACCACGCGGAGGTAGTCGGAGTGCGTCTCCACGCGGTAGCGGCCGAACATTGCCCACACCGCCCAGGTGGTCACCACGAACGAGCAGAAGAACGTGATCGCCACGGGGATGTCCACGTCCAGGAGCCCCAGGCGCTGGAGCAGGCACACGAGGATGCCCGCACCGCCCATGCAGCCCATCGCGTACACCAGCATGCGCGTGAACGTCTTGGACGCGCGGTAGGTATCGTGGTGGCTGTGGTGGCGCTCGGCGATGTCGGTGTCCGAGACGATCTGGAAGATTGCGGAGAAGATGGGAATGCCTCCGGTGATTGCGACGAGGAACGAGATGCTCATGGCCGCACCACCACCCAACGGGCCCTGGGCGCCCGGGGGAGGGGACGGCAGCAGCGCGGCGCCGCAATCGCGACGTCACGAGCCTCTTCTCCTGTCAGCCTCACGCGAGCCATCTGCACTCCCCCATCCTGCTCAAGGATGCTAGCGGAGAAATGTTGCGTGTTGTGCAAACAACATGTGTGCGGCATCAGATTTGCCGCGGGCGGCTGAGCCGGCATCTACGTTACGGAGGCATGACGCCAAGGCCACATCCCCCACACAACCCCAAGCGGGCCACCGTGCGACGGGGGCGGCAGGGGCCAACCAGTCGCGCACCAGGACGGCGGGCATGCACGCCGAGCGGGGCCGCACCCCACGGACGCGGGTGGGGGGCACGGGACGGTGCCTCTCCCCCATCCGCGACCGCGCACGTTCGGGGAGCGCCTCCTACGCCTGCGGGCGGGCGAACTTCGCCACCAGGTGCTGGAGGAGGTCCACCGTCTTCTCCATGCTGGGAACGGGGATGAACTCGCGCACCGAGTGGGCGTTGTAGCCGCCCGTGGCGATGTTGGGGCACGGGAGCCCACGGAAGGTGAGCTGGCTGCCGTCGGTGCCACCACGCACGGCGACGACCTTGGGCTCGATGCCGACCTCGCGATGCGCCTCCAGCGCGTTGTCAACCAGGAAGTCCAGGCCCTGGAACCGCTCCGCCATGTTGCGGTACTCCTCGCGGATGCTCACCTGGACGGTACCCTCGCCGTAGCGGTCGTTGAGGAACGCGGCGATCTTGCGCAGCGTCTCCTCGCGGGCGGCGAAGAGCTTTGAATCGAAGTCGCGCACGATGTAGGTCAGGCGGACCGAGCCGGCGGTGCCCCTGATGTCGATGGGATGATAGAAGCCCTCGCGGCCCTCGGTGTGCTCGGGACGCTCCGCCGCGGGGACCATCTGCTCAAACTCGCTCGCCACGGTGATGGCGTTGACCATCACGCCCTTGGCGCTGCCCGGGTGGACCATGACGCCCTTGATGGTGACGGTCGCCTCGCTCGCGGTGAAGGTCTCGTAGTTGAACTCGCCCAGGGCCTCGCCGTCCACGGTGTAGCACCAGGAGGCGCCAAACTCGTCGAGGTCGAGCAGAGACGCGCCGTGACCAATCTCCTCGTCGGGAACGAAGGCGATCTTGAGGGTGGGGTGCGGGAGCGTGGGGTCGCCCTGGAGCCGGGCGAGAAGCGAGCAGATCTCGGCCAAGCCGGCCTTGTCGTCGGCGGAGAGGAGCGTGCTGCCGTCGCTGCACACGATGTCCTGACCCACGAACTGGTTCAGGTCGGGGACCTGCTCGGGCGAGGTGGAGACCTCGCGGCCGTCCTCCACCCCGGCGACCAGGTTGCCACCCTCGTAGTGCACCACGTGCGGCCTCACGCCCGAGGCCGGGGCGTCAAACGAGGTGTCAATGTGGGAGCAAAGGCCAAGCGCGGGAAGGCCCTCGGCACCCGCGGACGCGGGGACGGTCCCCAGCACGTAGGCATGCTCGGTCACCTGGACGTCCCGCACGCCAAGGGAGCGGAGCTCGTCTCCCAGGTAGGCAGCCATCTTGTGCTGGCTGGGGGTCGAGGGGGTCTGCGCCTCGTTCTGGGGGTCGGACTGGGAGTCGATCTGGACAAAGCGCATGAAGCGCTCGACGACGTCGGGAAGCTGCTCTTGTGCCACGTCTGTCTCCTTATGGCTCGTCGCGCGGCGCGCCGCCCGGCGCACCCGCGCGGGGTTCCTGTTCAACGTGACAACTGTAGCGCAGCCTTTGCCGCAACCGCGGCACGGGCCGACCCTCCTCGGCTACGACACCAGGTGGCGCCTGACCGAGACGAGCATGCGCGATGTGAGCCCGCAGCTTGCAAGGTAGCTCTCGACCGACCCGTATCCCTTGATCAGCCTCCTGCGAACCGTGCGCATGGCACTGGCGAGCGTGAGGAGGTCGGGGTGCTCCCCGCTTCCGCGAAGGGCGTCCTCCACCAGGTCCACCGAGGCAAACGACAGCAGGTAGTCGCGCAGTATGTCATGCTCCGAGACCCTGCACAGCCCCAGCAGCAGCATCGACGTGACGCCCGTGCGGTCCATGCCCGCCGCGCAGTGGAACAGGACGCAGTCCGAGGGCTCCGCCGTCGCCATGAACGAGAAGACCTGGCGCACGGCCTCGCGGTTGGAGAGCATGGCGAGGTAGCCCCCCACCAGGTAGTCGTCCATCCCGTCGCCCTCCGCAAGGTCGGAGTCGTGCATGTTGACGCTATAGAGGGAGGCGTTGTGGTAGCGCACGCGCGGGTCGTTCGCAAAGACGTCGGGCGCCCGCTTGACCTCGAACTCGCTGCGAAGGTCCACGTCCATGGTCACACCATATGCGCGCAGGAGCCCCGCGTCGTCCTCGCTCAGCTCGTTGGTGTCACCGGAGCGCAGGAACCGGTGAGGGAGCGTTGGTCCCCACGGCGTCTTGTAGCCACAGAGCTCGCGCAGGTTGTAGCCGGTCGCGAGCCTGAGGATGCCGGTGCGCCTCTGTACTATGTCCTCGGCACTGGAACCCATGTCCCCTCTCCCCTGGCATCCCCTCGCAAACCCACGCGCACATGGTATCAGGCGTTTGTGGAATGCCACCGTCCACCGGGGGATCGCATCCGCGAGCGTGGCGGGAATGGGACGGACGGACGAGCACGGGGCGCGAGCGGCAGGTGAGAGGTGCCGCGCAAGGGCGTTGCCCGCGCATTCGATGGCGCCAGCGACTCCGTCTGCGTCCCACGAGAAGGGGCGGCGCCGGGAACCGTGTCCCGACGACGCCCCCTAGTCAAAACCGATGGGCCCTGCCTACTTGACCCCGGCCTTACGCTTGGCGCGCTCTATCTCGGCCAGCTGCTCGGGCGAGAGGCGGATGCCGTGCGCCTCTCCCCCACGCTCGTTCACGATGGAGTCGCCGTAAGTGCGGTGGTAGCGGCTCTCGTCCACGTAGGGTGCCACCACGTGGGTGGTGGGATCCTGCGGGTTCTGGAGCTTGAAGGAGCCACCGTTCTTGTAGTTCTCCTTTGCGACCGAGATCATGAGCTTGATTCGGTTGAGCTGGTTGACCTCGGACGCGCCGGGGTCGTAGTCGATGGCCACGATGTTGCTCTCGGGATGCATCTGGCGGAGCCGCTTGATGACCGACTTGCCCACCACGTGGTTGGGCAGGCACGCAAACGGCTGGGCGCACACGATGTTGGGCGTGCCGCTGTCGATGAGGTCCACCATCTCGGCGGTGAGGAGCCAGCCCTCGCCCATGGTGTTGCACAGCGAGAGGACCTTGGACGCCTTGTCCGCGAGCTCGAAGATGTCCTCGTAGGGCGTGAAGCGCTCAGACTCCCTGAGCATCTCGTCGATGGGCTTGCGCAGCCCCTCGATCGCGTCGATCCCGATGCCATGGGTGAGCCTGGTCGCCGCCTTGGTCCCCAGCTCGTGGTTCATGTTGATCTGGTTGGACATGCCAAACAGGAAGAAGTCCATGAGGCCCGGGACGTCGGCCTCGCAGCCCTCCTGCTCGATGACCTTCACGAGCTCGTTGTTGGCCGTGGGGTGGAACTTTACCAGGATCTCGCCCACCACGCCCACGCGCGGCTTGCTGCGGTCGTTCACGAGCGGCAGCGTGTCAAAGCGGCGCACGGTGTCGCGGCACAGCTCGTAGAAGGCCTTGCGGTCGGCGCTGTGGGTCAGGAGGGTCTTGGCGCGGCTCATGAACGAGTCGTACAGGCGGTTGGCGGAGCCCTTCTCGGCCTCGTAGGGACGCGTGCGGTACAGCACCTTCATGAGGAGGTCGCCGTAGAGCAGCGCATATCCGGCCTTGAGGATGAGCTTGGGCTTGAGGATGTTCCAGCCCGGGTTCTTCTCGTCCAGCCCGCCCGCGACGGAGAGCGAGATCACCGGGATGTCCGGGTGGCCGGAGTCCTTGAGCGCCTTGCGGATGAGGCCGATGTAGTTGGTGGCGCGGCAGCCGCCGCCGGTCTGGCTGATGAGCACTGCGGTGCGGCTGAGGTCGTACTTGCCCGAGAGGACCGCCTCCATGAGCTGCCCCACCACGAGGATGGACGGGTAGCAGATGTCGTTGTTGACGTAGCGGAGGCCGATGTCCACGGCGGAGTGGTCGACGGAGGGCAGCAGCACCACGTTGTAGCCTTCGGAGCGCAGAATCGCCTCGACCATCTCGAAGTGGATGGGCGACATCTGCGGTGCCAGGATGGTGTAGCCCTCCTCCTGCATCTCCTTGGTGTAGCGGACCTTCTCGAACGCGGCGCTCTTGGCCTCGCGGTACACGGGGGTGCGGCGCGAGAGGTCGGTCTGGCGCGCGTGCTCAAGCGAGCCGTCCGCCATGTGCACGCCCACGGGACCCGCCTCGGTGGCGATACCCGCGGCCGTCTCGCGCTCGAGCTCGGCGTGCTGTTCCTTGAGGGCCGCCATGAGAGAGCGCACTCGGATGCGCGCGGCCCCCAGGTTGCTGACCTCATCGATCTTGAGAACGGTGTAGATCTTGCCCGACGCCTCCAGGATCTCCTGCACCTGGTCGGTGGTGAGGGCGTCCAGGCCGCAGCCAAAGCTGTTGAGCTGGATAAGGTCGAGATCGTTCCTGCTCGCCACAAAGCGCGCCGCACGGTACAGGCGGCTGTGGTACATCCACTGGTCCACCACGCGGATGGGACGCTCGGGCCTCATCTTGTGGGCGACGGAGTCCTCGGTGAGAACCGCGAAGCCAAAGGAGTGCACCAGCTCGGGGATGGCATGGTTGATCTCGGGATCGTTGTGGTAGGGGCGTCCGGCGAGCACGATGCCGTGGCCGTCGTGGTCCTCGATCCACTTGAGGGCGTCGTCGCCCATGCGGTGCATCTTGTCCTTGAACTCCAGGTCGGCATCCCAGGCGTAGTTGACCGCATCGTCGATCTCGCGGCGCGTGATGGGCTCGCCGCGGAAGCGACCCTTGCCGTGGCCAGCGTCCTCGGCGCGCTGCTGTGCGATGACCTCGAACAGGCGGCGCTTGAGCTCCCGCTTGTTGTCGTAGGGGATGAAGGGGTCCAGGTACTCCACCTTTGGGTTGCTCAGCTCGTCCACGTTGAGCTCGAGCGACTGCGGGTAGCTCATCACGATCGGGCAGTTGTAGTGGTTGGTGGCGGTGTCGTCCTCCTGGCGCTCCCAGCGGATGCAGGGCATCCAGATGAAGTCGGGGTCCTTGGCGAGGAGGTTCATGATGTGGCCGTGGCTCAGCTTGGCCGGGTAGCACACCGACTCGGAGGGCATGGACTCAATGCCCGCCTCGTAGGTCTTCTTGGTGGTCTGGTCACTCAGAACCACGGAGAAGCCCAGCTTGGTGAAGAAGGCGTGCCAGAAGGGATAGTCCTCGTACATGTTGAGGGCACGGGGGATGCCAACGGTGCCGCGCGGCGCCTCGTCGGGATCCAGGCATGGACGGTCAAACAGGAGCTTGTTCTTGAGCTCGAACAGGTTGGGGGCGTCGTTCTTGGCCTTCTTGGAGCCGCCGGCGCCCTTCTCGCAGCGGTTGCCCGTGATGAAGCGGCGCCCGTTGCTGAAGCTGTTGACGGTCAGCAGGCAGTTGTTGGAGCAGCGCCCGCAGTGGACGTTGGTGTGCTTGACCTTGAGGTTGTCGATCTCGTCGCGCGAGAGGATCGTGGAGATGCCGTTGGCGCCAGCGCGGTCGCGGGCAAGGAGGGCGGCACCAAAGGCGCCCATGGTCCCGGCGATGTCGGGACGAATCACCTCTCGCCCGGTGAGAAGCTCGAAGGCGCGCAGCGTGGCGTCGCTCATGAAGGTGCCACCCTGCACCACCACGTACTTGCCGATCTGGTCGTAGTCGCGCAGCTTGATGACCTTGAACAGCGCGTTCTTGATCACCGAGTAGGAGAGGCCCGCGGCGACGTCGCCGATGGTGGCACCCTCCTTTTGGGCCTGCTTCACGCGGGAGTTCATGAACACGGTGCAGCGGCTGCCCAGGTCGATGGGGTGCTCGCCGTGAACGGCCGCCTTGGCGAACTCCTGGACGCTCATGCCCATGGAGTCGGCGAAGTTCTGGATGAACGAGCCACAGCCCGAGGAGCAGGCCTCGTTGAGCATGATGTGCTCGATGACGCCACCCTTGACCTGCAGGCACTTCATGTCCTGGCCACCGATGTCGAGGATGAACTCGACGTCGGGCACAAAGGACTTGGCGCCGCGGAGGTGCGCAACGGTCTCGATCTCGCCGGAGTCGGCCTGGAGCGCCTCGATGAGGATGCCCTCGCCATAGCCGGTGGTGGTCACGTGGCCGATGGTGCAGTCACTGGGCAGGTGGTCGTAGATGTCGTCCATGATCTTGCGCGCGGTGCCCAGCACGTCGCCGTTGTTGTTGTCGTACCAGGTATAGAGGAGCTGGCCGTCCTCCCCCACCACAGCTGCCTTCATGGTGGTGGAGCCGGCGTCGAGGCCGATGAACACGCGCCCATGGTACTTGGTGAGGTCGCCCTTGGGGACCACCTGCCTGTCGTGGCGCTCCTTGAACTCGCGGTAGTCCTCCTCGGTGGCAAAGAGCGGGTCGAGACGCGCGACCTCGGAGCCCTGCGTGCCCTTGAGGTTGTCGAGCGCCGTGATGACCTGCGCAAAGGTAACCTGCTTGTCAGACTCGCCGGCAAGCGCTGCACCGGTCGCGACGAAGAGGTGGGCGTTCTGGGGAATCACGCGGTGCTGCTCGTCCAGGTCGAGCGTGACGTAGAAGCGCTTGCGCAGCTCGGAGAGGTACTGCAGCGGGCCGCCCAGGAAGGCGACGTAGCCGCGGATGGGATGACCGCAGGCGAGGCCCGAGACGGTCTGGTTGGCGACCGCCTGGAAGATGGAGGCCGCAACGTCCTCGCGCGCGGCGCCCTCGTTGAGCAGGGGCTGGACGTCAGACTTGGCGAAGACGCCACAGCGGCTGGCGATGGGGTAGATGTGCTGGGCGCCCTTGGCGAGCTCGTTGAGGCCACCAGCGTCCGTCTCCATGAGGGAGGCCATCTGGTCGATGAAGGCGCCCGTGCCGCCGGCGCAGGTGCCGTTCATGCGCTGCTCGATGCCGTTGTCAAAGTAGATGATCTTGGCGTCCTCGCCACCCAGCTCGATCGCGACGTCGGTCTGGGGGATGAGGGTCTCGACCGCGCGCTTGGAGGCGATGACCTCCTGCACGAACTCGAGGTCGAGCCAGTTCGCCAGCAGCATGCCGCCGGAGCCGGTGATTGAGACGCGCATGCTGGGGTCGCCGATAACGGACTCGGCGCGCTCGAACAGGGCGCGCGCGGTGGCACGGACATCGGTGTGGTGACGCTCGTAGTTGGCGTACACCAGCGTGTCGTTCTCGTCGATCACGGCAAGCTTGACGGTGGTGGAGCCCACGTCGATGCCAAGGCGCAGGTGAGCGTGGCGCAGGTCGACGGGGTTCTTGGGGTACAGCTCGGCCCCACGCTGGGCAAGCTCGATGCCGCGGTTGGCGCGAGCCTGCTCCCTGTTGGACTCGGGGTAGTTAGTCATGGTCCGTCTCCTTCATGTCAAGCATGTCAAGGCAAATGGCGTTGACGTCAAACTCCAGGCTCTTGCCGTACAGGTCGCCCGGGCGCACGAACATGAGCGCCGTCATCAGGCGCGCCATGGCGGGCACGGACTCCTCCATGCCGGTGACAAGCCAACGTTCCAGGACGCCGACCTCCGCCGAGATGGCGAAGGTGAGGTAGTAGTCGAAGAAGGGAATGGCCCGGACGTCCAGGCCGTCGAGGGCGCGGTCCTGCACGGTCTCGCGAGCCATGCGCTTGACCCTCTGCGAGAACGCGGGGTCGCCCCCCTCCCCCAGCAGCGGGCGAAGGTACGGGCGCTCGGCGAAGTAGGTGAGAATTTCAACCGATCCCGGGCAGGGGCGGAAGTGCGAGATGGCATCCTCGAGCTGGTCGAGGGAGGCGCAAGCAAGGTGCTCCACCAGGGGGCGGAGGTCCGCGATGGTCTCGTCCTCGATGGCGTTGACGAGGTCGGGGATATCCTTGAAGTGGGAGTAGAAGGTGCGGCGCGTAACGCCGGCGCGGTCGCTCACCGCGGTGACGGTCACCTGGGAGAGGTCGCCCGCCGCCTCGATCTCGGCGGCGAGGGCGTCGCGCAGCGCTCGCCGTGTGCGCTTGCTACGCCGGTCGAGCTGGCCGGTCGACACTTGCGTCCCCCTCACCTGGACCCCCTCCGACGCCGTGTCTCGAAGTGCTGGTCGCATGATCTGTGGGTCTCCGTTTCTTCACATCGTGTGCAGTTTTGCACAGCGCGTGAAGTATTGCACAACGTGAGAAGGAATTCTGCCCTCGAAACGACCATTCGTGGGGAGACACAATCGCTTCACAGTGGGGCGGGCGTTTGCAGCGGAGGGAACGAGGCGGCGCGACCCGTATGTCCCGTTGTGTTGGCAGCAAACTCCTGATGTGAGTACACACATCGGGCTTTCGCTACCAATCTCACCCCAAGGAGAAACTAAATGGCAGCAGGTTCCCGATATGAGCACTCACATCAGGAGTTATCTGCCAACCTTGCTTTCATGTCACGGAGAATGTTTCCTCTACCTGCACTTTCTCATTTGAAACAATCCACCCATACAGACAGTCATGCCAGGAAGTACTCACATCGGTACTCTTCTGCCATCGTTAAATCCTTTATTCTTATCACCTATCGTGGCAAAGAGCTCGACGAGGAAAGATGGCACCCCGAGAGACCCGCAGACAGAAAGTGGCCCTCTTCCATTCCTCGGCCAATGATGGTCTCGCCCCGCGCAAGCGCGGGAGCCCATAGATTCCCCGACTGGGGAGTCACATAAAAGGGCTCGTAGAAGAGAGAGGCGGGGGCTCGGGACAAGTGTGGTGCGTATCAGCGGTGGCGCCTTTCCGCGCGAACGCGTCCGGGCGATCCTCGGCTCTCGCGACCCCATCTCCCTGTCGTCTGGCCTGGCCGTGTTCGAAATCGCGCCCTGTGTGTACACGCGGGACGCACTTTCTGACAGAGGCAAGGTTCAGATGCCCTGCCAACAGGGATAGCGCATCGGTGGGAGAGCGTCCGTGTCGGAAATCACGTACGGCGTGTACACATGGGACGCACTTTCTGGCATCCGGGGGTCAAAGGAGACCTCCACCTGTCAATAATCGCGCACCGTGTGTACACACGGGATGAACTTTTCGGCGAGAGCGGAGCCCCAGCGTTGCACCAACAGGAAAAACGCAGTGGCGGGGCATGCACCATGTCGGAAACACGTAGCGTGTGTACACGCGGGACGTGATTTCGGGCGGAGCCCGTTTGTCAACGTCCGCGCGGACGGTGCCGATGCTCGGGAACGGAGCGACGCCCTCCCCCGAGTGGCCCGTCCCATGGAGGAGCGCTCCTCTCGCCCCGTTGCTGCATCTCTCCTCTTCTTAGGCTCTTAGAGGCCTCTCGAGGTGGATAAACGGGGCCGACCCCGCGAACGCGCGGAACCGGCCCCGATGAAAGGTAACGCATCCGCCGCCAGACTCGGCGAAGAAACCTACTTGACCACGTTTCCGTCGGCATCATACCGGTAGAACCCCTCGCCGACCGCGATGCCCGTCTTTCCCTCGTCCACATAGCCCTTGAGCAGCGAGACCATCTGCCCCGCGGGAGACGTTGGGTCGTCAGCGCCCGGCTGCATTGAGATGATCTTGAGCGCGAGGGGCAGGCCGACCTTGTCAATCTTGCGGAAGGGGGTCTGGTCGGGGGTGGCCCCGGTGTCGAGCTCCCAGCACAGGTCGACCGTCGCCGGGTCGGTCACACCTGTCGCCACCAGGTACAGCGCTGCCTTGAACCAGGGGATCAGCAGCGTGTTGAGGATGTAACCCGGTTGCTCCTTGTTGAGCTTGAGCGGGACCATGCCAATTGCGTGGGAGAATTGCTCGGCCAGCCGGAACGACTCGTCGCTGGTGCGGTCGTGGCGCATGAGCTCCGTGAGGTTGTTGCGCCAGATCTGGTTGGCAAAGTGGAGGGTCATGTAGCGGTCGGGGCGACCGGTGGAATCCGCGAACGTGCTCGGCAGGAACGTGGACGAGTCGGTGAGGAGCAGCGTCCTCTTGGGCAGGTGGCTCGATAGCCGCTCGTAGAAGTCACGCTTCTGGTCGGGGTCCTCGTTGATGCACTCGATGACCACGTCCGCGTCGCCAAACGCCTGGTCCATGTCGGTCACGAGGCGGATGCGCGAGAGTCTCTCCCCCGCTTGCTCCTTGAGCTGGTCGATCTCCTCGTCTGTGAGGTCGCGGTCGTCGGAGAGGCCACGGCAGTACTGGCTGCGATCCGCCTTCCAGGCGTCGAGCGCCGCGAGGATCTGACGGCGCACCGCCTGAAGGCGCGGCTTGGCACGTTCGACGGAGGCCTCGCTCCTAAGCCAGACGGTGGTCTCGAAGCCCTTGTACGCGACCATCGACGAGATCTGGCTTCCCTCCGTCCCGCACCCCGCAATGGTGACCCTCTTGACGTCGCTGATGTCCATCCCGACCGCTTCCCTTCAAAGAATTTGCAGTGCCGGCGCACGAAGGATGACCCCACGCGCCATGACCACCGTGCACGGTATGCCCGCAGGCGCGTGCGCAGGGGAGAAAATCGGCAGATGGGGTCGTGGGCACGTGAGATGGGCGGGAGCTACCGCGACAGGAACCCGTCCAGGCGGGAGAGCGCCAGGTCGTACCGCTCGACCTCGTGCTGCATATGATTTCCCGGCCCAACCTCGAACGCGACCTCGCAGCCGCATCCCCGTAGAATCATGGCGCACGCGCCCATGTCGTCCTCAACCGAGCGCAGCATAGGCTGCGGGGCATGCTTCTCTCGGCTGCCAACGGAAAGGAAGGCAAAGCGCCCCGATAGGCCCGTCCCCGGCGCCGTGCAGACCGCGCGCAGGTGGTCGACCCACCCCGGGTACCAAACCGAGCCGGAGATGCACCCGCAAGCGTCAAAGCACCCGGCATGAGCGAACGCATACAGCGAGAACAGCCCTCCCAGCGAGTACCCGCAAACCGCCCTTCGAGAAGGCAAGAGGTGCCACCCCCGCTCCAGAGAGGGCATCGCGTTGGCAGTCAGCCACTCCAGGGTCGTGGCGGCGTTGCCGCCGTAGTCCGGGAGTCCACGGAAGGCCGACTCCGCCGGCCAGGGCGTGAGGTTGTCTCCCCAGTCCCCCACCGGCACGCGCACGATGCTGGACGTCCGCCCTGCCGCGACGCGCGCGAGGTCGAACGGGAACTCGGGCGCATCTATCACGTAGATGACGGGTCCGGTCGGGCCGCCGGCGCCGGGGAACAGCTCAGTGTCGGCGCCATCCTCCCAGACAGGCCGTCCGCCCTCCTCGGGACGTCCCTCGTCCGCCGCGCCATTCCGCAAGAGGCCAACGGATGCGGTCGCGTCCCTGTTGCCCCGATCCTCTCTCCCCGTCATGGCATCCCCTCTCGCCCGCCTCACCCATCGTCCCATCATGTCCCGACAGCGCGCCGCACCCCACCCCGCATGCGGCGGCTCATTCGTCACGCATGCCGTTTAAGGAATCTTATGGGATATGCGCCTGCGGTGCTTCGACATCCCCAAGGGAGTCTGCGCGCGCCGCACCAGATAGAATCCAAGCAACCGCGGGCTAACCCACCATCCACAAGAACGTGCCTCTGCCGGACAAACCTTGGCGCGACGCGGTACGGGGAAATGGGGTCCACCATGACTCGCGGTGACGGCCACCTTGGTGGCGAAAAGAGCCTTACGAGAAGGTCGTTCCTGCTCGCCGGCCTGATGGGCGCCGCGGGCCTGGCGGGCTGCTCGCCCGTTCCCGCGCTCCCGATGGCTGGTGACTCGGACGGGACGACCTCCCCCACGGGGGGATCGGCCCACGGCGATGGAGCCGCCGCCACCATCGACGAGGCCGCATGGCGCTATGACCGGGACAACGACATCTACTACCAGATCGGCGTCCGCTACTGCGCAAACCCTGCCGCGTCCGAATACGAGTCGATGGCAATCTACGTACCCGGCGCGTACTTCGCGGCAACGAGCAACGGCAACGGGACCTACACCTGCCACGTGGACGAGTCCGCGACGGTGGGTGCCTACGCGGCATCCGCCGCCCCCGTGGTGATCCCCGTGAACACCGCGGGCTACTCCGCGCAGAGGGCACCCGCCTCCTACGAGCCGGATGGGCTCGCCGAGTACCTTGAGGCGGGGCTGGTCTACGTCTACGCCGGCTGTCGCGGTCGCAACAACGGGACGAACCCGGACGGAACCGCGTTCGCAGGCGGCGCACCATGGGGCGTCACCGACCTCAAGGCAGCCGTGCGGTGCCTGCGCTACAACGCCGGCTCCATCCCCGGGGGAGCCAAGCGCGTCTTCACCTTTGGGCACTCGGGCGGCGGGGCGCAGAGCTCGCTCATGGGGGCGACGGGGGACTCCGCGCTCTATACCCCCTACCTGCAGGCGATCGGCGCCGTGCTCACCGACGACAACGGGACTAGCATCAGCGACGCAATCACCGGCTCCATGTGCTGGTGCCCCATCACCGCGCTCGATATCGCGAACGAGGCCTACGAGTGGATGATGGGACAGTTCTGCGCCAGCGGGACGAGGGCGGGCGGAACGTGGACCGCGCTCTTCTCCCATGACCTTGCCCGCAAGTTTGCCGGCTACATCAACGACCTCGGCATCACCGACGTCGACGGCAACACGCTCACGCTGCAGGAGGGCGGGGAGGGAATCTACACCTCGGGCAGCTACTACGACCAGGTGAAGTCCGCGATCGAGACGTCGCTCAACAACTTCCTCCAAGACACGCGATTCCCCTATACGCCCGACTCCAGGTCGATGGCGGACGGCGGGTTCGCGGGAGGTGGAGGGACGGGAGAGAGGACCGCGGGCACGGATGGCGTGGACGGTGCCGTGATGCACGTTGCCTCCGCAGCGACCGAGGACGACAGCCCGTCGGACGGGAACGAACCAGTCACCTACGACACGGCGGAGGACTACATCGCCTCGCTCAACTCCGACACCGAATGGATTGCCTACGACCCCTCGTCCAACACGGCAACCATCACGAGCGTGGGCGAGTTCGTGCGGCACCTCAAGCGCGCCTCCAAGGACGTGGGAGCCTTCGATGCGCTGGACAGAAACCGCGCCGAGAACTTCCTGTTTGGCAACTCGCATGCGGACGCCCTGCACTTTGACCCCATCATGTCCGGCCTGCTCGAAAGCGAGAGGGACAAGTACGCGTCATGCGATGACTATCGATCGGACTACGCGAGCGCCTACGCGGGTGACATGGACAACACCGACGACCTGGGAACCAAGAGCTCCGTGCGTCAGGACATGTACAACCCCATGTACTTTGTGGCAGAGGGGCTCGACGGATACGGGAGCTTGACGCCGGCGCCGCACTGGCGCATCCGCACGGGGATACAGCAGGGCGACACGTCGCTCACCACCGAGCTCAACCTCGCCCTGGCACTGAGGGCAAACCCGGCGGTCAAGGACGTTGACTTCGCCACCGTGTGGGAGCAGGCGCATACGACCGCGGAAAGAACGGGGTCGAGCACCGAAAACTTCATCTCGTGGGTCAGGGACTGCTGCTCGTAGGTCGGGTGCCTCCAGGCGGGAGGCCCGGGCAGGCGAAGACCTCGTGACGCCGGCGGGATGGGCATCCGAGCCAGGCGGCACGAGTCTCTCCCCTTTCCTTTCTCTGGTACATTCCTTACAAGTCTCGCGGATGGTGTCGCAATACTGCCGAGAGGAAACGTCCCGTCCCGCCTGGGGCGGCATCGCCGCATGGCTTTGACGGCGATGGGACCGCGGGCGACAGACGCCCAGACCAACACGGAGGTGCGCGTGAGCCACTTTGGCCTCGACAACGAGAGGTACTCGACCATCAGCCGCTACGTCATTGCGACGGTCATCGTCCTGGTGCTCGTCGTCAACGTGGGCATCTACCTGCCACAGATTGGGAAGGCGCTGGGAACCGCGGGCGCATGGGTCCTCGCGATCATGAACCCGCTCGTCATCGGCGGGCTGGCGGCGTGCCTCCTGTGGCCGGCGGTCACGCGAGTCGACTCCTCGCTCGCCCGCGTTGGCATCCTCCCGCGGTCGGACGGCGCCCGGCATGCGCTGTCGGTCGTCATCGTGGTGCTGGTCGTCGCAGGACTGGTCACCGTGATCGTCTCGGCAATCCTCGCGTTTGTGACCAACAGCATCCGGTCGATCTCGTTTGGCAACCTCGCCGAGCTGGTGGGCTACATCAAGAGCAGCATGTCCCTGGCGTTCCAGGGAATCGAGAAGGCAGCGCTGTCCCTGGGTGCCAGCCAGGCGGACGTGGACGCCGCGCTCGGTAGCCTCCAGCACATCTTTGCCACGTCGGGCGGAAACCTGGGGCAGACCGTGACCTCGAGCTTTGACGCGGTAAAGGACTTCCTCTCGAACACGGTGCTCGCGACGGTAATCTGCGTCTACTTTCTGATCGATGCCCGGAACCTGGCAGACTACTGGCGCCGGGCGCTCGACTCCATGCTAGGCGAGGACGCCTACGGACACCTGCAGACGTTTGCCGACGACGTCCGCCGCGCGTTCACGGGATACATGCGCGGACAGTTCATCGATGCCCTGCTCATGGGCATCGCGGTCACCATCTCGCTGTCGGTGGTGGACGTTCCGTACGCGGTCCTCATCGGCATCGCCACGGGCATTGGCAACCTCATCCCCTACGTGGGGCCCATCGTGGCATACGCCGCCACGGCCCTCTCGTGCCTAATCGGCGCCGACCTCACCACGTTTGTGGTCTCGGTCATCGTGCTGGCGGTGATCCAGTTTGTGGACGGTCAGATTGTGAACCCCAAGATCCTGGCAGACTCCGTGGAGGTCCACCCCATCGTCGTAATCGTCGCGCTCATCGTTGGCGGCAAGGTGGGCGGCGTGCTTGGCATGTTCGTGGCCGTGCCGTGCGCCGCTCTGGTCAAGATTTACTTCGAGAGGTTCGTGGCTTGGCGGGCGGCGAGGCTCTCGCACCGCGGGAGAGAGGGGCCAGCGGGAGACTAGCCGCAATCCTGGACCGACGCTCCTCTCCCCTGGGATAACGCATGGGTGATGCAACAGTTAGCGACCCTATGCACGCAGAGCCCCATGGGACAACTGGGGAGATGGGCACGAGACTGTCGCCCCAGCTGCTAGCCTTGCGAAAGCCTCACTCGGACGGGAGGTCGCCCTTCTCCCCCACCCGGAGGCTCAGCGTAACGGGAGAAAGCCCCTCGGCTCGCACCGTGACCGAGGCGTCTCCCGCCTGTCCCATCGACCTGACCACGGCCAGAGCGCGTCCCCGGTAGGCAGTTCGCACGGCTCCGAAGAACCCCTCGCCTGTGTGCGAATCCGCGGTGCCAAACCCCTGGAGCGCGATGGGCCCCTCGGTCTCCACGGTCAAGCGGCGCGACTCCGTCGGCTTGACGATGCCGTCGTCATCCGCGATCGCGATATCCACATAGGCGAGGTCGAGCACGTTCGTCGAGAGCGTCTTCCGGTCGGACGAAACGACGAGCCTGGTCTGCGGACCCGCGGACCGCAGCTCGTCCCTGCCGACCTCCCTGCCATTGCGGAAGGCTCGCGCCACCAGCACCCCTGGCTGATAGGGGAGCGTGAACGTCGTGCGACAGTCATGCACCCGTCGCACGTCCACCCGCCTTCCGTCGAGCTCCAACCTCACCTCGTCGGCAGCCGCATACACGACCACCCTGGCGCGACGTCCCTCGCACCCCGGCCAGCTCCAGCTGTGGACCGCATCGCTCGTGCGCCAGGGCGAACCCGTCGCGACATCGCCCGAGTGGGTGACGGGCTCCACCCCGATGTACGGCCCGTCTGCCATGCCAAATGCCGCCCTCGCGAGCCACACCTCAGGCCGCATGTTGCCGCAGATATCGATTATGCCCGCACCACTCGTCAGGAGCGGCGGGTCAACCTCCGCATCCTTCCAGGATGCATACACCTTGCAGCCGAGGCCAGACTCCCCCAGGTAGTCCCAGCCGGTCCACATGAAGTCTCCGATGACCGAGGGAACCCGCTGCACCCGTCGCCAATTGCGCGCGATGTCGGGAGGGAGCGTCTCGGTCCCCAGAATCACCCGCTCCGGGTAGGCACGCGCATCCCGCTGATAGCGCACAGACCCGTAGTTGTACCCGGCAACGTCGAGCACGCCAAACACCTCGCGCGTCGACCGATCCGCCGCAGGCGATGCCGAGAGGGCGCTCATCGCCTTCCCCGCAACCGCCATGAGCGCGTTGACGAAGGCACTCCCCGACAGGCTGTCGAGCCCCTTTGACGCCGAGGAGTCACCTCCATAGAGCCCCTTACCCTTGGACGCGAGCGCGTTGAGCATGAGGTTGATGCCGGCTGTCACCGGTCGTGTGGAATCAATGGCGCGGATGCGTTCGCGCATCTGGGCGGCAAGCCTGACGCCACGCTCCTCTGCAGTCTCGGACACCTCGTTGCCAATGCTGTACATGATGACGCTGGGATGGCAGATGTCCTTGACGACCATCGCATCGAGGTCGCGCTGCCACCACTCCTCGAAGCTCTCTGCGTAGTCATGCGGGGTCTTGTGCGTGTACCACTGGTCAAAGGCTTCGTCCAGCACGTACATCCCCAGCTCGTCGCAGGCGGCGAGAAGCTCGCGCGACGCGGGATTGTGCGCGCACCGTATCGCGTTGAAGCCAGCCTCCCGCAGGATGCGCACGCGCCGGCGCTCCGCGTGGGGAAACGCGCAGGCACCCAGCACGCCGTTGTCGTGGTGGATGCACGCGCCGCGGAGGAGCACCTCTCTGCCGTTCACGCGCAGCCCCCGGGCGTCGCAGGCAATCCGCCTGATGCCAAACCTGCACGTGGCGACATCGAGCGGTGTCCCGTCGGATGTCAGCGTGACCCGGCAGCCATAGAGGTTGGGGTGCTCGGCATCCCAGAGGAGGGCATCGTCGACCTCGATCTCGATGGAGGCGGATTCACCTCCGGGAACGGCTGTCTCCCCCGAGGCGACCGCACGCCCGCCTCGCGTGACCTCGGCAAGCACGCGCAGGGGGCCACGTGCGTACTCGGCGCCCTCGACCAGCACGTTGACCAAGATGCGCGCCGGGCTGGTCGAGACGGTCGTGACCCTCACGCCGTCGGGTGCGACGTGCGTGGGGCCAGCAACCAGCAGCTCCACGGGACGGTAGATTCCCGCTCCGCTGTACCAGCGGCAGTTGGGTTCCTGCGAGTTGTCGGCCACGACGGTGAGCACGTTCGTCTCGCCTGGCCGCAGGGCTTGGGCGAGAAGCGCCAGGAACTCCGAGTATCCGTAGGGCCGCTCTGCGACCAGGATGCCGTTGAGGGAGACACTCGCATGCTGGTACACCCCGCCAAACCGCAGCGCAACGTAGGAGTCCGCCCACTCGGAGGGCGCCTTGAACTCCTTGCGATAGGTGTAGGTGCCGCCGGCAAAGTACGCACCACCGTTGCCTGACGGGTTGGAGCGGTCTCGTGGCTCGCGAAGCATCGCGTCGTGCGGCAGCGTCACGGGGATGGGGGCTGCCGTCTCGCCCTGCCGGTGGAAGGTCCATCCTTCGTTGAATGAGACTGGATCCATGGAAACCTCTGCTTTCGTCATAACACGCCCACCATCTTGTCTCTTGGCAGGCGGACAACCTCAAGGCATATACGTGCTATTTCCTTCTCATCTCACCCCGCATGGTAGGCTGAAGTTTAGCTGTGCAACTATCGCTACCATGGGTATCGACATACGGTTTGTGACGTTTTCAGAGGTACGCATGACAAGTGTGAAGCGCTACCCCCTCCCCTTTCACATCGACCGCGGGGAGGACTTGGCAGAGGTTTACGAGCTGGGCACCCCCTATCTGGTGATAAGCCAGGTGACGGATCCTCGTGAAGACACGTGCCGATTTGACGTGCTCTCGGCCGAGGAGTGCATGCGGCAGCGTCTCTCGTATGCGGACTACCGCGCGCTGAGGGAGTCCCATGGCATGCACCAGCACGGGTTCTACGAGCTCACCGTGGTGCTGTCGGGGACGTTCCGGGAGACCGTCGGAGACCGGGAGGTCACCCTCCATGCCGGGGACGCGCTGCTCCTCAACCGTAACGTGCGCCATTGGGAGGACATCGACTCGCGGTGCGATGTCGCGTTCGTCATGCTCTCGGGCGAGATGCTCCCCGGCCTCCTGAAGACCGTTACCCACCAGCTTGGGGGCGGTGGGACAAGCCCCGCCGTGCACATGGTCCTTCGCGGGGAGCGCTCCCGCTACTACAGCGCGGAGGAGTATGTCACGCTCTCACCGCAGGGGGACGGGGCGCAGCGCCTCTGCCGCACGCTGCGGGGGTTGACGAAGGAGCTGGTTGGGAGACGCGTGGGCTTTCGGGACGTGTCACGCGGGCTGCTGTGCCGTGCGCTCGGCTGCCTCTTGAACGCGAACCTCTACCGGCAGGAGCCGCACCGACTCGGCGGCAGGAACGACGACGCGATCTTCAACCAGGTGACGACCCTGTTCGAGCGTGAGGGGCCGCGAGTTTCTCGCCCATGCATCGCCCGCGAGCTTGGTTACAACGCCGATTACCTCAACCAGATCGTGCGCACCCACACTGGGATGAGCCTTTGCAGGTACGGGAGGCAAATTGCACTCGACCGTGCCGCGCGCATGCTCGCGGAGGGAGGCTGCACGGTCGGCGAGGCAATGGCAAGGGCGGGCTTCACCAACCGCACGCGATTCAACGCGCTGTTCCGGCAGACCTACGGACGCCTGCCGGGAAGGCGCCGGGAGGATTCTCCCAAGGTGGACGCGCACGAGCCCGCAGAAGGCACGGCGGACGGGGCCACGGCACCCACGGGCGACTGAGCTGCAAGCCGGGGCGCCTCTTCTCTCCCCCGGCAGTGGCCTAGGGGAGAAGCCGCGGTCGACGGCACCCACGCGCGCGGACCTCATGGGGCTCGGGAACCCATCGGGAGGATGCCACGCCGCCGGGCATTGGCGGACGGCTCGCCTCGACCAGGGGGACCGCCGATAGCCCGCCATCGAAATCATGCGTTTGACCAAATCCCACCTCCCCAGTAGCATCTTCGGCAACCCGCAGAAGCGAGCACAGAACGGAGGGGACCATGAGGCACATGCCACAGACCGTCGCGTCGATGGGACGAATGACCGTCGCATGCCGCCCCACCCCCTGCATTCGAATGACGTGCGGGGCGCGGCACAGGGCCAACTAGGCAAAGGCGCTGGTGAGACATACCGCGCAATACCTCTGAGGCCCTGCACGAGGGCCCCTTATCCTCCCTCGCCACGTCCCGGCCCCCATGCCGGCAAAAGCTGGCCCGGTCATCCCATGAGCACCCGGATGCGCGGGCGACGACAGGTGACAACGTCCCTCTCCTCCACCGTCTACGCCCCACCGCGACACAGACTCGGCATCCGCGCAGCACACCCGGGTGCCAGGGGGCGACCTTGTGCAAGCGCACGTCGAACGCATCCACCATGCGAACCGCAACCCACAACGACACCGACGAAAGGAAGGCCCATGAGCCTCTGGACATCCATTGACGAACTCAAGAACCTCTCCTGGGTGGAGCTCTCCCACCAGGTGAACAACGACAGCCCCTATTGGAGCGGCTTCCCGGACGGGTCGATCGAGCTGGGGGCGGTGATCAACGACTTCGACTCCAACGTGCTGTCGGCGCTCATCCAGACCTTCAAGTTCCCGGGCCAGTTTGGCACGCACGTCGACTTTCCCGCGCACTTTGACCCCAAGGGGGCGTTCTCGCAGGACTACTCCCAGCGCGACCTGGTGTTTCCGCTCGTGGTGATTGACATCTCCAACAAGGCGGCGTGCGATGCCGACTACGAGCTGACGATCGCCGACATCGAGGAGCACGAGCGCAGGCACGGCAAGATCCCCGCAGGCTCGTTTGTGGCGCTACGCACCGACTGGTACAAGCGCTGGCCCGACGGCGACGCCCTTGCAAACCTGGATGCCAACGGGAGCGAGCACGCACCAGGCTGGACGGTGGAGACGATCCGCTACCTGTTGGACGAGCGTGACGTCGAGGCGATTGGCCACGAGACGCTGGACACCGACGCCTCCGTGGGTGCCGAGCGAGCCGGCGACCTGGTTGCCGAGCGCTACATCCTCACGCGCGGCAAGGTCCAGGTGGAGCTCCTCGCTAACCTAGACAAGGTGCCCCCCACCGGCGCGGTCCTCTTTGCGGCAGTACCCCGCATAGAGGGCGCAACCGGGCTGCCTGCCCGGGTCTGGGCGATCTTCGAGGGTTAGGGGGACACCATGGCAGACAGCTCCGCACCCACCACAGGCCGTGACGCATCCGGCCTTCGCCGCAATCTGGGCCATCACGCTCTTTGACGTGTCGCTTGGGACCCGCATCATGCTGGGCATCGAGCTGTTGGCCGTCGCGCTGCTCCTTGTTGGCATCGTGTCCATCGCCTTCCAGGTGGGGTCGACCACGGGTCTCTCCGCGGCGCCCTTCCAGCTAGGAGACGGCATCAGCGCATCGGGCGTCGGTGCGGGCATGGTCGCCGCGGTCCTCTCGTTTGGAGGGTTCGAAGGCGCGGCAAGCCTGGGCGAGGAGAGCCGCAATCCCAGGCGCTACATCCCCATCGCCATCCTGAGCACGGTGATCTTTGCCGGCATCCTGTACACCTTCGTAAGCTTTGTCGAGGTCAACGCCTATGGGGTCACTCCCGAGGGACTGGCTGCCCTTCAGGGGTCCGGCTCTTCCGTTGTCGAGCTGTTTGGCAGGTACCTTGGCCCCGCGTTCACGGCGCTCATCACGCTCTTCATCAGCTTCAGCGGGTTCGCGACCGCGCTGGGGAGCGCCACGGCATCCAGCCGCAGCCTCTACCAGCTGGGGGTTGACGGCAAGGTCCCCGCGATCTTCTCGCACACCCACCCCACCCACCAGACCCCCAACGTCGCCAACAACGTGATCTCTGCCATCGCCGCCGTCGTGGTGCTTGCGGTGTGGCTCGCGAGCGGTACGGCCATCGACGGCTTCCTGGTGTTCCAGTACCTTGGTACCATCGGCACCATCAGCCTCATCGTCCTGTACCTGCTCACCTGCGTCTCGGCGGTCGCGTACTTTGCGGTCAGGCGCCACGAGTGGACCTGGCAGGCGATCTTCCCCACGCTGGGGGCGCTCATCCTGCTGTACGTGCTATGGGCCAACGTTGCCCCCGGCCTGGAGTACCCGTTCAACCTCTTCCCGTACGTGGCACTCGCCCTGCTGATCGCGGGATACGTCACCAGCCGCGTCGTGCTGTCGCGCGGGGGAGAGGGGCAGGCTGCCCGAGCAGCGGCAACTCTCGCGCGGGGGTAAGGGCTGCTGGCTCCGCAGGGGTCGGGGAGTCCGTGTGGAATGAGGGCCTCGGCACCGTCTTTGGGTTACCGAGGCCCTCGACGTCCAACGCTGTCCCCAGGCTATTGTGTCCCCTCAGCATCCGGCATACTTCTTGGACTGCTGCGACTCCGCGACTTCCGGCACTGCCCCTATGGACCGCTGCCCTCCTCCGGCGTCATCCCTAGGCGACCACGTCCCCTGTAAGCCTCAGACATCCCAGAACGGCCAGCCGCATCTGCCAATCGGTGGGTGCGGCTGGCCGGCTTTGGGGTCTTGGCCCGAACTGGAGAGGACCCACTGCTGGGGGATGCGCGCCGCTGCCATGGCCAAGGCATGTCTCGCCCATCCCTTTGCGAACCACCCCACCGAGAGCCTCCACCACCTAGTGCATCAGACACATGACCGTGACGGAGCCTTGGCGAGCCACGTCCGACGACAGCCTCCACCACGGACCCCACATCCGCCACGAATCCCCACTTGACCCTCAAGTCGCTTGAGGCCTTACCATCTCTGTCAGAAGGTCAGGGCCAACGGAGAGGAGGAGGCCAGCATGGGAGCAGGACGGAGCGAGGAGTCCTACACGGTCGGGCAATTTGCCGAGCTCACAGGGACCAGCGTGAGTACGCTCCACCACTACGAGCGGTGCGGGCTCATCCATCCCCGCCGCCTCGCGAACGGTTATCGCGTGTACGGCCACGAGGAGGTGGACCGCATGCAGCAGGTCCTTCTCTATCGCGAGCTTGAGATGGGGCTGCCGGACATCCGCCGAATCCTGGATAGTCCCGACTTCGACAGACGGGAGGCCCTCGCGTCACACCTTGCGAGGCTCAGGGTGCGGCGGAACCACCTGGACGGGGTCATCAGGAGCGTGGAGCGATCGCTCGCAGAGATGGACGGAGGTGCGCCGATGCGCGCGGAGGAGAAGTTCGAGGCGTTTAAGCGGGGGCTCGTCGACCAGAACGAGGAGTGCTACGGGGCAGAGGCTCGCGAGCGATGGGGCGACGAGGCGGTCGATGCGTCAAACGAGCGGTTCATGGGACTGAGCGGCGAGGACCTGAAGCGATCCAACGAGCTTGAGGCAAAGGTGCACGACGAGGTCGTTGCCGGCCTCTCGGATGGCGACGCGAACGACGCTCACGCACGGGCGGCGGTGCGGGCGCACGCGGCGTGGCTCAGCCTCTTCTGGCCCGAGGGGACCTACTCTCCCCAGGCGCATCGCTCGCTGGCACAGATGTACCTTACGGACGAGAGGTTCCTCGCCTACTACGACGCCTGGGCACCCGGCGCGGGCAGGTTCCTTGCGAGCGCGATCGAACGTCTTGCCTAGGGGCTGCTGAGGAAAACCGAGTTGTGGCAGTCCCCTAACCCGTCCGGCGGGGTCCCCGACGAAGTCTGCTGAGGAAAACCGAGTTGTGGCAATAGCGAGGCGCGGAAGAGGGCGCCTTTGCCACTGGTCCACCGATTTCCTCGGTGATAACGGCTTTCGGATTGCCACAACTCAAGATTCCTCAGCACCCTCGGCGCTCGGGTCCCGCCCACCTCACTTGGGACTGCCACAACTCAAGATTCCTCAGCAGCACTCGCCCGTGTCGGGCACCCACAGCTGGTGGCACACCCCCTGATCAGACCCCCATGCAGTTCAAAAAGATTTGGCGCGGTTAGACCCACCCTATCCACGTCAATCCTTACGAAACTTCAAGTTCAATCAAGCTTGACGCGTCTAGGGCACCCAAAACGCGCGTTTCTTTACGAGGCGGGGAGGCACCACGCGATTAGGAGGGAGAGGAAGCAACCTCCGCCAAAGCCCGCATTCCACGGTGGGAATGCCGGACGAATGCACGCTCGTCCCCATCGTATGCATGAATCTACATTTATTTCAACTCGTATCGCTGGTTTGCGAATTTAGTTCATTTCCAAATCCATTTTGTTACGGATGTCGAATGTGGTCCCCAGTGTGGCCGCAACGACAATAGAACTAACTCAGCGCACGGAGACACCGGGCGTCAGGTGCAAGCAACAAGGGACGGAGACACTAGCATGAAGGCAAACCTTTCTCGTCGCGACTTCCTCGCCGTCTGTGGCCTTGGCCTCACGGCCGGTCTTGTGGGTTGCGGTTCCACCTCCGGTAGCTCCAGCAGCACGGACTCAAGCTCGAGCTCGGACTCCTCCGCGTCTGACTCCTCCAGCTCCTCGACCGACTACAACCTGGTCAACGACGGCAAGCTTACGATGATCAGCAACTTCAACTTCCCGCCGTTCGTCTCCATTGATCCCGACAGCAAGGACTTTGTTGGCTTTGACGTGGACATGTACAAGGAGATCTGCAAGAGGCTCAACCTGGCAGAGAACATCCTCCCCTCCGTCCAGTTCGACACCATCGTCCCCACCATCAAGCAGGGTGGCAAGGCCGACATCTCGCTAGGCGCCATCACCATCACCGACGACCGCAAGGAGGAGGTCGCGATGAGCGACCCCTACCTGGACTCCAACCAGTCCATCGTGGTGAAGAAGGGTGCCACCGCAACCACGCAGGACGCCCTCAACGCCGATGGCATGCAGATTGCCGTGCAGTCCGGAACCACCGGCGAGGACTGGGCCAAGGAGAACCTGCCCAACGCCACCATCGTGCCCCTGGACGACATCATCCAGGCCATGACCGGCGTGCAGAGCGGCCTCTACAACGCCTGCGTCGCCGACCTGCCCGTGACCGAGTACGAGATCAAGATCGCCTACTCCGACCTCGAGATTCCCGACGGCGGCGAGATCCCCACGGGCGAGCAGTACGGCGCGGTCATCAACAAGAACAACACCGCCCTGCTCAAGGCTGTCAACAAGGCGCTGAAGGACATCAAGGCGGACGGCACGCAGGACACCATCGAGAAGACCTGGTTCGGCTCCGTCATCTCCTCCTCGTAGCCACAAGATCGACCTCCCTTCCGTCGGTACTCCCAGTCTCCAACGCCGACGGAGCCGATAGGGCCCGCGACATTGTCGTGGGCCCTATCATCATTTATAGAATATGCAAATATATGGCTGTTTATTCGCTTTCTTTTACGTTTTGAGTCTTGCTTATAACTTTTAAGTTACGTTGGACGCGACGCCGGCGCCCACCCTGAAAGCAAGCGGCACAATGCACTCAACGCACGGAGCAACCCCCGGGCGCGCAACTGACAGCCAAGCAAATAGGGACGACGAGGGATGGTGGGAGCCATGACAGCTTCGAACGAGAGGAACATCACCAGGAAGGAATTTGTGAAGGGGGCCGGCTCTGCACTCGGAATGGCGTTTGCGATGGGCCTTGCCGGCTGCAGCTCGGGAGGCAACTCTAGTTCGGCCTCGTCCTCGTCGGCCTCGTCCTCGGATTCCGCCGCCGCAGCAGACTCCAGCGCGTCGGGCGCCAGCGAGTACATCCTCGTGACCGAGGGCAAGCTCACAGGCGTCTCGGACATGGCGTATCCCCCGCTCGAGTCCATCCCAGACGGCTCCACCACGCCCGAGGGCTTCGAAATCGACATGATGGACGCCCTGGCGAAGAAGCTCGGCCTAGAGATGACATGGCTCTCGCCCACCAAGTTTGACACGATCATCCCCATGATCAAGCAAGGCGGCAAGGCCGACGTGGGCGTCTCCGCCTTCACGATCACCGACGAGCGCAAGGAGGAGATCGACTTCACCGAGTCGTACCTCGACTCCAACCAGGGCCTGGTGACCCAGAAGAGCGCCACCGACAAGACCCAGGAGGCGTTGGACAAGAGCGGCAAGAAAATCGCCGTGCAGTCCGGCACCACCGGCGAGGACTGGGTGAAGGAGAACCTGCCCAACGCCACCTGTGTCCCGCTCGATGACGCAATTCAGGCCATGACCGGCGTGCAGAGCGGCCTCTACAACGCCTGCGTGATCGACCTGCCCGTTGCCAGCTACATGTGCACCAAGTCGTACACCGACCTGACCGTCGCCATCTCCATCGCCACGGGCGAACAGTACGGCATCGTCGTGAGCAAGAAGAACACCAAGCTCACCAAGGACCTCAATGCCGCCATCGAGGAGATGAAGTCGGACGGCAGCCTGGACGAGCTGGAGAAGAAGTGGTTTGGCACCACGCTGTAGAGGCGCCACCACTGTTTGGCACCACGGGACCCGCGGCAGTAGCCGCGGGTCCCTTTCAAACCCCCTACCTGCTGAACGGAGACAGAACATGACCAGGAACGCAAATCTCACCCGCCGCGACTTTCTCGCCGTCTGCGGCCTGGGCCTGACCACCATCGGCCTCGCGGGCTGCGGAGGAACCACAAAGGGCGGGGCCTCCGGCAGCTCGTCGGCGTCCGACTCCTCCGCCTCCGACTCCACCGGCTCGTCTGGGGACTACAACCTGGTAAAGCCCGGAAAGCTGACCCTCATCAGCGAGTTCTACTACCCGCCCTACGAGATGATCGACCCCGACACCAAGAAGTACGAGGGCTTTGACGTCGACCTGTACCGAGAGGTATGCAAACGCCTTGGCCTGGAGGAGAACATCCTTCCCTCCGTGCAGTTTGACACCATCGTCCCAACCATCAAGCAGGGAGGCAAGGCAGACATCTCGTTTGGGGCGATCACCATCACAGACTCGCGCAAGGAGGAGGTCGCGATGACCGACCCCTACCTTGACTCCAACCAGTCCATCGTGGTCAAGAAGGGCGCGACGACGACCACCCCAGATTCGCTCAACGTGAAGGGGATGCAGATTGCGGTCCAGGCCGGAACCACAAGCGAGGACTGGGCGAGGGAGAACCTGGCAAGCGCCACCATCGTGACCCTGGACGACGCCATTCAGGCGCTCACGGGCGTTCAAAGCGGCCTGTACAACGCCTGCGTCATCGACCTGCCGGTGTCCACGTACGAGATCAAGGAGGCCTACACAGACCTCGAGATCCCCGATGACTGCAAGATCCCCACGGGCGAACAAGTTGGCGCCGTCATCAACAAGGACAACACCGCCCTGCTCAAGGCCGTGAACAAGGCGCTCAAGGAGATCAAGGACGACGGCACGGAGGACAAGCTCGAGCAGAAGTGGTTCGGCACCACGATCTAGGGTTCGGACGTCCAACGCCAGGGCCCCGCGAGAGTGCACGCAACCTCCCGCGGGGCCCTCTTCTCCCAACCAGGCGAGAGGGGCGATGCATCCGACCCGCAGCCCCCTCCGCCAGGATCGACCGCTACACCAGACCCGCCACCTGCATGAGCGGAACCAGCACGAAGGGCACGAACGCCGCCGGGAGCATGTTTGCCACCTTGATGTTGGTCACCTTGAGAAGGTTGGTGCCCACCGCAAACAGCAGGAGCGACCCCGTGCATACCACCTGCGTGATGACCGCCTTGGTGACCACGCTCCCCAAGAGCGCCGCCAGCGCGGAGAGCACACCCTCGTAGGCGAGAAGCGACAGCCCGCAGAACGGCACCCCGATGCCCATGGTCGCCGCGAGGGGCACGCAGACCACCAAGTCGATGAGGCCCTTGGCCACGAGCGTGGAATGGTCCAGCTGGATTCCGCTCTGGATGGAGCCCATGATCGCCATCGCGCCCGTGCACGTGAAGAGCGTTGCCGCGACGAAGCCCTCGCTAAAGCTCCCCAGGCGCTCCGACCCGGCAAAGCGCTCGTTGAGCCTGCGCTGCACCCGCTGTCCAAGCCGGTGGACGTGGCCGTCGATATCCAGCCGATAGCCAATCAGGCACCCCAGCGCCATCGCAAGGGTGACCACGATCACGCTGCCGCCGTTGACCATGCCCTGGACGCCCACCAGCACCACGGCGAGGCCCTGTCCCTTCAGGAGGAAGTCGCCCAGGTCGTCCGAGACGCGACCCTTGAACAGCAGGCCGATGATGCCGCCGGCGGCAGCCTCCAGTCCATTCACCAACGCACCAAGCAGTATCACGACAACCCCCAACAGACGACCTTACACACGGTGGAACAGCATATCCCCCAGGGAGACGACATGCCAGCGGGATGGGCGACGGACGAGAGGAACTCCCCTCTCCCCCGTCGCCCGGAACGCCTGGCGCTAGTCGCCCAGCAGCTCAATGAGGTCCTCCTTGCGGAGCGACCCCAGGCTCATGCCGCCACCCGTGCCCACGACCTGGTCGGCAAGGTCGCTCTTGGCGTCCTGCAGCGCAAGGATGCGGTCCTCGATGGTGTCGCGTGCAATCACCTTGTACACGGTCACGTCTCTGGTCTGGCCAATGCGGTGTGCGCGATCGGTGGCCTGGTCCTGCGCGGCAGCGTTCCACCACGGGTCGGCGTGCACGACCACGGACGCGCCCACCAGGTTGAGCCCCGTGCCGCCCGCCTTGAGCGAGATCAGGAACACCGGGGTGTCGTCGGCGTTGAAGGCGTCCACCAGCTCAAGGCGACGCCGTTTGGGCGTGGCACCCGTGATGGTGTAGTAGGGCACGTCCCTCTTGTCCAGCTCGTCCGCGATGATGTCCAGGTAGCTGGTGAACTGCGAGAACACGAGCATCTTCTGCTGGGCGTCCACCACCGAGTCCACCAGGTCCATGATGGTCTGGAGCTTGCACGAGGGGCCATCGTAGTCCTCGTAAAGCAGGCGGGGGTCGCAGCAGATCTGGCGCAGGCGCGTGAGCTCGGCGAGCACCTGCAGCTTCTGTGTGCCAAACGAGTCGTCGTCGCCCTTGCTGAGCGAGAGGCGCAGGGCCTGCTCGTGCGCCAGGTACAGGCTGCGTTGCTCGCCCTCCATGCGCGCGTACACCACCTGCTCGAGCTTGTCGGGCAGGTCGCGGAGGACGTCGGCCTTGAGCCTTCGCAGCACGAAGGGGCCAACGGCCTCGCGCAAGCGCTCGGCCACCTCGTCGTCACCCTCCGAGATGGGTGTCTCGTAGCGCTCGCGGAAGCGGTCGTAGGAGCCCAGGAGCCCGGGCATCAGGAAGTCGAAGATGCTCCAGAGCTCGGACAGGCGGTTCTCGATGGGCGTGCCCGTGAGGGCAAAGCGGTGCTGGGCGTCGAGCGCCTTCACGGCTCGGGCGGCAAGGGTCTCGTGGTTCTTGATGTACTGGGCCTCGTCCAGCACCTCGCACCAGAGCGGCATGCGCGCCCAGCTCTCCACGTCGCGGCGCAGGAGGTCGTAGGAGGTCACGTAGACCTCGTGCGACTCCCCGCGCACGCGGGATCGCTCCGGGACGGTCCCCGCCACCACCGCGACGTCCAGCTGGGGGGCAAACTTCTCCAGCTCCGCCTGCCAGTTGTACACCAGCGAAGCGGGGCAAACCACGAGGGTGGGGCCGCTCCCCCTGCGTGCAAGCAGCAGCGAGATGAGCTGCACCGACTTGCCCAGGCCCATCTCGTCGGCAAGGATGCCGCCAAAGCCCATGTCGCACAGGGCGCTCAGCCACTGGAAGCCCACGACCTGGTACGGGCGCAGGCTCCCTCGCAGACTGGCTGGAAGCTGGTAGCGCGAGGGGTCCACGGAGCGGAACGACTCCACGTAGTCGCGGAACGAGGCGTCCTTCTCCTCGTCCCCCATAATTGAGTCGAGCAGGAAGGCCTTGTACGACGGAACGCTCACGTGACCTCGTGCGAGGTCACGTGACGAGAGGCCCAGCTCCTCGGCCAGGCGCTCCGTCTCCCCCAGGTCAAGCTTGGAGAGGTCCAGAAACGACCCGTCGCGCAGCCGGTGGAAGCGACGGCGCTTGCGGTAGCTCGAGAGGAGCGCGTACAGCTCGTCGAGCGGCAGGTCGGTGGCCGAGACGGACAGGTCTATGAGGTTGGAGCGCACCGACAGCTTGAGTCTGACCTCGGGCTTGGAGCGGTTGAGGAGGTGGTCGAACTCGGGCGTGGTGTAGACGGAGCCGATGCGGGAGAACTCCGGCACGCCCTCGAACATCAGCCGAGCGATCGCCACGTCGGCCTTTGCGGGGATGGTGGCCATGGCACCCTCCCCAACCGTGAGGTAGCGCTGCGCGAGGCGGCGCGCGTCCGTCTCGGCCGCGATGTCCCTCCCCACGTCCAGCTGCTGCCCCAGTTCGCGGGCGAGGACGTGGTAGCGCCTCTCGCCATACACCGCCTGGACGTCGCAGGTCACGCCCACGTCACGGAAGTCGAGGTAGAACTCCAGCTTGCAGGGAACGGGACGGAGGCGCGCGACCTCCTCCGGAACGCTCACGCTCATGGCATGCTCGAGCTGCGGGAGCAGCGTCGCGGCAAAGCGTGGCGCATCCTTTTGCGAGAGGGTCAGGTGCGGCGTGGTGCTGTCATAAACGCCGGTGAGGAACGTCGCCTGCGCGGCAAGGGCAGGCGTGCAGCGAAACAGCGCGCCCGACTGCACGGCATACAGGTGCGACCCACCGGAGAAGAACTCGGCTTTCCCACGGCGCACCAGCTCAAAGCCGTCGTCGCCCGCCTCCACCACGTTCAGGGCGACGTTGGGGTCGCCGTCGCGCACGGTGACGGTGCGACGCTCGCTCGACTGGGAGGAGGACTCAAATACGAGCTCACCGTCCAGCATGACCTGCAGCAGGTCGTCCACCTCCGGGCCCGAGAGGCGCAGCTCGCGACCCGGCATGGCGGAGGACTGGCCGCTCGAGGCGTACACGCGGCCGTACATGCGCTCCGACGCGTAGGAGCGCCGGTTCTGCACGCAGCGCGCGAGGAAGTCGAGAAGCTCGCGCGAGCGCGGGTCGAAGGCGTCCGGGTCATGGACGAACGCCAGCTTGCGACCATACTCGCGGAACGCCCTGTTTGAGACGTCGGTCACGAGGTCGCTCAGGCTGCGCACGACGTACGCCCCGCGCGAGCCGCACACGCGCAGCCTCAGGAACATGTCACGGTCGTGGACGAGTGTGGGCTCCAGGCGGATGCCCCCCGGAGGCTCGGGGGTGGCGGTGCCCACGCGGGGGCGTGCGGCAAGGGCGACGCGGTCAAGGTACTCCCCCAGCACGGTGGACGTGCTCGCATGCTGGAGCCGGTCATAGCCTCGGTACTTGGAGGGGTCGCGGTTGAAGTCGAGCGCAAGGGCGATGCTGTGCTTGCACGGGCCGGGATAGCGCGCCGCCGCCGGGCAGGTGCAGTCAAAGTCCAGGACGGTGTCCGCAGCCTCGTCGAACTCGATGCTCGCGTCGTAGTGGTCCGCGTACCCCGACGACGACGCCACCTTGCCCCTGAGTCTGGTGACGCCCCCGTCGTACGAGCACTCCCGGTCGCGAATGCTCGCGCCACGCTGGGCGATGATGCGACCACGGCCGAGAATTGCCGGCCTGCAGACCTTGTTGAGGGCGATCTCAGAGATCAATGGCGCCTCCCGCGAGTCATGCCCCTCTCACCCGCCGCCCCGTTGGCGGGAAGGGCGCAAACCCCTAGGTTAGTCCCTCGCGGGCACTTCGTGCGACTCTATTTCGCTCGCGGCGCGCCTACCCACCCAGATTTCGCTCACCAGTACGGCGACGAAGATGAGCGCAAAGCCCACGGCCAGCTGCGGGGTCAGTGCCTCGCCATACAGCGTGACGCTGAAGAGCACTGCGAAGACGCTCTCGAGCGAGAGGAGCAGCGCGGCCTTTGCCGGCTGCACGTGCTTCTGGGCCACGTTCTGGATGAGGAGCGCCGCGACGGACGAGAGGAGGACCACGTAGGCCATCTGGGCCCAGAAGTCGGGGGTGAGCGCGGCGAAGTCGGGCGTTGGCTCAACTGCCAGGGAGTAGGCGAGACAGATGAGCGAGCTCACGGCAAACATCACGATGGTCATGGTCACCGCGTCGTGCGCGCTCCCCACCCTGCCCACGGCAACAATGTTGAGCGCGAACAGGACGGCGGAGACCAGGGTCAAGAGGTCACCGCGACCGAGGTAGAGCCCCATGCTCCCGTCGAGCGAGAGGAAGCCGACTCCCGCCAAGCACAGGAGTGCGCCCACGACGTTGTTTGCGTGGGGGTGATGACGGGTGACAGCCCAGTTGAGGAACGGGACCATCACGCAGTAGGTGGTGGTGAGGAAGGCGTTGCGGCCCGGAGTGGTGCCGTCCAGTCCCACGTTCTGCACAAGGAAGGCGAGACCCTCGGGAATGCCGATGAGGAGCCCGGCGAGCACGTGGGACCAGTCGAGGTTCGCCGCGAGGCGTCGCCAGAAGAGAGCGACCATCACCAGGGTCGAGAGCGCAAAGCGCAGGGTGAGGAGCCAGCCGGGGGTCATCTGCCCCAAGGCCCCCTTGAGGACGATGAACGACCCGCCCCAGATGGCCGCCGCCGTGGCGAGGAGGACCTGGTAGCCCCAGGTTGGTATGCGTGGATGCCTGACTTCCATGTGTCGCATTGTAACAGGCGCGCCATGGCGGCAGACTACGCGGACGGGGGAGACGCCCCTCTCCCCTTGGTCGCGGCGCGCTTCCCCCCGGCGTCAGGGTTATCTTGGATGTGAATAACGGAGCCCTCATGAAGTTGACCAGTGAATAAAGGGCCACCCCCTATTTTGAATGTTGTCGCCGTTCACGGATACGGCCTTGCATCCGCTGGCCTAAAATGAATGTGTCTGGCATGTTGCCGGCGGTGCCCTGCCATCCAGGGGGACGGCGTGGCGCCGAATGTGCGTCTGGGACAGGGCCCGGACGCCGTTGTGGTGGAGAGGAGAATCATGCAGTATTCCGCAGAAGTGGAGAAGATGTGCCCCGTGACCAAGGGCGCATACCACGGTCCTGCGCCCATCCCCGAGGAGGGCAAGTGGGTCCAGGCCAAGGAGATTTCTGACATCTCCGGCTATACCCATGGTGTGGGCTGGTGCGCTCCCCAGCAGGGTGCCTGCAAGCTGAGCCTCAACGTCAAGGAGGGCGTCGTCGAGGAGTGCCTGATCGAGACCATCGGCTGCTCGGGCATGACCCACTCCGCCGCCATGGCCGCCGAGATCCTTCCCGGCAAGACCATCCTCGAGTGCCTCAACACCGATCTCGTGTGCGACGCCATCAACGTTGCCATGCGCGAGCTCTTCCTGCAGATCGTCTACGGCCGCACCCAGACCGCGTTCTCCGAGGGCGGCCTGCCCGTGGGCACCGGCCTCGACGACCTGGGCAAGGGCCTCCGCTCCATGGTGGGCACCATGTACGGCACCAAGGCCAAGGGCGCTCGCTACCTCGAGCTCACCCAGGGCTACGTCACCCGCATGGCCCTCAACAAGAACGACGAGATCGTGGGCTTTGAGTTCCTCAACCTGGGCAAGTTCACCGACGCCGTCAAGGCCGGCACCGACCCCAAGGAGGCCGTGGACAAGGCCATGGGCCACTTCGGCCAGTGGGACCAGGCCGTGAAGTTCATCGACCCCCGCACCGACGAGGAGACCCACGACCCCGAGTCCAAGTTCCCCGTCCACGAGTAGAAGAAGAGGAGGCTGAATAACACCATGGCAGTTACGTTTGAGGGTTACGAGCGCCGCATCGACAAGGTCAACAAGGTGCTCGACAGCTACGGCATCAACGGGCTCGAGGATGCCGAGAAGATTTGCCTGGACAAGGGCGTGAACGCGCGTGACATCGTGTTTGGCGTCCAGTCCATCGCCTTCGAGAACGCCGCCTGGGCCTACACCGCGGGCTGCGCCATCGCCATCAAGAAGGGCGTCAAGACCGCCCCTGAGGCTGCCTCCGCCATCGGCGAGGGCCTCCAGGCCTTCTGCGTGCCCGGCTCCGTCGCCGACGAGCGCAAGGTCGGCCTTGGCCACGGCAACCTGGGCGCCATGCTGCTGGGCGAGGACACCGAGTGCTTCGCCTTCCTCGCCGGCCACGAGTCCTTCGCTGCCGCCGAGGGCGCCATCGGCATCGCCAACAACGCCAACAAGGCCCGCAAGAAGCCGCTCCGTGTCATCCTGAACGGGCTTGGCAAGGACGCCGCCCAGATCATCGCCCGCATCAACGGCTTCACCTACGTGAAGACGCAGTTTGACTACTACACCAGCGAGCTCAAGATCGTGGAGACCATCCCCTACTCCGACGGCCCGCGCGCCAAGGTCAACTGCTACGGCGCCGATGACGTCCGCGAGGGCGTTGCCATCATGTGGCACGAGAACGTCGACATCTCCATCACCGGCAACTCCACCAACCCCACGCGCTTCCAGCACCCCGTCGCTGGCACCTACAAGAAGGAGCGCCTGGCCGCCGGCAAGAAGTACTTCTCCGTAGCCTCTGGTGGCGGCACCGGCCGTACCCTGCACCCGGACAACATGGCTGCCGGCCCCGCCTCTTACGGCATGACCGACACCATGGGCCGCATGCACTCCGACGCCCAGTTTGCCGGCTCCAGCTCGGTGCCCGCGCACGTCGACATGATGGGCCTCATCGGCATGGGCAACAACCCCATGGTCGGTGCGACCGTCGCCTGCGCCGTCGCCGTCGAGGAAGCCATGAACAAGTAGGCTTTCGCCGCTTGCCTGGTTTGCGCTCTGCATTGGGACCGTCACCTGCGAGGTGGCGGTCCTTTTTTCTGTGCGAGGCGGCCTGGACGAGACGGGCGAGGGGCCAGCTGCAGCGCGGCCTTTCACGCTGGCCTCACCTCCTCGCCTTCTCGCCAGGTTGCCACCTTTTCTGCCACGATGAGGGTGCCAACCGGAGCGGCGTTTCTTTGTCCCGGGCAACCCCTTTCCCCAGATATCCGGCTGTGTTCGCCCCTTTCACCGTACGCATCTCCACTCGTTGCTTGATTAAGTCAAAGAAGGGCATGGACGGTCGCCCACTGGCTCGGAGGCCCATGCCTGGCTGTCAGGCGGCAGGGCATACCCGCCTCACGGCAACCGTGGACAAAACCGCCCGTTCTGCCAGAGGCTCACGTCGAGGGGACCCGCTTCCCCGCAACCGTGGACCAAACTATATGCCCGGGACTATTGGCAGACCAGGCACCTGAACCCGCGTTCTACAGGTGGGCCAACGGAAGGTAAATGCCCCTGCCAGAAAGTACACCACACGTGTACACACAGAATGGACTTTCTGACTGCGTAGAATTGCCGATGCCCTGCCAACAGGGGAAACTCCGCAGAGGAGGATGGCCTCGTCAGAAACCTCGTACCGTGTGTACACCCGGGATGGACTATCTGACATCTGGAGGGTAAGAAGGGTTAGCCCCGTCAAAAATCCCACGCTGCGTGTACACACGGGACGCACTTTCTGGCAAGGGGGAGATCTCAACAGCTTTCCAACGGGGAGACGTGCCACTTCCATCCTTGATGAATTCGACAGGTATCCTCTTTTATGCGCACATATTTTTATGTTCTTTTCATTGATTGCGGCAGTCACAGTATCTTGTTTTATGCCATCTAGCTGGTGTTATCTGTCATTAATGCACATATTGAAGGGCAATGAAAGGTACATGCAACTCTCGTTTGTGATGATGGTGTCATGACGTGACACCAGGAAGGGGGCTTGCGTGATCGACAGTAACGACGTGTACATTTCGCACATCACCGCACTATGGGTCTGGGCATTGCTTTCGCAACGAGGGCAAAGAGCAACATCCTTTGAGACGGTGCCTCCGCCATGCTTTGAAGGAGGCCTGCGTTCTTCGAATGTCCAAGCTGCCAGAGCAACCCTGCAAGAGTTTCTGGAGGTAGTGGACATTCCTGGGGAGATTGACGTCCTCGTGCAATCGAACCACCAGAGGCACATCGTACGCAACGCCCGCACTCACACGTGGAAGGCACAGATGCCCCTTGGCTCCTATCGACGCATATGTGACAACGTACTGGTCTGCTGTCCCGAGTTCTGCCTCATGCAGATGTCCAATTCACTCTCGCCAGTTGAGCTTGCTCTTCTAACCTGTGCTCTTGCGGGAAACTATTTTCCGGCAGATTGCTCCAAGGGCTTTATTGAAACGAGAGGAATCCTGAATCTGATGTCACTCGAACGATTTCTCTCCGATGTTCCTTCGCGCACCATGGGAATCAGACGATGCGGCAAGGCATTGAGCTACGCCTTCGAAGGCCCCCGATCACCAATGGAGTCTGCGACAGCGCTCCTGCTGACAATGGGACGGCGCGACGGGGGCTATCATCTCCCAAGACCAACGCTTAATCACAGAATCAATCTGGGTCGTGCAGCGAAGCAGATTTCTGGAACTGATCATTACGTTATTGATTTCTACTGGCCGCAGATTCGATTTGGTCTCGAGTACAACGGCATCGAATATCACACCAATGTCAGCCGCGACCTGCGTCGAGAGCTTGCGTTGAGTGAGGAGGGGATCACGATTCAGGCGCTTACCATCGAACAGGTGCTAGACCAGGCGCAGCTAAGGTCGGTGGTAAGAAGAATTGCCGAACTACATGGCCTACGGCTTCATCGGCCACCCGCAGGATGTCCCCAAGCTCGCTACAACCTAATTAACGCACTCTTTCCCTGGGATCCCGATCTGCGAAAATTCAGGCAACCACGGTATGCAATTCCGCAAGAATTCTGCCTAGAGGCATGATAAAAAAACTCCTTCAATCAGCGAGCCATGTGACCCCCTCGCGTTCACTGCCCTTCTCTGGAAGCCGTCTCGTGTGTACACACAGGACACGTTCTTTGACGGTGAAAAGTTATGAAGCACCATCATCCTGGGAAAACGCACAGCATTTCCCTTGATCTTTCAATAATCACGTCCCGTGTATACACACGGGACGCATTCATTGACATAGAAACCAATCATTGTCCAATGGATGACAGAAAGTCCGTTTCGTGTGTACACGCGGGATGACATTTTTGACGAGGGAATGGGCTATTGCAATGCGAAAGCCGTCGCGATGGTCAGAACCCAGCTTCCGTGTGTACACACAGAACGCGTTCTTTAACATAGAACAGCCCGAGCGGGATTACGCACCAGCTATCACGGAACAAAGATTTGAAGTTGGGCCAGCGGGCATTTTGCCGACATAGAGCAGCCCGCACGGAAGACTACACCGGCAACGTATAGAAGTGCCGGTACAGCTCGATCTCCTGCGGGGTGTTCTTGCTGGAGCGGAACTCGACGCCACCCTCGGCATCGTCTGGAGCGAGAAGCCCACCCTCCCTCAGCAGGTGGCCAAGCTGATGGGCGGCACCGGTGCCGCCGTCGAAGAACGGGACGTCCCCCAGGACGTCGGCGATCTGCCTCTTGATGAAGGGATAGTGCGTGCAGCCGAGGACCACGGAGTCGACCTGTCCGCGATATTGCCCCACCAACTCCTGGAGCAGCGCGTGGAGCTCCGGGGAGTCAAGGTCACCCGTCTCGATCAGCTGCACGAGCCCCACGCAGGGCACGCAGATGACCTCGGACTCCCGCCCCCACTCCTCGCGGAGGTCGCGGAACTTCTGCAGCCGGAGCGTCGCAGCCGTCGCCATCACCAGGATGCGACGATGCCTTGGGGCGAGCGCGGCGGGCTTGAGCGCCGGCTCGCACCCCACGATGGGAATGCTCGGGTACTTCTCGCGCAGGTAGCTAGCCGAGGCGGAGGTCGCGGTGTTGCAAGCGATCACGATCGCCTTGGCCCCCTCGGCGATGAAGCGGTCCACGATGTCCGTGGAGAGGGAGCGAATCTGCTCCACCGGCTTGTCTCCGTACGGCGCGTTTGCCGAGTCGCCAAAGAACACGAAGCGCTCGTGAGGAAGCTCGGCCACCAGCCTCTTGAGCACGCTGATGCCGCCCAGACCGGAGTCGAAGACCCCAACGAAGTCGCCGTTAGACACATCCGCCCCTTCTCGCGGCGCGAGCCTCCGCCCGCGCAGACACCCGACACAACACCTGTAAGCATACCCCTTGGGCGAGATGGGCATCTCCCCTCCACGCAACGGCGGTCGCATGGGCGGTCTGGGAGGCACCTCTCGCCTGTAGCTAGCTCACCCTCCCGGAGTCCATGGAGTACGTCTGGTCCGCGACGGCCATGGTGCTGGGCCTGTGCGAGACGAGCAGGACCGTCCTGCTCCCGTGCAGGCGCGCGATGCTGCGCAGGACCACGCCCTCGTTGAGCGAGTCGAGGTTGCTCGTGGGCTCGTCCAGGATGAGGAAGGGGGCGTCGTGCAGGAAGGCGCGGGCAAGGCCAAGGCGTTGCCTCTCTCCCCCGCTGAGGGTGTCGCCGAGCTCGCCGACCATCGTGTCGTATCCCTTGGGCAGCCCCACGATGAAGTCGTGCACCGAGGCCGCACGGCACGCCGCCTCGATCTGCTCCTGCGTGGCATCGGGACGGGCAACCAGCAGGTTGTCGCGGATGCTGCCGTGGAACAGGAACGTGTCCTGCTCCACCAGCCCCTCGCTCGCGCGCAGACTCCGCGTGTTGATGACGTCCACGCGCGTGCCCGAGAGGGCAATGCTGCCGCGGTCAACGTCCCAGAAGCGCATGAAGAGGCGGCACAGGGTCGACTTGCCCGAGCCGCTCCTGCCCTCGATGCCCACGACCTTGCCCTGCGGCACCTCGAGCGAGACGTTGTCCAGCACCTCCTCGCCGCCATACGAGAAGCCCACGCCATGAGCGGAGGCGCCGGAGAACTTGATGTCCTCGCCGTCGGTGACCTCGGCCACGGCGGGTTCCTCGTCCAGGATCGCCAGGATGCGCGCGCCCGACGCGATCGTCCCCTGCAGCGTGGTCCCCAGGTTGGCAAGCGCGACGAACGGCCCAAACGACCCCATGACCGCAACCGTCGCAATCGCCATGCCATCCACCGTCATCTCGCCCGAGACAACAAGACTGCCGCCCAGGAACATGACCGCAAGGGAGAAGAGCATGATCAGCGCGCCCGACGCCGCGGCCACCGTGGACGAGGCGGAGCTCAGGCGACCCTGCGCGTCCGAGAGCCGGCGGGACTCGTCGTCGATGAGGCCCATCCGAGCGTCTCCGGCACCAAACTGCAGCACCTGAGAGAGCCCGCGGAGGCTGTCCAGCACGATGCCGGAGAGACGGCCCGCCTGCGCGCGCGTGACCCTCCCCGCGTCGGCCGAGAGATGCGCGCCCAGGAGCGGCATGCCGACGCCGACGCACAGGTAGCCCACGAGAGCGACAAGCGCGACCTTGGGCGAGATTCCCGCGAGGAAGGCGGTCATGACCACGGCCATCACCACGGCAATGGAGACGGGCGAGATCGTATGGGCAAAGAAGACCTCGAGGAGCTCCACGTCCGAGGTGATGGTCGAGACCAGACTGCCGCGGTCGTGCCCGGCGAGCTTTGCGGGGGCGAGCTCGCGAAGCTTCCCAAAGACGAGGTCGCGCACGTGCGCGAGCAGCTTGAACGCGATGTAGTGGTTGCAGGTCTGCTCGGCGTAGTGCAGCGCCCCGCGGGCTATGGCGAGACCCACGAGCGCCCCGGCGACCACCCCCATCGGCGGGAGCGAGCCCGCCAGCGCGTCGAGCGCGAACCTCGTCGCAACCACGGGTAGGAAGGTGGCGCAGCAGAAGCCCAGCACGCCACATGCGATGGCGAGCAGCATCACTCCCGCCATCGGCCTGGTAAGGCCCAGGAGCCTCCACACGACCCTGCGGCTATCGCCTCTCATCCTCGTCACCGTCCCTCTTCTCGTCGTCCGTGCCATCGTGTGCGGCCTCGTCCGCTCCCCCATCCACGAGGGGAATCCTGCTGGGGTCTACGCGAGGCCTGTCCGCCTCTGAGCCATCGTCTGCCGAAGACGGCTCCGCGGCGCCACCGCCCGACGGGGACGCCTCCAGCGAGTCACCCGCGCCCCTCTCGCCCCCGCCCTGGCGCACCATCTCCTCCAGCGGCATGGCGAGAATAGCCTCGATCTGGGCCGTGACCCCCGGCCCTGGCGCCGGCCGGTCGTCGTCGGAACCCAGGACCATGGTCTGGTCCGCCTCGCCGTCGTCGGCCTCGTCCTCGTCCGCGTCACCGAGGTCGAGCAGGCTCGCGAGCGCCAGCCGCTCCGCGGCCTCGTCGTCCTCGAGCACCGACTCGGGCACCTCGGCTTCGCTGTCCACGGAATCGTCGTCGGGGCCCTGCGGGGCGTCCGTCTCAACCGCCTCCTCGGCGGCAGCAACTGCGTCGTCCCCGCCCGCGCTCACGGCGTCGGCGTCTTGGGCGGCGGCCTCCTGCTCCCTGCGCCGCGCCTCCTCCTCGGCAAACTCGACGGGGTCAAAGTGCTCGAGCCTGCTCTGCTCGTCCCACAGCTCGCGATACTGGGGGCACGTCGCGAGCAGCTCGTCGTGGGTGCCCGCCCCCACAGCATGGCCCGACTCCATCACGTAGATGCGATGCGCCGAGGTCACGTTTGCCAGGCGGTGCGAGATGACCACGACCGCCTTGTACCGCGCGATGCCGCGGACGGCGTCCATGATGGCATCCTCGCTCTCGGCGTCCACGTTGCTCGTGGCCTCGTCCAGCACGTACACGGGAGAGTTGTGCATCAGCGCGCGTGCGAGCGCAAGCCGCTGGCGCTGGCCGCCGGAGAGGTTCTGGCCCTCCTCCTCGACCCTGGTGTCAAGGCCGTTCTGCGAGCGGAGGTAGTCTGCCAGCCGCACGCTCGCCAGGACCTCCCACATGCGCTCGTCGCTCCCCGTTGGGTCGCCAAGCTGCAGGTTGTCTCGCACGGTGCCCCTAAACAGGTAGGCGTTGGTGGGGACGACCGTGACGTAGCGGGCAAGCGCCTCGCGCGAGAAGTCGCGCAGCTGCTTGCCGCCCAGCATGAGGCTCCCGCGGTAGTCGCGCTGGCGACCGCTCAGAAGAGCCGCGACCGTGCTCTTGCCCGAGCCGCTCTTGCCCACGATGCCCGTAAGGCCAACGGCGGGGACATCCAGGCTCACGTCGCCCAGCGCATCTCCCAGGCCCTCACCATAGGAGAAGCTCACGTGGCTCATCGCGAGGTGGTCGCCCGGGACGGCGACGGCGGTGCCCGAGTCGTGGGGCTCCGGGAGGTCGAGCAGCCTGAAGATCTTGCGGGACGCCGCCATACCGTTCATGGCAACGTGGAAGTAGGACCCCAAGGTACGCATGGGGATGAAGAAGCTTGCCGAGAGGAGCACGACCATCAGGCAGCCGAACAGCGAGAGCGCGCCGGCAGCAAGCTGCGAGAGCGCCACGCACATGCCCGCGGCCGCACCGCCCAGCGCCACGACGTCCATGACCACGATCGAGTTGAGCTGCATGCGCAGCACCCTCATGGTCGCCACGCGAAAGCGCTCGGACTCCTGGTTCATCTGCTCGTGGCGACGGGCGTCCGCCGAGAAGACCTTGAGCGTGGGGAGCCCCTGCAAGCTCTCGAGGAACGTGTCACCCAGGTTGGCGTACTCGTCCCAGTAGGCACCCATGGTGCGCTTTGCGACCTTCTGCACCGCAACGATGACCAGGGGGATGAGCGGGACAAACACGAGCAGGACCAGCCCCGAGGGCCAGCTCACGGGGAGAAGGACGAGGAACAGGACCAGGGGCGCCACCACGCTGTAGGCAAGCTGGGGCAGGTAGCGGCCAAAGTAGGTCTCGAGCTGCTCCGTGCCCTCAACGGCAAGCTGGACCACCTCGGCGGTCGGCACCTCTCGCGTGTAGTCGGGCCCCAGGCGGAGGAGCTTGGAAAAGACCTGCTCGCGCAGGAGCCTCCGCACGTCTCGGGAGGCGAGGAACGCGCTCTGCCCCGCGAGCCTGGACGAAGCCGCCTTGCCGGCGATGGCCAGGGCAAGCAGGCAGGCGATGGGTGCCACCGCGGGCGGGCGGGACGCCACAAACCCCGCCACGAACGTGCTCGCGCACCAGGCGAGCGCTATGTCGCACGCAAGCCCAAGTAGCTGGAACAGGACCGTCTCGAGCACCCGCCTCATGGCGCCGGGGACAAGCCCAATGAGTCTTCTATCAAGCATCGGCAACTCGCTTCTCTCACGCAATGCGGTCGTCAAAAAGTAAGGTTTGGCATACATTCCCTCTAGCTTACTTGACTATTCTAGGGAAACCGCACGCAGAGGCCCACGCACCACACCTGCGACATCTTGGCAGGCATGGGGGTGTAATGGACAAAGGGGAGAGGAGCGGGGCGTCTCGGCCGGGGCGTCCTCCCATAGGCGCGCGGCAGTCTCCCTCCACGCTCGCTCGCGGGTCGCCCTCTTCCGAGGGCCTCCCTTGGAGTGATCACCCGGTAGGCGAGCCAGAGCCCCCTCAACGCAGGAAGCAAGGGTTATCAATGGTCTAAGAAAGGAAGCGCGCGAGCCTCCGTTGCGGGGAGGGCTGTCCGAGAGAAGGTGACCCCGGTGCCCAAGCCCCTCTGGGACAGATCGTCCGGGGAATGAACGAAGGGCCCCAGGTCAATGCGGAGAGCAAGGTTCTCAATGGTCAAAGAAGGGAAGGGAGGGTGAACCTTCGCTGCAGGGAAGACTCCCCCGGAGGGCATCCCCTGGAGTCCGAGTGGTGAGGAACTGCACCTTGCCAGGACTCGAGCCGTGTGGCCCGGCAGCCAAAGCCAACGCGCGCCAACATCAGGTTGAAGCCGTCATCCGGGGTCCCTCGTAGGAGGAGATGCCAGGCTGCTTAGAAGGGTCGGGGAGGCAGAAATCCGTGCAGGTACCAGGTTTCTTAAGCAGCCCCCCTCCCAATAGCCGTACGGGCACCGGTTTTCCTAAGCAGCCCTTGCGAGCAACCGCATGGACCCCGGCGCACTTGCCGTGCAATGCGCCGGGTTTCGGGGATGATGCTTAGCGTCGCCAGCCCTCATGTGAATCGCGGGACGCAATGCTTAGCGCCTCTAGCCCTCATGTTGATTTGGATGCCAAATGCTTAGCCGCGCTAGGCCTCATGCAGGTTGAGCCCAACAAAACTCGCATGGGAGCTAGGTTTGCTAAGCACCTCTCCCCCAAAATCTACATGAGGGCTAGGTTTGTTAAGCAGCCCACGGTCGAACTCGCATGAGGGCTAGCCTGGCTAAGCACCCCATTGCCTGACCCACGCGGGCATCGAGCTTGTGGAGCCCGCACGTCCCCACGAACACACACGGAAGAGCCCGACCCCCCTCCATGCCAGCCGGGAGGCTCGCACGCCACGTTTCCCAAGCACCCTCTCCCATTTGCCAAGGAAATGCCCACCCGGGCAGGAGTCGCTGAAGTTACTCGAAGCAGCCAACGGTGTCCAAAACGGAATGCCGGCCCGGGCGTACCGGCCATGGAACGACAACGCCATCACCCCCGTGCGACCGCGCCCCGCCCCCGACCCCTGACCAGCGCCGCCAAGGTTTTTCTGCAAACTGGGACGACCTCCCGTTGCCGTGGGGACGCTTGGGTACAGTGAACACGCCAGAGTGGCGCCATCCCAGAGTGCGCCGCCAATGCCGACAAGAGGAGAAGAGCCCATGAGCAACGAGGGCAAGAAGGTCAAGGTCCACTACCGCGGAACCCTGGACGACGGGAGCGTGTTTGACTCGTCCTACGACCGCAACGAGCCCCTGGAGTTCACCTGCATGGCGGGCCAGATGATCGCCGGCTTTGACCAGGCGGTGCGCGACATGGAGGTTGGCCAGGTCACCGACGTTCGCCTTCCCCCCGAGGAGGCCTACGGCCCGCGCCGCGACGACCTGGTGCAGACCCTGAACTTTGAGCAGCTGCCGGGCGCCGAGGAGCTCAGCGTGGGCGACCGCGTGATGCTGACCTCCCCCACCGGCCAGCCCTTCCCGGCAACCGTGGTGGACAAGGACGAAAAGACCATCACCTTCGACCTCAACCACGAGATGGCGGGCAAGGCCCTCAACTTCCGCATCGAGCTGCTGGAGGTCGAGGACTAGCGTCCAGACGACGCAGGGGAGAGGGACAGCCAACCCAGTCGCAGGCCGTGCGGCCATGGCAGGGCGCCCCCTCCCACCAGAACGCAAGGCCGAGCGGGCGCGGGGACGAAACCCTCGCGCCCGCGCTGGGGAAAGGTTGATCCATGCCAGGCTCGTCCTACAAGTCCAAGCAGATGATCGTGATGAGGCGCGACCTCAAGATGCGCAAGGGCAAGATTGCCGCGCAGTCGGGCCACGCCTGCGTTGAGGCAACGCTGATGGCACTCGCGCGCGAGGGGCGCCTGGGAGAGGTGCGCGTGTCCCCCGGCGAGGGCTGGGTCTACCTGGACGACGACGGCCGCGAGCCCACGGCGCTGAGCGACTGGTTCGAGGCGGGCGTAGCAAAGGTCTGCGTGTACGTTGACTCTGAGGAGGAGCTGCTGGACATCGCCCGGCAGGGACGCGAGCGCGGGTTTGCGGTTGCGCTCATCCGCGACGCCGGTCTCACCGAGTTCCACGGCGAGCCCACCTACACCTGCCTGGCGTTCGAGCCCCTGCACGCCGAGGACATAGACCCCATCACGGGCAGGCTGCCGCTCTACTAGGGCCTAGGCGCGCCCGACGCGGACCCGCCACGCGCTGCGATTTCCACAATGTAAGCGCTCACCTCGCCTTGGCTTCCCTCCAGCCAGCCGAACCTATGATGGTGAAGATTATGCGACCACGAGGGGAGCCCACCGTGCTTATCCGCGACATCCTAAGCAGCAAGCAGTCGTTCTCGTTCGAGATCTTCCCACCCAAGGGGGAGATGTCCGTGGACCAGGCGGCTGACGTCGCCTCGCAGCTGTGCGAGAACCACCCCGACTGGATCAGCGTCACCTTCTCCGCCGGCGGCTCGGGCAACTCCCAGAACACCGTCTCGATCACCCGCAGAATCGAGGAATCCGGCAAGACCACCGCGCTCGCCCACCTGACCTGCATGGGGGCGACCAAGGCGGACGTGGACCGCTACGTGGAGGAGTTCCGCTCTGCCGGCGTGCACAACGTGCTGGCGCTGCGCGGCGACCGCGTCCCGGGCCGCGAGCCCATCGACTTCGAGCACGCCTCCGACCTGATTGCCTACCTCAAGGACAAGGGCTTCTGCCTGGGCGGCGCCTGCTATCCCGAGGGACACCTCGAGAGCGACAGCCTGCGCCAGGACATCGAGAACCTCAAGCGCAAACAGGACAGCGGCGTGGACTTTCTGGTGACGCAGCTGTTCTTTACCAACGAGGACTTCTACCGCTTCCGCGACGAATGCTCCCGCGCCCGCGTGAAGGTCCCCATCGTCTGCGGCATCATGCCCTTCACCAGCGTGAAGCAGATCCAGCGCATGGCCTTCAACTGCGGCGCCTCCATTCCCGTCTCCGTGATCAGGCGCCTCGCGCGCGCCGGCGAGGACCCCGCGGCACAGCGCCAGGCGGGCCTGGAGTACGCCTGCGAGCAGATTTGCGACCTCGCCGCCAACGGCGTGGACGGCATCCACATCTACAGCATGAACAAGCCCGAGGTGGGAAGCGCCACGCACGACGCGCTGGTCTCCTGCGGCTACCTGAGGGGATAGCCGCATGCCCCAGATCGTGGACCTCTCAATCGACTCCGTCGACCGCAGCGAGATGCTCCGCTACATGGGCTACGCCGGCCAGGAGTACGACCCCTCCCTGGACCAGCGCATAGACCAGGCCATCGCCCGAGCCATCGAGGTGTCGCGCCCGCGTGCGTCCATCGACTTCTTCGACGTGGAGAGTCGCGAGGTACGCGACGACGGCACGCCCGTCCTGCGGCTGAGGGGAACGTCCATCGAGCTCGCGGGCCACTCCATGGAGGAGCACATGGCCGACGCGGTGGCCGTGGGCGTCCTCGCCGTCACGCTGGGCATGGGAGACGAGCGCGAGCTCCACCGCCTGGGACTCACCGACCACGTTGGACAGATCCTCCTGGACAGCGCGTCGACCACCCTGGTGGAACGCGCCGCGGACGCCGCGGAGTCCCTCATCGTGGCGGAGGCCACCAGACGGGGGCTGTACACCAACTTCCGCTTCTCCCCCGGCTATGGCGACCTGCCGCTCTCCATCCAGCCCACGATCCTCTCCGCGCTGGACGCAACAAGAAGGCTGGGCATCACGCTCTCGCCCACACTGCTCATGACCCCCACCAAGAGCGTGACCGCCGTGGTGGGAATGTGCACCAGACCCCAGGCATCCACCAGGCGCAGCTGCAAGGGCTGCCCCTGCTTTGACTTCTGCACCATCCGACCCACCGGGAGGACCTGCCATGGATAGCACCGCCAGGCGCAAGCCCCGCTTTGGCACCTACGACAAGAGGACGCTGCGCGTGAGGGACGAACACCTGCGCCGCGTGCTGCAGGGCAGGGACTTCCTCCGCTTTGACGGCGCCATGGGCACGCAGCTCCAGGCTCGCGGCATGGCGGCGGGCGAGACGCCCGAGCTCCTATGTCTGGCCGACCCCCAGGGCGTCACCGCAATCCACCGCGCGTACGTGGAGGCGGGTGCCGAGGCGATAACCACCAACACCTTTGGCGCGAGCGCCCCCAAGCTGGGCGGCGAGGACATGGTCCCGCAGGTGTTCGAGGCCGCCGTGCGCTGCGCGCGCGACGCGGGCGCCCGATACGTCGCCGCCGACATCGGCCCCACCGGCTCGCTCCTGCAGCCCATGGGGACCCTCTCGTTCGACGACGCCTACGAGCTCTTTGCCCAGCAGGTGGTGGCCGCCGACGCCGCGGGCGCGGACCTCTTTATCATCGAGACCATGGCGGACCTCGCCGAGGCCAAGGCGGCGCTCCTCGCCGCAAAGGAGAACAGCGACCTCCCCATCTTCTGCACCATGACCTTCGACGAGGACGGTCGCACCTTCCTGGGGACCACCCCCGAGGTCGCCGCCGTCACGCTCTCGTCGCTCGGCGCCAACGTGCTGGGGGTCAACTGCTCGCTTGGGCCCAAGGACGTTGCCCCCATCGTCGAACGCATGCTCCCCTGGTCACGCGTGCCGGTCATGGCCCAGGCAAACGCCGGCCTCCCGCGCGTGGAGAACAGCGTCACGCTGTACGACGTCCACCCCGACGAGTACTGCGAGGCCGTGGGCGGCATGGTGCGCGCGGGCGTCTCGGTGGTGGGCGGCTGCTGCGGCACCACCCCCGAGTACATCCGGGGCGAGAGGGACCTCCTCCAGGGCATGGAGCCCGTCCCCAGGAGTGTGCGGGACGACTTCGTGGTATGCAGCTCCCAGCAGCTCTGCGTGCTCAGGCCGGGCGACGTGGGGGTCATAGGCGAGAGGATCAACCCCACTGGCAAGAAGAGGATGAAGGAGGCCCTGCGCTCCGGGGACTACGACTACGTGATGTCCCTCGCCATCGAGCAGGAGCAGGCGGGTGCGCAGATCCTGGACGTGAATGCCGGCCTTCCCGAGATAGACGAGAGCGCCACGCTCCAGCGCCTGATGGCCGACCTCCAGGGCGTCACGTCACTCCCCCTGCAGGTGGACTCCGCGGTGCCCGAGACCATCGAGGCAGCCGTCCGCAGCTACCCGGGCAAGCCGCTCATCAACTCCACCAACGGCAAGCGCGAGACCCTCGACGCCGTGGTACCCATCGCCGCCCATTACGGCTGCGCGCTGGTGGGCCTGACCATCGACGAGCAGGGCATCCCCCAGACCCCCGAGGGCCGCCTTGCCATCGCACGGCGCATCGTGGAGGCCACGGACGCCGCGGGCATCCCCCGCCAGGACGTGGTGATCGACTGCCTCGCGATGGCAGCCTCCACCGACCAGCGCGCCCCGAGGGCCATCCTCGAGGGCATCCGCCTGGTCAAGCAAGAGCTGCCCGGCGTGCGGACGGTGCTGGGCGTCTCCAACATCAGCTTTGGCCTGCCGTTCCGCCCCCTCGTCAACGCCACGTTCCTCTCGGCCGCCTTCTCGGCGGGCCTGGACATGGGCATCATCAACCCCAAGCAACAGCGCATGATGGACGTGGTCAACTCATGGCGCGTGCTCTCGGGCGAGGACGAGAGCGCCCAGCGCTACGTGGCGGGCTATGCAACCCGCAGCGACGCCGCGGGGGCGCCTGCCGCAACGGGTGCGAGCCAGCAGGCGGCCAGCGAGACGGGCAGCGGGCGGGACGACGCGAGCCTCTCCCCCGCCGAGCGGGCGCGCGCCATGGTGCTTGCCGGGCGAAAGGGGCCCATGCCCCAGCTGATGCGCGACATCCTGGCCGACCACGACGTGATGTTCGCGATCAACGACGTGCTGATCCCCGCCCTGGACGAGGTGGGCGTGAGGTTTGAGAAGGGCACGTTCTTCCTGCCCCAGCTCATGGCGTCGGCAGAGGCGGCCAAGGCCGGCTTTGACGTGCTGAAGGAGGTCAACGACGCCTCGGGCGCACAGGTTGCCTCGAAGGGGCAGGTCGCCATCTGCACGGTCAAGGGAGACATCCACGACATTGGCAAGAACATCGTGAAGATGCTGCTGGAGAACTACGGCTACGACGTGCTGGACCTGGGGCGCGACGTGGACCCCAAGGTCTTTGTGGACGCGGTGGTCGAGCACCACGTGCGACTGGCGGGGCTCTCGGCCCTGATGACCGCCACGGTGCCGGCGATGCAGGAGACCATCGAGCTGCTGCACGAGCGCGCCCCCTGGTGCAAGGTCATGGTGGGAGGCGCCGTCCTCAACCCCGAGTACGCCCAGATGGTGGGGGCAGACTACTACGCCAAGGATGCCGCGGAGTCCGCGAAGATCGCAGCCGAGGTACTGGGGTAGGCGGGGACGCCGCACGCGACAACGGGCCAGGGCCTGCGCGGCGTGACATTACCCCTCCTCCAATGGAGGGCCGTTTCGCCCCACGGCGCGGCATCTCTCCCCTGCTGCAAACGAACGCGACCCCGGTTGCCTGGGACGACCAGGCTACCGGGGCCGTTAGCTGTGCTCTGGCGCGCGAGACTAGAAGTCCGCGTTGCCCACGGTGCGGGGATGCGGGAGCACGTCGCGGATGTTGTCGATGCCCGTGACGTACATCACGAAGCGCTCGAAGCCCAGGCCAAATCCCGCGTGGCGGCAGCCACCGTAGCGGCGCAGGTCGCAGTAGTAGCGGTACTGCTCCGGGTCCATGCCCAGCTCGTGGATGCGCGACTCGAGGATGTCGAGCCTCTCCTCGCGCTGGGAGCCGCCGATGATCTCGCCGATGCCGGGGACCAGGCAGTCGGCTGCGGCGACGGTCCTGCCGTCGTCATTGAGCCTCATGTAGAAGGCCTTGATCTCCTTGGGGTAGTCCGTCACGAACGTGGGCTTGTTGAAGTGGCGCTCCGTGAGGTAGCGCTCATGCTCGGTCTGCAGGTCAAGGCCCCAGCTCACGGGATACTCGAACTTGGTCCCGCCATCCTGGGCCTCCTCCAGGATCTTGATGGCGTCGTCGTAGCTCACGCGCGCGAAGTCGCTGGTCGCAACGTGCGTCAGCCGCTCCTTGAGCCCCTTGTCCACCCACTTGTTGAAGAAGTCCATCTCGTCGGGGCAATGGTCCATCACGTACGTGATGGCGTACTTGAGCATCTCCTCTGCCACGTCCATGTCCTGCTCGAGGTCGAAGAAGGCCATCTCGGGCTCGATCATCCAGAACTCGGCGGCATGACGGCGGGTGTTGGAGTCCTCGGCGCGGAAGGTGGGACCAAAGGTGTAGACGTCGCCAAAGCTCATGGCAAAGTTCTCTGCCTGCAGCTGGCCCGACACGGTGAGGTTGGTGGGCTTGCCAAAGAAGTCCTTGCTCCAGTCGACCGAGCCGTCCTCGAGCTTGGGCACGTTCGCCAGGTCAAGCGTGGTCACGCGGAACATCTCGCCGGCACCCTCGGCGTCGCTTGCGGTGATGATGGGCGTGTTCACGTACACGAAGCCGCGCTCCTGGAAGAACTTGTGGATGGCGTAGGCTGCCACGCTGCGGACGCGGAACACCGCGCGGAACAGGTTGGTGCGGCTACGCAGGTGCTGCTGGGTGCGCAGGAACTCGCGCGACTGGCGCTTCTTCTGCATGGGATAGTCGGGCGCCGACGGGCCCTCCACGCTCACGTGCGCCGCCTGGAGCTCGATGGGCTGCGGGCGGTCGGGGGTCAGCGCGAGCGTGCCGTCAATCACCAGCGCGGCGCCCACGCTCTGCGACACGGCCTGGTCGTAGGCCTCGTCGCCGAGCGCCTCGCGGTTGAGGACCACCTGGAGGTCCCTGAAGCAGCTGCCGTCATTGAGCGTGACGAAGCCAAAGTTCTTCATGTCCCTAATGGAGCGGACCCAGCCGGCGACGGTGACGCTCGCTCCGTCCAGCTGGTCCTTGTCCGCGTAGAGCGCGGCAATCTTGGTGCGGTTCACGGTATGATCCCTTCCCTCGTGGGGTGGTGGCATGCATTGACCGACCAATCTTATCGCACGTCCCACGTTACGGGCGAACCCTGGACCGCTGGCCCCTCAGTCCCGCCGCCTGCCGGGCGCATTGGACTTGCCCGTGACGCGGTCGACCTCCATCACCAGAACCGACGTCTGGTCGATCGCAGCGTCTATGTACCTCTCCCCCGCCTCCATATGGTCGGGCGCGTACTTGCGCACGAGGGCGCGCAGGCCCTCCCGCTTCTCGGCGTCGTCGCGGGCGGGCCTCAGCGTGCCAAAGGCGATTGCGGAGGAGTAGTGCGTGGTGAACTGCGCCGGCACCACCTCGTCAGCAGAGACGACCGTGAGGCAGGCGCGGCAGGAGCCTCCCACGTTGGCAAGGCGGTGCCCCGCTGCCGCGGCACCGTGCAGGTACATCGACCTGCCCTCAAGCGCAAAGCTGATGGGGACGCCGTAGGGCTCGCCGTCGGCGTCCACGGTCGAGAGGACCGCGTGCGACGACTCCGCGACCAGCCGCAGGGCCTCGTCCTCCCCCAGGGCGCGGTCCGCCCGGCGCATGGGAAACTCCATCGCTACGCCTCCAACGTTGCCTCGGGATGCTCCCGCGTCACGAACTCCCTGTTGGTGACCGTCGCACCCAGCAGCTGCTGGCACTTCTCGGCCAGCTCGTCGATCGCCGCGTGCAGGTCGGCGGAGCGAGAGGGGTCAACGCACTCCATGATGAACATCACGTGCGGTGTGGCGTCGCTCACCTCGGTGCGCTGGCCGTCTCGCCAGTTCCAGCAGCGGCACACGGCACCCGCGTCGTCGAGGTAGGCCACCTCGCCCGGGAGCGTGGGGTCGCTCTCCTCCTCGCCGATGGGCAGGAAGCGGTCCCCTCCCTCGGTCTGGGCAAGTCGGAACGTACCCTGTATGGCGTCGATGTTCTCGGCACCGATGGGAAGCGCGTACTTGAGCGAGATCGCGTTGGAGACGTCGACGGACGGAACGATGTGGCCCACGGGATTGCCCTTGAGCACGCGCTTGAGGAGGTTCTCCACCGAGCAGCGCGCACCGCCCTTGGTCTTGAACTTCTTGTATGCGTCGCGCCACACTGCCACGACCTCGTTCTTGCTGATGGTGGTGCTGGTGAGCCACCTCTCCGCGCTGGCGTTGGCGTGGTCCAGGAACGAGGCGGCCTTGGCCGCGTTCTCCGGCGAGATCTGGTCCGTTGGAAGCACCCCGTCCACGCACAGCACACCTATCTCCACGTCAGGGAACAGCTCCCAGAACGAGTCCTCCACCACAAACTTCTTCATGCGTCCTCCCTGGTCGTACTTCGTTGCGACGATGGTAACATCTTGTCTCGCATGTTCTTACGTCAAATCGGAATTATATTGGCAAATTTCTCTCATTTTTCCTTCTATTCACTTGTACTTATATCGTATTTATTCATTTGAGAATGAATAAGGCGACGAGACGCGCGGGAGACCGCCGCAGCTAGGGCCCATGCCGGCGGAATGCCCCTCGGATGAAATCGGCCGTCGCGCCCCAATTGCCGCATACGGCGACACGCGTGGGAGGCGCCCTCAGCCGGGCGACGGGACACCCGTCCCATCGGGCCCGCGGCAAATGCGACGCTCCCCCGATATTTGCCACTACGCGAGAATGGGTCCCTGGCACGCGCCTGCCAGTTCCCTAGAATTGTGCGGAGGGGAAACGGGCGCGACGGGCGCCCACGATGCGGAGGTCTTGAGTATGGACAAGAGGAGACTGAGCGACAGGGCACTGAGGGCGATTGCCGTGGCGACGGCGACCCCAACGCTGGCGTTTGCGGGATACACCGCCGTGTCGCACCTCCTCTTCCACCGCTCCAACATCGCCACCGCGTCAGAGATCTACAACCGCGTGACCGCTGACAAGGACAAGATGGGTGACCCCGTGGCCTGGGACAACTACATCCTCAAGCATGCGGAGACCAACGAGACCCACTACAGCGTCTCTCCCCTCATGAGCTTCAAGGTGAGCGTGGAGGACACCACCTTCCAGGGGATGCAGACCTTCGTCCTCAACCGCCGCGCCATCAACGACCGCGCCGTGCTCTACATCCACGGGACCGCCTACGTGAACCAGCCGACCATCTACCACTGGAAGTTCCTCGACTCGGTGGCGCGCCGGACCAGGGCCGAGGTCAGAGTCCCCCTGTACCCGCTCGCCCCCGTGCACACCTACGCCGAGGCGTACGACAAGATCGAGGCGGTCTACCGCGACCTCCTGTCCAAGTACGGCGAGGGCGGCGTGACCATCATGGGTGACACGGCGGGCGGCGGCATCGCGGCAGGCTTCTGCCAGCGGCTCCCGGAGCTTGGCCTGCCCCAGCCCGCACGCCTCATCCTCATCTCGCCCTGGGTCGACGCGAGCCTGCACAACCCCGACCTCAACGCGTACCAAGCCGTTGACCCCATGTACTCCCTCGCCGGCCTGCGCAAGATCGCCCACACCTGGGCAAAGGGCACAGACGTCCACGACCCCATGGTGAGCCCCATCAACGGCCAGGTGCGCATGCTGCG
>ERZ1643246.322-NODE-322-length-63224-cov-9.888790_pt1 | contig 63224 bp, 56 predicted proteins | sample MGYA00579265_ERZ1643246 | MGnify/ENA primary metagenome ERZ1643246 (study PRJEB29033, sample SAMEA4952261) | chicken gut metagenome | biome: Broiler Chicken; feature: Gastrointestinal Tract; material: Caecum | place: Ireland | collected 2018 | study: Broiler... | reverse complement strand
TCAAAGTCGATTTTCCCGCGCCGTTTTCGCCCATCAGGGCATGTACGCTGCCGGGACGCACTTTTAAGGTGACCCCATCCAGCGCTTTAACGCCAGGGAATACTTTGGTGATGTTGTTCATTTCAAGCACATATTCACCCATTCCATCAGTCCTCCTTCTTGCTAAAATTAAGCGGGGAACGGAAAGCGCTCGCTTTCGCGTTCCCCGTAGAACAACAATTTCTTTAAGAAATCAAAAGAAAGTGTACTGCGTTCGCGCTAAACTTAGGATATGTAATCCTGATAGTTGTCCTGCGTGACCTTTACATAGTCAATCCAGACATACTTGTCATCGGTTACCGGGTAGCCGATGTTCTCTTCGGTGACTTCCTTGCCCTGTGCAGCTGCAACTGCGATGTTCACGCTGGCGTTGCCCTGGCTGGTAGCATCGTTCAGAACGGTGCCGAGCAGGGAGCCTTCCTTCATAGCTTCCAGAGCCGGATTCGTTGCGTCAACGCCGACAACCGGGATATACTTGGAAGCATCGCCGGAGTTGTAGCCTTCTGCCTTCAGAGCTTCGATTGCGCCGAGAGCCATATCGTCGTTGTTGCAGAGAACAGCTTCGATCTTATCCAGGCTCTGGGAGGAGATGAATGCTGCCATCAAGTCGGTAGCCTTAACCTTATCCCACATAGCGGTGTCAGCAGCCAGCTGCTCAACCTTGAAGCCAGCCTCTTCGATTGCCTTCGGAGCATACTCGGAACGCAGGGTAGCGTCCTGGTGGCCAGGCTCGCCCTGGAGCATGACGTACTGGATGGTGCCGTCGCCGTTCTTATCTGCATCCGGATTCGCGGTGAAGTAGTCAGCGATGATCTCGCCGGACATCGTGCCGGACTGCTCTGCCTTACAGCCAACATACCAAGCCTGGTCATAGGAATTCATGTCTTCCTCGGACGGCTGACGGTTCTGGAGAACGATCGGCAGGCCTGCGTCCTTCGCCTTGGTGATGATCGGGCCAGCAGCGGTCAGATCAACCGGGTTAACGATCAGAGCATTGACGCCCTTCGTGATGAAGGTATCAACCTGTTCGTTCTGGGTCGGCTGCTTGTTCTGGGAGTCCACGATATCGATGGTTGCGCCCAGCTCTGCTGCGCGAGCGGTCATGGTGTTACGAACACCGGTCATGAACGTATCGTCGAACTTGTACACGCAGGAACCGATGCTTACGTCAGAAGCGTCTGCCGCCGGCTCTTCTGCAGGCTCCTCGCCATCAGTGGCCTCCGCAGAAGACGTATCGGTCGCTGTGCCAGCGTCTGCGGAAGAAGTGTTGCCATCATTGCCGCAGCCAACGGCCATAGAAGCCATCATCATAGCTGCCAGCATAAATGCTAATACCTTTTTCATACCTGAAAATCCTCCTACTTTCTTAGAATATCTTCTTTCGGTTTAGCAACCCGCCCATCCTTGTGCATTTGCACAAATGCAGGTGGAATTGCGATTTACTATTAGTAAGTATAGCCTCCTCAAATCAAAAAATCTATATAAAATTCTTTGGTCTTCTATAAAATATCTTCGCTCTTTTGCTCGATTGTTTTTGTCAAACCACGACCACCTTTGTGAAAAAAGACAAAATCTCCCTGTGAATTTAGGGGAACATGCCTAATACTTGTCCCATGTTGGGGTTGTAGCCATGAAAAGCACAAGATGCAGGCCCGCCCCATTTGCAACCCGGAATTTTGCCGCACCTCCCCTTTTTGGGGGATATCCGCGGCTTCCCCCGCCCCTGCATACATCCCCAGCCTGCGGCATATAGATTCCTGTTGAAGGGGGAGGCGAACGATATGGCGAACGATGCATTGATCCAAACGGCAGCTGCCCCGCTTTGGAAAGAGCCAAAGAAGGGGGCGGAGCGTGTGGATGAAGCCCTTTGCGGCGTTTCCGTAGAAATCTTGGAATCCAGCGGCATTTACCGCCGGGTGCGCACCTGCTATGGGTACGAAGGCTGGGCGGAAGAACCGGCCCTGTTTCCCCCGGCATCCCTTGAAGCATGGAAAGCCGCGCCAAAAGCCTTGGTCCGCGCGCCGTTTGCCGATGTCCAGGCGGAACCATCGGTGCAAGCGCCGGCTGTATGCACACTGCCGCGGGGCGCGCTGGTCCAACTGGACGCCCCAGCCGGCACGGGCAAATGGAGCCGGGTCCTTCTGCCAAACGGGGTCCCCGGCTTCCTTCCCGCGTCCGCCCTTACTAGGCCACACAGCGGCATGGGGCGCCGCAGCCAGGCGCGTTTCCGCTGTGATGTTGTCCGCGCGGCATGCTCCTATTTGGGCGCGCCTTACCGGTGGGGCGGCATGACACCGGCCGGAATCGATTGCTCGGGGCTCTGTTTCATGGCATATGCTTTGAACGGCGTCTGCATCTTCCGCGATGCGCGCCTAGAGCCAGGATATGCCATCCAGAAGATCCCCTACCGCCTCGTCAGGCCGGGGGACCTGCTCTATTTTCCAGGGCATGTCGCTATGTTTATCGGGAACGGCCGGTATATCCATGCGACCGCGGGGAACGGCTGCCACGGCGTGGTGGTCAACAGCCTGGACCCCCGGTCGCCACAATACCGCGCGGACCTTCCGCCAAAGCTGCTCGCAACCGGCAGCTTGTTCCCATAAAAAGATTTCCGGCCAGGGGAGAGGAAAAGCCCCTGGCCGGAAGCGCCGCGTTGAATAACTATTTTATTCAATATATTGAGGAAAAACACGAAAGCAAATCCATAACAGCCAACCTTCCACCGGCCCCTCCCAATAGCTGGTCCCGCTTCAGGCAAGCTGTGACGCCTGGAACCCCTTGGTATTTGCGCCCTCTTAGCAGCAATTGGATCGGTCCTCCTGTGAGGGAACCCCCTCTGCATATTGCCGCTGTTTTCTGCGCACAATCATTCCCACGCATCAAAACCATTATTAGTATAAAAGATTCTTATGAAAAACGCAAGTGATTTTGCATAGAACGTTGGTCATATGTACCGATATGGTTTCGTTATTTCAACAAATACTTATTCGTCTGCAGAATAAATGAGGCTTCCCTCGGGGCGAGGCTGCGCATCCGCCGCGAAAAGGCGGTTGACGGTCTCTTCATCTGCCACCCCTGTGATCCGCAGGTTGTTGACATATTGGAAGTCCATAATCGACTGCTGGGTCCCTTCCCCGTACAGTCCCGTCGGCTGTACGAACAGATACCCCAGCTCCGCCAGACGCAGCTGCAAATTTTTCACCGCGTCGCCTTCGTCGCCAAGCTTCAGGGAATCGCCTTCCGGCTGTTCCGGGTCCGAGGTGACATCCCCGACCTCCATATCCGAATTGCCGCCGGTGGGCGTCTGGCTTTCGCCACCCTCCGGCTCCAGGGACGTGGTGCCCTCTGCCAGGGATGGGTAGACTGTGCCCGCCATAAAACTGACAGCGGAAATAACCCCGTTCCCCTGCCATTCCATCAAAGAGGGGTCCATCTCATAAACGCGCCCCTCCTGGACAGCAGTCAAATCCTTATATTGGTCCGTCTGGGCCAAGGTATCCTTGAGACCGGTCGGGCAGAAAATATACTGCGGCTGGACCATCAGCAGCGTTTCCACATCCATGTGGTTTCCCGCCCCGTCCGAAGCCGCATTGATCAGCCCGGCACATTCGATCAGTTTCCCCTCCAGTGTATCGCCCGTCACGACGCCGCCCTCGACATCGTAGAGGTAACAGACGGAAACCGGCGTATCCGTCTGGGGGATTTGGCGGCTGATGTCGTCAATCGTGCTAAAGATGCCCTCAGCGATCTTCTCCCCGCGTTCGTATCCTTTGACGCCGCCCATCATGCAGGAACCGACCTCCCGGTACAGGCGGGTAAAATCTTCGCGGCTGGTAGCGGGCGCAATGGTCACCACATCGATCCCCGCGTCGTTCAGCCCTTGTTTCTGCTCTTCACTGGGCGCGTCCTCCGTGAGGACCAGGTCTGCGCCAACCCCCAAAATCGACTGCGGGTCATCCAACGTCATATCCGGCAGCACCGACAGGTCCTCCTGGGTGCAGGCAGCGCCCTTGCCACAGAGTTGCATCTCGTAGCCGAGCGCCATAATGACCTCTGCCAAATTAGGGGACAGGACAACAACGCCCTTGGGTTCGTCCTGGATCGTCACTTCGTTTACCGTTACGGGGAAGTCCTGTTCCGCTACGCCGGAGCTGATATCGCCCTTCGGCCCACAGCCCACGCAAATACTCAGCACCAACAAAATCCCCAGCAATGCTGCCAGCGGTCTTTTCATCTTCGATCGGCCTCCTTCCGTCCGTCTCAGTCCAGCGGCTGTCCGCGCCGGATGCGCGCCTCCGCATCGTCGATATACTGTTTTGCACAGCGCGGCGACCGGCCGCTGCGGGCAATCGCCCAGCGCTCCGCGCCCGCTTTGATCTCCGGGAGATACTCGTCCAATTCCCTCTGGCGCGCCAGCTGCTCCACGATCTCCAGGAAATGCACCTTGTCCGGCAAGGAGAATTGGATGGACAGGCCAAAGCGGTCCGCTAGGGACATGCTCTCCTGGATCGTATCCCCCAGATGGATTTCGTCCCCCTCGCGGTCCGAAAAGCTCTCCCGCAGGAGATGCCGGCGGTTCGAGGTAGCGTAAATCAGCGCATTTTCCGGACGGGCCGCCAGCCCGCCCTCCAGCACAGCCTTCAACGCCGCATAGGTATCGTCCTGCTGCGAGAAGGACAGGTCGTCGATAAAGATGATGAACTTCAGCGGTACGGCGGCAATCTGGTCCACCAGCGCCGGGAAATCCATCAGCGATTCCTTCGGGATCTCGATCACGCGCAATCCCTGCGGGTAGAATTCATTGAGCATGGCTTTGACCGTGGACGACTTGCCCGTGCCGCGGTCCCCATACAGCAGGCAGTTGTTGGCCGGCAAGCCCTGCAAAAAGGCCAGGGTGTTGTCGATGGCCAGCTTGCGTTGGATCTCATAGCCCTTGAGGTCCGCAAGGCGCTGCTGGTCCGGGTAGGCCACGGGCTGGATGCTGTGATTCCGCCAGATAAACGCGCGGTAACGCGCATACATGCCGCAGCCGTTGGAGCGGTAATATTCCGCCATCTTTGTGATGCAGTGGTCGAGGTCGCCGCCGAGCACGGCAACCGGCTCCCCTGTTTTCCATTCCGGCAGCTCCATCCCGGCGACGTCCTGCGCAAACGCGCTGTTTTCCCGGAGCTCCTGCGGTGTGATCGACGCGACCTGGCGGATGACCGCAAGATCCCGCCGGACGGCACGGCGCACGCCCTCCGGAAGCACGGCGGTGCCAGCCGCGGCCGCGAGCGAAAATGCATTTTCATCAAACAAGGCGGTCCCTGTGATGCACCCTGCAAGGTTTTCGCTGTATCCACGCATGCACAGCACATCGTAGAAATCGCCCCACGCATTCAAGAACGCTTCCAGGGAATCCCCCCGTGCCGCCCAAAGCAGCCGGTAGAACGCCTTTGGAACCGTCCGGTTTAAGATCCCTTTATACACAGAGAGCGAAGCCATTTCCATGGCCGCTTCCTTTACTCGATTTGCCAATGAAAAAACCTCTTTTCTAAACAGCTGGTCCGCGGCTGCGCGGCCATTGCCCACGATGCGGATAACCCCCGTTTTTCCGTAAAATCTGCCCCGGAACAATTTGTAACAATACACAGTACATCATACCCTTTGCAAGGGGTTATGTCAAGTTCACGACATCGTTTGCCTTGCGAATCTATCCATTGTTTGTTACTATTATATATAAAAACAAATGGGGGCTGTCCGCTCCCATCCAAAGAAAGGCTGATCGCTATGAAACATTGGTGGAAACGGGCGGTTTATGCCTGTATTCTTTGCCTTTGCCTCTGCTGTACGGCGTGTTCTGCAAACAGCCAGCCCGATCCGGCGGTGCTCCTCCGGGAGACGCTTTCCCAGGTAAACGCCCTGGAAAGCTGCGAAAGCCGGTTTTCCAATGACTTGGAATTCAACGCGGGCACCGAACAGCAGACCTTCCATTCGGCGGTTTCGTCCGTCTATTTTGCAGACCCCTTCTGCCTAAAGAGCACCCAGGATACCGGGGCCGGCGCCCCTTCCGTCACCTATACGATGACCGAGGACGGCTTCTGCTGGTTTTACGCAGAAACCGAGGACGGCTGGCTCCGCACCCCGGCGGAAACGCTCAACACAACCCCTTCGGAACAGATCGAAATTTTGCGCCTGTTAAAGCAGGCCACTGACCCGCAATTTGTCCGCGAGGAGGAAGTCGAAGGTACCCCTGCTTATAAACTGGAGGTCACGTTCCCGGCGGACATCCTGCGCAGTTCCATTGAGGCGATTGTCTCCGCCAGCGGCATGGGGGACGGTTCCCAGACACTGGTGCAGGAACTTCTGGCGAGTACCCCCGCGGTGTACGGCTACTGTTACATTGGCAAGGACGACGGCCGCCTCCTGCGCATGGAGCTGGATACCACGGAAGCGCTCAACACCGTGTTCAGCAAGATCAGCGGCGACAGTGTGAAAGTTTCCATCTCCAAAAGCGTTTTGACAGGGGAACTGTTCAACTGCAATGCCGCCGCACCGGTCGAACTCCCGCCCGAGGCAGCTTCTGCGCAGACGGTGGAAGCCGCCGGATAACGATTTGCTGGAGCGTCCACGGATTGTAAACGGTTCCGATGTAAGAGAACCTAAAGACCGAAGCTGTGCGGGATCACCTCCCGCGCAGTTTCGGTCTTTCCGATTGTTTTCCATTTCCTATTAATAATAGAAACGGACGAACTTGATGTTATAAAAATCACAGGCAAGGATATCATCCGTTTCCGTCTCGTTGATGAGGATAAAATTTGCCCCAACGGCCAAGAGAATCCCGGAGCGTGTAACAATGCTGTTGGTCCCGACCAAAAAATCCACCTGCACAGGACGCCCCACCTGGGTGCGCAAAAAACCATTCATATATTGAAGGCTTTCCGCAGGGATCGACTGCGGCTGTGTCATGGACGTAATCGGCGCAAGGGAACCTCCGGTCGCGCCGCTCTGCGCAACGGCGCTGCTCTGTGTTTGTGCCCCCTGTGTGCCATTCGCATTTTGCCAAATGTTTGTTAACGGGGGCCACATAGCGTTCCGGTTTTCTTCTGCGTAATCCCGCAGGGGGCTGTTCCCGGCATTTTGCAATTGTTGCCTCTGCCTCTCCTTTTGGTACGGGTTCATCAAATTGTATGAGGCGATCTCCTCCAATGTGGGGAGATTGGGGTTGACCCGGACATTCGTAAATGCGGAGACGTCGGGCGACGCCCCTGCGCAGCCCGCCCCCATGCATGGCGTGTTCGTGTTAGACATCTCCTGATTCTGTGCAAATGTTCCTGTATCCATAAGTGAAACCCTCCTACCGACAAAATAGCCTAAGTCGTTGCATATTTCTGTGTGGGCGTATAAAAACAATGGTTATTGACCCGGTTGAACAGGACGCCGATCCCGCCGGGTGGGAAATACGTTGGGCACTCTTCGCTATAGGGATTAAAGAAGAACAAGCTTTCCCCCACGGCGTTCAAGGTATTGCCTGCCAACGCCCAGTCTGCGATCTCATAGTGGATATCCTCCGGGTCCATATTCCACACATTTTGCGGATTATACCTGCCGTTTACGGAATCCCGCATACAGACAAACTGCCCCTGCTGTTCCATAATGCTGCGGACGTCGCCGCCTTGGCTGACCCGGAAGAACTCGCCGTAAGGCACTCGCGCACGGTTCACAATGACGGATGCTACTGCCCGCATACCGTCCTCCCCTTCCCCGCCCGCCTCACATTGAATCAGCCGCGCCAAAAGTTCGCGATCCGTATAAGCCATACTCATCACCTGATTTTTAGAATTGTCTTAAAGCATCCTATGCCCTTCGCCCACCCCGTGGCACAGCTTTTCCCGCTCCTCACATGGAATATTTCGTCATAACCGCCGGAATCCTGCAAAATCCCTTGACTTTTTACGCACACTTCTTTAAAATGTAAGTGTTCGTCTTGTGGATGGATGTTTTATAATGGAAGATGGAAGCGTATCGAAGTGGTCATAACGGGCCTGACTCGAAATCAGGTAGACGGCAACGTCTCGTGGGTTCGAATCCCACCGCTTCCGCCAGGCTGAGCCTGGACGCAATTCGCGTCCAGGACTCGGCTTTTTCTTTTGCCTTGCCGCTCGCGTTTATAGCGGGTATCTTTTCGATAATATAAATCCAGCAGTAAACCGCACCTCACTTTGTGGGGTGTAGTTTTTTATTTCCAAGGAGCAATCCCTTTTTCCCTCCCCTGCGGCGGACCACGCCCGCAATCCGCATCTTTTGTGTGGAGAGAACCCGGTATAATCCATGTGCATACCATACCAATGGATCAATCTCTTTTATTTACAGTTGTTTTGGAGGGTACTATGCACACAGATGATTATGTCGTAAGCTCCCTGGAACTGCATCTGTTCTTTGGGCGCATCATGAAAGAACATTCCCTGTTCCTGCGGGCGGGATTTACCCCGGCGAACGAATCGTTTTCGAAGCAGGCGGAGGTTTATAAAAGGGAATTTGAAACATTGCTCTGTCAAGCCATCGCGCTCAGCGACGGCGTTATCAGCCAGGATGTCCTGTGCTCCGGCGAACTGGTCACGGAATTTACCGCTCTGGCGGAACAGCAGACGGAGCGCTTTACCGGGATTGCAATCAACCGAAGGATCACCAGCCGTGAACTACAGCTGCGCAACGCGTGTGGCCGGCCGGATGTTTGCGCCAGAATACAACCCCAGGTACAAAGGCTGAACCGGACGGCGCTCCGGCTATTGAACGGATTGATTGGTTTTAAGGAACGAATCTTAAAACAGGTTCTTTGCTGTGAACTGTTCACCATGAACTATCCGCTACTGATTGAGCATATTCTGCGAGAGGCGAAGCTCTATCAGAAATATCTTCGGATGCTCGAGAACGACGGCAATTTGACCTGCCAGTCCATGAAGGAAATCGAACACTTTTGGAACCAGATCATGATGGAACACGCCATGTTTATACGCGGCCTGCTGGACCCCTCTGAAACGGAATTGCTGCAAACCGCGGACGGATTTGCCAATGAATACCAAGCATTGTTAAACGCCTGCAATCATGCGCAAAACCAGACCTTAACCGCGGATTCCCTGGAAAAAACCATCCGGTTCCGAGATTTTAAGGCGGCGGGCGCGCAAGGAATCGAACAATGCAAAATTCGTTCGATCATCTTGCCCCTCCTCGCAGACCATGTGCTGCGCGAAGCAAATCACTATATCCGTCTGCTGAAGTCTTAATCGGACGCCTCCTGTTTTGCGGGGCATCCATCACGGCCGTTTCCTTCCATGGGCAATCTCCGGATTCCTCCCCCAGAAGGAAAACAGGGAACGCCTGCGTCTGCCGGACCGACGCGGGCGTTCCCTGTTTTCTTTTTTATATATGATTTTGCCTTTCCTGATTGTGCTTCATCCAAAACGAAACTTTGTTCTTGTCCTTTCCTTCCACCGGTGGTAAAATAGAAAAAACGGTAACTGCGGAGGCGTCTTATGGAACAGCAGACCTTATTGGGACAGCAGGGGATGGACCGGCCATTGGCCAGCCGGATGCGGCCGCGCACCCTGGAGGAATTTGTCGGGCAAGAGCACCTTTTGGGAGAGGGAAAAATTTTGCGGCAATTGATCGACCAGGACCGCATTTCCTCCATGATCTTCTGGGGGCCACCCGGTGTGGGAAAGACCACCCTAGCGCGCATCATCGCCGGACGGACCCACGCCAATTTCATCGATTTCAGCGCAGTGACCAGCGGCATCAAAGAGATCCGCGAGGTCATGCAGCGCGCAGAAGAAAACCGCCGGTTTGGGGAGAGGACCATCCTATTTGTCGATGAGATTCACCGCTTTAACAAGGCGCAGCAGGATGCCTTCCTCCCATTTGTCGAGCGCGGCAGCATCATCTTGATCGGCGCGACGACCGAAAACCCTTCGTTTGAAATCAATTCGGCGCTTCTCTCCCGCTGCAAAGTCTTCGTGTTGCAGGCGCTGTCCCCGGAGGACCTGCAAACGCTCCTGCGCCATGCGCTTACGGACCCCCGCGGTTTCGGCGGGGAATCCGTCCAAATAGCCGGGGACATGCTGGCGATGATCGCAAATTTTGCAAACGGCGATGCGCGCACCGCGTTGAACACCTTGGAGATGGCCGTGCTGAACGGCGAACGAACTTCTGCTGGTGTGGTGGTCGGGCCTGAAATCCTGAAGCAGTGCCTTTCGAAAAAGTCGCTGCTCTACGATAAGAACGGAGAAGAGCACTACAATCTCATTTCGGCGCTGCACAAATCCATGCGCAACAGCGACCCCGACGCTGCAATCTACTGGCTGGCCCGCATGCTGGAGGGCGGCGAGGACCCCCTCTACATTGCGCGGCGCCTCATCCGCTTTGCCAGCGAGGACGTTGGAATGGCCGACAGCCGGGCGATTGAAATCGCCACGGCCGTCTATCAGGCGTGCCATTTCATTGGGATGCCCGAGTGCTCGGTCCATCTGACCCACGCGGTGACCTACCTCTCCCTCGCCCCCAAATCCAACGCGCTCTATGTGGCGTACGAAACCGCCAAACGTGACGCGCTGGAGATGCTGGACGAGCCGGTCCCCCTACAGATCCGCAACGCCCCCACCCGCCTGATGAAGGACCTGCACTACGGCGAGGGGTATCAATACGCCCACGACACAGAGGACAAGCTCACCACCATGCAATGCCTTCCAGACGCGCTGCAGGGGAGGAAATACTACATCCCCACCGCGCAGGGTTCCGAAGTGCGCGTGCAGGAGCGCCTGCGCCAGATCGAACAGTGGCGGGCGCAAAAGCGCAGGGAGGAACAGGAAGGCCCGCAGGGGAAATGACCTTGTTTGCGGTTGGCAGACTATGTCCCCGTCCCGTGCGCAAAAGATGCGAGCAAGATGGCCGGGAAAAGTTTTCCCGGCCATTTTGTCCTTTGGAGGACAGAACGGAAGCATTTGTTTCGATTCGCGGTCTCCTTGTGCGGCCGGTTCCGGCCAAAACAGCCGGCCGGCACTCCCGGGAAACACGCCGTATGCCTAAATGAAGCGATGGACGCCGCCGCATTGACAGAACGTGGAATTTGTGCTACCTTAATTAGCAGAAACTAACCAAGGAGGCTTTGGAAATGGCAACCCTCATAATCTCTGTTTTATTGGCGCTGGCCTGTATCTACGGAGTTTACAGCTACATCCGGAAACTCCGTTATGGGGGCGGTTGTTGCGGCGAACACGAAGGAGCGGTCAAGAAGGTTAAGGTAGCGGACCGGGATAAAACCCACTACCCATATGAGACGGTGTTGACCATCGACGGCATGACCTGTTCCAACTGTGTACGGCGCGTGGAAAATGCGCTCAACCAACTGGACGGCGTTTGGGCACAGGTGGACCTCAGCTCCCGCAAGGCAGCCGTGCGGATGAAACAGCCGCTTCCGGAGGACACGCTGCGGGATGCCGTGCGTGCGGCAGGTTACATCGTGCTTTCGGTCCAGAACAACCAAACGGCAGTATCCCATTGAGGCAGAAGCGGGCGGGAACGCTTTCTTTTTTGCGCATAAGTTAGCTTTGACTAACTTATGCATGTCCGTTTCCATCCGTTTGCCCATGCGCAAACCGCCAACCATGCGATGCATCGCCCCGTTCCCGGGGCAGCTTTCCAGAAAAAGGAGGTGAACCATCGTTGAACCGGCTGATGGAATTGTTGAACGATGGACGCGCCTGGTCTGTCGCGGACCTGGCCAATTCCCTGCGGGAGCCCCAGAAAGAGGTGCAACGGCGGGTGGAGTCCCTGGAATCCAACGGGTATCTGCGGAAGGCCTGCGGTTGCGGCCCCCAGTGTAAGGGCTGCGGGCACTGTGGGACGCACAGCCCCCACGCCCCTGCCTTTATACGGGCACACCCGTCACAGGAGACCCCATAAAACATCTGCCTTTTCATAGGCAGCCACGGTTATGCAACGGGCGGCGCCCCTCCGGCCTCATAGGCTGAAGGGGCGCCGCCCGTTAAAATTCGATCGGTTGGGATGGATAAAAACAGAAGGATTTCCAGGGCAACTGCCATCCTTCCCGGGTGCAGGCTGCGCACAGGGCCGCCTGCCTTGGCATTTCCGGGGGCGGACGCCCGTCAATCCAACAGGTTTGTCATGCTCCGCAGGCTGACGCCCAACGTGGAGAGGTTGTGCAGCATGGCAGAGGTGGCCGGGGGGAGGACGCCCGCGGCGCCCAGCCCGATCAGACCCCCATTGAAACCGATGACAAAGCGGTAATTCGATTGGATGCGGCGCAGCAGGCTGCTGGCGATCATCCGCAGGCTGACCAGCTCAAAGAGGTCGTCCGCGGCAATCGTGATATCCGCGATCTCCCGCGCAATCGCCGCGCCGTCGCTGATTGCGATGCCAACGTCCGCCGCAGAAAGGGCCGGAGAATCGTTGATACCGTCGCCCAGCATGATGACCGTATGCCCCTGCGCGCGTTCCGCCTCGACAAACCGGGCCTTGTCCTCGGGGAGGACCTCGGAATGGTATTCGTCCACGCCTACCTGTGCGGCAATCGCTGCGGCGGTGCGCTCGCTGTCGCCGGTGAGCATGACGGTCTTTTGAATCCCCAACCGTCGCAGTGCATTGATGACCGCTTCGGCCTCCGTGCGCAGCGGGTCGGAAATGCAGATCACCGCTGCCAATTGCCCCCCGATGGCCAGATACAGGTGGGAATATTGCTCCGGAAGCGTATCGAACCGCTCCTGTTCCCCATCAGGAATTGTACAAGCCTCATCCTCAAAGACGAAATGCGCGCTGCCGATGACCACCCGCTCCGTCCCGACGGTGCTGGCAATGCCATGGGCCACGAGGTATTCCACCTGGGAGTGCATCTCCTCGTGGGAGAGCCCGCGGTCCCGCGCGGCCTGTACCACGGCGTTGGCCATGGAGTGCGGGAAATGCTCCTCCAGGCAGGCGGCCAGGCGCAGCATCTCCTCTTCGCTGTGGCCGCCGAAGGGGATGACCCCCGCCACCACCGGGCAGGCATAGGTCAGCGTGCCGGTCTTGTCAAACACGATCGTATCCGCCTTGGCGACCGCCTCCAGATACTTTCCCCCCTTGACCGTCACATGATAAGTGCTGGCCTCGCGCATGGCGGAGAGGACCGCCAGGGGCATCGCGAGCTTCAGTGCGCAGGAGAAATCCACCATCAGCACCGAGAGGGCGCGCGTGACGTTCCGGGTCAGCAGATACGCCAGCCCGCTCCCTACAAGCGTATAGGGCACCAGCTTGTCCGCCAGGTTGGAAGCCTTGTTCTCCGCTGCGGATTTTAGCTTTTCGGACTGCTCAATCATAGCCACGATCTTGTCATACCGGCTTTCGCCGGACTGTTGCATCACGCGCAGGATACACTCGCCTTCTTCCACGACCGTCCCCGCGTAGACCGCCGTACCAGGGCGCTTCGGCACAGGGATGGACTCCCCTGTGAGGGATGCCTGGTTCACCATCACTTCGCCTTCCTCAATGGTGCTATCCAAGGGGATCAGCCCGCCCATGCGCACGGCGATGCGGTCGCCGGTTTTAACCTGGTTTAAGGGCGTCAGAACCTCGCCAGACGGCGTCTTGAGCCAGACGCGGTCGATGTTCAGGGACATGCAGCGCGCAAGGTCATCTACGGACTTTTTATGCGTCCACTCCTCCAACAGCTCGCCCAGCCCCAACAGGAACATCACAGAACCTGCTGTGGCAAAATCCCGCCGCACCATGGAGATTCCGATGGACAGGCCATCGAGCAACTCCACACGCAGGTTTCCCTGCAACAGGCATTTGAGCCCCCGGAACAGGTAAGGGATGGATTTCCAAAGAGTATAAGCGATCCGCAAGGGAGCGGGGAAAAAAAACGAACGCACCGCCTTGTACACCACGCGCCCCACCAGCTTTTCCTCATAAGCGCGGTTGAGCGCCCTGCTACTGTGCAGCGGGGCCAGTTCCGCCATCCCCTCCGCATCATAGGCAAAGCGGCTTATCCGTTCCAGCAGATCTCCGCGGGCTCCTTGGTAATAGATCACGGCGCAGCAGGTCCGTTCATGGACAACGGCCTGCCGAACCCCGCCGGCCTGTTGCAGGTATGCCTCAAGAAGGTCGGCCTGCTCCAATGTCATCCGCTTTTGCGCGCAACGGATACGCATGCGCCCCTTGCTCTCATGTACAATTTGAAATTTCATAGTTGACCTCCAAAAAGGGAAAAGAGGGCCGCAGGTGCGGCCCTCTTTGGTTGGATGTGTAAACGGGCCGTGCGTCTCCCCGTCAATCCCCCGCCGCCTCTTTGGAGGTATCCTCAACGGTTTCCTCCTGTACGGCACGCTGTTCGTTGATATCCTTGGCAGCCGCCAGAATATCCGCCGCGTTTTCCTGCACGGAGGTCACCGTGCCCATCACAGAGTCTTTTACGCGCAACGCTGCCGCAGTGGCATGGGTATACGCCTTTTTCGCGTCCTTGCTGCTCAACAATTTGATCCCGGCGGAGCCAAACAGCGCGCCGCCCACGAATAAAGCAATTTTTTGATAGATGTTCATAAGGCAATTCCTCCAGAATTATTTGTGCCGGTAGCCAGTGAGAATGGCCATCACCATGCAGATGACCGCTCCCCACGCCCAAAATTTGTGTTGCTTCAATGGGACACCTCCTAGCACATGGCATTCATTTGAAACTTAAATATAGCATAGCCGGCATGGAAATACCGCCGGAAACGGACGGATTTCATCGGTTTTGGACATTTTTTTCGCGGTACCATTTGCGGTACTGCGCCGGCGTCATATGATGGAGCGTTTTAAATGCAGAATCAAACTGGCTGGTGCCCGTGTATCCCACGGCCACCGCGATGTGCAGCACGCTGTCGGACGTGGTGCGCAGCAGGCGCGCCGCCACTTGCAGGCGGTATTGCTGGAGATATGTGTGAACCGGCGCGCCGTACAGCCTCCGGAAGCAGCTTTTAAGGAATGTCGGGGACAACTGGAACCGGCGGGCCAAGCCCTGGACGGTCATATGTTGGTCAAAATGCGCTAACATATAATCGTGGACATTCCGAATGGCGTCTGTTTGGTAATGGTCGTAATACGCATTTTCACGTGTGGTACGCGCGGCCGGTTGCTGGTTGCACAGGAGGTACAGGAGTTCCCAGAGTTTTAGCAGGAAATAGGCGCCCCGCCTCTCTTTTGGGAGCTGGCATAAGGAGGTCAGGACGGACGGCCCCCAGACTGGCTCGCGGACCGCCATACAGCCATTGTGGCTGCGCAGCAGGGCGGCCACTTGTTCCATGGGGGAGGCTTCCCCCGCCCATAGGGTGCGCTCCTGCATAGGGAGATCCCGGAAGGCGCCTTGGTCGAGCAAGGCGGCCATACCTTGGAAACAGCCGCCTTCCAAAAAGACATGGCGGAACTCTGCCACTCCCGAAACCAAAAGCAGCTCTCCCGGCCCTACAGAAACAGCCTGCCCGTTGTGAAAGGTGACACGTAGCTGCCCGGCCCGGAGAAACAAGGCTTCCGCATGCGCAGGCAGCATGTGCGCCGTTCCAAACATCTTACATCTGGACAGGTCGCAATCCCAAGCAGTGATCCCTTCCAGGGAAAACGGCCCCTGTATCTCACCCGCATGGGCCCCTTCCGCTGCCCACCGCCGGATGTACTCCCCCATCATCTCACATGTCCCTCTTTTCCGGATGTCCCCACAGCATTCGGTGTGAAAATGCATTCTATAAGTTAGCTAAGGCTAACTTATAGCCTTGAAAAAGCCGCTCGCTTGGAGCGGCTCTTTGTGTATCATACCAGAGATGGTTTTGATTTGTCAAGGATTGCCGGTGCGGCGCCTGCGCGTCTTCCTTACGCGCCGAACGTCTCCGCCGCCTCTTTCATGTTGGCGCGGATGGACACCCCGAAGGGGCAGCGCTTCTCACAGGCGCCGCAGGCCACGCACTCCCCCGCCTTATGGGGCAGCGCCGCGTAGTGCTCCCGCACGGTTTCGGGCACCATCCCCTGGGCGCGGGCCAAGTTCAAAAACTTGGTGACCGTGGCCACATCGATGCCTTTGGGGCAGGGCGCGCAGTGCCCGCAGTACATGCAGTGCCCCTCCCACTTCATGCGGGGGAAGGAGGCAAAGGCCGCGGCGTAATCCCGCTCCGCATCGATCGCGGTTTCATAGGCGAGCGACGTCTTCAGCTCTTCCAGGCTCCGGACGCCCGACATCACGCAGGCCACGGCCGGGCGGGTCAACGCATAGTGGATGCACTGGTTGACAGTGAGCGCCTTGCCCGCGGGCGAAAGTTCCTCGCTGAGCAGGTCCCCGCCGCCGAAGGCCTTCATCACGGTGATCCCGACCCCCAGCCGCTGGCAGGTCTCATACAGCCGCTCGCGCTGCGGGTCCATGTTGGACAGCACGCCCGCGTAGCTTTCGCCCTCCCAGAGCTTTTCGCAATTTTCATCGCCGGGCAGCAGGTCGTAGCACGGGTTAACGCTGAACATCAGCACGTCGATGCATCCGCTCTCCACCGCGGCCAGGGCAGCTTCCGGGTTGTGGCTGCTCACGCCCAAAAAGCGGATATGCCCGGCCTCCTTCTGCGCTTTCGCATACTGCATCACGGGGCCGTTGGCAATCTTCTGCCACTCCGAAACGGAATCCACATAGTGGATCATCCCGATGTCGATGTAATCCGTGCCCAGGTTTTTCAGCAACTTCTCAAAGGAAGCGCGGACCTCCTCCGGGTCCCGGGTGGCGCGGTACTGGCCGTTTTCCCAGATGGTGCACAGGTGCGCCTGCAGCACAAACGCCTCCCGGCGGCCCTGGATTGCGCGTCCCACCCGGCGGTGTACGTCGGGATTGGGCGTATATAAATCCATACAATTCACGCCGCTTTCCAAAGCGGTCCGAAAAATTTCCTCGGCAAAGGCGTCGTCCTTCAGGACAAATCCTTCGCACCCCAGGCCGATTTCGCTGACCTGCAAGCCGGTGCGTCCCAATTTCCGATATTGCATACAGAGTTCTTCCTTCCTGTTGTTTTGCTTTCGGTGTGTCCGACCATAGACAAAAAAGCAGGGATGCTCTTTTGCCGTGCGGATCATCCCTGCGGATTCTGTTTTGCTGTGGGTATCCTTATGAATGTCTTAATCCAAGTTGACCAGCGTATATTCCCTGGAACCGAGGCCCAGCTCCGCGGCCGCCTCCACCGTATGGATGCCGTGGCGGGACTCCATGCGCTCGATCAGCGCCGCCTTACCCTCGTCCGGGGAATGGTACACCGCGTCCACACAGGCCTGGTCCACGGCCACCGGGTCCAGCGAGGCAAAGATGCCGATGTCCGCCATCTCCGGATCGTGGGGATTGGAATCGCAGTCGCAGTCCACGCTCAGGCGGTTGGCCACGTTGATGTAGACGATGTTTTCCCGGCCCATGAAATCCATCACGGATTGGTCCGCATCCGCCATGGACTCCAGGAAGGAATCCTGGTCGGCGGTGAAGCAGTCCTCAAAGACCTCGCTCTTGGCGGAGTTGTGGATCTGGATCTTCCCGCGCGCCGAAGCCACGCCGATGGACATGTTTTTCAGCGCGCCACCCAGGCCCGCCATGGCGTGCCCTTTGAAGTGCGAGAGCATCAAAATGGAATCGTAGTTTTTCAGATGCGTGCCCACATAGTTTTCCTTCAGGTGTTTGCCGCCCGTCACGGGGATCGCCATGTCGCCCTCTTCGTCCATGATGTCACAGGGCGCAATGGCCTTGAACCCGTGTTCCTCGATGGCCTTCCAATGCTCCTCCGAGGAAGAACGCCGCCCCGCATAGGCGGTATTGCACTCCACGATCGTGCCATTCAGGGCCTTGACTAGATCCTGGATCAAAGCGGGCTGCAAAAAATTGTGGCCGCCGGGTTCCCCGGTGGAAATCTTTACGGCCACCTTCCCCTTGAGCTGGACGCCAAGGGCGTTATATGCCTTCATCAGACCTTTCGCGGAAAGATCTTTTGTAAAATAGACCGTTGCCTTCTCCATGCTGGAATCCTCCTTTTGTAGTACGTCTGCATGCCCCGGCTGTCCCGGCAGCATGCCTCTATCCTGTATGCTACAACCTGGAGTGGACTCCATGTCAAGGGGGAAAATGCATTTTTTCTTTTATCCTGTGCAAGCGGACGTCAAACGTCCAACTGTTCGATGCGGGTACACAGCTTTTCCAACAGCAGGGATTGGTGGCTCACGATCAACAGACCCAGGTCCCGGCGGCTGGCTACATCCAACAGGAATTCCCAGATCTGCGCCTGCGTGACCAGGTCCAACATGGCGGTGATCTCGTCGCAGAGCAGGAACCGGGTCTCCGGGCGGAGCGCCCGGGCGATGCAAAACCGCTGGAGCTCCCCGCCGGAGAGCTCCGTGGGATACCGGTCCAGCCAGGCGGGGGCGATGTGCAGCGCTTCCAGCACCTCCTCTTCCACGGGGCCTGCCTCATACAGGGTGTCCCCCAGGCGGAGCAGCGGATCGACGGCCGTCTCCGGGTGCTGCCCGATCAGCTGCACTGGGCAGCACCCGCGGAAACCGGAGAGCGGCCTGCCGTTCAGCAGGACCTGCCCGCCGCACGGCCGCTCGTATCCGGCAAGCAGCTTGCACAGGGTGGTCTTTCCGCGGCCGCTGGGCCCGCGCAGCCCCACCCGCTCGCCGGGGTGCACGGTCAGATTGACCGCCTGCAACACTGGCGGCTGTCCCCGCCGGTAGCGGAACGACAGATTTTTGGCTTCCAGGCTCATGGGGTACCTCCCTCCTCCGGATACAGGCAGCGCACGCGCCCGCCGTCCGCCTCCCGGTATGGAACCGCCGCACGGCACGCCGGGCGGCAATGCGGGCAGCGCGGGGCGAATAGGCACCCGCCTGCAATCTCACCGGGATACGGCTGCGCGCCGGGGATGGGCATAAAGCCGTTCTGCGGCAGGGCGCGCCACAGCGCCCTCGTGTATGGATGCCGCAAGCGGCCCGCGGCAAAATCGGCGGCGTCCGCCTCTTCGACGGTCTCCCCGGCGTAGAACACCACCACGCGGTCCGCGATGGTCAGGGCCAGCTCAAGGTCGTGCGTAATCAGGAGCATCCCCGCGCCCGCGTCCGCGATCTCCCGGAAGTGGCCCAGGATGCGGCCCGCGGCCCGGGCGTCCAGGCCCGGCGTGGGTTCGTCCGCGATGACCAGCCGGGGCGTCTCCATCACGGCGGCGGAGATCAGCACCCGGCGCGCCATCCCGCCGGAGAGCTCGAACGGGTACAGTTCCTCCGTCTCCGCGCCCAACCCATACCGCTCCAAGACGGAACGGCTTTTGGCGCGCGCCTCGGGTGAGCGCTTCCCTCTGCGGATCTGCGGCCCCACCTTCATCAGCGGGTCCAGATACGTCACGCCCTGCGGGACCAGCACGATCTCCCGGCCCCGCAGCGCTTCGACACGCCCGGGGGTCAGGCGCTCGCCGTCATAGCGGATCTCCCCCTCCATCGCGGCGTTGTAGGGGAGAATTCCCAAAATGCCGTGGGCCAGCAGGCTTTTGCCCGAACCGCTGGACCCCACCACGGCCACCACCTGCCCGGCCCCGATGGACAGGGACAGGTCGCGGATGACCGGCAACCGGCGTTGGCGGGTCCCCGCGTCATACTGTTGAAAGGCGATGGACAGCCCTTTCACTTCCAAGATCGGTTCCATGGGATTCCTCCTTTATTGATGGACGCTGGCCGGGTCCAGCAGGCGGCGCAGGCGCTCCCCCATCCCCGCGAACAGCAGCACCACCAGCACCAGGGCCAGCCCGGGGAACAGCGCCAGCCACCACTTCCCGGTGGTCAGGTAGCGCATGCTCTCCGAGAGGATCACGCCGATGGCCGGCTGCTCCGGGGAAAGCCCAAACCCCAAAAAGGTCACGCTGGCCTCGTGCAGGATGGCGTGGGGGAATTGAAGGATCAGGCCGGTGAGAAATTGCGGCAGCAGATGGGGCAGGATATGCCGCCGGACCACCCGCCGCCGGGGGACGCCCAGCTTTTCCGCGGCCCGCACATAGGCCGCCTGCCGCAGTTGCAGCACCTCGCCCCGGATGACCCGGCTCAGCGAGGGCCAATGGCTCAGGGCCACGCCCGCGACCACCCCCGTGAATCCCCGGCCGAACGCCAGCGAAATCAACATCACCAGGAGGATGTGGGGAATCCCCATCACCAAATCCATACACCACGAGAGCGCCGCGTCCACCTTGGGGCCCAGCAGGGCTGCGGCGATTCCAATGGCCAGGGCAATCACCGCGCTGACCGCGGCGGTGAGAACCCCAATCCGGATGCTCAGGGACAGGCCGGTCAACGTCCGGGCCAGCATGTCCCGGCCCATCCAGTCCGTCCCGAAGGGATATTGCAGGGAGGGCGCCAGGTTTTTCTGCGAGAAGTCGGCCTGCATCGCCCGGCCCTCTAGGAGCATCCCCGCCACCGCCACCGCACACAGGAGCACGGCGGCGGTGCAGAAAAGGAGCAACGCCTTTTCCCGGCTGTTCCATGCCTTCATGACCGCGCCGCCCCCCTTCGGATCTTCGGGTCCACCACGCCATAGAGCAGGTCGGCAATCAGGTTGCCCGCAAAGACAATGGCGGCGGTCACCACGGTGATGCCGAGCAGCAGGGGCAGGTCGCTGCCCAGCCCGGCGTCCACCGCCACCTGCCCCAGGCCGGGGTAGGAAAAGACCTCCTCCACCAGCACCGAACCGCCGATGATCTCGCTGATGGACGCAAACTGCAATGTGATCGCGGGCAGGGCGACGTTCCGCAGCCCGTGGCGCAGGACAATGGACCGCCGGGACTCCCCCCGCGCCCGCGCAAACAGGACATACTCCGACTCCATCACGTCGATCATCTTCTCCCTTGTGTGCAGGGCGATGTTCGCCACGCCGGTGATGCTCAGGGTCAGCGCGGGCAGGATGGCATGGTACAGCCGGTCCGCCAGGGTGATGCTTCCGGCCTCCACGCCGATGGGCACGGACAACCCGACCGGCAGCCAGCCCAGCCAGACGGAAAACACCATCAGCAGCAGGAGCGCCAGCCAGAACGCGGGGGTGCTGGAAATCAGCAGGCAGTAGCCCCGGATGAGGCGGTCCGGCAGGCGGCCGCGGAAACATCCGGCCGTCACCCCCAGCGCCAGCCCCAAAACGCCGGACAGCACCCACGCAACGAACAGCAGGCCCAGGGAATTGGCCAGGCGCTGTCCGATGATCTGGAGCACCGGCTGGCGGTAGAGCAGTGAAACCCCGAAATCCCCGTGGAGCGCGTCGGACAGCCAGCCCAGATACCGCTCCGCCAGCGGGGTGTTCATCCCCCAGTAGTCCTGAAGCTTTTCAATCTGCTCCGGGCTCATGGACCCCAGGGCCGTCTGGCCCACGTTCGTCTGGAGGGGGTCCAGGGGCGAAAGGGACATGAGGAGAAAGGCCGCCAGGCTCACCCCCAGCAGCAAGAGCGCCATGCGCAGCAGCTTTTTCCCCGCAAATTGCAGGCGGTGTTTCACAGCTGTCCCTCCCTTTCAAAATCGAATCTGGCGTTGCCCCACATCCTCACGCCCAGCTCCATTGGTCCACATTGTTGACAATGGACCACCCGTGCCCGTGGGGATGGATTTTCTGTTCCGCGACCTGTAACCCGTCCCGCACCCAATAGAGATGGTCCACGTTCACCAGCCAGACCCAGGGGACGTCGCCCTCCTGCGTCACGCCGGTGGCCCCATCCCACTGGGCTTTCTGCCAGAGCGCATAGGACGCCTCCAAATCGGTGCTTTGCAGCGCCTGGTCCATATAGGCGTCCACCGCGGGGTTGGAATACGGGGAATACTGCGCGGAACCGGTGTCCCCGATGGTGTGATAAAGATTGTACAGCTCCATGGGCGTGTGGGCCCCCCAGCCCCAGATCAGGGGCTCGGAGAGGGCGCGGTCGTACGCGGTATCCCACCCGACGCCCTCGATGGAGGCGGAAATCCCCAGTTCGCCGAGCTGGTTGGCAAAATCGGCGGCCAGGGCCTGCCGCACCGAATCGTCGCTGGAATAGAGCAGGGTCAATTCCGCTTTGACGCCGTCCTTTTCCCGGACGCCGTCCGCGCCCATATGCCAGCCCGCCTCGTCCAGCAGGGCGGCGGCCCCCTCCGGGTCATACGCCACCTCGGACGCCGGGTTGTACCACGGCAGCTGGTCGCAGACGCTGTAGGCGGGCGTGCCGTAGCCGTTCAGCACGTTGTCAATCATCTCCTGCCGGTCGATCCCGATGTTGATCGCCCGGCGCACCCGCACGTCGGCTGTAAAGTCGTTGCCCACCGCGCGCCCGTTGGCGTCCGTCCCGGCGGGAACGGCGGGCAGGTTAAATCCCCGGTTGTCCACCGTGCGGTAGGAGGCCAGTGTATAGCCGTCCACCGCCTGGTCGGAATACGTGGCGGAGGTATAGGCCACATCCACCTGTCCGGCCTGCGCAGCCAAGAACGCCGCGTCCTCCTCCATAAACAGGATCGTGACCCGCTTCATCTTGGGCGCTTCGCCGTAGTAGTCCGGGTTGGCCTCCAAAATGACCTGCTGGCCACGGTCCCACTGCTTTAAGAGATAGCGGCCCGACCCGATGGGGTTCGCGCCATAGGTGGCGCTGTCATAAGCGTGCTCGGGCACGATCCCCACGATGGCCATGGTGTACGGCCAGATGGAGAAGGGCGTGGTCATGTGGAACAGAACCGTCGTATCGTCCATCGCCTCGGCATAGTCCAACATCGTAAAGTCGTTGACCGAGCTGGCCTCCTTGACGGTGTTATAGGTAAAGGCCACGTCTTCGGCGGTGAGCGGTTCGCCGTCGGTGAAGGAGACATCATCGCGGATGGTCACCGTCCAGGTCAGGCCGTCGTCGCTGACCGAGTAGCCCGTCGCCAGGTCATAGCCGATGTTCAGGCCGGCGTCGGTGACCGTCAAGGTGCTTTGGATCAGGGGCTCATGGACATGCTCCCCCGCGCCCCAGCCATAGGCGGGGTCAAACCCGGCCTCCGGCTCGGAATTGGTGTCCAGGGCGATGACCACGGAATCCTCCGCCGCCTGTCCGCCGGACGGGGCGTCCGGCTGCTGCCCGCTCTGGCAGCCGCAGAGCACCGCCAGCACCAGGAGCAGGGACAGAACGATCTTGCATGTACGCTTCATCGCGTTTCCTCCCCCTCTGCGGGCAGGTTGCGGACCGCGTCGGTCTGCACCTGCTGGAAGGGGACGCCGTGCTCCCGCGCCAGCCTTGCCACATCGTCGTACTCGGGCTTGCAGTGGGTGACGCCAAAGCCCCGCGCCCATTTGACACGGACCGGCCCCCATTGGGTCGCGGCCTCGCCCGCCCCGGGGGTCAGGAAATACTTCCCACACCGCCGCACGCGCAGGCCGTTTGTGGTCGTCTGGGCCAGGACCTGCCGGGCCATCTCCCCCTCCTGCTCCCGGCGGCACAGCACGGTGAGCACATGACCGGGGCGGCCCTTTTTCATGGTGCCGGGCACCGTATAGACGTCCAGCGCCCCCAGGTCCAGCAGGCGGGCGCTGGCAAAGGCGAGCGCCTCCGGGGTCATATCGTCGATGTTACACACCAGCTCCACGATCTCGCCGTTTGTTTCGTCCACTGTCTCCCCCAGGAAGGCCCGGACGCAGTTGGCCTGTTCAAACGTCTTCGTGCCGATCCCCACGCCGGCCGCCTCCACGGACATCACCGGCATGGGGCCGAAGGAAGCGGCAAAGTGGGTCAGCAAGGCCGCCCCGGTGGGTGTGCAGAGCTCCCCCTGCACCGCGCCGCCATAGATGGGCACGCCCGTCAGGAGGTTCGCCGTTGCGGGGGCGGGCACCGGCATCACGCCGTGGGCGCAGCGCACCGTGCCGCTTCCCACATGGATGGGGGAGACCACAACCCGTTCCGGCTGAAGCAGATGCAGGGCGTAGCACACGCCCGTGACGTCGGCCACCGCGTCCAAAGCCCCCACCTCGTGGTAGTGGACGTCGCCCACCGGGCAGCCGTGGGCCTTGGCCTCCGCCACCGCAATCGCATCGTATACCGACCGCGCGTGCTGCTTGACCGCATCGGGCAGCGTCAGTCCGTCGATGATCTCCGCGATATGCCCCGGCGTGGCATGGTGGTGCGCATGGGCGTGGGCGTGTTCGTGCGGATGGGCATGGTCATGCCCGTGCGCGTGGCCGTGGCCGTGCCCGGCGGCGGGTTCATGTTCCTCCTCGCCGTGCACCGTGACGCGCATATGGGTCCCGGCGATCCCGCAGGTGGTCCCGGGCACAGCTTCCAGGTGTACGCCGGGCAAACCCAGGCCGTTCATCGTGTCTAAAAATGCGGATTTATCCTCCAACAGTTCATAGAGCGCCGCCAGCAGCATATCGCCCGCCGCTCCCATGTTGCATTCGATGTATAGCGTTCTCATTTCCTCAATCCTCCAAACCTTCCATCTGATTGATCCGGCTCGCCAGATACCCGGCCCCGAAGCCGTTGTCGATGTTCACCACACTGCACCCGGAGGCGCAGGAGTTGAGCATGGACAGCAGCGCGGACAGGCCGCCGAAGCTGGCCCCATAGCCCACGCTGGTGGGGACGGCGATCACGGGGCAGTCCACCAGCCCGCCGACGACCGAGGCCAGCGCGCCCTCCATCCCGGCCACGGCGATCACACAGCGGGCGCGCATCAACACGTCCAAATTGGACAGCAGCCGGTGCAGCCCGGCGACGCCCACATCATAAAGGCGGGTGACCCGGTTCCCCATGGCTTCCGCGGTGAGGGCGGCCTCCTCCGCCACCGGCATGTCGCTCGTCCCGCCGGTGGCCACCACGATGTTGCCGCGCTGCTTCCGTTCGGCGGGGAAGGCCACGGCCAGCTTTGCAAGGGGATGGTACTCCAGGGGGACCGACTCCGCCACCCGGTCCGCGGCCTCCTGGGAGACCCGCGTGATGAGGATGTTGCGGCAGCCCCGCTCCCCCATCGTGGAAACAATCCCCGCGATCTGTTCCGGGGTCTTGCCCGCCCCATAGATCACCTCTGCGGCTCCCTGCCGGACGCTCCGGTGGAAATCCACCTTTGCATAGCCCAAATCTTCAAAGGGCGACTCCTTCAATTCCAACAGCGCGTCCTCCGGCGCCGTCGTCCCGTCCGCCACGCTGCGGAGCAGACGGAGAATCTCCTGCTTATTGTCCATCGGGTTCCCTCCTCATCGGGACGCCTGCCGCGGCGTTTGATCCAGCAGGACGTCCGTAAAATCCGGTTTGAGTTGCTCCAAAATTTCCTCCCATTTTGCCCGGGCCAGCGCCATCTGCGCCTCCGTCACCTGGATGCGCGCGCCGTCCTCCCGCAGGCGCACCCGGAAATCGGCAAACCCCAGGCGGGAAAGGGCGTCCTCCGCGCGCTCCACCCGCGCCAGGTCCCCCGCTGTGATGCGGGTCCCTGTGGGGATGCGGGTGGCCAGGCACGCGTAAGCGGGTTTTTCCCAGGTAAACAGCCCGGCCTCCCTGGACAGGCGCCGCACTTCGTCCTTGGTCAGGCCGCACTCCCGCAGGGGGGAACGGACCTCCAATTCACGCAGCGCCTGCATACCGGGCCGGTCCCCCTCGTCGTCCGAGGCGTTGGTGCCGTCCAGCAAGAGCGTGTGCCCATCGCGGCGGGCGCGCTGCCAGAGCGCGGAAAACAGCTGCCGCTTGCAGTGGTAGCAGCGGTCCGGCCCGTTGGCCGCCGCGCCGGGCACGGCCAAGATGTCCGTCTCGATGACCGTCATGGGGATGTCCAGCTCTCCGGCGAGCCGCCGGGCGTCCGCCAGCTCAAAGGCCGGCTGGAAGGCGGTCTTCATATAGTACGCATGCACATCGCACCCATAGGTTTTGGCTGCCCACAGCAGGAACGCCGAGTCCGTCCCGCCGGAAAAGGCGACGGCCGCCCGCGGATGCGCATGAAAAAATTGTTCCAGCGTCATAAAAGCTCCTTTCGATAAAAAAAGAAGGCACCCGCTTTCTCCTGAAAGCAGATACCTTCCTGGTATCGATGTTGTTGCATGGTGCAATGCCCCTTCCCAAAAAGAAGCGGCAAATGGTTGCGCTGGCCCAAAATCCGGCTTCGGCCGGTTTCCCCGGCTTCTTGCCGGGCGGTTTCGCAGGAACCAGCTTGTCTAGTTTACCATCTGGAGTGGACTCCATGTCAAGAGGGAAATGGCCCCGGACAAAAATTTTTCTGGGCGGCGGAAAAACACGGGGCCGTTTCCCCTAAGCGGCTATCCAAGCCATAGAGCGCGCATATGCAAAGCGCGCCTGAAAAAAGTCCCCCCCACGTGCCGCCTGCCAAAAATTCCTGGCAAAAAGTTTACATCCTGTTCATAAGATTCTAAAGGGATTCCGGTAAAATAACTAATATAGTTAGTTATTTTACCGGGGTGAGCAGAATGGATTACAAGTCCCTCGCAAACGAGTGGATTGCATTACAAGGGCAACTGTTGCAGGTCCCTGCCTGCCGGGAGCTGTCCAGCTTGTCCAAAGGGGAATGGTTTGTCCTGAACTATCTGATGGTGCATGCCGGGCTGGTGCATCCCAAGGACCTGAGCAAGGGCCTGGTGGTCAGCACTGCACGCATCGCCGCCCTTTTGAACCACATGGAGGAGCAGGGATTGGTCACGCGGAACGCAGACCCGGAGGACAATCGGAAAATCCTGGTCTATTTGACGGACGCGGGCGTGCAGATGATCCAGAAAAAGCGCGCCGAAGTGGTGGATTCGGTCGCCAAAACGCTGGAGCTGCTCGGGCCGGAGGACGCCGAAGCCTATCTGCGGATTAAAACAAAGATCCTGCGCAACTATATGGAATCCCACTGAGGGCTGCGCTGCGTCCCGGGGTTGTGTTCCGCTCCCCCGGGAAACAACCGAATGCGTCAATCATCGAACAAAGGAGGTCTGCTTACGCAAAATGAATGAGAAACTGAAAGAAAAAATCAAGGAGTCCCTGGCGAGCGTGCTGCCGATCACTGCCATCGTGTTGCTCTTGAGCATTACGATCGTGCCCATGGAGGTCGGAACCCTCATGCTGTTTCTCACAGGAGCAGTCCTCCTGATCGTCGGCATGGGTTTTTTTCAGCTGGGCGCGGAAATCGCAATGACGCCGCTCGGCCAGGGCGTCGGCGGCAGGCTGGTAAAGAGCAAGAGCATCCTGTGGATCGCCGCCGTGTGCTTTGCGATGGGCGCGATCATCACCATCTCTGAGCCCGATTTGCAGGTGCTGGCCAACCAGGTGGCCTCGATCCCCAACCAGGTGCTGATCTGGACCGTGGCGACCGGCGTGGGCGTCTTCACCACCATCGCGGTCCTCCGCATCCTGTTCAAAATCAGCCTTGCAAAAATGCTCACGGTCCTGTATGTACTGCTGTTCCTATTGTCCTTCTTCGCCCCCTCGGAATTTATCGCGGTGGCGTTTGACGCCGGGGGCGTCACAACCGGGCCGATGACCGTCCCCTTCATCATGGCGCTCGGCGTCGGCTTATCCGCCGCCCGCAGCGACAAGGACGGCGCCAACGACAGCTTCGGCTTTATCGCCCTGTGCAGCATCGGCCCCATCCTCATGGTCCTGCTGCTGGGCATCTTCTACCACCCGACGGACGCGGTCTATGAGGCGGTGAAGATCACGCCGGTGCATACCACCCACGACGTGGCCATGCAATTTCTCTTGGCTATCCCCCAGTATGCCAAAGAGGTTCTCATCAGCATCCTGCCGGTGGCGGGTGTCTTTATCCTGTTTCAGCTTTTCTCCCGCCATTACCACAAACGGCAGGTGTTCCGTATGAGCGTGGGAATTCTGTACACTTACCTGGGCCTGGTCCTGTTTTTGACCGGCGTGAACGTCGGTTTCGCGCCCGTAGGCAGCCTGCTGGGCAGCGGCCTGGGCGAGGGGAACCTCAAGTGGCTTTTGATCCCCATCGGCATCCTGATCGGGTATTATATTGTCAAAGCGGAGCCCGCCGTCCAGGTGCTCAACGAGCAGGTGGAGGACCTCACGGGCGGGACCGTCTCCCGCGGGATGATGAACGCCGCCCTTTCCATCGGCGTGGCCTGCGCGGTTGCGTTGGCCATGGTCCGCGTCCTGACGGGCATCAGCATCTATTGGATCCTCATTCCCGGGTATATCCTGGCGCTGGTCCTCTGCCGGTTTGTCCCGCCGGTCTTTATCGGCATCGCCTTCGACTCCGGCGGCGTGGCCAGCGGGCCCATGACGTCCACCTTCCTGCTGCCCCTGGCGATGGGGGCTTGCACCGCCATCGGCGGCAACGTCGTATCGGATGCCTTTGGGATTGTCGCTTTGGTGGCCCTGGCCCCGTTGATCGCCATTCAAATTATGGGGCTTGTCTATGCCCACAAATCCAAAACCGTCCCGCAGCCTTCCGCGCAGCTGTCGGATGATATCGTCATTGAACTGGAGGAGGAATAAGTATGCCGGAACAGGAGAAACTTCGGATTCTTTTTCGGATGCTCATTACAATCACGCGGGAAGAAGAGGAAAAACGATTGGAAGAGGTCTTGCAAAGCATGCATATCCCGATCTTTTTCCAAGCCCGCGGGCAGGGGACCGCCCCATCGGAGATTCTGGATCTCTTTGGGCTGGGGGGCACGACGCGGATCATCACCACCGCGTTTGTCCCCAAATTCCTGGTCCAACCGCTTTTGGCGTCTTTGCACCAGCACGGCTCCTTTGCACATAAGGGCGGCGGCATCGCCATCACGGTTCCGGTCAGCGGCATTCAAAGCCATATGTTACAGATGTTGAACGACGAAGCGCGCAGCGCGGTGGAAGCCATACAAAAAGGAGACGAAGCAGAAATGAAAGAGAAGTCGGAATTTTCTTTGATTTGGGTATCTGTGGAGAGCGGGTGCAGCGACGACGTGATCGACGCAGCCAGGAGCGCCGGAGCGCGGGGCGGCACGGTTGTGAAGGGCCGCCGGCGGAACTCAGAGCGCGCCAGCCAGCACTTCGGAATCCCCATCCAGGAGGAACAGGACTTTGTGATGATTGTCGTCCCGCGGGACAAAAAAGGGGAAATCATGTCTGCGATCAGCCAAGCCTGCGGCCTCAGGACCGAGGCGCACGGCGTGGTCCTCTCCCTCCCGGTGGACGATGTGATGGGATTGGAGGAAGGATAACCCTCCCACGGCGGGGCGGTTTTCGCGCCTGGGTGCAGCCTCTTCTCCCGCACGGGAAACCGGGCGTCTTTCCTAGCGGGCCCTTTGATGCGCTTTTTGCGAGAGGATTTCAAAGCACGCGGAGCAAGCCGCCCCTTTGGGCTCTGCCCCTGGCGGAGCGCTCCCGCACGGCCCATAGTTCCTTTTGTATGTACACAGGAAAACGGCCCCTTGTTGTAGAAGCAACTACAACAAGGGGCCGTTTTGATTGCCTGTTTTTCAAGGGTTACCGCGCTTTATCCCCCAGCGCGGGCCCCCGCAAGCAGCCTTGCAAAAGGCCGCCGGGGGGAGATTCTATTGCGAAAAATCCGTGCCAATTAATTGGCCTGCTGTTTAATCAGGAACAGATCGTGCGCATCCATGACGCCGTCGCCGTTCATATCGGCGGAGAGCATTTCCACCTGCTCCAAGTCGCGGTTGCCCACGATGGACTGGCGGACCAGCTCCACATCGGAACCGTTGACCGCGCCGTCCGGGTTGATGTCGCCCAGAAGCGCCACGCTCATGCGGTCCTCTTCCGTGCCGTTCACACGCAGGATCACGATGTAGCCGGAGACAAGCGTCGAACCCTCGTCGATGGAACCGCCGGTCGCCTCCATGAATTCCAGCGTGCCGCCCTGCACAGGCTTGAGCATCGCGGCGACGTCCTCGGTCGTCGCCCCTGCCGGGACGTTGTAGAGGATCTTCGTATCGCCGTCGGTGGTGATCTTCGCATCCGACCCCTCTGCGACCTCAAACTGCGGCTCCGACGGCTCTGTGCCCGTCACGAGCAGCTTTGCATCCGCCCAGACGGTGTTGCAGCGGCCGTTGCTGCTGCTGGTCAGTTCTGCGATCAAAGTCAGCTTCGTCACACCCGTCACATCGACGTCCACATATTCCGCGTTGGTATTTCTGCCCTTCATCTCGCTGGAAGCAAAGATTTCGTTTCCATCTGCCAACACACGGAAAATCACGCCCTTGACGTCCTGTCCACGGTCCTTGTCCTCGATGCCAACCCATGCCTGGAAGCGGGTTGCGTTGAGGCCCGTCAGGTCATAGACGACCTCGGAGGCCGCATGCGCGGCAAGGCCCTTTTCAAACGAGGTCTTCACGCCGTCCGGATAGACGGTGATCTCGCCGCCCTGTAGGTTGGCGTCCTTTGTGAACTCGCCATATCCCACCTCGGCGGATTCCTCCTGGACGTCGGAGAGGAAGAGCTCTTCGCTCTCCGCCCGCACCTTGATCTTTGCATCCGCCCAGACGGTCTGGCAGTTGCCGTTGGAGCTGGTGGTCAAATCGGCAATCAGGGTCAGCGTCGTGGCGCCGCTGATGTCGACATCCACATATTCCGCGTTGCTGCCGCTGCCCTTCATTTCGTTGGACACGAATTTCTCATCGCCGTCGACCAGCACGCGGAATTTCACGCCGCGCACATTGTTGTTGCGGTTGATGCCGTCGATGCCGACCCATGCCTGGAAGCGCTCTGCGTCGAGGCCGGTGAGGTCATAGACGACTTCGGAGGCCGCATGTGCGGTGATGCCCTTGTCATACGTGACCTTGCTGCCATCCTGATAGACGCTGATCTTGTCGCCGCTCAGGTTGGCGTCCTTGGTAAAGGTACCGTAGCCGACCGTCTCGGAGGTCTCCTCCAGGTCGGACAGGTAGACATACTCATTGAAGATAAAGTCCACGGTATAGACGCGCTGGAAGCCGCTCGCACTGGTGGCCGTCACAACCGCCTGGCCCGGGACTGCCTCCGCCTGCTGCACCGTGATGGTCACGTCGTCGCTGGCTGCGGTGGCGGTGACCTGTGGGATACCCGCGGACGGGCTCTTGCGGGAGGTATAGGTGAGGATGTCGCTGTTGAAGCCTTCAATGGACTCGCCGTCGATCTGGATGTCCGTCACCAGCGTGGTGTCGTCCGGCAGCGCGATCTTGCTATCCGCCATGAGCTGTTCCGTGGTCGCGTTGTGGATGGGCTTCATGCGGAACAGGTAGGTGTAGGCCTGGTCGGCCGGCAGCGTGTACTGCTCCAGCGTCTCCGGGCCGCAGCTTGCGCTGCCCAGGCCCATCTGATGCTGGTCGATCGTGACGACCGTATTCTCGGTCCCCTCTACGTTATAGAGATACCGCGCCTGCTCCAGGTCTTCCTGGGTATAATGCAGGGCGCTGACTTCCACAACCTCCTGCGCATCGAAGAGCAGGCCGTCGCCGGAATCGTTGGTGATGGCCAGCCAGCGGGTATCCGCCTTGTTGCCCATCTCCTGCGGCTTGAGGAAGCTGGTGAACTGTTCGCCCACCGTGCTGTTGTATACGCCGACGTCATAGCCCCACTTGCGGTCCCAATAGTTGTCGGCCTCGCCGCGGCCATACCACTGCATGTTCTCATAGCCGGCGGGCATCTGCAAGCGCATGCCGACGCGCAGCAGGTTGTTCATGGAGCTGTCCGGCATCAGGGTGCTGCGCACCACCACATTGCCGTCGGAATAGACGGTGAAGGTGGAGGCATACTGCGAATCCGCTGCCGAAGGCATGGTCATATTCACTGTGACAATGACCTTTTTCTCCTCCTGGAAGACGTTAAAGCCCGTGACTTCCGCGTCTTTGACCGCGTCCTGCCACTTTGCGTCGTGGGAGGTCTTGACGTCGTTGTCGGTGACCGCACGCCAGAAGTTCGGCTCCAGCGGCTCCGCCAGCAGCTCTTCGCCGTTGGACGTATAGGAGGTGAGCTTGCCGCTCGCCTTGTCAAAGGTCACGCTGAAGGTATCGTTTGCAATGGTGAGCGCTGTATCGCTCTCCTGAATCTGCCCTTCGGTGAACGCAGGCATGCTGCTCTCGTCGATCTCCGGCAGATTGTCCTCGGCCACGTCGAATGCAAACTGCTCGGTTGCGACCTCATGTCCGGCGTCCGCCCACCAGCAGTCCTCCTTGGTGGTAAAGCAAATGTTCAGGAAGCATTCCTCGCCAGGCTGCACATCCGCTGGTGCGGTGTAGCCTTCCAGCGCGACGTCCACCGTCTCCTGCGGCGGCACGTCTGCGGTTTGGGTGTTCTTCGCAACGACTTCGCCGTCGCGGACCAGCTCCCAGGTCATATCGTACTCGTTCGCATTCGTATCGATGTATTCGTTGGTGATGGTGATCACACCCGCTTCCAGATCCTTTGCCGTCATCTGGAAGGACTGGTAGACCTTCTTGACCTCATACATCGCCGGATGGATGGAACGGTCCGGGGCCACCAGACCATTGCCGCAGAAATTGTTCTTTCCGGTGTAGACGTCCCAAGCGCCGTCATACGCCCAGAAGGTCTCGCCGGGCTCCGCGCCGGGGATCTGGGTGTTGATCGACTGGTCCGCCCAGTCCCAGATCCAGCCGCCCTGGAGGTTCGGGTACTGCCGGATGATGTCCCAATAGTCCTTCAGTCCGCCCGTGCTGTTGCCCATGGAGTGGTCGTATTCGCACATGACGAATGGGAGCGTGCTGCGCTGGCCGTTCTGCTCAACGCTCTGGCTTCCGGTATAGGACGGGTACATCTGCGACTTCATGTCAACATACGGGCTGTCGTTCCAGCCCTGGTAGTGGATCAGGCGGGTTGGGTCGTTCTCGTCAAAGTACTGGAGCATCCCCTCCAGGGACTTGCCGGTGCCGACCTCGTTGCCGGGGGACCACATCAGCACGCAGGGATAGTTCTTATCGCGCTCCAACATGCTGACCGCGCGCTCCTTACAGGCGACCACATAGCCGGGGATGTCGCCGGGTACGCCGGGGTTCAGCCTGCGGCCGTTGTGGGATTCGTTGTTCGCCTCGTCCATGACATAGATGCCGTACTTGTCGCACAGCTCATAGAAATACGGGTCGTCCGGATAGTGCGCGGTGCGCACCGAATTCAGATTGTACTGCTTGAGCAGCTTGATGTCCGTCTCCATCTCCTCGTGGGAGAGGTGGCGGCCCGTCTCCGGCGACATCTCGCCGCGGTTTACGCCCTTAAAGTAGACCGGCTCGCCGTTCAAAACCATCTGTGCATTGGTGGTGCCGCGGTTGATTACATCAAACTCGCGGAAACCGACGTTGACCGCCGTGCTTTCCACCGGCTCGCCGCCGCGCTTGAGGGAGATGGTCATGCGGTACAGGTTCGGATGCTCGGCGTTCCACTTGAGCGGGTTTTCAAAATGGCCGGTCAGGTTTACAACCGCCTTGTTTTCCGCAAAGGCGGGCGCTTCCGCCGTCATCGGCTCGCCCACGGGGTTGCCCTCCGCGTCGTAGAGCTGCGCCTCCACGGTGATGCCCGCGGTGTCCGCATCGCCAAAGCTGCGCAGTTCCACCTCGGTGTTCAGGTCTGCGTCCACATATTCGCTGTCCAAATCGGTCACGACGGTGAAGTCGCGGATCTCGATGTCGTCCTTGGAGAACAGGTACACATCGCGGTAGATACCGGACAGTCGCAGGCCGTCCTGGTTCTCAATCCAGCTGCCGTCGCTCCAGCGGAAGACCTCGACGGTCACAACGTTCTTCGCGCCCTCGGTAAAATCGAGCGCATCGGTGATGTTAAACTCCTGCCGGGCGGTCATATCCTCGCCGTAGCCGATCTTCTGGCCGTTGACATAGAGGTACATCGCGTCTTCAACGCCCTCAAAGGTGATGAAGACCTGGCGGCCCTGCCATGCGGAAACGTCCGGCAGAACCTTCCGGTAGGTGCCGACCGGGTTGAAGTTGGTCGGCGCTGCGCCGGTGGGGATATTCGCGTCCTGCGAATTGTATTTCCAGGGATAATCCTGGTTGGCATAGATGGGCTCGTCGTATTTGAAGCTGCCATCCTCGTTCTTGACCGTCTGCCAGCTCAGCGGGACCGTGATGTCGTCCCAGCCGCTGTCGTCATAGCCGGCGTCTGCAAACGCGCCGTCCTTCTGGCTGATGCGGTCGGCGGGCTTCTCCGCCCAGCTGAACTTCCAATCGTCGCCGTTGAGCAGCTTGTAATAGGCCGACTGCGCCGGGTCGTTCTCCTGCGCCTTTTCTTCCGACTCATACGGATACGCCGTCGCGCGGGCAGGTTCCCGGTTTACCTGGACAACCTCGGGCTGCCCGTTCCATTCGCTGCTGTCGTCGGACAGCACGGCGAACGCTGAGATGCCCGCAGCGGACAGGGCGATCACGCCCGCCAGGATGCCGGCAACCAGTTTCTTCACTTTCATAAGGCTTCTCCTTTCCTTTCACTCCACCGTTCCGGAACCGCCCCGCCCCTTTCGCGGGACGGGCGTCCCCAGGAAAGCAAATCCGCAATCCCCGCGCAGGAGATGCCATTCCATCTCCCGCGCAAGGGTTTTCCCCTCCGAGGGGATTGCAGGATTCTGCATTTAGCCGATGGTCACAACGCAATGGCGGACCGGGTTCTGGCCGGGCAGGGTCGTATAAACGCCCGTGCTCTCGCCCGGCTTGCCGGTTGCATAGACGCGGAAGTAGTAGTCATTTCCGGATCTCGCCACAAACTGCGTCTTGAGCACACTGCCATTGCCCACGGTGAAGCTCGGCATCACATTGCTGCCGTTGAGCACCGTCATCTTGAAGCAGTACGCGCTGCCTCTGGTCAGGGTGAACGGGAGCGTCGTATCGCTGCGGACCGAAGTCTGCTCCACAACGGACTGCGCCGCATTGACCACCGGGTTCACCGTTGCCGTTCCAGCCGCGCCATAGGCGTTGCCGCTGTTGGGGCTGCTGGAGGAGGAACCCTGCGAGCTGCTGTTCTGGGTCTTTTTCTTGAGGTTCTTTTCCGCCTGCAGCGCGGTATCCTGCGCCGCCGCCAGCTCTTCCGGCGTTGCGTCGGACTTCGCCAGCACCGCGGCCAGGTTGTTCTTCGCCGCGGTAAACGCCGCTGCGCTGGATGCGGTATAGCTGCTCAGGTCCTTGGATTCCATGCGGCTGAGAAGCGCTTCCAGCTCTTCGCGGTCCGGCGCTTTGCGCAGGTCCGCCATCGCCCGGTTGAGCGCCTCGGCCGCTGCGTCAACTTCGGCCTGGGTTGCGTCGTTGCCGATCGCCTTGGCTGCTTCCAGGGCATCCAGGAATTCCTGCTTGCCCTCTTCCAGGTAGCTGTCCAGGCCGGCGCGGATGGCCTCCGCCTCTGCGATGACCATGTCCAGCGTCGTGCGGTCCGCCGTGCCGGCCAGGTCCATCATCGCGTCGTAGAGCGCATCGTATGCGCTGTCGATGTCGTTCTGGACGGCGTTTTCATCTTCTACGGTCTCCTGTGCCGCTGCGAGCGCATCCTGGAATGCCTCCCAGCTCGCCGCTGTATAGTCGGCCTCGTCCAGCGTCTCCGCAATGGCAACCAGCTCTTCGAGCTTTGTCTTGTCGCCCACGGTGAAGTCCAGATAATGCAGGGCGTCCAGCAGGTTGCTCCACGCCTCGTTGATCTCGTCCTGGGTGGCCGCCGGGTCGTCGTTGACCTCGACCGCCGCGTCGAACGCCTTCTGGAACTTCTCCTGCACGGCCGGGACCAGGTTATCCACGTCGCCCGCGTCGATGCGCGCCTGCGCGTAGTCGATCACAGCCTGCAGGGTGGTCTTGCTCACCGTCTCAAACGCAAAGCTAAGCGTCGGGTTCAGGGTGTCCATCGTCCCGGTATACGTATAGGAATCCTCGCCGATGAGCTCCGGCTCGCCGCCGTTCACCGTCACCGCGCGGAAGATTCTGCCGTCCACCGCCGGCGTGAAGTCAAACGTGAGCGCTTCGCCGTTTGCAACGTCCGCCTGCTTGTAGGTGCCGAGGAGGTTGGCGATGGTCTGCTCTTCCCCGTCGATCCACAGCTTTGCATCCTTGCCGTTAAAGGTCACGGTCAGGTCCGCCGTCTCCGGCGCGGTCTGCCCAACCTGCACGGCCGCATTCTGCAGCGCGCTGCCGACGTCGTTGCCGTCCACCGTCAGGGCGATCACATTGCCCATTCCGATGGTGTAATCGCCTTCCGCCATCGCTTCGTCCACCGCAAACGTGGCGGTAAACAGGCCGCTCGCGTCCGTGGGCAGGCCGTCAAAGGTATTGCTATCGTAAAGGATCGTCACTTTCTGTTCGTCGTTGTGGATGCCGACCGTCAGGTTCCCGTCGATGCCGTCGTTCGGGACGACCAACTCGCAGGTCAGGCCCTCCGGATAGGTGAGATCCATCTGGACGATATAGAGGGGATCCATCAGCTCGCCGAGGCCGCTGAAGGAATGGGTTACGGTAAAGGTGCTGCCCGGGGCCACGGTTTCCGGCGCTGTCAGGGCCATGGAAACGGTCTGCTCCGGGATCTCCTGGACGTCCACGACGATGGAAGCCTTCACGCCGTCGCTGTTCTTGACGCCCGGGATCATCGTCAGGGTGCCGGTGATGGTCTGCTCTTCCGCGGTATCCGCGCGGTAGCTGTCCTCATCCCAGACCACCGGGAGCTTGGTCGAGAGGTCGCCCTCCAGGGTGGCGCTGATTTCGTCCGGCAGGTCCAGGTCCTCAAACGCCGTGCCCACATACGCTTCCACGCTGTCCAGCGTTTCCACGCCTGTGACCAGCCTTGCGGAGGCCTCGCGGCCGGTGGAGTTGATCCAGAACCCTTCGGTGCTGCCCGCCGGGAGCGAAATGCGCACATAGCGCGCCAAGCCGGAGATGTCGTCGTTCGTCAGGGTCAACGCTTCGCTGCCGTCCATATGGTCGGCGACGGTGGTCCAGGTCTCCCCATCCACGGAGAGGTCGATGGTATAGCGGTGGGATTGCTCGCTGTTCCAGGTAAGCTGCACATTGCTCATATCGTACAGGCCGCCTGCGTCATAGTACCACCACGGGGATGCATCGTCCGGCGCCGGGACCCAATACTTGGCCGGGTCGCCGTCGTTGCCATAGGACGGGTCGCTGTCTGCCGCGCTGGAGCTCGCATAGGACGGGGCGCCGTAATCCGGGCGCGTCTCTTCCGCCGCCTCGGAGCCGTAGGCGCAGAATTCTGCGATTTCCGTCCAATCCCTCGTGCCGTCGCCCGCATACAGGTTGTATACGCGCAGGTAACGGGCAAGCGTATCCACCTGGAGGGAAGCGGTCTTATCCGGGCCGCTGTAGGTTGCTACATCGGTCCAGCTGTTGCCGTCCATGGAGCTTTGCAGGGTGAAGTTGTGCATCAGGGAACCGTCGCCCCAGACAAAGTCCACGTCCACCTGGTTGATCTGGTAATCGCCGCCGAGGTCCACCTGCCAGTTGGCCGCGCCCATCGCCGCGTTGGTCCAATAGGTGCTCGGGTCGCCGTCCACCGCGTCCGAAGCCGGATGGCCGGAACCCTCCCGGCTGGCGGTCGCGTCCTTGCCGAGCGCCACGTTGGTGTTGAGGCTCTCGCCCACGCCCTTGACCTCCAAAATGCAGGGCCAGATGTTGGAAGCCGGGCAGTTGACATACACGCGCACATACCGGCATTCCCGGTCGATGTTCTCCGTCACGCGCTGGACACTCTCCGCATTGCTGCTGCGGTCCACGACCACATCGGCCTGCGTCATGTCCGGGCTGTCGGAGACCGCGATCTGATACTTATAATTGGTATTCATCTCGAAGAGGATTTCCACGCTCTCAAGGTTGTAGGTGTCGCCCATGTCGACCTGCCACCAGTGCGGGCCAACCGAGCTGTCGCTTGTGTCGGTCACTCTGGCGCACCATTTGGTCGTTTCGTCGCCGTCGTTGGCGCGCTCCGCAGCCTCGACGCCCAGGGTTCCGCTGGTATTTTCGCTGCTGGCGCTCGCGGGCTTATTGAGGAACAGGTTGTCGGTGGCCGGCTGCTCCGGAGCCACATAATCCGCCTCGTCTGCATCGCCGCCCTCCGGGACTTCCGGCAGGCCCTCGACCGTCTCGGTCGGGATGGTGAGGGTTGCGGTGGTGAGCCCATTGGAGGTCGCCGTCAGGGTGATGTCGCCCGAACCGCGCTTGCTGCGCACCCAAACGCCCATCTGTCCGCCCAATGCGGTGATGGTCTTGGTCGCCTGGCCCTCGTCGGCCTCGGTCTTGTCGCCGACCACGATGCCGGGGCCGTCCACGGAGAAGGTGATGGCATTGTCCGCCGTGTTGACCACGGTGCCGTTTGCATCCCGCACGTCGACCCAGACCAGCTTGGCGGTGCTGCCGTCCAGCTTGAGCGGCTCGTCGTTTTCCGCCTCAAGGGTGAGCTGCGCGGCTTCTTCCGGCGCGCGGCGGACATATTCCGCCACCTGCTGGCCATCGATATAGCCGACCGCCGTGATGGTGCCCTCGCCCGGCGTGTAGGCGCTCAGGTCAAAGGTGAACGGCGGGTGCTTGAGGTTTTCGGTGCTGATGTATTTGCCCGCGCCTTCGGCCGGGTAGTTATTCGGGCTGCCGTCGCCGTGCGGACCCCACATCTGCGTGTCGGGGGTCTGCCTGCCGATCGACTCGCCGTTGACAAAGAGTTCTACTTCGTCGCAGTTGCTGAATACGCGGACCTGGTCCGGAGAATCGGAGGCCCAGGTGTTGGCCACAAAGACCATCGGGCCGGTGTCAATCCCATACTCGCTCAGGTCGATGTCCGCGTCGCGCTGGCTCTGCACAAAGTATGCGCTGAACTTCGGGATGCGGTAGATATCCACAACGCCGCAGTAGGTGAGGTCCGTGGTATCAAAGCCTGCATAGTCAGCGTACTGCCAATAGGCATAGGCGCCGCCCCACTCCTGGCTGCGGTTCAGGGCCATGGATTCCTGGAGGTTGTCGCACTGGATCAGCATGCCCTCGTCGCCGCCATTAAACTTCGTGTGCGCCGGCTCGCGGGTCACACGGGTGGTGGAGGTGTAGCCGCCATAGTTCCAGTCGCCGTACTCGCTGACGATTACCGGCTTGTCGCTGTAGGTGGCAGCGTCCCCGATGACGTTTGCCTGCGGGGTGCCGACGCCCATGTCGTACACATTCCAGTATCTCCAGCCGCCGGTATAGATGCGGGAATCGCCGTCCTCCGGATATTCCTCATGGGAAATGCGATGGACTTCCTCTGCCCACGCCTGGTTGTAGCTGCTCTCGTTGAGGCTCGGCTCCCATGCGACAATGGAGCAGTAGTTGCGGTTCATGTGGAACATGTCACGCACTTCCTGATAGGTTGCATTCTTAAAGCTGTCGGTGTTATTGAACTGCTGCCAACCGGAGAGGCAGTCGATCACCGCCACGCCGTATTTGTCGCACGCAGCGTAGAACGCCGGCGCGTGCGGGTAGTGGGACATCCGGATGAAATCGAAGCCCCACTCCTTCAAGCGGCGGATCTCCTCAAAGATCGCGTCGTTGGACTGCGCGTTGCCGAGCATGCCCGTCTCCGAGTGGAGGTTCGTCCCGTTGAGTTCCACAAATTCATCGTTGATGTAGCAGCCGTCGCGCTTCCATTCCACCTTGCGGATGCCGTAGGTGGTCTCGAGGGAATCGCGGACCGTACCGCCGGTCAGGACCGTGGTGCGCACGGTGTAGAGCTCCGGCGTATTGACGGACCACAGGCGCGGGGTTTCCACCACCAGCTCCTGGGTAAACGCATAGCGCTCGCCCGCTTCAATCGAGGCGGTGTCCTCCTTTGTGGCGACCACCGAACCGTCCTCATCCACAATCTCCGTGCGGACGGTGGTGTCTTCCGCCTGCGCCCCTTCGTTCTTCACGTCGGTCTGCGCCTTGACCGTGGCGCTCTCCTTGTTGACGGAGGGGGCTGTCAGGAAGAGCCCGCCGCCTGCGGCCTCGTTCTCATAGACCGCGTCGCTCACATGCAGCGTGTCCATCGCCGTGAGGTATACATTCCGGTACAGGCCCCCGAAATACTGGAAGTCCGGGTTGGTCTTGCCGGGGTTGAAGGCCGTGTTCGGGCGCGTATCGATGCGCACCGCGATCACGTTTTCCTCGCCATAGGACACGAAATCGGTCAGGTCGATTACAAACGCGGTGTAGCCGCCCTGATGGGAGCCAACTTTCTCCCCATTGAGCCAAACTTCCGCGGCCTGCATCGCCGCCTCAAAGGTGATGTAGAGCTTTTTGCCCTGCATTTCCTCCGGTACGGTAAAGTGCTTGCGGTACCAGAAGACCCCGAGGTCCTTCTGATAATAGTTGTCCGGGGTATAGTGGATCGTGCTGTGCGGCAGGTTCACATAGAGCCATTCGCTGTCCTCAAAATCCACCGCTTCCGCACCGGTGATGTCACCCTTATAGTACAGCCAATCGTTGTTGAAATTGATGGTTTCCCTGCCGGGTTCCGCTGCGGAGCTCGGCAATGCCGCGGCATTGCCATCGTCCGGCCCGGCCGCCCATGCCGCAACGCCCGGCCCGGCAAACACAGAGCCGAGGACCATCAGCGTTGCCAGGAGGCAGGCCGTCCACTTTTGCCATGCTGTTTTCATACTTCTTCTCCTTCCATTGTATAATGCCGTAGACTCCTTTTCTTCTATTCTGCAACCTCCTCCTTTCTTTCCTGCAAGTCTTTCAGATATAAGACCTTAGGCCCAAAGCACAGCGAAACAGCAATTTTACATATCCCGCGTGCCGCTTACCCCGCTTTCCGTATATATATGCTCCCCTTTATGAAAGGCACCTTTGAAAAAAAGCCTTCACACTTAGGGAAACCCATCACTATGCTCAAAAACTTTGCACATATATGCGTACGCCTTTATAATAAAGATGCCAAGCAGAAGAATCCATACAAAATTCTTTGGCAAGATATCAAATTTATTTTCTCTTTGCCTAAATGAAACATTTCTCCATATGTTTGAGAAATTTATCCATAAAAGGCATTTCAAACGATTGCCAGGTATTTTGAAAAAGAATCGCCTAGGGCCATCGTCTTGCTATATTGGCGGGCGGGAATCTGCCCGCCCGCTTGCCCAACAGGCCATTTTTGTAAAGAGCGCCATGGAACCTCCCTTCCCAGAAAGCGGGAAGGCCCTGCCCGCAGCCCGCCCTTTCCCTGGCGATTTATCTTATCCTTATCTAACATGTTGCAAACCGCTTGACATCCTCTGGAACGCATGGTACCATAGAGCCGTGGTTAGCAGGTGCTAATCAAGAAGCGGATGCTGGTTGCAAGCCTACGTTGCGTTGATGGCACACGGGGCCATACGCACCAAAGCCAGCAAGAAGCGCAACTGCCCTGGCCGGTATCGGCCCCACAGAATTGTCAGGCTTTTGGAACGCTTCTTTTCCACTTGTTTTTTCTTTTTACCAATCAGTTAGCTATGACTAACCAATATTTAGGAGGGAACCCCATGGCGGATACGGTAGAATCCATTTTGGCGCGCAACTGCGCCCCGGTTCTCGCGGGAATGAAGCCGTCCAACCTTTTTTCCTGCCCTGCTTCCTGCAGCGCATCGCTCTCCGCCTACCGGTCACTCCTGGAAGAAAAGGGCATCCGGACATTTTCCATCTGTGCATGCGGCGCGCGCACCTTGACGCTGGTCTACCGCGAACGCCTGCTAAAACAGCAGCTCCGCCGCCCAGACGTCCAAGATTGCCTTATCCGGTTTGGCTATCCCGTCACAGAGGGGATGGACGCGATGCTCGCCTGGCTGCAACGCCGGGCCCGCCTGGAAAAAGGGTTCCCCCACGAGATCGGCTGCTTCCTGGGCTATCCTATGGAGGACGTGACCGGCTTCATCCGGGAAAAAGGCCGCAACTGCAAATGCTGCGGCATGTGGAAAGTATACGGCGATGAAGCATATGCGAAACACCTGTTTGAAAAATATGAGCAGTGTTCGCGGGCCTTGTGCAACCATTTGGAGCAAGGCGTGCCTTTCCTACATATCCTCGCCGCACTTCCCGCTGCATAAAACAGCATACCTGTATATAAGGAAAATCCGACAAACTTACCCGCGCGGGTGGGGAAGCATTCCCAACAGCGCCGCGCAGATCAGGAGGTTTTTGCTATGAGTAAAACAGCAGTGATCTATTGGACAGGCACCGGCAATACCGAGGCCATGGCGAACGCCATTGCATCCGGCATTGGGGATGCCGACGTGATGCCGGTTTCGGAGGCTGACGCTTCCGCCGTGGCGCAATACGACAAGATTGCGTTCGGATGCCCGGCCATGGGCGACGAAGTCCTGGAAGAAAGCGAATTCGAGCCCTTCTTTGCCGATGTAGAAGGTAGCCTTTCCGGCAAGAAGGTCGCGCTCTTCGGCTCCTACGGCTGGGGCGACGGGCAGTGGATGCGCGATTGGCAGGACCGTGTCTCCGGCGACGGGGCGCAGCTCTTTGAAGAGGGCCTAATGGCCAACGGCGCGCCCGACGAAGCCGAATGTGAAGCGTTTGGCAAGCGGTTCTCTGCGTTTTAAGTGGGTTTCTCTTTGTATCCCATTTTTTGGAAAGCCGCCGGATGCCAACCGCATCCGGCCCCGCTTCCGCTTTAATATTGCGATCAAGTGTCATCACAAATTGCTTATAGGGTACTCCATACGGGACGGCTGCCGGGTGCCTGCCGCATCCGGCTCGGCGTCTCCTCTAACCTCTAACACCGCTTACAAGGTACTCCATACAGATATTTTCTTCCTTAGTCGCAGAGGCCCGGCAGACCCGCCGGGCCTTTTGCTTTCCCCAAGCTTTCCCGCGGGTTCCAGCTGGCCAGCGTGTTTCCTGTAATCTGGAAAAAATTTTAGAAACCTATTGACAAACGCAAGTTAGCTGGTGTAAACTAATATCCGCAGAAATGGGATTAGCGAGAGCTAACCCCTAATAAAATGTTTAAAAGTTAGCCTAATCTAACTTTAAAAGGAGTGACGGAGATGTTGGCAAAAGAAGCTGCTCTGCATACGCCTGTGCAGGAACCCCCCGCACCGGCCGCACAGGTCATGTTGATGCCGCTGGCCATGGCGGAAGCGGGCAAGACGGTGGAAGTGCATGCGATCCGCGGAAAAGATGAAGTCCGTCGCTTTTTGCAGAACCTTGGCTTTGCAGAGGGCGCGCAGGTTTCGGTCGTTTCTGAATTGAACGGCAACATGATCGTCAATGTAAAAGGGACCCGGGTGGCGATTAGCAAATCGATGGCCAGCCGTATCCTGACAGCCTGATTTCATTTAGGAGGGATCATCATGAGAACATTGAAGGAAGCAAAGTGCGGCGAGACCGTATCTGTGGCAAAGCTTACGGGCGAAGGTGCGCTCAAGCGCCGCATCATGGATATGGGCATCACAAAGGGCACACAGATTTATGTGCGCAAGGTTGCGCCTCTGGGCGACCCGGTCGAGATCAACGTACGCGGCTACGAGCTTTCCATCCGCAAGAGCGAGGCGGAAAACATTCTTCTGGAAGCATAAGGCGTTTGAATGCCGCCCTGCCTAGGGCGGCCCCACCCCAGACGGGCTGCGGACTTTCAGATGAAGGATGGAGCGGGAACGCCAAATGCGCAAGCCGCTTGCAAAGGCCCTGCCGCGGTATCCGACTGCGCAGCGCTTTGTTTTCCATCCAGATGATAAAAGGCCCATAAGTTAGCCATAACTAACAATTGTATCGAGGAGGAACATCGGAATGCAAATGAAAATCGCGCTTGCCGGCAACCCGAACTGCGGCAAGACTACCATGTTCAACGACCTGACTGGCAGCAGCCAGTATGTCGGCAACTGGCCGGGCGTCACGGTCGAAAAGAAAGAGGGCAAGCTCCGCGGGCACAAGGACGTCATCATCACGGACCTGCCGGGCATCTATTCCCTCTCCCCCTACACGCTGGAAGAGGTGGTCAGCCGCGACTACCTGCTCAACGAACAACCCGACGCCATCATCAACCTGGTGGACGGGACCAACCTGGAGCGCAACCTCTATTTGACCACCCAGATTTTGGAGCTGGGCATCCCTGTAGTTATCGCCCTTAACATGATCGACCTGGTAAAAAAGAACGGCGACACCATCGACACCCGCAAGCTCTCCGCAGCGCTGGGCTGCGAAATCATCGAGACCAGCGCCCTCAAAGGCACCGGCTCCATGGAGGCGGCAGAGCGCGCCATCGCCCTTGCAAAGGCAAAAAAGGCTTCCGCCCCACAGCATGAATTCACCAAAACCGTTGAAGAAGCGCTTGACCATATCGCCAAGGCCGTACATGGCCAAGTCCCCGTGGCGCATGAGCGTTGGTATGCGGTGAAGCTGTTTGAGCGCGACGAGCGGGTCATGGCGCAGTGCAATTTCAGCGCCCAGACGAAGGATGCGTTGGAAACAGCCATTGCTTCCGTAGAAAAAGAGCTGGACGACGACAGCGAAAGCATCATCACCAACGAGCGCTATGCCTACATCGCCAAGCTCATGAAAAACTGTGTACATAAAAAGCGCTCTGGCCTATCGATGAGCGATAAGATCGACCGGGTTGTCACAAACCGCTGGTTGGCCCTGCCAATCTTTGTGGTTATCATGTTTGCCGTCTATTATATCACGGTGACAACCATCGGCACGATTGTCACAGATTTTATGAACGACACCCTGTTTGGCGAGTGGATTCAACCCACCGTGGGCGGCTGGCTGACAGCCGCTGGCGCTGCGGATTGGCTCAACGGCCTGATTGTAGACGGCATCATCGGCGGCGTCGGCGCTGTGCTTGGCTTTGTCCCGCAGATGCTTATCCTGTTTTTCTTCCTCGCTATTTTGGAGGACTGCGGCTATATGGCGCGCGTGGCGTTCATTATGGACCGCATTTTCCGCAAGTTTGGCCTTTCGGGAAAGAGCTTTATCCCGATGCTGATTTCCTCCGGCTGCGGCGTGCCAGGCGTCATGGCCACCAAGACCATTGAAACGGAAAAAGACCGCCGTATGACCATCATGACCACCACCTTTATCCCGTGCAGCGCCAAGCTGCCGATCATCGCGCTGATGTTCGGCTCCATGTTCGGCACGGAACAGGCCGGATGGGTGGCGCCGTTGTTCTACTTCCTCGGGGTTGCAGCGGTCATCGTCTCTGGCATCATCCTCAAAAAGACTAAGATGTTTGCGGGCGACCCTGCCCCGTTCGTAATGGAGCTTCCGCAGTACCACATCCCCTCCCCGAGAAGCGTGCTAATCCATATGCTGGAGCGCGGCAAAGCCTTTATCATTAAAGCTGGTACGGTAATCTTCGTCGCCTGCGGTGTCGTCTGGTTCCTCAGCAACTTCGGCTGGGCAAGCGGCGGCGCCACCTTCGGTATGCTGGACATGGAGGACCCTGTGGTCAACCAGATGGACTTCAGCATCCTGGCTTACCTCGGCAACGCAATCGCCTGGATCTTTGCGCCGCTCGGCTTTGGCAACTGGCAGGGCGCTGTCGCCACGATCACCGGCCTGGTGGCAAAGGAAAACGTGGTCAGCACCTTCGGCGTGCTCTTCGGCCTGGCAGATGCAGGCGAAACCGACCCCGGCCTCTGGACGGCGGTTTCCACTATGCTTCCCACGATGGGCGCAAAACTCTCCTTCCTGGCATTTAACCTGCTGTGCGCGCCCTGCTTCGCGGCCATCGGCGCGATCAAGCGCGAAATGGCGAGCGCCAAATGGACGGCCTTTGCCATTGGGTATCAATGTGTCTTCGCCTATTGCGTGGCGTTGATGCTCTACCAGTTCAGCCTGCTCTTCTCCGGCGCCGGCTTTACCATCGGCTCCGCAGCGGCCATCATCATCCTTGCGTTGCTGCTCTTCCTGTTGTTCCGCCCGGACCCGAACCGTACCGCGGAACTCCGCCGCCGTTCGGCAGCGGCAAACGCATAATCCCCCCTATGAAAGGAGCGGTTTTATGGTAACCTTCCTCATTGCAGCGGCACTCGCTGTCCTGTTTGGCCTGGCCATCCGCCATTTGATAAAGCACGGCACATGCGATTGCAGCAGCAAAGGCGGCTGCAACGGCGGCTGCGCCGGTTGCTCGCATTGCTGCCATGGTGCGGAACAATCCCAGAAGCACAAAGCAAGCTGACCATCGCGCATACGCCCGTATAGAAAGAAAGGGGCCTCTTCCATTGCTCTCTTCAGGAAAAAAACGCTATCTCTTTATCATCCATGAGTTGGGCCAGAATGGAAACGCGGTCCACTCCAAGGACATCGCCTCTTCGCTCTCCGTCAAGCAGCCCAGTGTTTCGAAAATGCTCAACGCCCTGGCGGAAGACGGACTGATCGAAAAGGAGTACTACGGCGCCGCAACCTTCACGCCGGAGGGGGCGCGCCTCTCCAACAAGCTCTATACCGACTATCTCCTGCTGTTTTCCTTCTTCCGGAAACAGCTGGGCCTGTCTGAATCGGACGCGCGCCACGATGCAATCGTGTGCCTGTGCGACCTGTCCGATGCCGGTGTACAACGCATGGCCTCCGCCGTGTTGGACTGCGAACCGTGCAAACAAACACAAATTTAAGCCATTCCCAACCTAAGATCGAATCCCAAACAGGGCGGCGCGGATGTAATTCCGCGCCGCCCTGTTCCCATTCCCCCGCCGGCGCCCTTTCTGACGGGGCACCGTCCACCGGCCCTCGCAGCGCCCGGCAACGGCTTGACATTCAGCCAAAATGCCAGTAAGCTAAATTTATCAACAACCGGCCGGGCCGGGGGAGGAGGGAACGCTATGCCGGAGTGTGTCCGCCGCGGGTTTGTCCCCACAGACGCGCGCGACTTTCAGGGGGATTCCCTGCGCCTGCTCCAAGAGGCGCAGGCCGACGCCGCCTACCTGTTGAACCGGGGATACGAGCTCGAACGGGCCGTCTCCTTTGTGGGCGACCGGTTCCAATTCTCGGCGCGGCAGCGCATGGCATTGATCCGCGCCACCTCCTCCCGCTGCGATATTGCGCTGCGCCGGAAGAAGGAGATCACCGGCTCCCTCTCCCGGAAAACCCTGTGGCTGGACGGTTTCAACGTGGTCATTCCTCTGGAAGCGGCCTTGTCCGGCTCAACCGTCCTGCTCTGCATGGACGGCACAGCGCGCGACCTCTGCGGCCTGCACGGGAGCTACCGCCTGATCGACAAGACGGATCTCGTGCTTGCATTGCTCTTTGATGCGCTTGCACGCCTTGCACCGGAACGCGCCGTCTTTGTGCTCGACGCTCCGGTCTCCAACTCCGGCCGTCTTGCCCAACACATCCGCTCCTTCGCGCAGGGCTGTGGGTTCCCCGCGGAAGCCACGCTCGTCCCCAACGCGGACGCCCTGCTCTGGGACAAGGACTGTGTCGCCACGGGGGATGCGATCATCCTCAACCGCTGCGGCGGTTGGGTCAATCTATGCCGGGACATCATCGAAACCGCCTTGCCGGGGTTCCGTTTCACCGACCTGTCCGGCAGGGCAATCCAATAAAAGGGGGAACCACTTTGGGAGAGCTCGCAAAACTGCCAAACATCGGGAAAGTCTTAGAGGCACAATTGGAAGCGGTGGGGATCGCCACGCCGGAGGCGCTGCGCGAAACCGGGAGCCGCGCAGCGTGGCTGCGCATCCGGGCCGCCGACCCTTCTGCCTGTTTCCACCGTCTATGCGCTTTGGAGGGCGCCCTGCGCGGCGTGCGCTGGCACGCGCTGGACGGGCCGGTCAAGGCGGACCTAAAAGAATTTTATCAGTCCCACAAAGGGCTGCAATAGGAGGAATCCGTATGGATGGAAAGCAAATGATCCATGCGCCGGCAATCGCCGCGGGAGGAAGGCCATGACCCGGCGCGAGCTGGCAGAGCTCTGCCTGGCCTTTCCCGATTCTTACGAAGACGCACCCTTCCACGACCCCAACTGGACGGTCATCCGCCACCGGTCCAACCGGAAGTGCTTTGCGATGATCTATGAACGCGGCGGCAATCTCTGCATCAATTTGAAATGCGACCCGATGCGGGCAGATTTTCTCTGCAAGGTTTACGAGGGGATCGACCCCGGCTACCACATGAATAAGCAGCATTGGATCACCGTCATCCCAGATTCGGACGTCCCTTTGGATGAGCTTTACGACATCCTGCGGGAGAGCTACGAGCGGACGCGCACCCATCCGCGCCGCGCCAAGAAAGAGGAGGGAGAAGCAACATGACTGAATTGGAGACCATGCAGCGCGCCAAACAGTATATACATAAGCTCGCCAACGGCATCGACCCGCTCACGGACCGGCCGTTGCCCCACGACACCGTGCTGCACCAAGTGCGGATTTCCCGGTGCTTCTTCTATGTAGAAACGCTGATCGACCGCGCCATCGAACAGGAAAGCCACCCCGCCAAGGTGCGCAAGAAAGAGCTGCCTCCGTTCTCTCTGACGCCGGAACAAAAGCAACAGGTCCTACTGGTCCACAACCCGATCCCCATCTCCCAGTTTGTGCAGGCGGCCAACGCCGTAGCCGACCTCGACCATATGCAAAAGCTGAAGGCCACAGACCTGACCGCCTGGCTGGTGCGGAAGGGCTTTTTGCAGGAGGTCATCCGGAACGACAAACGCCAGAAGGAACCGACCGCCAATGGGAACGCCATCGGCATCACCTCCGAATGGCGGCAGGCACACTCGACCGGCGCGCACTATCTGGCCATCCTCTACAACTACGGCGCGCAGCAATTTTTATTGGACCATTTGGAATCGGTCTTTTCGGAGGAGTCTGTTCCCACCGAGTAGGTAAAGAAGATCAAATAAAAGGGTTCGGGCAACCAAACAAGGCTGCCCGAACCCTTTTATGTAAGTCTTTTTATTCGATTATTCCGCCATTTTCCCATAGGTAGAAAATGGGCCCTACAAATGCAGGAAAACGCCCAGCCGTTCGATAAGCCATTTATAACCGGTGGACGCCGCTGCGCCACACATCGAAAAGCTTACCGCTCTTTCATTTTCGCAAGCGCTGCGTCATAGGCAGCCTTGGTCCGGCCGTCAAAACAGACCATCTCCACCACTTCAAGGGCCGTTCCGCCCTTCCCATATTCCAGGATGGTGCGCACCGCGATCTCCGCTGCCTGTTCCAACGGGAAATGGTATACCCCGGTGCTGATGGAGGGGAACGCCACCGTGCGGCACCCATTCGCCTCCGCCAGTTCCAGGCAGGACCGGTAGCAACTCTCCAAGAGTTCCGCCTCATGGCTCCCGCCCCCGGTCCAGATCGGGCCCGGTGTGTGGATCACATATTTGGCGGGAAGCCGGTATCCCTTCGTGATCTTTGCCTTTCCCGTCTTGCATCCGTGCAGCGTGCGGCATTCAGCCAACAGCTCCGGTCCGGCCGCGCGGTGGATCGCGCCGTCTACCCCGCCCCCGCCCAGCAGCGAAGTATTGGCGGCGTTGACAATGGCGTCCACCGGAAAGGTCGTGATATCTCCACGTACGATTTGTAAGTCCATAGGTTCTCTCCCCCGTCGTTTTCCTCCATTGTATCCCCTCCGTCGGAAAAAAGCAATTTCCTCTTGCCGATTGCCATATTGAAAAATACTGCCAAACGCGGTATCATAAAGGAAAATCGCCGGGATGCCCGGCAGTAAATTTGGAACACACCGGTTTGGGCGGTGTGGGTCTTGTTAAGGTCAGCCGTAAGGCTGTACGGGAGGAGAAAGCATGGCCAATAAAATCATTCTCAGCGCAGACAGTACCTGTGACCTGAGCCCGGAGCTAAAAGAACGTTACCAAGTGCAGTACTTCCCCTATCACATCCTTTTGGATGGGCAGCAGTATATGGACGGCGTGGATATCCAACCGGAGGATCTTTACCGCACCTACCGGGAAAAGAAGCTGCTTCCCAAAACCGCAGCGATCAGCACCATGGAATTCTATGAATATTTTAAACAATGGGTGGACGAGGGCTATGAGGTCATCCACATCAACCTGGGATCGGCGCTGTCCGCCGCCCACCAGAACTGCCGCCTTGCCGCGGAGGAATTGGGGCACGTCTATGTGATCGATTCATGCAACCTTTCCACGGGCATGGGACTTCTGGTGATCGAGGCAGGGCGGCGCATTGCCCGCGGGATGTCCGCCAAAGAGATTTATCAGGAGGTCTCTGCGCTTACCGCGCATTCCCACGCCAGTTTTATCCTGGATACCCTGGAGTTCATGCACGCGGGCGGCCGCTGCTCCGCTGTGACGGCGCTCGGCGCCAACCTGCTGCGCCTGAAACCCTGCATTGAGGTGGATAACCTTCGCGGCGGCGCGATGAGTGTCGGCAAAAAGTACCGCGGCAGCTTGGAAAAAGTGCTGCCGCAATACACGCGGGACAAGCTGGCGGACCGCGCAGACCTGGTGTTAGACCGGGTCTTTATCACCCACTCGGGGATTTCCCAAAACTACATCGACCTCGTCCGCAGCACCATCCAGCAAATTGCGGACTTCCGGGAAATCTGCGTAACCCGCGCAAGCTGCACCATCTCCTGCCACTGCGGGCCCAACACGCTGGGGGTTCTCTTTTTGACCAAGTGACATACGAATTTCCAAACAGGCCGCTCTCGGGGACCCGGGGACGGCCTGTTTTTTGTCCCCTATGTGTTCCAGTGTCCGGTAACCGGCCGAACTTTTTGCGCCCCCTATTGCATCCCCAAAAAATTCATTATATTCATTTTCAATATACCTTGACAGATGAGGTATATTGTATTATATTATAGCTCAGAAAGGATGTGAGCAGGATTGTCCATCACGGCCGATATGATCCGTGGGCATACGGACACCATCATTCTGCGGCAGTTGATCGAAAAGGACAGCTATGGATATGAAATCAACAAAGCCGTGCAAGAAAAAACCGGCAACCAATACGAACTCAAAGAGGCTACCCTCTATACGGCATTCCGCCGCCTGGAACAGGCCGGGCTGATCCTCTCCTATTGGGGGGATGAAACCACGGGCGCCCGCCGGCGCTACTACACCATCACCGAGGAGGGTCGGGCGCAGTACCAAGCCGCTGTTGCGGAATGGGCACGCACCAAAGACCTGATCGACAAACTGATTTTGTGAAAGGAAGGCTATCATTTATGATTGACCGAATTCGCGCCTATCTGGAGCACGCCTTCGCGGACGCTCCCAAAACCCGCCGGGTTGAGGATCTCCGCGAGGAACTTTTCTCCAATCTGGTGGAAAAATACAACGACCGCCTGCGCCAGGGGATGTCGGAAGAGGATGCTTATAATGCTGTGATCCGCAGCATCGGCGACATCGACGAGCTGATCGACAGCGTACGCGGCCCTTCCCCTCTTGAACCGCCCCCTATGCGCGAATCGAGCATACGCGCCCTGCGCACCGCCATTGCGGTGGCGCTGTATATCATGAGCCCGTTTATGGTGATCTTGCTCCGCGGCCCTTGGGGAATCGGGGCAATGTTCCTCTTTATTGCCGCTGCAACGGGCCTGCTCATCTATAACAGCATGACGAAACCGCATTATGCCCGCGCGGACGACACGATTGTCGAGGAATTTAAAGAATGGCATGTGAAGAACGACCGGCAGCGCGACGCTTTGAACGCCTTTAAGGGCGCTTATTGGAGCATTGTCGTCGGGATCTATCTATTCGTCAGCTTTCTCTTTGGCATCTGGAGCTTTTCCTGGATCTTGTTTATCATGGCAGCGGCAGTGGAAAATATTATCAAGGGTGTCGTCGCCCTGAGGAGGTAGAAACATGGGCAAGACCGCAGCAAAAGTTTCCATTGGTATTTGGAGCCTCGTATTCGTGCTGTTTGCCACACTCTTTGGTTACCTGTGGTACAATGGCGGTTGGGGCGGGCTGTTTCTGCCCTTGCGAGGTTGGTATCACAACAGTTCGTATCAGACAGTCCATGAGCAAACCTTTACAGACCCTGTCCAATCCCTGGACCTCCGTTGGAATGGCGGCGACGTTTCTATTCGCTCCAGCAGCAGCTCCGAAATCAAAATTGTGCAAAAAGGGGTCAAAAACACGCCGGAAGAGCAGTTTTTCCAGGCATCCGTCCGCGACGGTGTTCTGACGGTTACAGATGGCAGCACGACAGCTGGCCTTGCGATCGGCCCATTCCCCTTTTCGATCGGTTCCGATTTGGAGGTCTACCTGCCGGAAGAAACCTATGACGCCCTGTCCCTGGAAACCACTGACGGCGACCTTTTCTTTGACGCCCTGCAAGCAGAACGCCTGGAAGTCCGCACACAGTCCGGGGACGCAGAGCTCTCCGGCGTCTATCAGGAATTGGCTTTTGCCTCCCACAACGGCGACTTTCTCTGCCGGGATGTCACTGTGGAGCAGTTGGCCTGCCAAACCACCAGCGGGGACATGGAGATCTCCGGGAAGCTCTCCCAGATCACGGCCACCAGCACGTCCGGCGACGTTTCGCTGCGCACCAGCCAAATGATTACCAGCGCTACGATACAGTCCACCTCCGGCGACGTGCTTCTCTTCCTCCCGGAAAACGACGGCTTTACGGCGCAGCTCCACAGCTCGTCGGGCGATCTGATCTGCGCCTTCCCCGGGTTCCAGGGCGGCAACGAATTCCGCTATAAAGACGGCGGCGCATCCATCCGGCTGGATACCACCAGTGGGGATGCCTGCTTACTCTACGCATAAGGCCGCAATTTTGGGCCTCCATCCAGAGCCATCCCACCGGCAGATTTTTGCCGTGCGCTTTATTATTTTCGAATTTGCAATCATAAAAAGAGCAAATCATGGCATGCTTTAAAAAAATCCCACCACGGAGGAAACGGATATGAAATCCACCTTTTTACATGCCAATTTGAACGTCTTTGACCTGCAAAAAAGCCTCGCGTTTTATGACAAAGCACTCGGCCTCAAGGAACACCGCCGGAAGGAAGCGCCGGACGGCTCCTTCATCCTGGTCTACCTCTCCGACGGCGCCACGCCGTTTGAGCTGGAGCTGACCTGGCTGCGCGACCGCACCGAGCCCTATAACCTGGGCGACAACGAGATCCACCTCGCCGTGCGCGTGGAGGACAAGGCCGCCGCGCATGCCCTGCACGAAGAAATGGGCTGCATCTGCTTTGAAAACCGCGCGATGGACCTCTATTTCATCCACGACCCCGACGGCTACTGGATTGAAATCCTGGACCGTTGATCCAACCGCAATAGGAAACGCCTGCTCCATATGGGGCAGGCGTTTTTGCTTCCAGGAGTCAGGAGGAGCCCCCAAAGGGACAACCGCCGTTAAAAGCCATCCTGCATGCAAAAGCGCTCCCATGCTAGGTGCTGTATGGAAAGGAGACACAACCACACAGGATTTTTTCCATCTGGATTTTCGGCCTAAATCTCCCTGTAAAATTTGTGCAATTTGCAAATAGAACTCTATTTATTCTCTTTCTATAATATAATCGGACGCAAAATGGCCATCTATTCTCTGATCCTGCAACTCCAGACGAGGGGGACGATATCTGTGACCTGGAAAAAAACAGCTTTGCCAGTGCTTGTTTGCCTAGGGCTGCTTACCCTGTTTTGCTCCTGCAACTCCTACTCGGACGATTCGCTCTATCGGGCGATCTTAGGGACGGACGGCCGTGCATCCCCCCTGGTAGAATACCATTATCCAGCCGGCATCCCAAGGACCGTATCCGAAATGCCCGAAACCGCCGCACTGATTGTCCGGGGGACCTTCTTGGACGACGCACAGGGAGACATCACGTATTTGGACGAGGTGCTCGATCTTGGCCGCGGCGCTGCACCCGGAGAGCGGAGCGTCCTTTCCGCACAGACGACCTCCACATTTGAAATCACCAAGGTCATCCAGGGGGACCTGCAAGTGGGCGACCAAATCAAAATTTCGGAGCCTTATTATGTGGACAACCAAGACGGCGTGGAAACCATCAAACGGTCCCCGGAATGCTCTGAACTTTATGCGCCCTCTGAGCCTGGGAAGGAATACCTATTCTTTTTCGACGATCCATTCGACCAAGGAGAGGAAGCTGGAATATACTTCCCTCTTTGGAATGAATTCGGCCGGTATCCGGTCATTTATCCCTTGAGCTGGGATGCGCTCTCCATCCCCTCCATGACAAACGAAGAGCTGAGCCTGGGGGAAGGCGACGCATCCGCCTATAAAGACGTCTACCGGCAGGTAGTGAAAAAATTCATGTGGTAACACCATACCAGCAAATAAAAAGGCGGGCGATGCAGGATCATTTTCACTGCATCGCCCGCTTATTCCGTTTTGCGGCATTTTCTAACGTTTACTTCATATACGTTGGCGGCGGGCCAAAGGGGTTTTCCCCGCCCGGCGCATGGAACACCAGCCCCAGCTCTTCCGGGCTAACCTGGCCCGTCTGAATGGCGCGGTCCCGCAGGTAAATATAAAGCTCCGCTTTGGTTGCTTCGTAATACGGGTTCACAAAGAATACGCCCACGCCCAGGCAGAGCGTGCCCAACAGATACCACCCCAAAAAGGAAAGGTCGAGAAGGAAGATGTTGAGCTTCTCCCCGTCGGTCATCATCCGGCTGATGGTGCGCGCACGGTATCCGGGAATATGCGGGTTGTCGGAGAGGATGTATGGCACCATAAAATACTGATAGGATTTATAAATCCCGGGGATGAGCAACAGCAGCGACCAAAAAAACACATACAGGCTGGTGACAACCATCGCCGCCACTGTATTTCCATACCCGCTGCGGAAGCCGCTGAACAGCGTCTCGATCGACGTCCCTCCGAAATGGTTCTGTACGAAATAGCGCGCCTGCCCGACTTGGAAAACATTGTACACAAAGACCGCAAGCAGGAAGCCAAACAGCGCCAAGGCAACCGTCCAGGCATCCAGCCAATTCATAAAGTGTACATGTGTCGAAAAATTTTCCAAATCATGTGCGCCCCATATCCCCCAAAAGGACTCATATGTGTCCGCCAGGCGGCTGAGTGTATTTCCCAAGTTGGCAAGCCCCGACAGCAAAGACACCAGCAGGGCCACCACAAATGCGCGCCAATAACGCCCTGTCAGGGCAATCTTTGCGTTGGATTTCAGGATCTCCCTGCTCCACATAACGCATCCTTCTTTCTCTCCATGAAATTCTTCCACTTCCAACCCGAAGCCCGCTTTCGGTCTTTTCCCATCCAAAATCGATCCGTGCGCCCGTCCTTGCTGCCGCCTTTTCCCAGGAAAAGGCGGTCAAAGCGCGGTCGGCGTAGGGGGGTCTTGGTTTGCACCGGAATCCTCCGATGCCGGATCGTTCTTCCGATTGGCTTCGTCTTCCACCTGCCCTGCGCCAGCAGAAGCACTCCCCGTGGGCGCTGGCTGGGGATGTTTTGTCAAATCGGGGGCCTTGGGCCCGGCCTCTGGCGCCCCTGCCGAAGCCACATCATGCGGCGGGGCCTGGAAGATGTCCCGCGTGCCCGGATCTGCTGGATGTGCAGCCGCGGGCTCCGAAGGATGTTCCCATGGCGCCGGCGCCTGCGGTGCTGCCCCAGGATATCCAGGGGCATTCACGCCATATGGCGCATGCGGACCCGATGCATCCGGATTTTGCGCAGGCGCCGCGCCATACGGCGGATACGGGGCCGATGGATTCTGCGGAGGCGTGGCTCCGTACGGCGTTTGCCCCTGCGGAGGGTTGGGGTAGCTGCCCGGCATCGTCCCATAGGGCGGGTACCCCTGCGTGGGTGCGTGCGGCGGCACCGGCGCGCCCGGATACATCGGAGACGGCGCGCCATAGGAGGGGCCTTGGCCTCCCTGCGCCGGTTTTTGATAGGCCGCATACGCCGTATCCTGCTGCGGCACCCCGTACGGGGGTACCGGCGGGACCGGGTACAGGTTCAGCTCCCTGGGATCGAGCAGACCATTCTGGATGGCGCGCTCACGCAGGAAGATATACAATTCCGCCTTGGTCGCTTCGTAATACGGGTTGACGAACAGATGCCCCAACCCCAGGCAGAGCGCGCCCAGGAAATACCATCCCAGGAAGGACAGGTCGAGCACAAAGAGGGAACCCTTTTCCCCGCTGGTGAGCATGGTGCTGAGCTGGCGGGCGCGCGTCCCTTTGAGCTGCGGATTGTCCGCCAGCAGGTATTTGACAAATGTATACTGGTACAGCTTGATAAAATACGGGATGAACAACAAAAGACAGACGATCATCAGCAGCGACATCATGTAGGCGCCGCCGATCACAGCCACCAGACAGACGGCCATCAACGCGATCAGAATATAGAGCCATAAATCGATCAACAGGTCGGTGGTAAACATCGCGCCCACCGCTGTGGGATACCCGCGGCGGAACGCGCCGAAAAGATGTTCAAAGCGGCTGTCCCCAAAGCGGTTATGTACAAAATAGCGGCATTTTCCCATGTTTACCGGGTTGCTGACAAAGACGCGGAATGCCGTGCCAAAGGCAAAGGCCAACACGCCGATGGTCCCCAACAAGCCGATGACCACGCCGTCATACGCGCCAAATCCATCCCCATAGGAATTGCCATAGGGGGCGTTGTATCCATGGTTAAATCCGCGCCCATAAGGGTCGCCCCATGGGTCCATGTAGCCGCCATATCCGCCAAAATCCCCGTAATAATCATAATAATATGGCTCGTCATAGGGGGTAATCTGCTCTTCAATGCTCGAAGCCGCCTCCCCAATCTGGCCCCAGCTCCAGGGATTAAGCCCTCCGGCGAACAGTTTCCCCGCCAAGAGGCTTGCCACCAACGCCACGGCAAACGCCAACCAATAACGGCCGCGCAGCGCCGTTTTGGCATTGGATTTTAAAATTTTTCGATCCCACATAGAAAACACCCTCTCTTCCCGATCAGATATAAGCGTTTGAACTACGCCGTTTTATGTATCAACCAGCCTATTGCATTCCCATCTAAAAGATAAAATGGATAGATTCATTATAAACATTTTCGACCCGCTTCGCAAGAACTATTGCAAATCCTTTCCTTTCCAAAAGAGGGAGGCTTTCCTATCCATATGCTCCCCAAAAGCCCGATAGACAGCAAAACGCCGCATCGGATGGTCCATCCGATGCGGCTATCTCATTTTTAACCTTGCGCTCCCTTCAGACGCCTGCGCACCAAGCGCGCTGCGCGGGAACCTTTTTCTTGCGTTTTCCCCCTGGGCCCGGCCACCCCACGGGCGGTGCGTGCAGCTGCAACGCGGATGCCCTCCTGCACGACCCTGCGGTGCATTTCGTCCAGCGCCTCGGACTGCCTCACAACGTTCGCACGGGCCGTCTCGAAGCCCACCGTGCGGACGACCACCGCCTTCTCAATCTGGGCCACCTGCTCCCCGGCAGCATCCTTGACGGACGCTTTCAAAATGGTCCTCTCCGGGTTCTCTGTTTGGACGCGGGCCACCTCCAGGTTTTTCCCAACCGCATAGGCCTTTCCATCCTCGCCTGTCAAGACGAGCTTGCCTGGCTTCGCAAGGCCGGATGCGGGCTTCACTTGGATCCCGTTTTCTTTCAGGGCTTCTTGCAAAAGCTGCCCATCGATCTTCTTATGCTTCATCATGGCTGTTCACTCTTTCTCCATCAGCCGCTTGCTGATAATGGCGGCCTGGTTGAACACGCACACCTGCGTCTCCACATAGGAGAGCTGCAATTGGTCGAAATCCGGCGTGCGCGGGAAGTCCAAATAGGGCTGCTCCGGCAAATGGAACGTCCCCACAATCAAATCAAACCGGTATTGCTTATAAAGATAATCGCAAAACGAACAGCGCAGTTTTTTGAAGCTGCTCCGCTCCACATGCGTTTTCTCTATCAAATAGTCGATCACCTGCGCATATTCCTCCACGAACCACCGGTAGTCGTCCAGCTTGCGCAGGTCTAAAACTGGGCCAGTGGGTTCAAGGACGCACTCCAAAACAGCGCGGTTGTGTACATCCTCCCCAAATTTCCGGGTCGGCCTTGTCGTCCACCAGCGCGCCAAAGAGACATCCAGATAAAAGTATACCCCATTCCCCAGCCAATGCTCATCGTTTGCCTTAACCCGGAACGCGCCTGCCAAAATTTTCTCCGCCCGTTCCCGGTCGGTACCATGGTATGCTAAAAACCGCATATGTTTCACATCCCCACGTTTCTCCTTTTTTATTATACCATCTTTTTTCCACATTGCCAATGCTCCAATCCCGCCGGGTTCCCTCTCCGTTCCTCCCTCCGGGCAGCCGTTTTTTATGGTTTTGTCGTCTTTGTTATAGTATATGGCGCTTTATGAAAAGAAGCGGCGGCACATTTGCGCTATAATACCAATAAAGGCGGGCGTTAGCCCATGCAGGAACCGCGCGGAGCCTCCTACGCCGCCGGGGATATGGAATCACGCGCCCTGCCTTCCACGCGCCTTTTTACCGTCCTGTAAATGCGTTTGGTTTTCAAAGCCGCCATACATTTCTGATGTGTACAAACAAGCCCCAGCCGCTTTGCTGGGCAACCATAGGCGCTACAATGGGCACTGTGTGTTTTTCGCGGGCACACAGTGCCCACATTCCGGCCTTAAATGCATAGGATGGGCAGCGGAGAAGGAAGGGGCGTTCGGATTTTTATCCAAAAATTTGCTTGCAAGTTCGGCAAGACATCCCCTTGACTTCCATTATCCCCGTATATAAAATGAGCACGAATATTTTCTTACGAAACCATATTTGCTTTTTATGAAAGGAAATGAGGATTATGGAGAAATACAGGCATCAATTGGGACGGCGGGCGACGATGATGGTCGCTGGCATTTTATTGATCGGCATCAGCGTGGGATTGCTCCGCTTGGCTGCATTCGGGGTTGACCCGTTTTCCTGCATGAATATGGGCATCAGCGGTTTCCTGGGCATGAGCTTTGGAAACTGGCAGTTGATCGCCAATATCCTGTTGCTGATCGTGGTGTTTTTTACAGCCCGTTCATTTATTGGGTTGGGGACCGTCGTCAATATGGTATTTGTGGGGTATATTGCAGACTTTGTGTGTTGGCTGGCCCAAGACGCGGGGATGGAATCCCCCCTTGCCCTGCGCATTGCCCTATTGCTGGTTGGCATCGTCATGACCTGTGCGGGGGCGGGGATTTATATGGCTGCGGATTTGGGCATCGCCCCCTATGACGCAGCAGCCTATGTCCTTTTGAAGGCAATCAAAAACCGCATCGCCTTCCGTTGGGCGCGCATCATCACAGACTTTGTCTGCGTGGGCATCGGCACCCTCTTCTGCCTATTGGCAAACAACGAGCTCTCCGCTATTGTCGGCGTCGGCACCATCATCACCGCCTTTTTGACAGGCCCGCTGATCCAGTTCTTCCGCGTCCACGTTGCAGAGCCCTTACTTGGGCAAGAGCGGAAAGGCGTCGATTGCCCGGCTGCGATTGAAGAAAATGCATAATCATTCATTTTAAATACCAATTTTTATATATTTGCCTTCTAAATTATGGTATAATAACGGAAAAGAGCTTTGAGTCTGGAAAAGATACGGCCGCTTGAGGGCCATCCGCGCAATCCACTGCACCATTGGGGCACAGTGTATCCCGTTACATAGCCCCGTGTGCCATTTGAATCGGTCCACTTTGTGCCGCGCACTCTGGTTTTGTATGGGCGCCGTCCTGTACAGGGCTGTTTTCCGGCGTAAAACGCAGGCGGACGCCAGAATCTTTTCGCACTGGCAGAGCAACCGTCTGTGACCACCGAAAAAGGAGGCAGAATCGTGAAAAAGCAGAGCAAAGGCAAAAAGCGGATCGTCCTGTCCGGTGTTGCCGTGCTGACAACGCTGGCCCTGTTGGCGGGCGGCACCATGGCATGGTTTACGGACACAGAGCGCATCGGCGCGGACTTCCAAGCAGGCGTCCTGGACATCGAGGTGAGCACCTCCACCGACGGCCCTATTACCCAGGACATGACCTTCACCAACCTGCGCCCCATGGAGTTGGAATCCTTTGAAGCGGAACTCAATGGGACGGACTTTGAGGGTAAGGCGGCGGATGAGATTGTCAACCCCAATACGGATGGCTTTGATCCTCTCCCGGTGTATTTCCACCCGGTCACGGTGACAAACGTGGGGTCGCTGCCCGCACAGGTGCGCTTTACGATGGAGGACGCGGGCCCCTGCAACGGAACCATCGCCAATCTGGTGGACAACGGCTTTGGCGGCGTGAAACCGGGCGACCCGGCCCAGGTCGATTGCGAGGACAAGTACAACCTCAAGGACGTGCTGAAGGTCTATGTCTACGAAAATGTGGACGGCGCCTGGCAGCGCGTACCGGACGTAAACTTGAACGCCGAGAGCTGCGAAGGCTCTGAAAAATCGTATTACTTACCGTTTGATTCCACCGATCCTCTGGGCGCGGGCGCAGACACCGTGACCTATGTCATCGCGGGCTATCTGTCCGGGGCGACCACCGGAAACGCTTACCAGGCGGCGCATTACCACGGCGCATTGCAGGTAGAGGCACTCCAGGTAGATGCGCTCCAGGAGGACCAGCCGCCGGTAGATCTGCCGGAGGGCGCCGTCCTGTGGGAAGGCAACGGACACTATTACAAATTATGTGGAAAATGCCGAAGCGAGCATTTGAGCTGGACTGAGGCAAAACAGGCTTGCGAAGAAATGGGAGGCCATCTGGTAACCATTACTTCACAGGAAGAAAATGATTTTGTGCAATCTCTGCATCGGGGCGGATCCGTTCAGGCGTGGATCGGGATGAGCGAGCTGGATGAGATCGGAAATTGGAAATGGGTCACTGGTGAGCCGTTAGAATTTACATCTTGGCGCGGAGGTGAGCCAAGCCATGGCAACAATGAGGAGCATTGTGTAAGTATGTATCCAGATGGTGGCTGGAATGACGCATGGGAGCCGGGCCCTTATTCTTATTTCTGTGAATGGGAATTCTAATGCTCTTTCTATAATAGTTTTTCATGTTAAAAGAGAAGCAAAACAGCCCCCCTCGCAGGCTTTGGCCTACGAGGGGGTTGTTTATGGTAAAATATTTTTATATATTCAGCACATAAAAAAATCGTTGTACAACGAAATTTTTCTATCATATTCAGCACAAAAATGTCACGAGCATGTTGACAACCATGTATAGTTCTGTTATGATGATATTGGAAAATATAAACATAAATAGCGCCAAGATGGAGGTGGTTTTATATGAATTACACCAACAAACCAAGAGTGTGCCGATTCTACAAAGTAAACGCTGCTAACAGCGCTAATAAGGAGGGTTTTGAATGACCGCCTCGACCGAATTATTTTTTGAAATTTTGATATTTTTAATTGTTATTTTGCATCGGAAGCTCCGAATCGAAATTTATCGAAACTCAAACGAGCGTTCCTTTTCCTATGTTCTTCAATTGTTTTAATTGTAATATCGAAGACTATTAGATCCCCTTGCTGTTTCCTAGGCTACTTTACAAAATTGGGCTAGCGTCTAGAGGAGACGCTAGCCCAATTTTTATTTTAATAATAGAATTATAAAATACACTTCATTATGTTGCGAGCGGATACCATGTTATTGTTTTTTCTAATGAATTATAAGACGTAAAACATGCCTCTATTGCCATTCCAATCGCTACTGTTCCTGGGGAAGTATTTCCAGCAATAACAGCACATGATTTTCCAATATATGGAAGAGTGTTTAAACCAGTACAGACTTTTAATTCATTTTTCAAATTTTGTGTCAAATTGAACAGACGACCGGCAAAAATCAGAACATCCGGACTAAGCGTATTAAGAAGCACGCCGATTAAAAAGCCAATATATTTCTTCAGGCATTCATAACGAGGCCGTTCCTCTTCATATAGGTTTTTTAACCGTTCATCCGAGAGAATATCGTCGTTTGATTTTCCGGCTTTAATCCCTTTTTCGTTATAGAAAAAGACGCTTTTCTTCAAGACATCTTCAAAACAGCCTTTCCTTCCACACGTGCAATCCAAATATCGGTCTAGATCTGCTTGTGCGAGTGCATAATCGTCATCTTCTACATGAAAACGAGGGGAAGGAATATGACCAATTTCACCCGAGTATCCTTTACAGCCTCGATACATTTTTCCGTTGAACGAAAATCCCGCGCTGATACCAGTGCCCATATACACAACAGCAATATTAGGTTTTCCTGCTAAAACTTTATGGGAAGGGTCTGCCGCATGGTATAATGCTTCACGTTGATGAATGAGACACGCTTTCGCATTGTGATCGACTACCAAAGGAATATCTTCCTGTTTTAATTTATCCAAATATATCCCGGAAATAAGATCGTCTATGGAGCGGCCTGCTAGATAACTAATTGTATGACAGGCTGTCACAATTGATTTGTCGCTCTCTACGGCTCCTGTAAAGGCAATACCAATGCCTCCCAAATTCAAGTCATATTTTTCATGGCTTTCCAGTACAATCCCCATGATTCTATTTAGCAAGTCGCTCATTTCTTCGATGGTCGTTGGAGTATCATAGCAGATAATATATTCTTTTGTTGCAGATTCTGCGTTTGTAACTTCGCCTTCCAACAAACCTTCTAAATGAAACTTGGTCAATTTTTCTTTGCTAAAGGGTTTAAATGCAAAATTAACAATTACAACTTTCACATTTCTTCGGCCAATTGCAATACCAAGAAAACTTGCAATATCTTTATCAATAAAATAACTCTTGTTATCTTGTTTAAGAATGCCTTCCGCTACAAGTTTATTGATATGCTTATCCGCAATCTGCCAAGAGATTCCTAAAGACTCTGCAATTCCAGCTCGCCCGATCCCCTCTGGCCATGCTCGGCGCACACAATCTACAATATCTCCAAGTGGAGAGATACGATCGGCCAGATGCCCTTTTGGATTTTTCATTCAGATTTCTCCTTTATTTCGTTTACTAATGAAGTAAATCAACCCATATATAGTATATAATAAGAAATCAACAAATAGCAATAGCTTAAATAAAATTATCTAAAATTTTTAAAAAATTTTTATCTTACTTTAGATTTGTGCGACATATAGCGGTGTGATTTTTTCTTACCACAATCCCATGTGCTGACAAAAATGACTGTTTATACTATTTAAATTATATTTTGTGAAATGATACCTTTCATCCGCATAGGACACCCCTCCCCAAAAGCAAAGCGCCAGCTGGTTCCACACTCTGCATGGAACCAGCTGGCGCTTTCTTATATGGATACAAACAACGATCGTCCTATACAATAGCGGACAGCAGACCCACCCTCGCTTCAAGCCGCAAGCGCGGCGGAAACCGGGAGCCGGTCCTTTCTGTCCGGCCAACGCCCCGCCTGTTTTCCGCAGAAAA